>Ga0326728_10000399_pt1 | contig 171114 bp, 165 predicted proteins | sample MB3enrmetagenome_FD_207602 | JGI IMG/M metagenome (GOLD analysis project Ga0326728, IMG submission 207602) | Lab enriched peat soil microbial communities from McLean, Ithaca, NY, United States - MB31MN | ecosystem: Environmental > Terrestrial > Soil > Wetlands > Peat | place: USA: New York... | reverse complement strand
GCCGTCACGACCGACACCGTCGGCACGAAGGTCCTTCTCGCGGAGCAGCTGGGCCGATGGGAAGAGGTCGGGGAGGACCTCGTCGCGATCAACGTCAACGACCTCGCCGCCGTGGGCGCTCGGACGACGGCGATCGTCGACACGATCTGCTGCGGCGCGGCCGATCCCAAGGTGTTCCGGGCCATCGGTCGCGGGATCGGTCGCGGACTCGCGGCCGCGCGGTGCTCGCTCGTCGGCGGCGAGACCGCCATGGTGGGCGAGATCGTCCGGGGGATCGACCTGGGAGCGACCGCGGTCGGGTTCTTCCCACGCGGCCGGAAGCCCGTGCTCGGGGCACGGATCCGTCCGGGCGACCGGCTCCTGGGCCTTCCTTCGTCGGGCCTGCACGCCAACGGCTTCACGCTCGTCCGCCGACTCCTCGAGGAGGCGGCCGTCCCGCTCGGTTCGGCGCGGCCGGGGGCGTCGGTCCCGGTCGGCGAGGAGTTGCTCACGCCGACCGTGACGTACACCGAGGCCGTGGACGCAATCGCCGACCTCCCGTCGGTCGTCGGCCTAGCCCACATGAGCGGGGGCGGCGTGCGGAACCTCCCCCGTCTCAACTCCCGGGTGAGGTTCGTCCTGGACACCTGGCCGAGCCCGCCCTCGCTCTTCCCCTGGGTTCAGGCCTTGGGAGGGCTCGCCGACCGCGAGATGTTCCAGACGTTCAACATGGGGATCGGTTTCGTCCTCGTGGTCCGCCCGGAGGGCGAGGCGACCGTCCGCCGGCGGCTTTCCCGTGCGGGGGCGCCGGACGTGGTGTCCCTCGGTGAGGTCGCCGACGGGACCGGGGTCGAGCTCCCGGCCCAGGGGATCCGCTACGAAGGCTACGAGTAGGTCCGCCCGCCGAACCCGGGTGGCCCGACCGTAAGCACTTAGCGCTCGCAACGGGCCCCTGGGGCCGTGCAGCCGAGGCTCCGTGCGCGTCTGCTCGCCGCCACGGCCGCGCTGCTCGCCGCGTTCCTCTGGTCGACCTACTATCTGTTCGTCCTGACGGTGAGCCCGTCGACCCGGGCGTCCGCGGTCCTCTTCTATCCGTTCATCGGCGGCGGCCTGGCCTACACCCTCTGGGTCCTCGCGCGCCGGGAGGGCCACCTCCTCGCACGGACGTTCGCGCAACCTTCGGCCTACCTGCGGGTGGGGCTGCTGCTCGGCATGCAACTGTCGGTCCTGGCCGCGACGTACCTCACCGGGCCGGTGGACGCCTCCCTTCTTTCGCTCCTCGGCGACGTCGTCGCGACCCCCCTCCTCGTCGCCGGGCTCTTCGCCCAGCACCGCACGGAGCTCGGCTCGCCCCTGCTCCTGGCCGGGCTCGCGCTGTGCTTGGGGGGCGGGGCGCTCGCGATCGTCGGTGGGCACGGCCTCTCCACCGTCCACGACCTTGGATGGACCGTGGTCGTCGCGGTCCCCGCGCTGGTCGCCCTCTTCTTCGTGCTCTCCGCCCGGGCCGGCGCGCAAGCGCCGGTCTCGGTCGTGATCGCCCAGTCGATGGTCGTGGCCGCGTTCGGTGCGGCCGTCGTCTCCCCGCTCCTCCCCGGGGGTCTTACGGGGATCGCGCGGGTCGGTGCTGGTCCGCTGGCCCTCCTTCTCGTGAACGGACTGGTGAGCTTCTTCCTCGCTCCGGCGCTCTACTTTTGGTCGCTCGAGAGGGCGGGGTTTGTCTTCCCGCCGATGCTGATGACCGCGATCCCGGTCTTCACGCTCTTCCTTTCGGCCGCCGTGTTGGGGATCCCGCCGGCGCTTCTCGGCCTGCTCGGGGTCCCGGTCGCGGCGCTGGGCGGGGTCGTGGCGCTCGTGGCCGGGGCTCGCGCGCCTCCCCCGTCGTGAGCAAGCGCCCTCCAGCTAAGGCTCACTGCCAGTCGGAGAGGCTGCGGGTCGTCGACTTCCGCCGGGACGGGGCGCCCAGGGCGGCGACCGAGGAGTCGAGGGTCGTCGGAGCGCCGTCGGTCGGTGCGGCCTGGGGTTCGTCCTGCCCGAAGCGCTGCTGGTGGCTCCCCCGCAGGAGCGATGCGGCGTCCCAGCCGAAGACCTCCGTGACCCGGGCGAGCGTCTGGGCCACGCGCTCGGCGTAGTACTCCCAGTCCGGCTGCTTCGAGAACGTCCGCCCCTCGATCCACGGCTCGATCTCCTGCGGGCTCCGGCGCGAGTCGGTCACGACCCAGGCGACGCGCATCCCGGGCACGACGTCGTAGCCCTCCTCGCGCAGCTGCCGGTAGACGCGCAGGAACGGCAGCGCGTCCCGGGTCGACGCGTTGTACTCCTCCTCGCCGCGAACGGCCCGGGCGATGACGAGCCGTTCCGCCTTCACTTCGTGGTTGCGCACGGCAAGGACCAGTTCGCGCGAGCGCCGCACCGCGGCCTCGGTCTCCCCCTTCAGGACGAGGTCGAACACCTCGAGGAGCGCCTCGGACTGGTAGTCGAACGCGTCGCTCCTCCTGGTCTCGTAGCCTCGGACGATCCGCTCCTCGCGCGGCCAGACCGCGCGCCCGACGTAGCGCTTCTTCGCCCCGTGGGAGAAGAACGTCTCGAAGACCGACTGGAACTCGAACGTCGCCCCCTCCGCGGTGAACCGACGGGCGATGCCCTCGCCGAACTCGCGCGCCCCCTCCAGCGTCGCCACGGGCGAGCGGACGAACACCGAATCGGTGTCCGAGTAGATCACGTCGGAGCCACCCCGCTCGAGCTCGCGGATGATCGAGGTGATCGCTTCCCGCGCGAACGCGGTGATCGACGCGCCGATCTCCTTGTTCGTGAACCGGTAGAAGCTCGACGCGAGGACCCCGTAGAAGGAGTTCATCAGGACCTTGACGGCGTTCTGCAGCCCGTCGTAATACTCCCTGCCCTCAGGTGTCGTGGCGGAGCGCGCCGCCGCACGGAACCGCTCCCGGTCCCCGAGGAGCTCGGTGAGGATCTCGGGGATGACGCCGCGACGTACCTCGGGGGCGAGGAACCTGGCGCCGCTCGGCGCGACGGTGCTGCCGTCGGGGGAGAGCGTCGTGAAGCAGAGATTGTGGGCGACGATGATCGACGGGTACATCGCCTTGAAGTCGAGGACGACGACCCACCGGTAGAGACCGGGCCGGATGCTGTGAACGTAGCCGCCCTCGATCGCGCTCTCTCCCGTGCGGGGGTGGTTCGGGGGCACACCGATCCCGCGCGCGTCGGCCCGAGGGATGAGGATCCCGTCGATGAACTGCGACGTGCGCCCGTTGAGCCCCTCCTCGAGGGGCATCCGCGTCACGGTCGCCAGATCGGCCGCCTTGTCCAGGGCCCGGAGGCGCATGAGGATCCGCAAGGCGAGGTCCGCGTCATGCTCGCAGTACTCCATCACCCTCTGCGGGTCGCGCCGCCACTCTTCCGTGATGTTCCGGCGGTCCACGTCGAGCTTGGAATCCCCGAGGAGGGTCCTGGCCACGAACTGCAGGCTCTCCTGCTTGGGCCGGAGGTCGCGTCGGGCGGACCACCAGGCGTCGGCGACGACGCGGCCGGTGATCTTCCACAGGCGCTCGCCGAACTCGCTGGCCTCCGAGCGCTCCCGTCCGAGGGCGAGGGGTCCGAGGCCGAGCGCCTTCGCCCGCTCGGCGAGGAGGGGGAAGTCGTAGCCGCCGATGTTGTAGCCCGTCAGGACGTCCGGGTCGTCCTCGTCGACGAGCCGGAGGAACTCGGTGAGAATGTCCCGCTCGTTCGCCGCCGCCAACCGGAACGCACGGCGGGGGCGGCCGCCGCCCTCGGCGATCCCGCAGATCGTGTAGATCGTCCTCTCCCGGATCGCGTTCTCGATGTCGAAGGCGAGGACGCGGAGCGCCGGTCGGAACGGTTCCACGCTCCGGATCTCCTTGCCGTCGCCGGTGACGACCCGCACGACCTTGGGCACGGTGTAGCGGGCGCACACCTCATGGGGCTCGTCCTCGGCCTCGAAGCGGACGCAGAGACCGAGACCTTTGTCGTAGAGGAACCGGTGGACGAACGGGATGTCGCAGGAGAGGACGCGCGGTTCCGTTCCCTCCCCCTGGTAGGCCTTGCGGTACTCCGGTACGCGCCAGGGTCGATGGAGCGTCACCCGGACCGCGGACCGGTCGCGACCGTGGTAGAACACCGACTTCGGGTCCAGCTGGACGACCTCGGGGTCGGCGCGAAGCCGGGCCTGCTCGGCGCCCGTGGGCTCGACCAGGAGGAAGTACGGGCGGAACCCATAGTACCTCGCGACGACCGCCTCGCCTTCCCGCGACCGGCCGAACAGCTCGAGGACCACGCCGTCGTCGACGGCCTGGTACGACCCGTCCAGAAGGAACAGATCGATCGAGGCCACGCCGGCTCGAGCCGTGGCCGCGTTATAGCATTTCGAACGGCGGGGCCTCGAGCCACGCCCCGAGCGCGCGGACGTCGCGCTCCCATCGCTCCCGAAGGCGCCGCGATCTCAGCGCCGCCGCGGGGTGGATGAGAGGAAAGAGCCAGCCGGCCGGTCCCTGTCGTGCCGCACCGGCCGCCACGAGGATGGGGGGCGAGCGCGGGTCGAGCGACCTCAGCGCCCGCGCGCCGAGCGGAGCGACCGCGCGGGGACGCAGCAGGGCCAATTGGCGCTCGAGATACGGGCGGCAGCTTTCCGCGGCCCCCGGGTCGAAGCGGTTCCCGGGGGGCCGGCACTTGAGCACGTTGAGGACGCCGTAGCCCCCGAGGGCGGGTCCGATCGTCTCCAAGGCACGGTCGAGGAGCTTCCCCGATCGTCCGACGAACGGTACCCCTTGCCGGTCCTCCTCGGCCCCCGGGGCCTCCCCGACGAAGACGACGCGCGGAACGGGCGAGCCGCGGTAGACGACTACATGGCTCCGGCTCTGGGAGAGCGGGCAGAGGGTGCACCGCGCGATCTGCCTAGAGAGGCGCTCGAACGCCCGCCGGCGGTCCGCCTCCGCGACGGTCGGCACGGTCCCCTCGGGCGAGGTCGCGCCCTCCGTCCGCGCTTCGATCGGGGTTCGGGGGGCGAAACGCATCGACGCGAGCCCTACCGGCGAGAGGAGCCGGCAGGGACTTTAAATAGGGCGGCCCTGTGGACGGCTCCCTTCGCTACCGATGCCGCCGCCGTCCGGGCTGAACACCGCGGGCCGTCTTGCGGCCCTTCGCCAGCGGCGACGCTGGTCGGACCGGTATTACAAGCGCCGGACCCTCCATCTCAAGGAGCGGTCCGACCCGCTCGAGGGAGCGCCCCAGGCCCGGGGGATCGTCATCGAGAAGGTCGGGGTCGAGGCGAAGCAACCGAACTCGGCGATCCGCAAGTGCATCAAGGTCCAGCTCATCAAGAACGGCCGTCAAGTGACGGCGTTCGCCGTCGGGGATGGGGCGATCAACTTCATCGACGAGCACGACGAGGTCCTCGTGGAGGGCATCGGCGGGAGGATGGGTCGGTCCTACGGGGACATCCCGGGCGTGAGGTACAAGGTGATCCAGGTGAACGGCGTCTCGCTGGACGAGCTCGTGCGCGGGCGCAAGGAGAAGCCGGCCCGATGAGCGGCAATCCCCTCGAGGTTCCGCCGACCGACGTGCCTGCCGAGGAGACCGGCCCGGTCGTCCAACGACCGCAACCCCCTCCTCCCCCTCCGTTCTCGATCCCTCCGCTGTTCGGCAAGTACCCGTTCGAGGGGGTCGAGGTCCACGACCCGGGGCTGCTGCCGTACCTCTACCTCCATCCGGTCTACTCGCCCCACACCGAGGGCCGGCTGTGTGGCAAGCCGTTCCTGAAGAGCCGCATGCACCTGGTGGAGCGGCTCGCCAACCACCTGATGAAGGGCGGGAAGTTCACCGGCAAGAAGCAGAAGGCGCTCACGACGGTCCGCAAGGCGTTCGACGAGCTTGCGGCGAAGGAGGGCAAGAACCCCCTCCAGCTCCTCGTGGACGCCGTCGAGAACGCCGCGCCGCGCGAGGAGGTCACCCGCCTTCAGTTCGGAGGGATCTCGGTTCCGCGGGCGGTCGACGCCTCCCCGGCGCGCCGCCTCAACGTCGCCATCCGCAACCTCGCGCTGGGGGCGATCCAAGCCTCGCATAAGTCGACCAAACCAATCGAGAGCTGCCTTGCGGACGAAATCCGCCTCGCGGCGAAGGGGGACCTCACCTCGTTCTCGGTCGGTCGAAAGGAAGAGGTCGAGCGCGTCTCGCAGTCCGCGCGCTAGGACACGGTCGGGGGAGGTCGATGACGCACATCCGCAGCGAACTGGCGAAGGCCATCCCGGACATGATGCGCCAGGTCGACAGGATACGCAACATCGGCATCGTCGCCCACATCCACCACGGCAAGACGACCCTCAGCGACAACCTCCTCGCGGCGGCCGGGATGATCTCCGACGAGCTCGCCGGCAAGCAGCTCTACCTCAACTTCGACGAGCAGGAGCAGGCGCGTCTCCTCACGATCAACAACGCGGACGTGACGATCGTCCACGAGTACGAGGGCGAGCAGCACCTGATCAACCTCATCGACACCCCGGGCCACGTCGACTTCGGCGGCGACGTCACGCGGGCGATGCGCGCGGTCGATGGGGCGATTGTCGTCGTCTGCGCGGTCGAAGGGGTGATGGCCCAGACCGAGACCGTCCTACGCCAGGCGCTCCGCGAGAAGGTCAAGCCTACCCTGTTCATCAACAAGGTCGACCGCGCGATCAAGGAGCTCCAGCTCACCTCCGAATCGCTCCAGAAGCGGTTCACGACGATCATCGGGGAGGTCAACGAGCTGATCCGCAAGATGGCCCCCGAGGAGTTCGTCGACGAGTGGTCGGTCGACCCTCGCGACGGCTCGGTCGCCTTCGGCTCCGGCTACGAGAACTGGGCGATCAGCGTGCCGTACATGCAGAGGACGGGCGTGAAGTTCCCGGACATCATCGACTACGTCTCCACCGGCCGCGCGAGGGAGATCGCGCAGAAGGCCAAAATCAACGACGTCATCTTCGACATGGTCGTCAAGCACCTTCCGAGCCCGCGGGACGCCCAGAAGTACCGGATCCCGAACATCTGGAAAGGCGACATCGGCTCGTCCGTCGGCCAGGCGATGGTCAACACCGATCCCAACGGCCCGACCTCGTTCATGGTCACGGACATCACGATGGACCCGAGCGCCGGCGAGATCGCGACGGGCCGGGTCTTCTCCGGTCGTCTCCAGAAGGGGATGGAGCTCCTGATCGTCGGGACGAAGCTGAAGAACCGCGTCCAGCACGTCTCCCTGTTCATGGGGCCGGAGCGCTTGATGGTCGAGGACGTCCCGGCCGGCAACATCGCCGCCGTCATCGGGCTCTCCGACGCGTTCGCCGGGACCACGACGTCGACCGCGCCGGACATGATCCCGTTCGAGGAGATCCGCCACGTATCCGAGCCGGTCGTCACGGTCGCGATCGAGCCGAAGCGGATGGCCGACCTGCCCAAGCTGATCGAGGTGATGCGCAAGATCGCGAAGGAGGACGCGAGCCTTCGTGTCGAGATCAATCCGGAGACCGGCGAGCATCTCCTTTCCGGAATGGGCGAGCTCCACCTCGAGATCACGCAGTACCGGCTCGTCCACGACTACAAGGTCGAGATCGAGGCGTCCAAGCCGATCGTCGTCTACCGCGAGGTCGTGAAGAAGCCGGGCGGCCCCTTCGAGGGCAAGAGCCCCAACAAGCACAACCGCTTCTACTTCGAGGTCGAGGCGCTCCCGGCCGCGCTGGTCCAGGCGATCAGGGACGGCGAGGTCCCGCAGGGGAAGTCGTTCAAGGACCTCAAGAGCCTCGTCACGAAGCTCGAGACGCTCGGCGTGCCCCGGGACGAGGGGCGGGGGCTGATCGCGGTCGAGGGGACGAACATCCTGTTCGATGTGACGAAGGGGATCCAGTACCTCAACGAGACGATGGACCTGATCGTCGACGCGTTCAAGGAGGCGATGAACCGCGGGCCGCTCGCCAACGAGAAGGTCTACGGCCTGAAGGTCCGCCTGGTCGACGCGAAGCTCCACGAGGACTCGATCCACCGCGGCCCCGCCCAGACGATCCCGGCCGCGCGCTCGGGGATCTACGGGGCGATGTGTCTCGGCGACCGCCTCCTCCTCGAGCCGTTCCAGAAGGCGACCGTGAACGTTCCTCAGGACATCCTCGCCGCGGCGACGCGCGAGCTGCAGCGGCGACGCGGCGAGATCCTCGACATGACGAGCGTCGGCGACCTGCAGACGATCGTGGCGAAGGTCCCGGTCGCCGAGATGTTCGGGTTCGCCTCCGACATTCGCAGCGCCACCGCCGGCAAGGTCCTCTGGGCGACCGAGGCGATGGGGTTCGAGCCGGTCCCGCCGGACCTCCAGCCGAAGGTCGTCGCCGAGGTGCGCCAGCGGCGCGGGCTCAAGCCCGAACCGTACGACGCGAGCTACTACGCCGGTTGACCCCGACAGGCGCGGGGCCTAGCTTCGGTCCCCATCCCGCGCTCGGTCTCGAACCTACGTGGATTGTAGTAGGTCCCAGGCCCTTCCCTCTCCGAATACCTACGTAGGTCGTAGTAGGTTTCGCCGCAGCGGTCTCGGCCCCGTCCCCGGAGGGCCAGGAGGACGGCCGTGGCCCGTGGCGTCGTCCGTGACTAGGCGGGGTCCGGCCGGTGCGCCCGGTAGGGGGCCGGCGGGTCCAGCGTTCTCTGACCGCCGGGCCGCGGCCCCTCCGCCGAGCGGGACCGGAGCGGCCAGGCGCCCTCGTGGTCGAGGAGCCAGCGCTTGCGCCAGAGCCCCAGGCCGTACCCCTGCATCGCGCCGCCCTCGCCGACGACCCGGTGGCAGGGGATGACGATGGGGATCGGGTTGCGGGCCATGGCCCCCCCGACAGCGCGCGCCGCCCCCGGGAAGCCCGCCCGCCTCGCGAGCTCCCCGTAGGTCACGGTCTTCCCCGCCGGCACGCTCCTCAGGATCTCCCAGACCTTCCGGTCGAACTCCGAGGAAGACTCCGGGGCCACCTCGAGGTCCAGCGGCGCGTGCCCGTCGCGGAAGTACTCGCGCAGCCGCGCCGGAGCGGAGCCCGCGCGGAACGGAGGCTTGCGGCGGAGCGCGCCCGGCGGCACGCCGGTCTGCGGGGTCCCGGGTTCGAGGAGGTCGATGACGCGCACGACCGAGCCGTGGTAGGCGAGCCGGAACACCCCGATCGGGCTCGGGATGTCCGCCACCTCCACGGACTCAGGCATCGACGGCGCACGGTCCCGCCGGCTTATCTCGGTTTCAACCCGGGCCGAGGCTCTCGAGGCCGGTCGAGGTGATGCGGAATCCCGCCGACCCCTCGGGGCGTGAACGGTGCTTCATGAGGACGACCGTGCGTCGCGGCCCGTCCCGCCGGTCGAACCTGAGGATGGTCTTCGCCGCGTGGTTGAGGAACGAGCCTCCGAGGGGCTCGAGGACGCCGTCCCGGGGGTTCCGCCAGACCTGGTTGGTGAGGAGCACGGCGATCCCCAGGGTGCGCGCCGCGGCGACCAGGTCCGCTACCTCGACGGCCAGCGCCTCGCGGGCATCGTCCTCGTCCGGGCCGGAGAGCGAGAGCCGGTAGAAGTTCGTCGCGGAGTCGAGGACGAGGAGGCCGACGTCCCGGCGGCCGCCCCGCGCGAGCGCGCACGCCGTGGCGACGGCCCTCCCCTGCTGGTCGAGGTCCTTGGGCGCCGAGAGCAGGAGCCGGCCGAGGATGCGGTCGAAATCCGTCCCCCCCACCGACCGAAGCCGCTCGAGACTGACCCCCTCGGTGTCGATGTAGAAGACCCACCGCGACGCCCGGGCGACGCGGGCGGCGACCTCGAGGCAGAAGAGGGTCTTGCCGCTGCCCCCCTCGCCGTACAGCTCGGTGACCGCATCGGTCTCCAACCCCCCTCCGAGGAGGGCGTCGACCGAGGCGATCCCCGTCGGGAGCCGCTCCGAGACCATCGTGGCCCGAACGACCCCCGTCCTTTACCTGTGGCCCCCCCGACTCTAGGCGACGGGGTAGGTCCGGTTGAGCTCCGGCAGAACGACCCGGGCCCCGGGGCCGCGAAACGCCTCCGGATGCTCGGTGTGCACCGGGTAGACGTGCGCCGCCGCCATCTCCCGGACGATCTGGCGGAGCTCCACGCCGGAGGCGTGGCCGCTCGCGTGCATCTGGTGGAACCTCAGGCCGAAATGGTCGAGCCAGTTGTGCATGACCCGGTCGTCGACGTCGTCCTCGCTGAACGGTTCGCTCATCGAGTGGACGAACGGACTGCCCTTCGGCGGGCGCAGGTCGATCATCTCGGGGAAGTGGGCGAGGTCGAGGGCGAGCAGGTAGTCGCGTTCACGGGCCCGGACGTCGGCCGAGGAGAGCGCCCCGTCGAGCAGGGGCCCCTCCCAGCGGAAGAAGCGGCGTTTCTTGCGGGCGTAGACCGCGAGGTTCGGCTCCCGCCCGGGCCGCGGGACCATGCCGGGCGGGAACAACGGCGCGACCGAGGCGAGCAGGTAGGCCGTGCGCGTCGAGACGAGCAGGCTTCGGTGGCTCTCGACCGCGGCGGCGTAGAGCGTCCGCAGCCGGTCGACGTCCCGGGGGTAGGTGCAGGCGAGCGCGAGGGTGTCGCAGTCGGAGAGGACGGTGTCGACCCCGTGGCGGACGCCCTCCTCGGTGAAGTTCTTGCGCGGGTCCGGCCCGGCGCGGGTCCCCTCGATGATCAGCATCCTCGGCTCCTCGGCCTGCGCGGCGGCCAGGAACTCGTGGGTGTCGGAGGCGCGGGGCCCGTGCTGACGGAAGTCGCCGCTGTAGACGATCGTGCCCTCGGAGGTGCGAACGAGGAAGCCGTAGGCGAACGGGACCGAATGGTCGACCGGGAACGGCACGACCTCGAGACGGCCGACCTTGACCGGGGTCCGGTCGTGAAAGACCCGCCAATCGTGCTCGCCGTACTTCATCGACGGGCTCGAGGCCTCGATCGTCTCCAGGAGCGTCCGCGTCCCGGCCCCGACGTAGACCGGGATCTCGGGGTCGACCAGGCCGAGGTGACCGGCATGGTCCATGTGGGCGTGGCTGACGAACAGCCCGTGGATCTCGGGGGGCTTCCAGGCGAGGTCGGCGTCCTGCAACGCATCGCGGGAGTACAACCCCTCGATTCTGGGGAGGAGGTCGAACTCGAGGAGGTCCTCGACGGGGCTCGACGAACGGGGTTGGAGAAAGTCGATGTAGAAGTCCTCCCGACGGGGGGAGAACGAGGGGCCGAAGTCGAAGAGGATCCGGTCCGGCCCGTCTTGGATCAGGAGCTTGTTGCCGCCGATCTCTCGGACCCCTCCCAGGAACGTGACCGTTGGTCCGGGCACGCTCCGGGAGGAGAACCTCCCGCTATGCGGTTTGCCCTAGGCGTGGGGACGGGATCGGCGTCCGGCCTAGGTCCAAACCGGAGCGCGGAGAGGTCCGCGCCCGGGACGGCCAGGACTGGCCCCTTTCATGACGGACGCCCTGCCCGCGCGGGACGAGCGGGTGGCGGGGCCGGGCTCGGTCTTCGGGTCAGTCGCGCCGGGGCCGACGTTGCCGGCGGGCGTCGCGCCCGTCCTCGTCGTTCTCCCGGCGGCGGCCGTTCGGCCGAAAGGCGCCGATCGAGCCCCGGAACCGCGGGAGTCTTTCCCGGTCCGGTCCCCCCGACCACCGGCCGGGCCGGCGATAGCTAGGTCCGAACGGCCGGCCTTCTCCCCGGCGGACGTCGCGGCCATCTGGCCGGCCTCCGCGACCATCCGGCCGGCCGCCGAACTCGCGCCGCGGCGGAAGGGTGAAGCGGTTCCCGCAGGAGGAGCAGACTCCCGTGACGTTCCCCGCGGGGTCCGTGGTGAAGCGCAGGGGTCCGCCGCAGTTGCGGCACGGGCGCGCGTTCGAGCCCGCGGACCCAGGCCGACCCTCCCGCGAAGGCAAGGGTCTTTGGGGGGCGAGCCGAGCTGCCGTCCGTGGGGCGGCCGGCGTCGCCAGAACGTACCTGAAGGTGGAGCTGCAAGAGCGGCAGCGCGCCTCGAAGCTACCGCCGGACGAGGCCCGAAGGGCGAGGGGGGCCCCGCACTTCTGGCACGCGGGTCCCGCGTGGTGCATCGGGGCTGGCGAGGAGCCGGACGCGGTCGGCCCAGGTGGCGCCGCAGCCCCCGGGGTGGGGGGCGAAGGGATGACGGAGGGCCCGAGGACGTCCTGGACGATAGTGAAAGTCCGCCCGCAGCCGGCGCATTTCCCGTGGAGCACACGGGCTGTCTGCTCAACAAACCCGGCCTGGGCTCCGCAGTCAGGGCATGAACTCTCCATGGTCTTCCCAGGGCAGTGCTCGCGGCCGCTCATTAGCTGGTCTGCCGGTCCGGCGACCCCGCCCCGTCCTCAGGAAGGTCGAGGTAAGGCGTGGACCGATGGTCCACGGCCACCTCGACGATCCCGCCGCCCTTGCACCTGCCTTCCCAACCTACTTCCGTCCGGCATGGGCCCGGGCGCGGCCCGGGAGCTCGGTCCCCGGTCCGCCCTGGTCCTCGCCTTGCGCCATCTCTTATGTGGGGCCGCCGGCTCGAGAGGTACCTCGAGCCTGGAGCGGTCCTCGGCCGTGTCGTTCTTCCTCATCGTTCGCGGCCCTCTCGGGGCCGGCAAGACCACGATCGCCCGCGCCTTGGCGCAGGATCTCGGCGCAGAGGTCGTCTCCATCGATGAGATCCTGGAACTGCAGGAGTGGGACGGAGGCTCGGAAGCGCTCTTCCTGGCGGCGAACGTGGTCGCCGCGGACCGAGCACGAGCTCTCCTCGTCCGAGGGGTGGCCGTCGTCGTGGACGGGAACTTCTACTGGGAGCGAGCGATCCAGGACCTTGAGGGCCGGCTCCCGTTCCCGCACGAGGTCTTCACCCTGAAGGTCCCCCTCGAGGTCTGCATCGAGCGCGACCGGCTCCGTTCCCCCTCGTACGGCGAGGAGGCCGCGAGGGAGGTCTTCGAGAAGGTCGCGCAGGTGGAATGCGGGGTCCCGATCGATGGGACCCGAGGGATCGCCGACATCGTTCAGGACGTGCGGTCGCGCCTCCCCCGGGGCTGGTTCGTGGCCTAGCCGGGGGTCCCCGGGGGTCTCGCCCGCCCCGGCGGCGGCGGTCGTTCCCGCTGTGCGCGAGGCTACCTGGGCGGAGCGCCGTGGAAAAGGGGCGAGCGCTACTGGAAGACCCTTAGGCGCGGCCGACGCCCCCGGCGAGAGGGGGCTAGCGCGCCTTGAGCGTCTTCTTGACGTTCGGGTGCTCCTTGGTGAAAATCTTCCCGCCGCAGTTGTCGCAGCGGACCCCGAAGAGGTTCGCGTCCGAAGGGAGCGCCTCCCCGCACCGGATGCAGCGGAACATCCTTCTCGCCGTCGAGCCCGGAGCCGGGCTTAACGGTTGCCGGCCCCCCTCATGGCCGCCTCGGCGCGCGTGATTGGCGGGGGAGCGGTGAAGGCGTAGGCGTTGGAGGCGAACCGTGTCCCGCAGCGAGAGCATTGGAAGATCCCGCTCGCAACGCGCCGCAGGGTGACGGTCGAGCAGCGGGGGCACGCCGACGCCGCCGAGCGCACGCGGTCGATCTCGACGACCCTGCGGCGGATCCGGATCCCGTAGCGGGGTCCCATCCAGCCGGTGGGTCCGACCTTCTGCGTCCGCTTGCTCATTTCTGACCTCCGGGGACGACCGTGCGGAGACGGTCGCCGTGGGTGAACGCCCTGCGGACGACGGCCTTCACATCGTCCGGGGAGAACGCCCCGACCAGGCCCTTCTGCATCGCCACGATGCGGCCGGCCTCGTCGGTCGCCACCGTGATCCGCCCCTGGGCCGCGTGCTCCTCGTCGAACGTCGGGTCGACCACGATCGTATCGCCGAGCCGTACGAACGTGCACTCGATGGGAAGGTGCCGCACCGCGAGCGGGTAGTCGGACTCTCCGACCTCGAAGCGCTTCGCCGGCACGGTCGCATGGGACAGGGCCGAGACCGCCGCGAGCATCGCCGCGTCGATGAGGTTGCCGTCATGCCCGAGGATGTGGATGTCCACGTAGCAGACCCAGCTCTTCTCCCCGGGCGTGACGCACAGCTGCGTGAGGTCGATCATCTCCGCCGCCCGGATCGCCCGGTCGACTACCCTGGAGACCTCGATCGCCCCGGGCTGCGGGGGGCCGGGCTCGAACGTAGGACTGGACAGGGGGATCAGCTCGGCGTTGGTCGTCAGGACCCCCGCGTTCGGGGTGTCCGGGAACGGCTTGCCGACCTCGAGCTTGATCCCGGCAAGGGCCGTCGTCTCGCCGAGGCGGACGAGAGCGCTCCCGTCGGCGGTCGTGACGAACCCCTGCTCGATGGTGACCGGGCGGTAGTCGTCCGGCCCCCGGCCGTCCAGGCGCCGTCCCTCGGCCGCGAGGTCGAGGATGTGCGTCTGGAGGATCTCGGCGGCGACCTCCTCGCTCATGGGGCCTCCCCCGCCAGCGGGGCGACCGAATAACGCTCACGGAGCGCCGCTTTCATCTTCTCGTAGATCGCCCGGCACCCCACGACGCCCAGCTCGAGGGCTTTGGCGAGCTCGGGCTCGGTCATGTGGCCCTCCATCTGCAATAGGACGAGGCGGCCGGACTGGGGGACGAGGGCCATCGGCAGGTCCGCCTCCCCGAAGTTGTCCTCCTCCTTCTTGAGGTCGAGGGCGATCGCCCCGCCGATCTTGCCGACGGCGACCGCGGGCAGCAGGTCGACCATCGGGATCCCGGCGTCGGCGAGCGCGACGCTCGCCGCGACCAACCCCGCGCAGCGCGTGCCGGCGTTGGCCTGAAGGACCTCGATGTAGACGTCGATGCTGGTCCGCGGGAACTCCTCGGCGAAGACCACCGACTCGAACGCCTCCGCGATGACCTTGGAGATCTCCTGGCTGCGGCGGTCGAGCCCCGGACGCTTGCGCTCGTCGACAGCGAACGCCGCCATGTTGTACTTGCACTGGATCACGGCCTTCGTGCTCTGCTGGAGGTGGCGCGGGTGGACCTCTCGGGGCCCGTAGACCGCGGCCATCACCTTGTTCTGTCCCCACTCGACGAACGCCGACCCGTCCGCTTGGTGCAGCGGCCCGGCCCGGATCCGGATCGGCCGCAGCTCGTCGAGCCGCCGTCCATCGAGCCGAAGCCCGTCCGCGTTCAGCAGGACCGGTACTTCCTTCGCTCCCACGCTTCCCATGCTTATCGCTCTCCCTGAACCGTCACTCTTCGTCGAGCCCGCCGTCCCTCGGCTCGTCGTCGGTCGCCTCGTCGCCCGGCGGGCCATCCTCGTGCGGGACGACCCGCACGTCGGACCCTTCCGGCCCGGGCCCGGTCGGCGTCGTGGCCAGAAGGAACTGCTCGACCCGGTCGGTCAATCCCGACCGGGGGCCGTTCTCCTCGATCATCCTGAGGACCTCGCGCACCCGCTGGATCGCCTCGGCGCTCCCGCCGATCCAGACCCGGCCGTTCTGGCCGATCGCGACCTGGGCGGTGGTGTGGTGCGTGATCGTGTCGATCATCGACCCTCCCCGCCCGACCAGCCGCGGGACGCGGGCCGGCGCGATGCGCACGATCATTCCCCCCTCCAGCTTGCCGAGCCCGTCGCCGAGCATCGTGACCCCGATCCGCCCGTTGGGGTCGAGGTTCTCCACGCGGACGACGACCGCGTCCCCGACCCGAAGGTAGCGCTCCGTCTCCCCGACGTCGACCTTCCAGGGGGTCCCGGTCATGTGGAGCGGCGCCCAGCGAGGAGCGCCGATGTCGAGGAGCCAGAACGTGCTCTGGACGTCCGTCACCGTCCCGACGACTTGGTCGCCGGCCTTGGGGACGTACCGCCCGGAGAGCGGGACGACCTGGACGAACGGGGGACGGGGCGAAAGGAGCCCGAGCTGGCTGGCGTAGACCTTGCCGCCGACCCGATAGGTCCCCGAACCGGGCTTCAGGCCCCGGCTCGGAAGCTCCTCCCCGGGAAGAACTACTACGCGATCCCGAGAGGGATGCGAGGTGGAACCCTCGCGGCCACCCGAACGGTGGCCCGGTCGATGACCTCTAGGCATTCTTTCTGCTGCACCGGGCGTTCCGACCGGCGCACGCTATTTAACCAAAGCGGTCTCGGCGGCGCCTTTCGTGCGGGCGCTGAGCTTCTCGTAGAGCTCGGTCTGGACCCCGGCCGGGATCTCGACCACCCCGGTCCAAGCGCCGTCCGCCAGCCAGGTCTCCTCCACGAGGCGACCGAGCCCCCGGATCTCGCCGATGACCCGCGGGTAGTGCTGGCCGGGCACGCGGATGCGGACCTTGACGACGTCGAGCCGTATGGGCAGCAGCGGGCGGAGCTTCGCGAGGACCTCCTGGACCTGAGCGTCGACCGGGCGGAACGGGTCGACATGCACCTTGGCCTCCAGCATCGCCGCCTCGATCCGGCTCGCCGGATGCGGAGCGCCGGTCTGGGGGTTCATCGCGTTCCGAGCGATCGTCGCGACGATCTGCCGGTGCTTCGCCTCCTGGAGGTGGCGGCGCTGCTCGGTGGTGACCTGGACCTCGCCCTTGAGGACGATCTGGCGGGCGATCTCGGCGAGGTTGCGGGTGTGGAACGTCTTCTCGAGGTGCTCCTCGGAGATCTTGTCGCCCTTCTTGACGTCCTTGAAGACCTGCTCGAGCGCGAGCTTGTCGGAGAGGTCGACCGGCTTGCCGTCCTTGAGCGCCTGGACCGCCTCCGGGTCGACCAGGACCTCGAACCTCGAGCCCTGGGTCTCCCAGCGGGCGATGACGGCGTCCTCGACCTTCACCATGGGAAGGCCCCCGCCCGGGGGAGCTACCCGCGGCCGGGCCGGCCGGACGAGCCGGCGGCGGCGGGGAGGCGCTGGACGTACTTCTGGATCTCTTCGGGCGCGAGGCGGTTCATGCCCTCGCCCGCCTGCAGGGTGCAGACCTCCACCTGGGCGAGCGTTCCGTTCTCCTCGAGGCCCGCGCGCAGCCCCTCGAGCGCGAGGAGAATGGCGTTGTCCCGGTCGAGGTTGGGACGGTACTTCTGCTCGAACAGATCCATCACGGGGCCCTTGTTGCCCCCCGTGCTGGCCGCGCGGAAGCTCGTGAGCGATCCGGACGGTTCGGTCTCGAACAGGTGCACGCCGCCATCGTCGTATCCGCCGACGAGGAGCGCCGTGCCGAACGGTCGGACCCCCCCGAACTGCGTGTACTGCTGCTTGTAGTCGCAGATCCGGCGGACGAGCATCTCGACGCTCATCGGCTCGGCGTAGGTGACCCGGTTGATCTGGGCCGCCAAGCGAGCGTAGTCCACCAGGACGCGCGCGTCCGCGACCAGCCCGGCCGTGGCGCAGCCGATGTTCTCATCGATCTGGTGGATCTTCTCGAGGCTCGACGCCTCCGCGAGCCGAGGATTGGGGATGCGCCGGTCGGCGATCAGGACGACCCCGTTGGCGTAGACGACCCCGGCGGTCGTGGCGCCACGGCGGACCGCCTCACGGGCGTACTCGACCTGGAACAGGCGGCCGTCCGGGGAAAAAACGGTGATGGCCCGGTCGTAGGCCATCTGGCCGGGTTGCATCTCCATCGGTGCGTTCCCTGCGCCGCCCACCGACGGGTCCTTTATAAAGCCCGCGCGGGCGGTAACGTCGCGTCCACCGGCTTACCCGCCGTCCGGCGGCGCGAAGCCTCCTGTGCGGAAACCGTATCTAGCGGCCGGGGCCGCCCCAGGTCGTGGGAACGCGCGAAGAGCCCGACAGGGCCCATGACTCGCGACTCGCCCGCGCGAGCTCGCTCTACCTCCGCGCGGCCGCGCACCAGCCGATCGACTGGTACCCGTGGGGAGACGAGCCGTTCGACGTCGCCCGACGGACCGGACGGCCCATCCTGCTGGACATCGGGGCCTCCTGGTGCCACTGGTGCCACGTGATGGACGAGGGGACGTACGAGGACGCCGAGGTGGCGCGGCTTCTGCGCCAGCACTTCGTCGCGGTCAAGGTCGACCGGGAGGAGCATCCGGAGGTCGACCGTCGCTATCAGCGGCAGGTCAGCTCCCTCTCGGGCGAGGGGGGCTGGCCGCTCACGGCGTTCCTCACACCCGAAGGGGACGCCTTCTTCGGAGGTACCTACTACCCACCGGCCGACGGCCACGGCCGGCCCGGGTTCCGACGCGTCCTCGGGGAGATCGCCCGTATCTGGGCCGAAGAGCCCGAGCGGGCCCGAGACTCCGCGGCGACCGTCCGGGACGCGATCGCGCGGATGGGTCGGAGCCCCCCAGGCCCCACCCCAGGACCCGGTCCGTTCCTGGACGACGTCGTGCGCGAGACGAGGACGAGCTTCGACCCCGCGCACGCCGGCTTTGGCACGGCACCGAAGTTCCCCCACCCTACTGCGGTCGCCCTGCTCCTGTGGGACGAGTACCGGCGCGGAAGTGCCTCCAGTGGGAACGAGGCGCTCGAGACGCTGCTGGGCATGGCCAACGGAGGCCTCTACGATCAGCTCGGCGGTGGCTTCCACCGGTACTCGATCGACGAAGGCTGGCACATCCCGCACTTCGAGAAGCTGGGGGTCGACAACGCCGAGCTCCTCGCCGTGTACGTCGACGGCTATCGGCGGTTCGCCGACTCCCGTCTCGAGGAGGCCGTCCGCGGGATCATGGGATGGAGCCGCACCGTCCTGGGGGACCGTGAAGGCGGCTGGGGGGCCAGCCAGGACGCGGACAACGCTCCCGGGGACGACGGCGGCTACTTCACCTGGAGCCGTCCCGAGCTCAAGGAGGCCCTAGGCCCGGAGGAAGCGAGGTTCGTCGGGCGGGTCTTCGGGATTGGGACCGAGGCTAGGATGCCGCACGACCCCGAGCGCAACGTCCTCTTCCGCCTCCTCTCCCCGTCCGACGCGGCCGAAGGTCTCCGCCTCGAGGGGGACCCCGCCAAGGTGTTGCGGGGGGCATGCGAGCGGCTCCTGGAGGTCCGCGGGCGGCGGCCCGCGCCGCAGGTCGACCGCGCGCTCTACGCCGCGGTCAACGGCCGATTCGTCGCCGCCTACGCCGGTGCGGCCGGGGTGTTCGACGAGCCCGGATGGCTCGACGACGCCCGCCGCGCGGCGGACCGCTGGCTCGCCCGAGGGTTCACGGCCGAGCGCGGGGTCGCCCACCGGCTGGACGCCGGCGGAGCCCGCGGCTACGGCTTGCTGGACGACCAGGTCAGCTTCGCGAGGGGGTTGATCGAGCTCGCCGTCGCGGACGCCGAGCCCTCGTACCTGACCCGGGCGGTCGAGCTCCTCGAGCTCGTCGACCGCGAGTTCGGCGGCGAGGACGGTCTCCTGCGGGACGTGGCTCCGAGGCTCTACGACGGCCCGCCCATCGGAGGATCGACCGAGCCCGCCTACCCCCTCGAGGACAGCCCCCACCTGAGCGCGAACTCTGGCGCCGCGCTCGCGTTCGTGCGGCTCGGCGCGCTCCTCCATGACGACCGTTGGCTGGAGAGGGCTCGGGCCCTGGTCGGGTCGATCGCCCGCCGGATCGGGGGCGCGGGGCTCTTCGCCTCCGGGGCGGCCCTCGCGGCGGGCCTGCTTGAGACGCCCCCGGTCGAGGTCGTCATCGAGGGGAGCGGCGACGCCGCGCAGGTCCTCCTGTTGGCCGCTCGGCGGGCATGGCACCCCCGCTCGGCCGTGTTCCGAGGCCACCCGCCTCCTCCGTTCTCGCTCATGGCGGAGGTCGGTCCCCCGGCGACGGCGGGCTCCGCCGCGCGCGCGATCGTCTGCTTCGAGCGAAGCTGCGCTCCGCCGGTGACCGACCCTGCCGAGCTCAGCCGCCTCGTCCGCCTCGGGCGGTCGGAGGCAGGGTAGCCAGCGGGCCCAGGTCGGTCCCGTCGAGCAGGTAGGCCCGGGCACGCCCCAGGCCGAGGAACCGATGGTAGAGGAAGGACCGGCCTCGCTCGGGCCGCTCGCGATTGAGGGACTCGATACCTGCGAGCGGGTGGAACGCCGGAACGACGATCAGTTCGCGGGCTCCGACCGGCCGTCCGTCAGGGCGGGAGGCCGCCGCAGCGCCGTCGAACTTCACCCGGACCCAGCACCGACGCTTGCTGATCGGGGATTCCGCCGTCGGGGCGAAACGGTAGCCCGGGTGCAGGTGCCCGGCGACGAGGATCTTCTGCTCGAGGACCTCGGGCGACGGCCATCGGTGCCCGTGGAAGACCCCCACCCCGTTCGCGACCCAGCCGGACGCCGGGTGGACGACCACCTCCCGGGGAAGATGACGGACGAGCCCGACGTCGTGGTTGCCCAGGACCACCTCCGGGAGCACCCCCGCCTCGAGCAGCGTGGCAAAGAAGTCGAAGAGGACCGGACGGAGCCACGGGGGGACCCCGACGATCGGATGCTTCACGTCGCCGGCGATCACCAACCGGCGGCTGCGCGCACGCTCGCAGAGCGAAAGCGCCGCCTCCGCGAGCTCCGGGGCGGACGCCCCGGGGGGGCCGAGCGGCGCGTCGGGGCTCGCCGCGAGCCCCAGATGGACGTCGGCGATGACGACCGTCGTGCTGCGGCGCGCGGCGCTCACCACGAGGGCCGCGGCGTTCGGGAGCGGGCGGACCGTGCTCGGCACGCCCGGGGCGAGCGGGAGGTCGGCCATGACGGTTCGTCCCGGCCTGCATGGGGATCCTCGCCGTGCCGTCCCTCATAGTAGCTATTAATATACCAGCGGAAACTCAGTCTATTGAGGATTCCCCCGATGAGCCGACCCCGGGACCGCTGGATAGAGCACATACGCGAGATGCTCCAGCGCGCCGGCTTCTACGTGGCCGTGACGACCGGTGCCCGTCCGTCGAGCTTCGACCTGGTCGCCCGCCGGGACGCGATGCTCCTGCTCATCAAGGCGCTGAAGAACGTCGATGCCTTGGACGCCGACGAGGCCGGCCGTCTCAAGGAGCTCGGCCGCCTCTTCCCGGCCGTCGTCCTGGTCCTCGGTCAGCGCTCGGGGATCGCCGAGCTCGAGGAAGGCGTGGTCTACACGCGCTACGGGGTGCCGATCATCCACGAGGTGACCCTCCAGGAGTACCTGCAGAAGGCGCTCCCCCCGTTCCTCTACGCGAGCCCGGGAGGCGTCTTCGCCCGGGTCGACGGGGACAGGCTGAGGCAGCTCCGGCTCGCCGGAGGGCTGTCGCTCGGGGCCCTCGCCTCGATCGCGGGCGTCTCGCGACGGGCGATCCAGCTCTACGAGGAAGGGCAGGGAGCCGAAGCGAGCGTCGTCGAGAGGATCGAGGCCCACTTCGACGAGCCGCTCGTCCGCCCGATTTTCCTGTTCGAGCTCCCGGTGCGGCCCGAGCGGCCGGCTCCCTTGGCAGGGGCCGGCGCCGAGCCCGAGCATCGACCGGCGCTCACCGGGGACGCGCTGCGGGACGGGGTCTTCCGCCAGCTCGACGGCCTGGGCCTCGAGGTGACGGTGACCGTCCGGGCCCCGTTCGACGCGGTCGCGCGCGCCGAGGATATCCTTCTCACCGGGGTCGGGAGCCTGAGGACCGCGGCGCGGCGTGCGGAGATCCTGCACGGGGTCGCGCGGGTCGCCGAAGGCCACGCGATGTTCGTCGTTCGGGAGCAGGTCCACCGCGATACGATCGCTGGGCTGCCGATCCTCAACGTCGCCGAGCTCAAGCGCCACCGGGACACGGACGAGCTCCTCGAGGACCTCGCGGAGCGCGAGGGTACGTGATCTCGTCGACGCTCGACGTCGGCGCCACGGTGCTCCTGCTCGGGCCGGTCCGCGGCCTCGCCTCGGACGCGCGTGCGGTCCGCCAGGGACTGGACGCCTTCCGGCCCGAGGCGATCGGCGCCGGGGTCGCCGCCGAGGAGCTGCGCGGGCTGGTCGAGTACTTCCTGGACGTGCCGGCCGAGCCGGTCGTCCCGCTCGCCCCCACGGAGCTGAGCGAGGTCCGTGGGCTGTGCCGGTTCGGCGAGGTGCGGGTCCCGAACCCGGCGTTCGTCGAGGCGCTCGCCTGGGGGCGCGCCGGAGGGGTCCCGGTCGCGGCGCTCGACCCGACCGAGGAGGAAGCCGCGACGCTGTTCACCGAGCACATCGGCTACGTCGAGCTCGTCCGTCGCACGGTGCGCGAGCACCGCCTGGGCCGGTCGCCGCCCACCCCGTCCTCGGCGGACGCGTTCGCGCTCGCCTGGGACCGCTCGATCGCCGGGGGCCGGGGGTCGCGAAGGCTCGCGGCGGCCCGGGACGATCAGTTCGTCCGGGGCGCGCGTCGGCTCGCCGAAGGGCGTCGGCAGATCGCGCTCGTCGTGGACCGAGAGCGCTACGATTCGGTGCGGTCGCGGCTCGCGCCGATGCCGTCCGGCGCCTGAAGCGGCCCGGCGCGCGTCGCCTCGCCGGGCTACGTCTCGCGGGCGAGGATTCGGCCCAGCGTCGCGCGCGCAGAGGAGCGGAAGGCGGCCAGGTCGCCCTCGTTGACGAGCATCTCGTCCGCGAGGATGAACGCGGCTCCGATGCCGAACTTGAGCTCGCGCTGGTCGCGGTCGAAGAACTCCTGGAGGTTCGCCCCGTCGTCCGACCGGCCTCGGCGTCGCAAGCGCTCGTAGCGGGTCTCCGGGGAGGAGAAGATCCCGAGGACGGTCAGGTCGCCGAACTGGTGGCGGAAGCAGGTGATCTCCGCGTCCGAGCGGCACCCGTCCACGAGCATCTTCGTCTCGGTCAGCTTGGGGAGGGCCCGCTGAGCCCAGATCGCGGCACCGTGCTTCTCCCGCTCCTCGGCCGCGAGCCGGGAGAGCGCCGAGCCGTTCGGGGCGATGCCCCGGCGCGAGGCCTCCGCACGGACGAGGTCGCCCATCTTCAGGGTCGCAAGGCCAATCGACCGCGCGACGCCGATCAGCTCGTCCTTCCCCGAGCCGGGCATCCCGACCGAGACGATGAGCTTCATGGCGGCGGAGGGGACGTGGTGTCCGTCCCTGTCGAGGAGGTCGGGGGAGGGGCCGCCGCGGCGGCCGGGTTCGTGTCCTGCTCGGCGACGAGCTGCAGCCGGTCGGCGCGCTGGCGGAACTGGGTTGCCTCCTGGCCGGCGAGGGTGGCCGCTTCGAGGAACCGGTCGACCTTGACCTTGAGCTCGGAGGTCCGTTGGGTCTTCTGCGCCGCGTGCAGTTCGAGGGCGCGGGCCTTCTGCTTTAGGTCGACGACCTTCTGCTGGAGCTTGCGGATGCGGTACGTGAGCGCCGTGATGTCGCTCGTCATCACGGAACCCGCCCGGCGGCCCGTGGCCGCGTCGACATCGCGCTGGTACTGCTTGATCTCCTGCTCGAGCTCGGGCACCCCGGCAAGGACGGTCTGGCCCTTCTCGCGCTGGAGGGTGGCCTGATGACGGAGCCGCTCGATCTTCGTGTTGAGCCGAGAGACCCGCTGCTCGTAGCGCGCGGCGGTCTGGTCCTGCCGGGCGGCCATTTCGCGGAGCTTCGTGATGTCGGCGTACTGCTCGCCAAGGAACCGCGACCGCCGGAGCTGGCTGACCGTCAGCGAGCCCGTCGGTCCGGGTGAGGTCGCCCCTCCCTCCGGCATCGACCGTAGAGCACGGGGGTCGCGAGATATATCGGTTCGTGCCCGCAGGCAGTACCTGCTAAGGCGGCGTGGGCCACGGCAGTCGGAGCGCCGCGCCGAGGCGCGTCGCAAGCTCCGAGGCGGGCACGCGTTCCTGAGCCTTTGAGTCCCGCGCACGCAGGGTGACCGTCCCTTGCTCGGGCCCCTCCCCGACGCTCAGCCCGTCGACCGTGGCGCAGAACGGCGTTCCGGCCTCGTCCATCCGGGCGTACCGCTTGCCGATCGAGCTCGCCTCGTCGTACTCCGCGTCGATCCCTGCGGCCAGCAGCTCGTGCGTGAGCTTCTCGGCGAACGGTCGGTGCTCCTTGGCGATGAGCGGGAGGACCCCGGCCGACACCGGGGCAAGGTACGGCGGTAGCCGCCAGACCGTCCGCTCCCCGTCGCGCGTAAAGTGGACATCGGCCAGCGCCCAGAGGTTGCGGTCGACACCGAAGGTGAGCTCGAGGACGTGCGGCACGACGCGGTCGGGGCCCCCTCGACTCACGGAGAGGTCCTTCCCCGAACCGGTGGCGTGCCGGCGCAGGTCGTAGTCGCCCCGGTAATGGATCGCGGCGACCTCCTTGTACCCGCCGAGGCTCTCCAGGTGGACCTCGGCGTCAAACTGCAGCCGGTTGTAGAACGCCCGCTCCTTGTCGGACTTTTCGAAGAAGCGGATCCGCTCGGCGGGATAGCCGAGGACATCGCGCAGGAACCTCAACATGTGCACCATGTGGTCGACGAAGAACTCGGGGAGCCCGGACGCGACCAGCTCGCTCGCCGGGACCAGCGCGGGCGCGCCCTCGCCCCGCTCCCGCCGCTTCACCTGGAGGACCGGCACCTTCTCCGACGCAAAACGCCCGAGCTGGCCGGGCGGCTCGGCCGGGTCGAAGAAGATCTGGAGCTCGGCCTGGGTGAACGTCCGCATCCGGAACAGGATCTGGCGGGGCGCGATCTCGTTGCGGAAAGCCCGCCCGATGACGGCGACCCCGAGGGGGAGCGCTTTCCGCCCGACCTCCCACATCCGCGGGAAGGCCAGGTAGCTCGCCTGCGCCGTCTCCGGGAGCAGGTACGCGCGTTCGGAACGACCGACGCCGAACGGGAGGTCGAACATGAGGTTGAACGCCTGCGGGACGTTCAGGGCGGTCGACCCGCAGCTCGGGCAGCGGACCTTGTGGGTCCGGACGACCTCCTCGATCTGGCTAGGAGTGAGCCCATCGACCCCGTCCGGCCGGATCTTCTCCAGGACGGTCTCGGCCCGGAAGGCCGCGTGGCAGGCGTCGCACGTGATCTCCGGGTCGGTGAAGTTCTCCAGATGGCCCGAGGCCCGCACGACCGCCTCGGGAACGATCCCCGCCGGCTCGATCAGGTAGTAGTCCGGCGAGCGGCCGACGAACCAGGCCGCCCACGCGCGCTCGATCCTGCGCTTGAGCGCCACGCCGAGCGGGCCGTAATCGTAGAGGCCCTGGGCACCGCCGTAGATCTCCGCGGTGGGCCAGAGGACGCCACGGCGCCTCAGGAGCGCGTACAGCTCGTCCAGCTTCATCGGGAACGACGCTTAGGGTGGGGTCCGGGCCGCACGATAACCTGTTCGGTCACCCGCGTGACGACCTGGTAGGTGGGATCGTCCGGAGGCAGGCGGACGACCAGGGCTCGCGCCGGGCTGCCCGGGGCGATCCGTGCCGCCTCCGGCTCTCCGAGCCAGACCCACGGCTCGACCAGGGCTGCCCGAGCGAGGAAGGCGGCCGAGGCCGGGCGGTCCACCAGGCGGCTCGAGGTGTAGGCGAACTGGAGCTCGGACCAGACGGACGGCGGATGGAACATCGCGTTGTCCGTCCCGAGGAGGACTCGGAGACCGAGCCGTTCCATCGCGCGCAGGTCCGCCTGTCTGCCGAAAAGGGCGTTCGAGCGCGGGCAGAGCGCCACGGTGACGCCCTTGTCCCGGACCGCCGCGAGGTCGCTGGCCGTCGCCTTGGCCAGGTGCACGAGCAGGTCTGGCGCGGGATCGAGGTAGCTCTCCGGAGGTTCGCGCACCGATTCGCTCGCGTGGAGGGCGTAGCGCTTGCCCTCCCGGCGGCAGGCACGGGCCACCGCGCGAAGGGTCGCCTCGTCCTCGTCGCGGGCGCTCGACAGGCCCACGCCGTCCGCCACGGCGAGAACCTGGGCGAGCTCCGCCGGTGCGATCGGGCGACGGACCGGTCGGCCGAAGACAAAGCCGCGGATTGGGACATCACGCAGTGCTTCGCGGAGGAGCTCGACCCCCGCGACCCCCTCCTCGCGGAAGTCGAGCGTCGCGGCCACCCCCTCCCGCACCATGCGCGCAAGGGCGGAACGGATGGCCGAGAGCTTCGCGGCCCGGGGGGTCCCGGCGAGAAGCTGGAACTTGTAGCTCCGGGGGGGAGCGACGAGCTTCTCGACCGGGCCCTTCGGCGGCTCGCGGACCGAGGCGGCATCGCCGAGGTGGGTGTGGCCGTTCACCGGCGCCGGGATCACGATCCCGCGAACCCGCCCGAGCCGGCCACGGGTCGAATCGGTCCCGAGAGCGCCGACCTCGTCGATCCTCCCGTCCCGGAACCGGACGTAGGCGGCCCTTGGGCCGTCGATGTCCAGGATCGCCCCTTCGACGAGCATGGGCCGGAGCTCGCCGGCCGAGAGTCCGGGCCGTTTAAGGCGGTCGCGTCGCGCCGACCGAAGGGCTATCCGACCCGGGCTATGACCCGGCCGAGGCCAGGAGGATGGCTCGGGGAGGCAGGGGCTTCGAGCTGCTCGTGGCCGGCCACGTGGTCGTCGACCGCTACCTCAAGGTCGCCTCCATGCCGGGGCCGGACCGAACCGAACCGATCGTCGCCGAGCGGACCGAGCTCGGCGGGACGGCAACGAACCTTGCTCGCGCGGCCCGGCGTTGCGGGGTCGGGGTAGGGATCCTGAGCCGCGTCGGGGATGGCTTCCCCGCGAGCTTCCGAGCCCTCCTCGTCCGGGAGGGGATCGACCTGAGGGGTCTCGCGAGCGTGGCCGGTTCGCCGACGCCCACCTGCACGATCCTCGAGGACCGACGGGGGAGGACCCGCATGCTGTTCCAGCAAGGTCCGATGGCACCCCCCGGGCGCGTGAACCTACCGGGCGCGTGGTGGCGGTCCTACCGCTGGCTCCACCTCGGCACGGGCGACCCGAGCTACTACCTCCGTCTGGCCCGCGCCGCACGCCGCGCGCGGCAGCACGTGGCAATCGACCCCGCCCAGGAGATCTTCTACCGCTGGGACCGGCGGACGTTCCTCTCGATCCTTCCGTTGGCCGACGTGCTCTTCGGCAACCGGGCCGAGATCGCGCGCGCCGCCGCTTGGGCCGGGGGCGGCGGCCCGAAGCGCCTTCTAGAGCATCTGCCGATCGTGGTGCGCACGGAAGGGCCGAAGGGAGCGACAGCGTTCTACCGCGGCGGTGCGACGCACGTCGCCGGCGGCCGCCCGAAGCGGACGCGCACGCTCGTCGGGGCGGGAGACGCCTTCCGCGGCGGGTTCTACGCCGCCTGGTTCGCCGGCGAGCCGCTCGAACGATGCCTGGTGTCGGGGACCCGCGAGGCCATCGCTCGCATCGAAGGCGCCCGCTGAGGCCGTTCCTGTTGAACAAGCACGGGCTGGTGATGCCCGTCCTCCGCCGTCTCGCCCGCCTTCCCGGGCCCGGATGGACCCGCCGCACGGCGCGCCTGGCCGGCTCGGTGGGGCCGCCCACCCCGAGGTTCGCGACGGTCGTTCCGCTCCAGGTGCGAGGGGACCGGGTCACCTCGACGTTCCGGGGGTCGTCGACGATCTCGAGCCTCGGCCGGGCGGAGACGTTCGCGATCCTGCCCCCGGGCCACGCGCCCGTCCGCCCGGCCTCGCGCCTCAGCAGGTTCGTCCTCGACCCACTACTAGGCCCGTTCGGAAGCGTTTAGGCGAGCCGTGGGCTCAACGCCTCATGGTGCGATCCCAGCTCCCGGTCGCGATCCTCGCGATCGAGGGCACGAACTGCGACCGTGAGCTCGCCGTAGGGCTCCGGACGCTCGGCACTCGACCGGAGGTCGTCCATCTCAAGCAGTTCGCCGGGGAGGTCGATACCCCCGCCCGGCGCCGCCTTTCCGACTACGGCGCCCTCTTCCTCCCGGGAGGGTTCTCCGCCGGCGACTACGTTCGCGCGGGGGCGATCCTCGCCGCCCGGGTCCGGGCGTCGATCGGCGCCGAGCTCGAGGAGTTCGTGCGATCCGGGCGCCTCGTCGCCGGGATCTGCAACGGGTTCCAGGTCGCGATCGAGCTCGGCCTTCTCCCCGGCCGCCCCGGCGGCCGCCTGGGCTCGGCCGAGGCCGCGCTGATCGCGAACGACTCCGGTCGGTTCGAATGCCGTCCGACATTCGTCGCGTGGACCGGGGGGCACTTCCCGCCGCTCGATGGGGTCCCGGCGGGGAAGCGCTACCTGTTTCCCTCCGCGCATGGGGAGGGCAAGCTCGTCCTCGCCGGGGGCGCGGCCCGGAGGCGCGAGCTCGAACGGGACGGTCAGCTCCTCTTCCGCTGGGTCGCTCCGGACGGCGGGCCCGCGACGTACCCGTGGAACCCGAACGGCTCCGAGGGGGACGCAGCCGGGCTCACGAACCCGGAGGGGAACGTCTTCGGCCTGATGCCGCACCCCGAACGCTCCTTCTTCCAGGCGCAGGCCCCCGACTGGAGCCGGGGCGGCTCACCCCAGGGGTTCGGCGACGGGAAGGAGTTCTTGGAACGGGTCGTTCGTTACGCGGAGCGGCACGGCTAGCCCGGGACACCCGGAGCTCCCACAGGTCCAGCCGCTCCCCTTCCAGGCGGTGGCTCCGGACGATCCGGAGGGTCCCGCCCCGGGCGCGCCAGATCGCGCGAAGCCTTCGGAGTTGCCCGGCGTCCTGCGCCGTCGAGACCACGACGTACGCCCGTCCGCCCTCCTCGAGGTGGGAGGGGAGCGTCGAGAGGAGGCGTGCGAGCATTCGGCAGCCGTGTCGGCCTCCGTCCAGGGCGAGGTTCGTCCAGCGGTCGGGGTCGCGCTCCGCCGGCCGGGTCGGCAGGTACGGCGGGTTCGCGAGGATCCTCTCGAAGCGACCCAGACCGCGCGCGAGGTCGGTGCGGACCACGTCGACACGGAGCCGTCCCTCGCGCGCAGCCCGTCGGGTCGCGCGGAGGGCGTGCGGGTTGAGGTCCGTGGCCACGACCGAGCGGGCCCCGGCGCGAGCGGCGGCCACGGCGACCGCTCCGGAGCCCGCCCCGATCTCCAGCACGGTCAGCCCTCGGCACCGCCGCGCGATGCGAGCAAGCAGGGCGGTGTCCTCCCGGGGGGGATAGACGTGTCCGCTCTCGCCCGCCGATCCCACGTCGAAAGCGGCAGGATCCTGCACGCCGGCGGTCAAGGGGATGCGCTCTTAACCGCGCGGCGCCTCAACACCGTCCCTACGTTTGAGCCCGCGATGCCCCGAGATCTCTCGGCCCCTGTGAAGATCGGGATCACCGGTCTCCCGGGCTCGGGAAAGACCCAGACGCTCCTGCGGATCATCCAGCTCCTCGAGGAGGAGGGGGTCAAGGTCGGAGGAATGGTCACGGAGCCGATCGTCGAGCGGCACCACCGCACCGGCTTCCAGATCACGAACTGGCTGACGAAGGAGCACGAGGTCTTCGCCCACGAGGGGCTGAAGTCGCGAGTCCACTCGGGCCGCTACGGAGTGAACGTCGGCGCCCTCGAGGGGCTCGGGGCGCGCGCGCTCGCTGAGGCGAGGGAGACGGCGGACGTGATCGTCATCGACGAGGTCGGCAAGATGGAGGTCGACAGCGACGCGTTCACCAAGAGCGTCATGGACACCCTCGACGTGAAGAAGTCGATCGTGATGACCCTGCACAAGAAATCGCGGAACCCTCTCCTCCAGGATATCCGTCGGAGGGACGAACTACGCCTGCTCGAGGTGACGCCGGTCAACAAGAACCTCCTCGCGTTCAAGATCGTCCGGCTGATCACGGGCCAGGCCCACTAGTCCGGATCCGGGAAGGGGCGACGGAGTTCCTCGGCCCCCGGGTCGGCCCGGGGCACGGCCCTCTGCGGAAGGCCGAGCCGTTCTACAATCCGGCGATGGCGCTGGACCGGGACCTGGGCGTCGCGTTCGTGCGCGCCCTGGGCCGGCCGCTCGCCGACGGCTGGGAAGCGACCGCCGCGACCGGGGTCCGCGGGTTGAGGCTCCTGCGCGAGGCCGACGGGTTCCGCTCCTTCGTCTTCACCGAGGCAAGCCCCCGGACCTTCGAGGTGCTCCGGGCGAACATCGCCGGCGAGCCACGGGCGACGGCGTTCCTCGCCGACGGGAGCTCGGCACCGGCCGGGGCGCCGTTCGACTACGTCGACGTCGACCCGTACGGCTCGCCGCTCCCGTTCCTTGCCGCCGCGCTCGCCGCGACCCGGACCGGCGGGGTCCTCGCCGTGACCGCGACCGACATGCCCGTCCTCGCCGGAGCCCAGCCGTCCGCGTGCCGTCGACGCTACGGGGCCGAGCCGGTACGAGGCCGACTCGGACCGGAGGGGGCGCTCCGCATCCTCCTGATGGTCCTCGCCCGCGAGGCCCGGCGGGGCGGGCGGTCGGCCTTGCCGCTCCTCGCCTACGTCGGTGGGCATCACGTCCGCGCGCACGTGGAGCTCCGGGAGGGGACCGGGACGCCTGACCCGGTGGGGACGATCGCGCCGCAGCGCTGGACCGGACCCCCGCTCGGGACGGCCGAGCTCGTCGGGCCCATGTGGTTAGGGCCGGTCGTCGACCGCGAGATCGCTCCCCGCCTCGCGGTGCCCGGCTCGGCCGAGCGCCCTCGCGAGGCGGCGCGCCTCCTCCGGCTCCTTCAGGACGACGCGGAGCCCCTCCCGCCGTTCTACTACGAGTCCAACACCCTCGCGTCGCGGCTCGCGCTCGCCGCTCCGCCCCCACTCGCCGAGCTGCTGCGGGCGCTCCAAGCCGCCGGTTACCACGCCACCAGGACCCACGTCCGCCCCGAAGGGATCCGGACGGACGCGCCCCGGTCGGCCGTGGAGGACGTGGCCCGCGCACTGGCCGGGAACGCTCAGTCCCAGAACGCCCGGGTGCGGGCATAGGCCCGCTCCGCACGCAGCAGCTCCGTCAGGAACGCATCGTCGTCCCGATAGGCCCGCGCCAGGAGCCGGCGGGCCGTCTCCGGCCCCACGCCCCGGGCGGCGAGCGCGAGCAGGGCCCGCTCGCCGTGATGCGCCAGGAGCTCGGCCGAGGTGTAGCCCGCCCGCACGAGGGCCTCCGTCTCCGGTGGGGGCGGTCGCGGCCGGCGCGCCTTCCCCGGCGCCGCGCGCCGTTCCCCGCGCCACTTCGCCTTCGCATAGCGGGCGAGCCGGTCGACCTCACCTTCCCTCCGGGCGGAGACGATCGCCGAGAGCGACCCGTGGCATACGAGACAGCGACTGCCTCCCTCCGACCGGTAGCGCAGCGGGGTCGTCGTGCGGGTGAACCCGCACCGGAGGCAGACCAGGACGAGCTGCTCCTTCTCGAGCCGCTCGCGGATCGCCCTGAGGAGCGTGGGGGGCGGCCGATCCGGGACCGCCCTCCAGCGCAGCCGCTCGAGCGGGGCGTCGCTCACCGCCGAGCGGGCCGCGGGGGCCACCTCGATCTCCCCGGAACGGACCCTCTCGAGCACCGTGCGGGCGTGCTGGAGGTCGTAGCGGTCGGAGAGCGTCTTGTCGAGGACCTCCTCGCCGAGCGGCGTCCTCTGGCTCTCCCTCAGGAGCGGCTCGAGGGCCCGGAGGTCCTTGGGGTCGGTCGAGGCCCCGACGACCCCGAGCTTGCGGGCCACGGTCAGGAAGACCCAACGATAGTCGAGCCCGCTGGGCACGAGCCGCTCGACCAGGGGCTCCAGGGACTCCGGATCGGCCCGGAACGCGTCCACGAGGGCACTGGGCTCGAGCGCGATAGGCAGCTCAAGGACGAACCAGGTCGGCTCGACCGCGGCGATGTCCACCCTCGCGCCCAGGCGGGAGGTGAGGACGCCCGCGACCATGAGCGCGAGCGTCTCGTTCGTCCGGGTGCCGAAGCATGCGCCGTAGACGACGAGCCGCCCGTTGGGGGTGACCGTGACGCGTCGGTCGGTCGCGAGCGAACCGGAAGCGAGCCCGTCCTGCCGGCGGAGCTCCAGACGGGCGCGGTCCTGCAAGGTGATCGGGTAGCCCGCGAACGCCCCGGTCCGCCGGAGCTCCCCGATCTCCTGGGCGACGTCGAACGGGACCGGCAGGTCCTCGCCGGCCCAGCGCGGCTCCTGGCCGAGCTCCTGTACGCCCTCGACCAGCAGCTCGCCTCCGCGGTACTCGACGACCTTCCAGGTCCTCCCGTGCAGGAGGAACAGCTCCTCCGGCTGCGCGAGGATCTGGGTCAGCACGAACCGCTCGTCGAGCGTCCCGATCAGGCGGCGGGTGGCGAGATCGCGGAGGCGGAACGTCCGTTCATCGGGGATCAGCGAGAGCGACGCGTAGAACCTCTTCAGCGTCGCACGCCCGGACGTGAGCCGCCCCGCGGACTCCTGCGCGAGCGAGAGGCCGGCAAGGTAGCCGATCAGCTCGGTCCATTCGTCGTCCGTGAGGTCCCGGACCGGGGCAGCGGCGCGGAACCGTTCGACCATCTGGGTCCGGTCGACCGAACCCTCCGCCCGGAGCTCGGCGACGACCTGCTGGGCGGCGGCGAGCCGGTTTCGGGTCCGCCAGACGACCGGCTCGACCAAGCCCGCGTCGGCCCTTCTTGCGAGGACCGCCGCCTCCTCGAGGTCGTCATCGTCCAGCGCGAGGATCGTCCCCTGGATCGTCCGGTCGAGGCGGTGGCCGGAGCGTCCGACACGCTGAACGAGGCGCCCGACCTGGTGCGGGGAGCCGAACTGCACGACGTGGTCGATCGCCCCGATGTCGATCCCGAGCTCGAGCGAGGATGTCGCGACCAGAGCGCGCAGCGAACCGTCGCGGAACTTCCGCTCGGCCTCCTCGCGGACCTCGCGCGAGAGCGAGCCGTGGTGGACCGCGATCGGCAGGTCGGGCGCGAGCCTCTGGAGCCTCGCCGCGAGGCCCTCGGCGGTCCGCCGAGTGTTGACGAACAGAAGCGTCGTCCGGTGCCGGCGGATCTCCTCGACCGCGGCGCGGAGCCCGAGGAGGAGCTCGGTGTCGGCGTGGAGCTCGCCGAGGAGCTTCGGCTCGAGCGGCTCGGGCGGCTCCTCGGGCCGCCGGGCGGAGAGCTCGAGCGGGCGACGGCTCGTCGCGACGAGCACCCGGACCGACCGGGGGGCGGGGGCGAGGAACCGGGCGACCTCCTCCGGGTTCCCGACCGTCGCCGAGAGGCCGATGCGCCGGAGCCGCCGCCCCGCAAGGGCGTCCAGGCGCTCCAGGGTGAGGGCGAGCTGGGCCCCCCGGTCGGAGCCGACCAGCTCGTGGACCTCGTCCACAACCACGACCCGAGCGTTGCGGAGGGCGGCGCGAAGGTGTCGGCCCACCAGAAGGAGCTGGAGGGTCTCGGGCGTGGTGAGGAGAAGGTCCGGCGGGCGCCGCGACTGGGCGAGGCGCGCGGACGCCGAGGTGTCACCGTGCCGGACCGCCGCGGTCAGCCCGACCTCGCGAGCGAACGCCACGAGGCGATGCTCGAGGTCGCGGTTGAGCGCGCGCAGCGGCGTGACGTAGAGGATCGACGTCGCCGGGCTCTCCTCCCGCAGACGTCGCGAGAGCAGCGGGAAGAGGACGGCCTCCGTCTTGCCGGTCCCCGTCGGCGACAGTAGGAGCGCGTCGTCCTCCCCGAGAAGGACCGGGAAGGCGAGCCGCTGGATCTCCGTCAGCTCGCGGAAGCCGTCGCGGGCGGCCGCCCGCAGCAACCGCTCGTCGATTCCCGGCGCGCTCGGTGTCTCCACCTCCATAGGCACGGGTGTCGATACCGGCAGGTGCCGAAAAGGGGTGCCGGTCCGCTAGACCTGGGAGCCCGGCTCGAGGTCGAGGATCCTCAGCCCGAAGCTCTCGACCAGCGGGCGGCCGAACGTCCGGCCTGGGAACGTCTCCACCAAGAGCTCCTGGACGGCCCCGACGGTCGCCTGGATCAGGTGCCCGCCGACCAGGGCGTGGTCGGGCCCGGCGAGCGCGGCGTGGAGGTGGATCGAGGGCCTTCCGTCGGCCTGGGCGATCGTTCCGTGGAGCCCGACGACCTCGTGGGGAACGGTGAGCTCTCGAGGGAGGTACCGTTCCCCGTCCCAGTAGCCCACTGTGGCGCGGCGGAACATCCCGATGCCGAACGGGACCGCCGCCGCCCGGATCTCCTCGCGGCTGGCGAAGCCGGAGAGCGTCTCGAAGAGGTCCTGTCCATCGTCCAGGCGGAGGAGCCACCTGCTCCCGTCGTGCATGGCCTGCACGCCCCCCGAGACCGTCAGGCGCACTTGGGCGTTGCGCGACCTCCCCTAAACGGTAAGGCCGTCGCGCTCCCTCCGACACCGGATGCTCGCGCGGGCCGTGCCGAAGGACCGTTTCCGCCCCGACGGGGAGATCGTCGCGCTCCTGCGCGAGCGCGGCCCTGCCCTCGTGGCCCTCTCGGGAGGGGTCGACTCGTCGGTGGTCGCCTCCCTCGCACGGGCAGCGCTCGGCGAGCACGTCGTCGCCGTGACGGTTGCGAGCGGGTCGGTCTCTTGGCGCGAGCTGGACGCCGCCCGCGGCGCCGCCCGGGCGATGGGGCTCCGCCACCTGCTGGTCCATGCGGAACCTCTGGCGGACGAGCGTTACCGCTCGAACGCCGCCGACCGGTGCTTCCGCTGTCGGTCGGTTGAGACGCGAGCGCTGCGCGAGGCCGGGGAGGCCGAGGGGGTCGCCCAGTACCTCGACGGAATTCGGGTGGGCGACCTCGGCGACGACCGCCCCGGCATCCGCGCGATGGAGGACGCCGGGTTCTTCCACCCCCTCCTGTGGGCCGCCTGGACGAAGGACGACGTGCGTCGGTACGCGCGGTCGGTCGGCCTCCCGAACTGGGATCGCCCGTCGAACGCCTGCCTCGCCTCGCGCGTGGCGCGGGGGGAAGCGATTTCGCAGGAGCTCCTGGAGACGATCGACCGGGCGGAGGGGCTCCTCCTCGACCGCGGGTTCCGCCAGGTTCGGGTCCGCGTCCGAGGAGGCGAGGCCCGGGTCGAGGTCGACCGCTCGGAGACCGGGCGCCTTGCCGAGGAGCCGCTGCGCGGGGAGCTCACCGAGCGCCTCCTCGGCCTGGGGTTCCGAGCCGTGGTGTTCGACCCGGAGGGCTACCGTTCCCGGGACCAGCTCCCGGTCGTGCGATGACCCGCGCGCCGGCCCAGCCGTCCGCCCCGACGCCGTCCTCCGGGCGGTTCGAGCTCGTCACCGAGATGATTCCGCAGGGGGACCAGCCCCAGGCGATCGACCAGCTCGTGCGCCGCCTCAAGAGCCGCGAGAAGTTCGTTACGCTGCTCGGGGTCACGGGCAGCGGCAAGACGTTCACGATGGCCCAGGTCGTCGAGCGCCTGCAGCGCCCGACGCTCGTCGTCAGCCCGAACAAGACGCTCGCTGCCCAGCTGGTGAGCGAGTTCCGCGCCCTGTTCCCCGGGAACGCGGTGGAGTACTTCGTCAGCTACTACGACTACTACCAGCCCGAGGCGTACGTCCCCCAGATCGACCTGTTCGTCGAGAAGGACGCCCAGATCAACGAGGAGATCGACCGGCTCCGCCACCGCGCCACCCAGGCGCTCCTGACGCGGCGTGACGTCCTGATCGTCGCGTCGGTGAGCTGCATCTTCGGCCTCGGCTCGCCGGACGACTACCGCGCGTCGGTCGTGAGCCTCCGGGTCGGCCAGGAGCTCCGCCGGCAGGAGCTGGTCGAGCAGCTGGTCCGGATGAAGTACTCGCGCAACGACGTCGAGCTGCGCCGCGGCCGCTTCCGCGTCCAGGGCGGAACGATCGACGTGATGGGCGCCGGGGAGACCGTCCACCGGCTCATCCTCGAAGGGAGCACGCTCGGCACGATCGCCGAGCTCGACCCCGTGACGCGGGAGGAACGGCGGGAGCTCTCCGAGCTCATGATCTTCCCGGCGACGCACTTCCTGACCCTGGACGAGCGGCTCCGCAAGGTCCTTTCCGAGATCGAGGCTGAACGCGATGCGCGGGTCGCCGAGCTGAAGGCCGAGGAGAAGATCGTCGAGGCCCAGCGCCTGAGAGGCCGCGTCGACTACGACCTCGAGATGCTCCGAGAGACCGGCTACTGCTCGGGGATCGAGAACTACGCTCGGTACTTCTCCGGGCGCCGGCCCGGTGAGCCGCCGTACACCCTCCTAGACTTCTTCCCGGAGGACTTCCTCGTCTTTCTGGACGAGTCGCACGTCGCGGTCCCCCAGCTCCAGGGGATGTTCAAGGGCGACCGCAGCCGCAAGGACAACCTGGTCGACTTTGGCTGGAGGCTCCCTTCCTGCCGGGACAACCGTCCGCTCAAGTTCCCGGAGTTCCTCACGCGGATCCCCCAGGCAGTCTTTGTCTCCGCGACCCCGGGTCCGTTCGAGAGAAAGGCCTCCCGCGGGGTCGTCGAGCAGATCATCCGCCCGACCGGGCTGGTCGACCCGCCGATCGAGGTCCGCCCACTCGAGGGCCACATCGCCGACCTCGTCCGGGAACTGCGGGCGTGCGTCGACCGGGGCGAGCGCGCCCTCGTGACGACCCTCACGAAGCGCACGAGCGAGGACCTCGCCGACCACCTCGTTCGCCTCGGGCTCAAGGTTCGCTACCTCCACTCCGAGGTCGAGACCCTCAAGCGTGTCGAGATCCTTCGCGACCTGCGCCTCGGGCGGTTCGATGTCCTGGTCGGAATCAACCTCCTCCGGGAGGGGCTCGACCTCCCCGAGGTGAGCTTCGTCGCGATCCTCGACGCCGACAAGGAGGGCTACCTCCGCAGCGAGACGTCGATCGTCCAGACCGCAGGCCGCGCGAGCCGGAACGTCGCCGGGAAGGTCGTCCTCTACGCCGACCGGACCACCGGGTCGATGCAACGGGCGATCGCCGAGATGGCGCGGCGTCGGACGGCGCAGCTCGCGTACAACGCCCAGCACGGGATCGTACCCGAATCGGTCCGTAAGGAGATCCGCTCGCTCCTCGCGCCCGGCGCGGAGGCCGAGGAAGGGGTTCCGACCGAGCTCGTCGGCCCGAGGGCGAAGGCGCACCTCGCCCTCCTCGTCACGAACCTCGAGGAGGAGATGCGCCTCGCCGCCGAACGGCTCGACTTCGAGGAGGCGGCCCGGATCCGCGACCGCCTCCGCGAGCTCCGCCGCGCCGGCGAGGGGAGCTCTTCCCGCGGCCGGGCCCGGGCCGCCTCGACCTAGCCTGGGACCCGACCGCCGGTTCTTGTACCCTGTCCGCCTCCGGCGACCGTGCTGCGCGCGCGACGAACGGACCGCCCACGAGCGCCCGGCCTGGGCGCCCTCCGCGGTGGCGGGGCGGTGAGCGACCTTCTCTTCCTCTACGAGTGCACGACGCGGGAGGTAGCCCAGCTCCGCGACGTCGCCGACGCGCTCGGACTGAGCGTGCAGGCCGCGTCGCATACGTTCCGGGGCCTGGCCCGGCGGGGGCTCGTGCAGTCGAAGGCCGGCCGCTACCGCCCGACGGTCGCGGGCGTCGACTTCCTCCACGGGACCCTCCGCGGGCTCGAGACCGACCTCGCGGAGCGTCTCGAGCGGCTACACATCATCGCCACCACGCGCGCCCTTGCCCGATCCGACCTCCAGGCGGGCTCGTCGGTCCTCCTCGCGGTCGAGGACGGACTCCTGACCGCTCGGTCGGGAACAGGCGGCCCCTCCCGGGGCGTCGCCCGGGCGGCCGCCCGGCGCGGCGAGCTGGTCGAGGTAGAGCGACTCGAGGGAATCGTTCCGCTGCAGCCGGCGAGGATCGAGCTCCTCACCATCCCCGAACGCGAGATCGGCGAGCGAGCGACCGTGCACGCCCTCGCCGCGGCGCTCGCGGGCCGCAAAGGCGCTCTCCTCGCAGCCCGCGGGCTCGAGGCGTTCCACCTCGCCACGAAAGGGGCGCCCGGCCGCACGGTCGAGCGGTTCGGGATCGCCGGCGTCGTCGAGGAGGCGGCGCGCCTGGGGGTCGCCTCGACGGTCGTGGTCCTCGACCGTGACGTCCCGCAGCTGCTCGCGCAGTTTGACGCCTCAGGCTCGCTCCAGGTTGAGCTCGTCCTCCTCGGGTCCGGGCGACGGGCCAGCGCCTCGGCGCGGTAGGAGAGCGGCGAGCCACGAAATCGCCTCGTCGACCCCCTCGACGATCACCGCTCCGCCGTCGACCATGCGACGGCGCGCGGCCTCGGCGCTCCCTTCCGTGTAGTCCCAACGGACGCCGCTCGGCTGCGCGAGCAGGGCCACGGGCCTCCGGCCGACGGCGTCGACGAGCGTCTCCAGGTTGGCGAGGTTCGCGGGTCCCACCGGGAACGGGGCGACCACGATGGCCCGAGCTTCCTCGACCAATCGGCCGAGCTCCACGCGAGCCTCCCTGCCGATCGGGACGAATGGGAGCTCGACCGCCGTCGGGACCCCAAGCTCCTTGGCGACGGCCGCGTCGGTATCGAAGAGGGGCAGCACGCCGGCGGTGACGTCGTACCCCGCGTCCACGAGATGGCGAAGGAGCGACGCCCCGGACCCCCCTCCCGCGACGACGTGAACCCTCGGGCCCGGGGCGCCCACGGGCCTCGGGGCGGTGGTCCCGGACGGTAGCCGCGGGAGCAGGTAGGGCACCCCGGTGGCCCCGTCGCGACGGACCTCCGCCACGATACCCCAAACCCGCTCGAGCAGTTCCGGCGAAAGCACCTCGGTCGGCGTACCGACCGCGACCAGTCGACCGTGGGAGAGCACGGCGATCCTGTCGGAGAACCGTGCCGCGAGATTGAGGTCGTGCAAGGCGACGACAACCGTTCGGAGCGACGCGCGGGCGATCCTGCGTACCCGGGCAAGGACATCCAGTTGGTGCCCGATGTCGAGATGAGCCGTCGGCTCGTCGAGCAGCAGGACGGGGGTCTCCTGGGCTAGCGCGCGCGCGAGGCGCGCCCGCTGTCGTTCCCCGCCGCTCAGCTCACGGACGCCTCGGTCCCCCTCCCCTGCGAGGTCGACCTCGGCGAGCGCCCGTGCGACGGCGGCGGCGTCCGAGGCGGAAGGGCCGGCCCAGGGAGAGAAGTGGGCGTAGCGACCGTAGGCCACGTAGTCCGCAAGCGGGACGTTGTCGCCGACCGGCTCCTCCTGGGGCATCCAGGCGAGGCGTACCGCCCTCGCCCGCGAGGAAAGCTCGCCGACGGCGCTGCCGTCCGGGAGGCGAACAAGTCCCTCGGAGGGGACGAGCAGCCCGGTCGCGACCCGCAGGAGGCTAGACTTGCCCGAGCCGTTCGGTCCCGCGAGCGCAACGACCTCCCCCGGACCGGCCGCGAGCGAGACGTCGTGGACCGCCCCGCGATCCCCGTAGCGGACTGAGACGTGCTCGAAGGAGATCCCTCCTGCGCCCTTCGCGAGCTCGAGGGAGATCCCTTCGGCGCCTTTCGCGATCATGCGGAGCTCGCACGGCGGCGGTAGAGGAGGTAGAGGAACGACGGCCCCCCGACGAACGCCGTCGGGATCCCTACGGGGACCACGACGGTCGGGATCACCGATTGAGCAAGGTCCCACGCTCCGAGCAGGAAGATTCCTCCGAACACCGCCGCGCAGGGGAGGACCCTGCGGTAGTCCGGCCCGATCAGGCGCCGGACGACGTGGGGCGAGACGAGCCCGACGAATCCGATTACCCCGGTGAACGCCACCGCCGCCGCGGTCAGGAGCGTCGTGAGGAGGATCAGGCGGCGCACGACCCGACTCGTCTCGACGCCGACGCTGTGGGCGACGTCCGGCCCGAGTTGGAGGACGTTCAGTTCCCGCCCCTGGATGGAGAGCGCCGCCCCGATCGCGAGGACCGCGCCGACCAAGATTCCGGCGCGCGTCCAGGTCTCGTTGGAGAGGCTCCCGAGGAGCCAGAAGCTCACCTGGAGCCCGCCGGAAGGATTGTAGAAGAGAAAGGTGGCGAGGATCGCCGAGAAGACCGAGCTCAGGGCGACGCCCGTGAGCACGAGGGTCTCGGGGTTGCGGAACGACGAGCGTGAGGCGGCGTAGACGACCAGCCCCGGGACGAGCGCTCCCGCGAAGGCGAAGAGCGGCAGAGCGACCGCCTGCTGGGAGAGGAAGATCCCGAACGCGAACAGGATCGCGGTCCCCATCGCGGCGCCGGAGGACAGACCGAGGAGGAACGGGTCCGCGAGCGGGTTGCGGAACAGACCCTGCAGGGTTCCGCCGGAAAGGGCCAGGGCGGCGCCGGCGAACAGCGCGACGATGATCGAGGGGACCCGCGCATCCCAGACGATCTCGGTCGCAATCGTGCAGGCGGTCGAGGCGCTCGGGTAGGGGCCACACGCGGGACCGAGAGCCCCGGCCGAGGCCTGATGGACGAGGATCGCGAAGACGACCGCCGGCGAGATCCAGACGCCCCCGAGCAGGCTCGAGACGGCGATGAGGACGACGCTCGCCGTGCCCAGGAGCCCGACGACCGCAACGTTCCGAGCGGGGACTCCCGCCACCGTTCACCTCGGGGGGTTACGGCAGTGGGGTCGACGGAACCGGGACAATCGTGGGGTGCAGGTAGTGCAAGAACCACGGCAGCGAAAGGACCATCGTGGGGTCGGTCTCGGTCAGGAGGGTGACGTCTAGGGGGATCTTGGTGCCACTGAGCTGGGCCCAGTAGGGCGCGTTCGAGCTCCAGACGGCCGGGGTCTGCCCGGCCACGAGGTAAGGGTCGTTCCAGCTCGTTCCGTACAGGATGACGGTCGGCTCGTCCCATAGCACGACGGAGGCGTTCATGCCGAAGTACTCGAGCGGGACCCCCGAGGAGATGCTCGAGCCGCCCGCGAGGTCGACCAGGGATTGGCCGAACGTCCCCGGCCCGTACGTGTAGTACGTTCCGGCGTAGAAACCGTATGTCACGAGGACCGACGGGATCGAGTCGTTGTTCGTCGAGAGGTTGGTGTCGATCGCCGTCGCGTTGGAGAGCGTTCGCTGCAAGGACGCCTCCAGCGCGGTGGCGTTCGGCTGGACCCCAGGGTACAGCCGCGCGACCAGCTCGACGTCCCCGACGATCCCCTCGAGGGTCGACGGAGCGAGGAGGACGACCGGGAGATGGTAGGTCGTCGCCAGCGTCTCCACGTCAGACGCCGACGTGATGGTCGAGGCGAGCACGAGTCCGGGGGCGAGCTCGGCGACCTTCTCGGTGTCGAGCGCGGGATAATCCGTGACGCAGAGGGACGGCGAAAGGTCCCAGAGCGCCGTCTGGTTCGGGGAGTACTCGTTCTCGAATCCCCCCGTGATCGACGTCGTGCAGCCGACGCCCACGAGCCGGTCGCGGAGCCCCAGCCGATAGACGATATCCATTACGTTCGGGGCAAGCACGACGAGCCGTGAGGCATTCAGGGGTGCGGTGACGACGCGCCCGAGGTCGTCCACCACCGTGACGTTCTGGGGGCCCGCCGTCGCGCCGGGAGCGCCCCGGAGTTCGAAGTACACGGCGCTGCCGACCGTGCCGATCCCGGCGGCGACCAAGACGGCGACGACGACGAGGGTGGGGGGAACGCCGGTGGGCGCGGAGGGGCTAGGATTCAAGTGCATTGTACTGAAGTCAAACACTGTTGAACATAAGCCTTCGGGGCGCGTTCGCTCGGGCGGTCGGGGACGGGGCTCCACCGCAGCAAAGACTATCCGCCCGGGAACTCCCCCGGCCTTGGAGGGAGCATAGGCTAATTTGGCAGACCAGCGGGCTCCAGTCAGGTGGCCGCCCGGCCTTCTGGTACGAAAGCTCTGCGGAGGGATGCCTCGCATCCCCGTGACGAAAGACTGGAGCGCGCGGAGAGACCCGCATATCGGGGTTCAAATCCCCGTGCTCCCACTTCCCTCTCCGCGGGTTCGCTATCACCTCGCAGCTCAGCCGTCCCCCGTCTGAAAGGGGCGGCTTCTGAACGCGGAAGCGGAAGCAAGGGAAGGAGGAGAACCAAGCGGCACTTAGCGCAGCCTGTAGCGCCGGACCTGGCCATGCCATCCCTTCTGTAATCCTTGATTCTCGCTCCGCCGAGAGGGATCGCGGATTGAGACTCGTGTCACCTCGCTCTACCCGGGTCGACTCACCTCCAATGCCCGGGAGACACCCGGCCTGAGGGAAGGAGAGGAAGGACGATCTCCACGCAGGCCCGGCTCAGGCGACGGTAACGGGTCGGTCCACCTTTCTACGTCGGCCCTGCGATAACGTAGGTGAGGGGCATGTACGGATAGTACTCGCTTCCCCCCACGGCGAGATCGTTCGGCAGGGTGCTATCGAGGAATTGGAGGATGAGGCTCACTCCCCCAGAGGTCACCGCGAACGGCACCATCTCAAGAGACACCTTGGCTGTCGCCGAGAAGCTGATGCTGTTGAACAGCGTGGCGAACGCCGTGAAGTCCCCGTAGATGTCCGCGAGCACTTGAACGGCCTCCGCCGTGGTCGACACGTCTCCCGCACCCGGGATGAGATCCAGGACGTCGCTGACCGTGGTCATGACCCCGACAACGGCGGCGATGGTCGACAAGGCCTTCATGGCCTGGTTGTACGCGCTCTGGGCGCTCGAATAGCCCGAGGCACTCTCCATCACCGAATAGAGTTCCGTGGAGGGAGCGCCGTTCTTCTGAGTCACGTTCTGGAAGGTGTGGAAGTCGAGCATCTTCTTCATCACACCACCCCAAAAGGTTGGAAGTGTATCGGAGACGAAGTTGAACGACGAAGAGCTCAGGCCATAGATCGAATCCGTCGTCATGGTCTTGCCGGTCGGGGTGCCGTAACACCCCTTGGCTCCGGTCTGCCAGTAAGTATAGGCGGAGTTCGTTACGGCCACCGATACGTTCGCGAGCCCGATGGTGGAGATTGGTTGAGAAGGGATTACGTAAGAAGGCTGAGACGCGCCCTGGAAACCCGTGGAGTTTCCGCTCCAGGACGGGCTCGAGCTCATCTGCATGCTGCTGAGCGATCCACTGGACATGTAGCCCGCATCACCGTTGAAGCTCAGATTGAGAGCGCCTTGGGCAATCGTGACCGCGAACGCCAGACCCGCGGTCGAGTTCGTGGCAGTCAGTTGGGCGGTGGCGAGCGGAAGAAGGTCGTTGGGCATCCAAGTCTCGTTGATAGGAGCCCAGGAGTAGAAGGGATTGCACGGTGGTTGGCATCCCGGCTCGACACATTTGTAGTCGGGCAGGACGCGCGGGGAAAGGCTCGGAGCCCCCACGAGGGAGGCAGGGAACGAGAACGTGGGCGTTGCTGGAAAAGCAAAGCTCGCCGTAAATCCCGCTGGAGGCCGGTCTGGGGCGTATGGCAAGTTGTTGTAGTAGGTGTAGACCTCAACGGTCGTCCCCACGTTCACCGCGCGCGTGGCGTACAGCTGGAGGCTGACCGCATCGGTGAGTGGGCTGGCGAGGTGACGCCACGCACCATCCACGGATGTGAACGTGGGTGAAAGACTCGACTGGACGATGCCCGTGCCGTTGGGGGAACCCACGAAGAGTTGGTCGTCGTAGCTGTTGTTGGAGAGGTTCAGGGTGGAGGTCGGCATTGCAAGATAGCCCGTCGCAGACGGGACCGTGGAGAACACCTGCACCGTGGTCGAGCTGTTCGCGGGCGTGGCGCCGGCGATGCTGACGTCGAGCGTGGGCCCTGTCAGCGCAGAGGTTCCACGAGGCTGCGGCCAATGGACGTAGGCGAACGTTGCAGTGACGGCGATGACGGCAACAACAATCGCGGAGACGACCCAGAGCAGATGCCGCTTCATTCGAGCCCCTCCCCTTCCCCCCTCTTGAGCCTCGGCAGATACTTGAACATTGCTATATCGTTTCATACAGCGTGGAGCTGTTGAATGCACGCCAGTACGGTTGCCTTCGGAGCGAATCCGCACCTTGACTATCCATCGGCGCGTCTGTCGACGCCTCTGACCCTTCTCTGATCAGGGGGTGGTGTAAGGACACCCCCCCCGCAACCGCCTTTCTAGGTGCCGGTGCGATCGCGTCGGACAAGACCAGTCCTGGAGTCGGGCGAGTCAGCAGAGTCCTCCGGCGGTTCGGGTTCAGTCACCTTTCTTTGCGAGGGGATGTCCGCCACGTTTCTGTGGCCGGGGGACTTCCTCCAGCTCCAACGACCTCCGAAAGAGCGGCGCCTAGCAGTGACCCCTGGGATACGCCGACGCTACCGAGGCGCGTCCCTGCGCGGACACCACGTATCGCCGGAGTCGCACCTGACGTCTCTGGATACCATCGCTCGGCGAGGATGGCTCGAAACCGTTCGTGTAGAGGGTCAGTTCCCCGTGCTCCCACCTCTCTCCGACCAGGGTCGCCTGCGAAGGCCGTCCCTGGCGTGCCTCCCCACCTGAGGGCGGGACCGTCCCTCACCCCCGTCCTTATCTCGGCGGAGTCGCTCTACCGGAACGCCCGGAGCGATGCTCGAACTTTCGGAACCGCTGAACGTTTGGCTCTACGTGCGGGACCTCGAAACCGCCCGGCGGTTCTACTCCGACCAACTGGAGCTCCCGCTCTGGCGGGAGGAGCCGAAGGAGGCCCTCCACTACGGGGCCGGCGGTGCCCTCCTTTCGGTCCGAGTCGGCGCGGAGGGTGACCTCCCGCCCCGCGGGAGCTGGGTGGTCTTCGCGGTCACTTCCGGGATCGACGGGATATGCGAGGAGCTACGGACTCGGGGGGTGGTGTTCGAAGAGCCGCTCGCCGATCGTCCGTTCGGTCGGTCCGCGATGTTCCGCGACCCGGACGGCCACGAGCTCTGGGTCTGCCAGCCTTCAGCGACGGAGACGCAGTTCTATCGCTGGCGCCTCGCCCGTCGGGCGCGAACCCGACCGTTGCCCGGGCGGAGGCGGCCCAAGATCCGTCGCCACGAGCCACCCGCTCCGTCCCACCGTCGCGCCCATCCGCAGGAGTAGCCACCCCCGAGCGAACGGCTCCCCCGTCTGCGGCCCAGAAGTAACCTGCGCGTCACGGTGCACCGGCCCGCACGGATTGCGCCCCGAGCGGCGGGGATATGAGGGCGTGGTCGTCCTCACCGTGCCGTGGACCAATCGACGGGTACGACCCAAGCGGCCGGGGAAGGCTCGTCGATCCCGGTGCCGGCCCACCCTCTCACGGTGAGTTCGGGGGCGGTCTTCGGGGTAAGCCTGCTCGTCCAGGTCCTCGGCGTCGTCGGAAGCGTCTTCCTTTACAAGCAAATGCTCGGGGTCGCCGGAGCGGCGATCATCGGGACCGCCCAGTTCTTCCTGCTGATCGGCTCGTCGATCAACGGCGTGGGCGACCTGCGCCTCGGGACCGCCTACACATACTTCCTCGCCCGGGGGAAGCCTCCGGAGGACAACACCTCGACCTACTTCGGCGTTCGGCTGGTGATGGTGGCCTGCGCCGGGGTCATGCTGTTCGTTCTGGCCCCCCTCTCCATCGCCGGTCACCAGATTGCCAGCGGGACCGCCGAGATGACGTCGCTCGGGATCTTCCTCACCCTTCCGGTGCTCTGGTCGTTCTCGACCGTCTACAACAGCATGTTCATCGGCCTCGGGAACTCGCTCAAGGCGCAGTACCCGTCGTTGGTCGAGGCGCTCGTCCGACTCCCGGTCCTGATCTACGTGGCCTATCACGTGAGGAGCGTCGAGGGGATCACCAGTGCCTACGCGGTCGGGGCGGTCGCGTCGGCGCTGTTCTCCCTGTCGGCCCTGCGCCCGCGGTTCCGATCCTTCCGACGTGCGGAGGCGACGCGGCTGTTCCGGTTCGCCTGGCCGCTGATGGGGAGCCTGATGCTGATGTACATGGTCACCAACATGGTCCCGCTAATCGTCAATGCGGGGCTGGGGCGCGTCCAGCTGTCGGTCTTCCTCGCCGCGAACGGCTGGCGGGTGCTGGTCCTCTCCCTTCCGGCTGCCGTGACCACGCCTCTGTTCCCCTACCTCGCCGGGCTCCATCAGCGGAAGGACCACGAAGGGTTGCGAAGAGGCACCTGGCAGGCGCTCCGCTTCGCGTCGATGTTGCTCGTGCCCGGCGTGGTCGCCCTCGTGGTGTACCGCAGCCCGTTCCTGTACACCTTCTCCAACCACCTCTACGCGAGCGACGGGGCGCTCCCGCTCGCGATCCTGGTCGTCGGGGCGGTCCCCCTGGCGCTCAGCCAGATCATCCAGTCGTCGATCAATGCCATCGGCCGCCAGCGTCTCGAGCTGTACATCACGAGCACGCAGGTCGTCGTGCTGTTCGCGGGTGTCTTCCTCCTGATGCCCCCGTGGGGAATTTGGCGTCCGTTCACGGGCGCGAACGGGGGCATCGTCGCAGGGTCGGTCGCCGTCCTCCTGTCCTCGTGCGCCGCGCTCGGCCTGAACACCTACTTCATGGAGACGCTCATCCGAGTCCACATCGACCCAAAGTCGATCGTCCGGATCATCGTGAGCGCCGCCGTCTCGTTCGCTTCGCTCTCGATCATCAACCGAGGCCACCCCTTCCCTGTCGCGTCGGGCGTGGAGCTCCTCCTCGCGGTCGTGATCGGCTTCACGGTCTACTTCCTGGTCCTGGCGGGAATCGGGGAACTGACCCGCGACGACGTCCGCCGGATCGGGGGCTCCCTCAGCATGCCGGGCTGGCTCCTCTCGTCCCTCGGGCGGCTCTGCTGGAACGCCGCTCCTCCCGAGCTTTCCCCGGTCGTGCCGGGCCGCGCACGGGGGCTGACCGCCACGGAGCTCCCCGAGCCGTTCAGCGGGACCACCGAGCTCCCCGGCCTCGGCCAGGTCACCGCGAACGACGTCTCCAGCTCGGACGATGGAACCCCGGGCCGCCGTCCCTGAGCACTCCCCCGGGCACCGGGCGGGTTCGCGCTCCCTCCGGGACCAAGGGGGCGTGCCGTCGTCCTCCGAGCCCGCGCGAGGGCCGAGACCTTAAGCCGCGACTTCGGCTGTATCGGCCATGAGCGCCATTTCCCGCCGTGTCCGGCCGCGCGGACGGTCAGGTGTCCCAGACCACCCCGACGACGGTCCGGGTGCCTCCGGCTTTCCCCGGTCCGCGGGGGCCGCTCGCGGTCCCGGATGAGCGAGTTCGCCCTCCGGAGTCGGGACCTGCGCAAGGTCTACCTCTCCAGGTCCACCCCCGCGGTTACGGCGTTGGCCGGCGTATCGCTCGAGGTCCGGCAGGGGGAGCGTGTCGCCCTGCTGGGCCGGAACGGGGCGGGCAAGACCACGTTCCTCAGGATCGCCTCGACGCTGCTGCGGCCGACCTCGGGGACGATTGAGGTGTTCGACGTCGACGCCGATCGCCACCCGGAGAAGGTCCGGCCGTACATCGCCGTCGTTCCGCAGGAAGGGAAGCCGTTCTTCCACCTCACCCCCCGCGAGCAGATCTACACCTATCTTCGCGCGCGAGGCCTGTCGCGCGAGACGGCGAAGGCGAGGACCGACGCTTCGCTCGAGCGGATGGGTCTGTCGGAGTTCGCGGACCGGCTCTCAATCACCCTGTCGGGGGGGCAGCGCCAGCGGACGATGGTCGCGACCGTGATCGCGACGGAAGCCCCGCTCCTGTTCCTGGACGAGCCGACCATCGGGATGGACCCGTTCGCCCGCCGTTCCGTCTGGGAATCGCTGCGCGAGCTCACGCGGAGGGGCTCGACGATCGTTCTGACGACGCACTACCTGGACGAGGCGGACGCGCTGAGCCAGCGGCTTTACATCATCGAGCGGGGCCAGGTCCTCGTGAGCGGGACCGCCGAGGACGTCAAGCGGTCGGTCGGAGGGACGCTGAAGGTGCACCTGCCCCAGGGAGCGGCGTCGATCGACATGTTCCGCCGCTTCGGCTCGTGCGTCGCCGACGGTGGGGGGCTCACGGTGATCGGCTCGCCCGAGCGCCTCGGGGAGCTGATGGCGGTCGCCGTCGGGGCCAACCTCACGGCGACCGTCGGGCCGGTCACCCTCGAGGAGGCGTTCCTCAGCGTCGTCGGTCGGTCGATCTATGAGGACTAGCACGGCGGAGGCTCCCCGGGCCTTCGGCGGGCTTCCGGCCTTCCTCTGGACGGAGGCGCTGGTCCAATCGCACGAAGAGCTGGCGATGGCGACCTCGATGGTCGTCCAGGGCGTGCTCCTCGTCTTCGTCTGGATCCTCAACCCCGCGCTCATCGGCGTGGCGCTCCTCGGCGCGGTCCTCTTCTCGATGTTCACGATGGGCCAGAGGGTCCTCAACGAGGCGGCGTACATCCGCATCGACCACAAGGCGAACGAGCTCTACCTCGCCAGCCCGCTGACGGCCGAAGGCTACTTTCTTGGGCTGTCGGCCGGCGTGATGGTGGTCTACCTGCCCCCGGTCGTCATCGTCGGCGTCCTCGCCGAGCTGGTCGTCCACCTTTCGCTCGCGGAGCTGGCGCTGCTCGTCGCCCTCGCCGGCGCGGTCTGGCTCTCGGCCGCCTCCATCGGTTACATCCTTTCGACGGCGTTCCGGGACAACCGGGCGATCTGGGCGTACTCGAGCCTGTTTTTCAACGTCTTCGGTGTCCTCCCCCCGGTCTTCTACCCGCTCGGCCTGTTCCCCTCGGCGTTGAGGCCGATCGTGCTCCTGATGCCCCCGAGCGCGGCCGCCGCGATAATCCAGTCCGCGATCGGTGCTTCCCACCCCACCTCGGGCCAGCTCGTCCTCGCTGCCGTCGGCCTCGTGGTCGAGGCTCTGGGCCTGTTCGCGTTCGCAGTCTACTGGGCCCGCCGGACCGCGCGGGAGCGGTAGATGGCCGACCCTACCGTCGCCGAAAGGTTCCCCGGCGTGCCCGTCCGCGGGCGGGCCCTCCCCGCGTTCCTGGTCGTGGGCTGGCGATGGATCTCCCGCAACCCGGCGGTCGCGATCACGCCGGTCCTTCTGCCGTTCATCTTCCTCTACTTCCTCTCGCTGATCTCGCCCCCATCGCTCCGGCCGCTCGAGATCGTCGGGGCGATGTTGTTCACGATGCAGAACATCGGCTCCTGGGTCCTCGGCGACAGCGCGACCTGGAGGATCGAGTGTTCGCTCCAGGACATGTTCGTCGCCAGCCCGCTCGGGAGGATCCGCTACCTGTTCGGGATCGCCTTCTCGAACCTCATCGCGATGTTGCCGGCGCTCGCGGTTCTCGCGGCGTTGCTCGCCTGGCTGGGCCGCTCGGACGGCCACCCGCTCACCTGGTACGCCGCCGGCGTCCTGCTCGGGAGCCTGGTCGTGATGTGGGTCCTGTTCAGCTCGATCGGGATCGCGATCTCCAGCCGGGTCCGCTCCCAGCGGGAGATCTGGCCGGTCGGGAACCTCACGTTCACGCTGCTCGGCATGCTCTCGCCGCTCTACTACCCGGTGCGGGTACTCCCGCCGCTCTGGCAGGACGCCGCGCACTTCCTGCCCGCGACGTACGCCGCGCTCCTCGCCCAAGGGGCCCTGGGGATCACCCCGGCGTCGCCCGCGCAGATGGCGCTCTACGCCGGTCTCCTCGGCGTGTGCGCCGTGGTCGGGTTCGCCATCACCCTCCGCCTCTACCGCTGGGGCGAACTCTGACCGCGGCCACGAAACGTTCAAGGGGGGGAGCGACGTGGGAGCGTCGGTGCAAACGCCCACGGCCCCCGCGCGCCGAACGGAACACGATGGCCAAGCCTACCCGGCGCCGGGTCCGGGCCGTTCCGCGGTGCGCCCGTTCGGTCGGGCGGCCGCCCCGTAACCATGGGTAACGAAGAGTTCGACGAGATCCTGTCCGCCCTGGACCGAGAGAGCGCCCGCATCCGGGTGCGCGCCGAGCCGCGCCGCTACAACAAGCCGGCGACGGTCATCTCGGGGTTCCCCCCCGGGGTCGACCTCGAGGAGACGACCCGGACGCTCAAGAACCGCCTCGCGACGGGGGGGTCGGTCGTCGACGGCGAGGTCTATCTTCAGGGCGACCACCGAGCCCGCATACGGGACGAGCTCGGGCGCCTGGGGTTCGACCCCCAGACGGTCGAGGTCTCGGACGCGGCGCTCCCGAAACGGGGTCGGCGCGGCTAGGGCGCAGCAGGCGTCCCCCTGCAAGGCGGATAGCCTCCGCGGCCGCCGGCGCCGGCCGGCGACCATTTAACGGTCGCCTGTAGAGGGTGATCGCCATGGCGGCGTACGCCCACCCCGAAGTCCTGGTCGATACCGACTGGGTTGCAGCCCACCTGAACGACCCGAAGGTCCGCGTCGCGGAGGTCGACTACGACCCGGCCGCGAACTACGAGCTCGGCCACGTGCCGGGCTCGGTCCTGTTCGACTGGCGGAAGGACATCAACGACCCGGCCCGCCGCGACATCCTGACCCCCGAGGCGCTGACGGAGCTGTTCCGCAAGACCGGCATCTCGGAAGGAACGACCGTCGTCCTGTACGGCGACTTCAACAACTGGTTCGCCGCGTTCGCGTTCTGGGTGTTCGCCTACTATGGCGCGAAGGACCTCAAGCTGATGAACGGAGGCCGCAAGAAGTGGATCGCCGAAGACCGACCCTTCACCAAGGAGATCCCGAGGCCCCCGAACGGAACGCTCAAGGCGCATCCGCCGGACGCGGCGCTGCGCGTCTTCCTCGAGGACGTGCGCCGGGCCCTCGCGGACGTGAAGGCCGGCAAGCTCGCCCTGGTCGACGTCCGCGGGCCCAAGGAGTTCACGGGCGAGATCACCGCGCCCCCGGAGTATCCAAACGAGCACGCCCAGCGCGGGGGCCACATCCCCGGGGCCAGGAACATCCCCTGGGCCCAGGCGGTGCGGGAGGACGGGACGTTCAAGTCGCGGGAGGAGCTCGAGGCGATCTACCACGCGCAAGGGATCCGGCCCGGCGTGCCGGTGATCACCTACTGCCGCATCGGGGAGCGCTCCAGCCACACCTGGTTCGTCTTGCGTTACCTGCTCGGCTACCCGGACGTGCGCAACTACGACGGCTCATGGACCGAGTGGGGGAACCTGGTCCGAATGCCGATCGAGCGCTAGGCGCCCCGTCTACCGACGGCCCGCCGGCCCGCGCCGGCGCGGGACGGGGTGCGCGAGCTTCTCGACCAGGAACTGGTGGAGGGCCCCTTCCGTGCGGTGGGCCAGGACGGTGTGGCCGGTCTGGTCGGACCAGCGGACCATCTCGATCGGGCTGGTCGGATCGTCGGTGACCAGCAGCAGCGCCTCCCCCGGAGCTCGGCGGGCGAGCTCCTCGTCCAGGCGGACGAGCACGGCCGTGCATTCGACGCCGACCTCGATCAGCTCCGCGTCCGGGGTGAGCGGCCAGCAACGGATCCGCCGGCTGCGGATCTGCTCCTCGAGGCGGGCCCGTACGGACGCGGCTGGAGCCATCGCCGACGCCGGCTCCTCCGGACGGACCGCCCGGGCTCGGACGACCCACCCGTCCGTGTACGGCCGGTCGTTGAGCAACCGGGGCCGCTGGCGCACCGCGTCGTTGCGCTCGACGACCTCGGCACCCACCGGTAACCGGACCGCGCCGGTGAACCGGGTGCTCTCCACGGTGGCGACGCTGCGACCCCGCGCCAGGGGACCCTCGACCGGCCGGAACGTGAGCTCGCGGAACAGGCCGGCGAACGCCGAGACCGTTGCGAGGAGGCCGAGCCGGGCGGTGCCCTGCGCGGGCTCGTCCTGCCACCACACCCCCTGTTCGATGTCGTAGAGGCGGTCCTCTGGCAGGGCGCAGCCCAGGATCTCCACGGACCGGTGGAACGGCCGGGAGGCTATAGGGCGTTGCCGGGCGAGAAGGCTTTTCGTGCCTCCGGCTCGTGGCGCGTGCGGTGGCGGACGAGAAGAATCGGCCCTCCCCGGTGACGACCCCTCGGGGGCGGTGCCGTTGCGGCCATTACCCGACCAATCACATGCTCACCCGGCCGGTCGGCACCTCGTCGAGCTTTCGCCTCGATCCGGGGGGTCCGTGCTCGGTCTGCGGGGAGGCGTCCTGCCGCACCTACACGCCGACCGGCGCGCCAGCAGAGACTCGCTAACCGTACGCCTCGTGGATGAGGTAGTCCTTCAAGCGGACCAGGCGGTCCTCCCAGAAGTGAAAGTGCCAGGAGCGGGCCTCCTCCCAGGCCCCCCCGCTCCCCCAGCCCGTCTGCTCGAAGGTGACGTCGACCCCCTCGGGAGACTCCTGCAGGCGGAGGTAGACGGACGTCTTGGGCTCCGGCTGGTTCATCAGCGCGACGAAGGGCTGAGGCGCGAACCAGCGGAAGCCGAGGTCCACGTCCGGCGTGAGCTGGGTGATCGTGCCCGGGCTCTCGAACGGCGAGGCGCCGGTCCAGCGAAGGCGGTAGGCGCCGCCAACCCTCGGCTCGATCGTGGCCTCATCGCAGAGCCAACCCTTGAGGCGGCTCGGGTCGAGGAGGGCCGCGTGGACGGAGGTCAACGGCAACGGGATGGTCACCTGGATGAGGATCGGGTCGAGGTTCTCCTCCACGGTCGGTCCGCGGGCCTCTCGGCCTATAGGCGTTTGCGGCGGAAAGCCGACCTCCACCGGGCACGAGGCGGTCCGCGTCGGTCGGCCTCAGCTCCCTGGATCGCTCGGCGAGGGCGGGCTGGTCGGGATTTGCCAGTTGAAGGGTCCCATGGCACGATTAGAACCGTCCCATTCGGACCGAGACGAGGCGGTCTCTGCCGTCCTCCGGAATGTCCTCGGGTAGACGTGTCGATGGCAAGACATGCACGTGGGAGGGGAACCTTCCGTGGCGTCACGATCGCGGTAGACGCCGCGCGCGGAGGCTCGACGTTTACACCGGCTGGCCGCTCGCCGTCGAGGTCGACCGCCGTTTCGAAAGCGTTCCGCGAACGGTTCGCCGACTGGTTTGTCCAGCGCCTGAGGTTCGTCGACCAACTCGAGCTTCGGCCAAGAAGCGTCGGACAACCGGTTGCCCCTCAGTCGGTCCACCGCTCTGATGGGGATGCGAGTTCCGACCGGGGATTCGGTGTTCCGATGCGTCCGTCGACATGTCACAGTGAGGTAGGGGGAACGTTGCCGCAGAACCCCGAGGTCGACCAGGCTACGAACAGCCTGTTGCCGCCGGCGTTCAGGGATCCTATTCGCTTGGGGACTTCGCCGAGGCTAGTCGTCGTCAGCGGCCCACCTTCTTGCGCAGGCGCCTCAAGCGCCGCCAGATCGGCCCGTCCGTCTCCTAGCGAGGGACCGTTCGTCGTTCTGGGGGCATTTCCTGATTCGACGGGCACGGAGGGCTACCCACTCCGCCGGTAGCCGAGGTACCCCGCGCGTCTCGCTTGCCGGGCGCGGTAGTCCCGTCCTCGACCGACCGCATGCCGGGTCCGGCGTGGAATTCGCGTCGGGCCGTTGGATCATGATTCGGTTCGGCCGCGGTGGTCATGGTCACGCCCGCGGAGGTGCCGGGGTGACGGACCTCGGGGAGACTTGACGGGAGGTTCACCTTGAGCGCGGCGCCGGCGGCCCGCTGCAGGCCTTCCTCGACGCGCTTCCGGGCGAACTACAAGCAGTTCTTCGTGGCAGTCCAGGGCGATGCTCCATCTCTCCTTGAGGCCCTCATCCGGCGGGCCACCCCCGGGGTCTCCAGGGGAGCTTCATCGGGGAGACGGCGCGCCGGAACCCCCGAAACGACCGATCATGACCGCGTTGGCATAGGGGTAGGGTGTTCCGAAGAGCACTCCCTCGACCTCCGAGGCGGCACACTGACGCCAACTGTTATCCAAGTTCTCCCGTCGAAGGTAGTACCTCTCGAACGCGCTCTCCGGGGAGAATGCGTGACGGTCAACAACCGGGTTATAGCCGAGGGGAACCGAGAACCAACATTCCCCACCCGGTGAGAGAAGATCTCGGATCCGTGCGAGGGCGCGATCGAACTTCGACGGATCCCTTTCCGGTTCGTCGAGCCCCACATGCTCTAGGGTCGAGATGCTGACCACCAGGTCGAACCGTTGCTCCCCGGGGTCGAAGGTAACGATGTCCTCGTTGATCACGCCGCGACCTCGTTCGTACTTGTCGACGATGACATGCGGGAACGACGAGTAATGGGACAGCACGTTCCCCACTTCCAGAACCGAGGCCCCCCCACGGAGCTTCACGATCTCTTGGAAGATCGGGATCTCGATGGTCCGTTCGCCCGTCCAGCCGCCGTGGTACCCATCCATGGCATAAGCGTATGACCGATTGTCGAAGGAGAACCGGTCGCGTCGACCGCAGAGATCGAGGGCCCTGGCCTGATCCCGCAAGGCCAATTGCACGTTTGCTAAGAAATCCCGCCATGGGAAAGAGTGCCGGCGATATCGCGCGGTCAGCTCCTTGACCATCCAAAGCGTGTCGGCGATCTGCCTCACGACGCTCTCGGAGTCGTGGGTCGATGGGCAGTCGAACGTGAAGTGGGTTCCGTACGTTCCTACGCTCGAGGACGGGGCCGGTCGGTCCCCCTCTTCTTCCGTCGGCCTTTCGCTTCTCGGGTTCTCTTTGGGTGTCATGTTGGGCGCGAGAACCTCATGGTCGGTCCGGTTTCGTCCCGGCGCGCCGCGTACCTCGGACGCACCGGTTGTCCCAGGCGCGGGTCGCACGCGGCACCGCTGCCACGCGGGTTGTATCTCGCGTTTCCCGTTCGTTTCCCTCCAAGGGTCTCAGCAGAGGCGGGGAGGACCGCCGGCATTATTGCGCTTTGCTCCGAAACGCAACCGGCAATCTCGAGCGCGCATGAGCGTGGACGCGGCGGAGCTCCCACTGGCGAAGGTGCTGCCCCACGGGATCGAGAGGACCGCGCATCCACCGTAGTTCCAAATCCACCCCCGACCGGATATCCCCCGACGTCCTGGGCCGTGGGAGTGGCGTCGCACGCCCGAATCTTGATGGGACGAACCTAGGGCCTTGCGACGTGACGAACCACGAGAGTGTGACGCTCACCGAGCGACCGGTGTAGCTCCTGGGTGGTCCGTGCTTCGTCTCCGTCATACCTAGGTTGAGGAGCGGCCTCGAGGTGTCCCTGTCGTCCACGGCCGCCCGCAAGGCCGGGGACTCCCCGACACGCCGGCCTATCGCCCCACCGTAGGAGGCAGATGTCGGTCGTCCCCGATGATCCGCGCTTCCGATGCTAGAACCGAGGGCGCACTTCGGGGTCGGCGACGATTTGCACCTCTCCAGTCGGCGGCGGCTGCCCACGTATCGCCGTCACCAGCCACCGGGGGAGGAGTGCCGGCACCACGCTCCTCTAAAGGGTGGACGGGCCGGCATTCGGAATCTGCAGATTGGGAACCGCTCGCAGTCGGGAGGCCGTGACCTGTGGGATGAGGGAAAGCAAGAGAGCGGGTTCTTTAGGGCGGCCGGCTCGGTCCGGCGTTAGGTCCAAGCTCGTCGGTCCGGACTGGCGCCGACGGTCCACCCCGGAGCCGGCTCAACGGCCCGTGGCGTACCAGCGGTCGAGCGGGTCATTGGATAGGTCCTAGGTCCAAGGTTCGGAACCCCCAGATAGCCCCACCGAAGGCCACCGCGGCGAGAGCGGCGAGGACTCCGAGACCCTCCAGGGCGCCCGTCCCTGTCGTGCCCGAGAACGCATCCCGGATGGTATCGGCGGCGTAGGTCAGAGGATTGCAGTAAAAGATCGTGACGAGGACCTTGGGGGTCTTCGACGTGATCGGGTAGTACACGGTCGAGAGGAAGATGACGAACAGCTGCAGGAACGACTGGATCGTGAAGTAGGCGTTGGCAGAGCGAAGTCGGGTGCCTAGTGCGATGAGAAGGCCCGCAAAGAAGACGCTCCCCAGCGCGACCGTGAGAAGCACCATGCCCACCCCGACGGGAGAAAGCGAAGGCAACCCGATGAACGGAAGCCCGACCAGCATCATGACGCCGACGCCGACCAGCGAGAAGAGCAGGGTCGTGAGCACGAGTCCGCCCAGGTACTCCGAGCGCAGGAACGGTCCGGAGAAGATCTGTTCGACCATCGACCATCGGCGGTCGAGCCAGAACAGGTTCCCCGCCACGACACCGCCCGTGATCATCTGGAAGGCTATCATGCCCGGGACGAGGAACGCGGTATAGGAGGTACCTCCGGTCACGCTGGAGGAGACGATCGAGCTGAACATCGTACCCAGCACGACGATCGTGATGGCCGGCTGTCCGAATCGGATGATGATCGTCAGCGGGTCAAGATTCGACGCGAAGTTCCGGATCACCAGCCGGAGCACCGGCGGAATCCTCACGGGGGTCCTCCCATGCGCCCCGGAGGAAGCGTGCCACCGGCTCGGCCGGTCTCCCCGGCCGTACGGTCGCCGTCGTCGGGAGCTTCGCCGATCATTCCCAGAAAGGCTCCCTCCAGCGTCGCCTCCTCGACGGCCAGCCGCTCGATCTCGAGCGAATGGCCTTGCGCCCAGTGGCTGAGCCACGGCAGGAGCTCCTCGGCGTGCTCCGACCGGAAGGCGACCCGGTTGAGCGGGGAGGAGGACTCGCCCGGCACCTCTATCAACGTGGCCCCCCGCCGTGCCAGCTCCTCGGTGAGCTCCGCCCGGGGGATCGGTTCCAAGGGCGTCGTAAACGTCATCGACGCTTCCCGGGCCCCACCGTGTTGGAGCTTGAGCGATTCGGCGGTGTCGAGCGCGATCAGACGGCCGAGGTGGAGCACGGCGACACGGTCGCACAGCATGTCGGCCTCGTGAAGGATGTGCGTGGTGAACACGATGGAGAGGCCTCCGCGGGCCCGCTCCCTCAGGTAACGGAGTATCCGACGGCGCGCGATCGCGTCCAAGCCGACCGTCGGCTCATCGAGGAAGAGGATCTCCATGTCGTGCATGAGTTCGCGAGCCACCTGGAAGCGCCGTCGCTCCCCGCCCGACAGGGCCCACGGCTTACGATGGCGGGCCTGCTCGAGCTCGAAGAGCTCGATCATCTCCTCCGCCCGGGCCGCGGCGGCCTCCCGGGGGACCCCCCAGAGGAAGGCGTAGAGCGTGAGGTTCCTCTCGACCGTGACGAAGTCGAGAGACTCGGATTGCAGTACGACTCCCAAACGCGCGCGCAAGGCCCGACCGCCGTGGCGAACGTCCTGACCGAGCACGATGGCGGTCCCCTCGGTGGGGGGCAGCAGCGTGGTGAGGAGACGGACCGTCGTGGTCTTGCCCGCGCCGTTCCGCCCGAGAAGGCCGAGGACCTCTCCGCGACGCAATCCCAGGGAGAGATGCTGGATCGCGAACTTGCCGGGAGCGTACGAGTAGCCGAGGTCGCGAGTCTCTAACACCAGGGATTCGGAGTTCATCGTGGCTCCAAGCTCCCGGGCCGAGTTCGGGCCCTCCTTAGTCCCCTTCCCACCCTGAGCCGAGGCTCGCTCGCCGATCTCGATCCCCCCCGCCTTCGACACGTTCACCGATTCGCAAATGATCCGGTTGGAGTGGACTGGTCGGGACTAGGGACCTAGGTTCCGAGCGTCCACCGTTTCGAGTCGGTTCGGGATCGGCCTTGCTCGCAGCTCATTTGGTTCTTGCCGCGACGTAAACGTATCGAAGCACACCGTGACCAGTGTTCGTCACATCGTGTTCTGTCTCCGGTGGACAGTAGAGGGCATGATGGGCTTTCACGCTCAATCTCGAACCGTCCCCAAAGCCCATTTCGCCCAGTCCCTCCAGCCCCACGAGCAACTCCTCATACCCGCCGGTGCTGTGTTTTCCCACTGACTTGTGGGGTGCCAGACTCACCACTCCAGACAACATCGTGACGCTTTCAGGGGGTCCTCCAAGCACCCGCAGGTAGTCCTTCCCCGGACAGTCCAGATCGACCGCTTTGGGACATGGTTTCTCTTGGGACTTGACTGCGGTCAAGAAGACTGAGCATCGCAGAGGAATGGAAACCATAACATTGCCGTCACGAGCAAATCAGCATCTGAGGAATACGCGGACGGCGCGCCTTCGGCGATCGCGATGTCCGACCTGGGGGTGCGCGCTCAAGGACCGACCGCAGGCGCCGACCGGCCCGGAGATGACTGAGTGGACTGGTCGGGATTTGAACCCGAGGCCTCCGGTTTGCAAAACCGGCGATCTTCCGAGCTGATCTACCAGCCCACGGCAGGGCATCGTCGCTGCCCCCGGTTAGCCTTTTGGGCCCAGCGTCGGACGGCCCCGGCCCCGTGCCCCGGCGCCGAGCCTGGCCTCCTAGGACGCCTGAAAGCAGGAGAGCGGTCGCGCCGAGGCGGCCCGCTCCGGCGTGGAAACGCCTTCAATCCCCGTGAGGCTCGGAGCTTTCGTGAGGCTCGGGACGTTCACCGTGGTCGATGCCTATCCGGACCGACCCGACGCGGACGTCGGCCGGGTCGCTGAGGTCGTGCGGCTCGCGGAGGAGGCGGAGGCCGCCGGGCTCTCCTCGCTATGGGTCGCCGAGCACCACTTCCACGCCGGCGGGGTCTGCCCTTCACCCCCGGTCCTCCTCGCCGCGTGCGGCATGCGGACCCGGAGGATCCGCCTCGGCTCGCTGGTGAGCGTGCTGCCCTTCCACCGCCCGATCGACATCGCCGAGGAGTACGCGCTGGTCGACCGATTGATCGGCGGCCGCCTGAACCTCGGGGTCGGTAGCGGCTACCTCGCTTCGGAGTTCGCCGGTTTCGGCCTCGACCCCGCGGACAAGCATGCGCTGTTCGACGCGGCACTCGAGACCGTGCGGGAGGCGCTCGCCGGCCGGCCGATCCGTGCGGGAGGGCTGACCGCGACCCCCGTGGCGCTCAATGTCCGTCCGGTCCAGCGGCCGCACCCCCCGATCTGGATTGCGGTCCAGCGGCGCGAGGCGATCCCCCACGTGGCTCGCCGGGGGGCCTCCTTGGCGCTGATCCCGTACGCCACCGTCGACCACATCGACGAGCTCGCCGGAGAGATCGCCGAGTACCGTCGCGCGCTCCCCGCGGGGGTGCGAGGGGAGGTCACGGTGGCGGTCCACCTGTATGGGGGCCCCCAGGTGGGGCTGGCCCGGAAGGCGTTCGACCGTTACCTCCGCAGCCGCCTCGAGACCGGTTCGACGTTCCTGGAGCGCAAGGCTCGCGACCGCCCCGAGCAGGCCACCCCGGAGGCGATCGAGCGGAGCGGCTTCGCGCTCTTCGGCCCGGCGACGGAGCTGGTCCCTCGCATGGAGGCCTTCGCCAGGATCGGCGTGGACGAGCTCCTCGGAATCTTCGATTTCGGAGGCCTTCCTTACGAGGAGGTCGCGCGATCGGTGCGCGCCGTCGGCGAGGTCTGGGACGCTCGTCGCCCGCCCGAGGACGACAGCGGCTCGCCGAGGGGAGGCGGGCCTTAGACCACGCGTGTCGGGGGAACCGCCTTAACTCAGGGCGATTCCGGGGTCCTTAGGGTGGCCATGGCCGAAATCCTGCCCGGAGTGCACCTGGTCGAAGGTGTCGATCCGTCGCCCGACTTCTCGACCCACATCTACCTCCTCAAGGACAAGGGCTCCAGCTGGACGCTGCTCGACACCGGGCTTCCCGGCAGCCACAGCGCCACGCTCGCCTACCTCGCGAAGATCAAGGTCGAGCCGACCTCGGTCAAGAAGATACTGCTCACCCACCTTCACCGGGACCACACCGGCTCGCTCCGCGCCCTCGCCGAGAAGACCCGGGCGCGCACGTTCGCGCACTGGATCGAGGCGGCCTACATCGCCCTGGACCCGAAGTACGACGGCCCGGGAAGCCCTCCCGCCGAGCCGTTCAAGGTCGACGAGACCCTCAAGGACGGCGACAGCGTCGACGCCGCAGGGGGGCTCGTCGCCTACCACACCCCCGGCCACACGCCGGGTCATACCTCGTTCTACCAGGCGGAGCGCAAGCTCCTGTTCTCCGGGGACCTCTTCTTCGGGGACGGGGAGCAGGTCACGCTCACGCCCCCGGACTTCACCCACCACATGCCGACGGCGAAGATCTCGGCCCGCAGGATGGGGCAGCTCTCCGTGGAGTCCGTGCTGACCTACCACGGAGGACCGATCCTCCACAAGGGCGGCACCGCCGTGCGCGCCTTGCTCGAGAAGCTCCGCTGAGGTCGGGCCGGTCGGCCTCGCGCCCCGGCCGCCTCACGGAAGCGAGTGGGACTGGCCAGATTTGGACTGGCGTCTCGGAGTCCCGAACCCCGAAGGATGGACCAAGCTACCCCACAGTCCCAGCGGGCAACGCCCACCGGGCCTCGCTATTTGACGGTGCGGTCGCGGGCGGCCCTGCAGTGTTCCAGCACCTCCCCGATGGCGGTTAGATACCTCGTGCCGTAACCGGGGCGTCCGATGCGGACCCCGTCGTTCGCCTCTCCCATCCCCGGGCTGGCCCCGGTGGAGTCCCTCACTTGGACGGTCCCCGGCCTGCGCGAGGATCCGACGCTCTGTCTGCGCTGTCGGTCGGCCCAGCTGCTCTGCGGCAAGCCCGTCTGCCCGGTGCTTCTCAAGTACCGCGCCTTCGAGCGGACCCTGCCGATGGTCACCGGCACGACGCTGGAGGGGAGCTCCCCCCCGGGGGTCTTCGTCGGGCGGTTCGGCTACCCCAAGGTCGCCATCGGCCCGCTCCTCTCGCCGCTCCACGGCTCGACCGAGCTCCTCGACAGTCCCGAGGAGTGGGTCGGCCGGTCGGTGGAGGAGGTCATCGGGTTCCGCACGGGCCTCGTCCGGGGGACCGCGCGGTTCCAGGTGACCGAAGCTGACCGGCCGGAGGCCCTCCTGGAGCGACTTCAGCTGCTCGGGCTCGCCGTGGAGTCGGTGGAGAGCGAGGCGGAGTTCCGCCGACCTCCCCGCGGGCACCTCGCCCTCTCCGAATCGAGTCCACCGTTCGGGCCGTCGGCGCCGATCGAGAGGGTCCGGCTGGACGTCCGCAGGATCGACCCGAACCTCGACCGGTTGAGCTCCGACGTGCATGCGAACGCCCGCGTCGCGGTCGAGGAACTGTACGATCGGGGGGTCCGCGTGAGCCGCATCCAGCGGGCGTTCAGCGTCGGCGCGCTCGGTCGCCAGGGAAGGCGACGGCTCGTGCCGACCCGCTGGAGCATCACGGCCGTCGACGACCTCGTCTCGAAGCGTCTCCTCGAGGAGGTCCGAGGCCTTCCCGAACTGGGGGAGACCCTGCTCTACGCCCTCACCGCGCTCGACAACCGCTGGCTGATCGCCTTCCTTCCCGGTACGTATCGCTACGAGTCGATCGAGACTTGGTATCCGAACACCGTCTGGAACCCGTCACCCGACCGCGTCGTGATGATGGGGGACCACGAGGGCTACCAGGGGCGAACGACGTACGCCTCGATCGGAGGGTGTTACTACGCCGCGCGGCTCGCCACGGCGGAGGCGCTCGTCCGCCTCCGACGCCAGGCCGGGGTCGTCGTCCTCCGCGAGGTCCACCCGGGCGAGATCCTTCCCCTCGGGGTCTGGAACGTCCGCGAGCACGTGCGGGCCGCCCTCGCGCGCCCTCCGGAACGCCTGACCGGGCTGGGCGAGCTCTTCCCGCGGATCGCTCGCGAGTTCGCGATCCCTCTCGAGCGATGGCTGCAGGCGAGCGCGGTCCTCCACGAGGCGAGGACCCAGCGACGCCTCGATGCCTGGGTCGACGCGGGAAGCTGAGCGCGGGAGGCTCGGTCAGCCGTAGCGCTCGCCGCAGCGGCCGCAGAAGGTGTCGGTCGTCGAGCGGGGGGCGCCGCAGTGGGCGCAGCTCGCTGGGGTCCGGGCGGCCCCGCATCCCCGGCAGAACGTGTCCCCCGCCACCGTCGGATGGCCGCAGAGCGGACACCGTTCCAGCGCCGCGACCTGCTCCGCCGACTCGGCGGCATCGGCGGTCGGGGGCAGGCCGACGGCTCCCCCCGGGACCGGGGTCGCGGGAGGGGGTCCGAGCGTCTCGACGTGCCCGCCAATCTGGCGGCGACCGCGTAGCGCCAGCCGGAACGCTTGAGAGTAGTCGCCACCCGCGAACGCCGCGTGGGCCTGGACGTACAGCTCCCGGGCGCCTTTCACCTTAGCACGACGCTTGGCGTCCTTCAAGGCCACGGCGAGCTCCTCCTCGAAGAGCCGCAGTTGGAACTGCGCCTCGGCACGGTTCTTAGGGACGGAGGGTGCCGGGGCCGCTTCCTTGGCGTCGAGGGGGGCGGAGCCGCCTGAGGCCGGGCTCCCGCCGGGGAGCGGAGAAGGGCTGGTCTCAGGCTTCGACGCCGCGGGTCGCCGCGGGGCTGGCTCACGCCGGGCCCTGACGAGGGTCTCGTGGGCCGCCTGCGCGAGCTCGTAGGCGCGGTCGGCGCCTCCGGCGTCCAGGGACCGCTTCGAGAGGTCGATCAGCTGGCGAGCCTGCTCGACGTCCCCGCCCTGGGCGGCCCAGAGGTCGGCCTCCCGGCGAGCGAGCACGAGCCGGTTGTACGCCCGGTCGCGTGACGCCTGGGGGCCCGCGGAATCGCCGCGAAGCTCTTGGAGCCGACGCTGCCGGAACCGCTGCAGCAGGGTGAAGGAGACGAACACGACGACCACGAGGAGAATGAGGCCGACGGCCAGCAGTACGTAGCCCTCGGTAGCCCCCACGTCGATGCGCCGCCCGCGGCTCGGGTGCGGCCCCGAGGGAAAGTTAGGGTGCTGCGTCCTATTTAGAGGCGCTCACGGGAAAGCAGCTCGACCGCCGATCCCAAGAGATAGGTCGACCTCGCGCCGTCGATCCGAACGTCCACGTCGGAGCCGAGCGGAGGTCGGCTCGACAGGACGACCGGCAGATAGTTGTCGAGGCGCGCCATCGAGCTCCCTCCCGGGCCGTACTCCATCACGCGGGCAGGGTGTCGCTGCCCGATCCAGCGCTCCAGCCGTTCCCGGGCGATGCGGCGGCGCAGCGTGGCGAGGCGGCGCGACCGCCGCCGCGCGATCCGAGGTCCGAGCGGAGGGAGCCGGGCAGCGGGGGTCCCCGGTCGCGCGGAGAAGCGGGTGACGTTGACGGTCTCGGGACCGACCTCCTCGAGGAGCTCCTCGGTCGCCCGCGCGTCGTCCTCCGTCTCGCCCGGGTAGCCGACGATGACATCGGTCGCCAAGTGGAGGTCCGGCAGGCGGGCCCGGAGCACGCCGACCTGCCGCCGGAACTCCTCGGCCAGGTAGCCGCGGTGCATGGCCTGGAGGACGGCGTCCGAGCCGCTCTGGACCGGCAGATGGACGAAGCGGAAGACCCCGGGAAGGTCGAGGGCCCGTGCGTAGCGCCCGACGAACGGCGCGAGGCTCTGCGGGCTCATCATCCCGACCCTCAGCCGGGCCGAGCCGAGGTCCGGGACGAGCCGTGCGAGCAGCTCGGGAAGCCGGGCCTCTCCCGGAAGGTCGGCTCCCCAGGCGGCGGTGTCGAGCCCGGTCAGGCGAAGCTCGCGGGCGCCGCGCGCGACCGCGGCCCGGAGCTCCTCGGCGAGCTCGAGGGCGGGAACGCTTTGGAGAAGGCCCCGCGCCAGCCGGCTGAAGCAGTAGGCGCAACCGCTCGTGCAGCCCTGGGCGAGCACGACCTCCTGGGCCAGATGGAGGGGCGGAAGGCCCGCCCGAGGTTCTCGGTCCTCCGGCAGGGTCCCCGGGGTCCCGAGAAGGTCCGGGATGCGCGACTGCTCCCGGATCGGAACGAACGTCGTCCTCGCCCTCGCCGGGCCGCCGAACAGCTCGGTCCGCAGGGGGACCAGGCACCCGGTCACGAGCAGGCGAGGGGCGGACTCCGCGAGACGGTGCCACCGCGCGACCATGCGAGTCTCGGTCGGGCCGATCACCCCGCACGTGACGAGCACGGCAGCGTCCGAGCCGCCCGGCGCGGGGACGAGCTGATGGCCGCCAGCCTCCAGGGCCCGGGCGATCGCCGAGCCCTCGCCTCGGTTCTGGGCGCACCCGAACGTCTCGAGGTAGACGCGCACGGCCCCTCCCGCGGGCCGGGGCTCCTCCTCAGAAGACCGTCAGCTTGTCGGTCAGAAGGCGCCGCGGGATCGTGTCGATCCCGTCGAACGCCGCCTGGGTGATCGCCTCGGCCTTGCCCTTGACGGCGGCGAGCCGCACGCCCTCGGCAGGCAGGATCTGGATGCTCGCGACCTGGGGCTCGTCGACCGGCTTACCGATCTGGGAGAGGATCCGGACGTGGACCTCCTTCACATCGCCCCCGGTCTCCTGGACGATCTCGTTCGCGATCTCGTTGCCGAGGATGTTGTAGATCTTGCCGACGTGGTTCACCGGGTTCTTGCCGGCGGACGCCTCGAGGCTCATCGGGCGGCACGGGGTGATCAGGCCGTTCGCGCGGTTGCCGCGGCCGACCGACCCGTCGTCTCCCGCCTCCATCGAGCATCCCGTGACGGTGAGGTAGAACCTCCCGAGCTCGGGGTCGTCCGCGGTGTTCACGTCGATCGTCACCTCGCGGTGCGTCAGCTTCGAGGCGAGGTCGCTGAGCCGGTCGTGCACCTGCTCACAAACGCTCGCGTACTCGGCGGCATCCTTGACCTCCCGGTCGACGAGCGCGACGGCGACCGTCAGATGGATCACCCCGCCTTGGCGGTAGCCCATCACCTTGACGTCCTCGCCGAGCGCGGGGATCTTCTTCTTGAGCTTGAGCGTGAGGAACTTCTCGCTCTCGAGGACCACCCGCTCCAGGTCCGAGAACGGGGCGAAGCCCACGCCGAACGACGTGTCGTTCGCCAGGACCTTGTGCTGGTCGAAGACGCCGCGCAGGTCGACCGAACCCTGGCCGATCCGGCAGTCGAACTCGACCTGGCGGTCGACGTCCAGATGCGAGCAGACGGAGGCGACGTACTTCCGTGCGGCCTGGATCGCCACGTCCCGGTACGGAAGCTTATCGCCGTTGACCTCGGTCGTGGCGCGGCCGACCAGCAGCATGTAGATCGGTGTCGTCATCCGGCCCCCGCCGAACTTCGGCTCGGAGGCGCCCCCGACGACCTGGGTCTCGTCGGTGTTGTGGTGAAGGATCCTACCGAACTCGTCCAGGTAGAGGCGGCTCAGCGCCCGGCTCACCGACTCGGAGACGCCGTCGGCAATGGAGTCCGGGTGGCCTAGCCCCTTGCGCTCGACCAGCTCCACCTGCTGGTCCTCGATGTGGACGGTTCGGAGCGGCTCGACCTTGATGTTGCGGACCATGGAGGGTCACCCTCGGACGGCGAGGGGGGGTGGGGTTTAAGGGTTGCGTGACCGACGGACCCGCCCGGGTCGCAGGAGGGGCTATCCCGCCTCCTTCCGGAGCGTCTTCGCGACGTACGGGCCGTCACGGGCGTACCCTCTCGCGAGGTAGTACTCCCAGGTTCCCACCGCGCTCATCACGTAGAGCCGCCGGTAGCCTGCCTGCCGTGCGATCGTCTCGGCCTCGCGAAGGAGGCGCCCCCCGAAGCCCCGGTGCTGGTAGGTATCGGCCACCGCCGGCGTCTCGCCTACCGCAAGCTCCCGGCCCAGGACCTTGATCTCCCGGACGACCGGTTCGCCCAGGTCCTCGGGACCGCGGTCGGGCGGGAAGCGGAGGCGCAGGTAGGCGGCGCAACGGTCGGTCGCCCGGTGCTCGAAGGAGAGGAAGAGCTCCCGGCCCGACGCGGCCGGGTAGTCGATGCGCTCCTGGACGAACTCCTCGGGGGGCGGGGTCGCGCCTCGTCCGGGCTCGCGGCAGCGGAGGCAGCGGCATCGCTCGCCCGCGCGGGCCAAGCGCTCGACCGCCAGCTGACGGAGGTTGCTCGTGCGGACACCGGCCGCGATCAGCCGGGCCGGGATGTCCCGCTGGATCCGGTGGATGCGCACCCAGGGAGGGATCTCGCGCTTCACCGCCGCGAGGAGGTCGGCCGCGGTCAGGGCGTCGTACGGGGCGTAGCGGCCGGCCTTCCAATCCTCGTAGAGCCCGGTCCCGGGGAGCACGAGGGTGGGGTAGATCTTGAGGAAATCCGGCCGGTACTCCTCCTCCGACCAGAGCCGCCGGAACCCGGCGAGGTCGGTCGAGGGGTCCATCCCCGGCAAGCCGAGCATCATGTGGTAGCCGACCTTCAGCCCCCGGTCGCGGGCGGCCCGGCTCGCCCGGGTCACGTCGCGGACTTGGTGGGCGCGGCCGACCCTCTCCAGCACCCGGTCGTCCAGACATTCGACCCCGACCTCGACCCGCGTCACGCCGGCGTCCAGGAGGAACGGTAGGACCCTCTCGTCGCACCAGTCCGGGCGCGTCTCGACCGTGAGCCCCACCAAGCGGTGGCCGCCGACGGCGTTGCGGGCCTGAGCCTCCTCCAGCGTGGCAGCCCGCCCGTCATTGAGCCCATCGTAGACCCCCTTGAGGACCGCCCGCTGGTAGGTCCTCGGGCGGGCCGGGAACGTCCCGCCCATCACGATCACCTCGACCTTGGAGGTCGCGTGGCCGGTCTCCTCGAGCGAGGCGAGCCGGTGGCGGACGATCGCCTCGGCGTCGTAGCGGAACTGCGCCCCGCGGAGGGCGGACGGTTCCTCCCCCGTGTAGCTCTGCGGGGAACGGTTCTCGAGCCCGCCGGGGCAGTAGGTGCACCGTCCGTGCGGACACCTCGCCGGGGCGGTCATCACCGCGACGACCGCGACGCCGGAGAGCGAGCGGGTCGGCTTGCGCAGGATCGCCCCCGCGAACCGGCGGCGCTGCTCGGGAGGCAGGGCCGCGAAGAAGGCGACGTTCGAGGCCCGGGCCACGCCTGCCGGCGCGGCGAGCTTGGCGCGGTGGAGCTCCTCGGGACCGGGGCGCTCGGCTAGCGCCGGGTCCACGAGCCGGTCTCCCCGGTGAGGACGTACGCTGCGGCGCGAAGCTCGTGCAGGTCCTTCGAGCCGGTGAGGAACATCGCGACGCGCAGCTCGTGCACGAGCGTCTCGAGTTCCACCTTCGTCTCCTCGTAGCCTGTGGACGCCGCCCGGAGCACTCCCCCCGCCGTCCCGGCGGCGGTCGCGCCGAGGGCGATCGCGCGCGCGACGTCGAGCCCCGAGCGGATCCCGCCGCTCGCGACGAGCGGGAGGCCGAGCGGGGCGATCTGGAGGACCGAGATCGGGGCGGGGATGCCCCAGTCCCAGAACGTCTTGCCGACCCTCGCCTCCCGTTCGGCCCCCTGCTCGAGCGCCCGGTAGTGCTCGACCGCGGCGAACGACGTCCCGCCGGTGCCGCTCACGTCGAACGCCTTGACGCCCCGGTCCCGGAGCGCCTCCGCGACCGCGCGGGAGATCCCCGCGCCGGTCTCCTTCACGAGGACCGGGAACATGTGGGCCAGCTCGCCGATCTTGGCGAGACACCCCCTCCCTCGCCGTTCGCCCTCGGGCTGGACGACCTCTTGGAGGAAGTTGAGATGGATGGCGAGGACATCCGCTCCGATCAGCTCCATCGCCGCGCGGACCTCCTCCGGCCCCACGACCCGGTCCCCCGGCTTCTGGGGGATGAGCTGGGGGGCGCCGATGTTCGCGAACTTGAGGGGAACCGCGTAGCGTGCGACGCACTCGTAGCTCTCGGGGTACTGTCCCTTGAGGACCGCCGCGCGCTCGCTTCCCACGCCCATCGCCACCCCGACGTCCGCGGCGGCGCGGGCCAGGTTCTCGTTGATCTTCGCCGCGTCCGGGAACCCGCCGGTCATGCCGGTGATGACGATCGGCGCGCGCAGGCGGTGGCCGAGGAGGGTCGCCGAGGTGTCGATCTCGTCGAAGTCAATCTCCGGTAGCGCGCGGTGGATCAGCTGGACGTCGTCCCAGTAGCGGTAGTGACCCTCGACGTCGCGCCCGAGCACGACCTTCACGTGCTCGGCCTTGCGATGACTGAGGTCGGGTCCCGAGGCGCCGGAAACGCTACGGAGCTCGCGCGTGGGCCCAGCTCCCGTAGACCGCTTCCCCCCGGATCGCTCTCGATACGGCTCCATCCGTCAGTCCGCTAATAAGGGCTGCGTCGGCGCCGGCGCGGGCCACGGCCAGCATGGCGCCGAGCTTGGCTCGGAGCCCTCCGGTGACGTCGATCGCTCCCGCGACGGGACGAAGACGGGCGATGAGCTCCTCGCTGACCTCGGGCGTGACGCTGCGCTTCCGACCGGGGGGACCCTCGAGGACACCGGGGACGTCGGTGGCGAAGATCACCCGCACGGCCTCCAACCGTCGCGCGAGCTCCGTCGCGGCCGTATCCGCGCTCAGGATCGAGACCCCCCAGGTCGCGTCCGGTACGACGTCCCCGAACGACACCGGCAGCATTCCCCGGCCGAGAGCCTCCTCGAACGGCCTGACCTCTAGCGAGGCGAGGGCGCCGGCTCGGTTCCGTGCGACGCCGGCGAGCGGGATCGACCACGGGGCCAAGCCCGCGTGGACGAGCTCCCGGAGCACGGCCAAGTGAAGCCGACGGACCTCGGTCGCGACGATCGCCCCGCCTCGAGCCCTTGCCGAGGCGGGGGATTGGCCGTCCGGCGCCCTCGCGAGCCCGAACCGAGCCGCCCCCGGGTGCCCGAACGAGCCCGCTCCGTGGAGCAGGACGAGAGGGACCGAACGGACCTCCGCCAGCTCCTCGGCGAGGCGGCGCAAGACCTTAGGCCGCAGCTTCTCGATCTCGCGCTTTCGGGTGATCAGGCTCCCGCCGAGCTTCACGACGACCGGCGATCCGCGAGCGCGGCCCGAAGGGGGCATCGAACCGCCCGCCTACGCGTGTTCGGGGCCGGTCGCCCATCCGAACAGGAGGCACGCTCCGGCCGTGAGCGGCGCAAGGCTCGCGAGGTGAGGCCCACGGAACGTCAGCAGCCAGTTGATCATGCCGAAGAGGCCGACACCCGCGAGCACGGACGAGCCGACGGTCGGCAGCGTCGCCAGCACGCCGGAATCGTCCGTCCGGCCCGCCGCCGAGGCGACCGCGTCCGCGTCCATCGGCCCACGGGAGGCGTTCGTCCCTTCAAATCGGTTCGGTCGTGTCGGGGACGCCGTCGAGCGCATGCGACGGCGTCGGACTCGGCAAAAGATAGATATGGAACGCAACCCTGCGAGCGCCGCCCGAGGCCCGGGCAGGCGTGACGGTGCCACCTGCTCCCAAGGATCCGCCGGCGACAACGCCGGCGCGACCCGAATCGAACGACGTGACGTCAATGGCGGTCGCTTCCGTCGGCGACCGCCGGCCGGGGCGCGCCGCGGGGGCCGCGCAAGGGGCCGCCACGTCGCTGCCCGGTGGCGGGGGAGGCGCGGGGGCGTTCCTGGACGCCATCCTGCAAACGAAGAGCGAGCTGTTCCGCGGGAGCCGAGAGGTCCTGAGGGACTCCTACGTACCGCCGCGCCTTCCCCACCGTGAGGAGGAGATCCGCAAGGTCGCCGAGATCCTCGGCCCTGCGCTCCGGGGGGACCTCCCCTCGAACCTCCTGATCTACGGGAAGATCGGCACGGGGAAGACCGCGGTCGTCGCGCAAGTTCGCCACGACATCGAGCGCCGGGCCGGGAGCGGGGCCCGCTTAGGCTTCATCAGCATCAACTGCGCGAACATCGACACCTCCTACAGCCTCCTCCAGACGATCGGCAACGTCTTCGCCTCGAGCGACGCCGAGAGGATCCCGACCGGCTGGTCGCTCGACCGGGTCCAGGCGGCGATGCGCCGCTTGATGGACGCACGGCGGGAGACGACGATCCTCGTGCTGGACGAGATCGATCGCCTGGTCGCCCGCAGCGGCGACAACGTCCTCTACACGCTGAGCCAGCTCAACACCGAGCTCGAGACCGGGCGCCTCAGCCTGGTCGGAATCTCGAACGACCTCAAGTTCACGAACCAGCTGGACGCGCGGGTCCGCAGCCGTCTCAACGAGGAGAAGATCGTCTTCCAGCCGTACAACGCTTCCGAGCTGCAGGACATCCTGCGGGACCGCGCTCGTGAGGCGTTCAACGACGATGTGGTCGACCCGGGCGTCGTCGAGCGGTGTGCCGCGTATGCCGCCCTCGAGAACGGGGATGCGCGACGGGCGCTCGCCCTGCTGCGCCTGTCGGCCGAGATGGCCGAGCGCGACCACGCGAAGCGGATCACCCCCGACCACGTCGTCAAGGCGAAGAACCGGCTCGAGCAGGACATCGTGGTCGAGTGCTGCCGGACGCTCCCCTCGCATTGCAAGGTCCTGCTCTACGCGATCCTGCAGCTGTACGAGCGACGGCGGAACGGGGTCCTCACCGGCGAGGTCTACGACAGCTACCGCCGGCTGGCCGAGCGCCTAGGTCTCCAGCCGCTGCACGCCCGCTCGATCTCGAACTACGTGAGCGAGCTCGAGACGCTCGGGCTGGTCCGCGCGACGATCGTCTCGAGGGGCCGCGGGGGCCGTACGCGCGAGATCCTGGTCGACGTGCCCATCTCGGAGACGGTCCCGGCCTTGGAGGAGGACCCGCTCCTCGCGCCGATCGCCCGTCCGCACAACCGCGGGCAGCTGTTGCTCACGAACTTCGACAACCCGAACCGCACGGGCCCGGCCTAGCTAGGAACCCCCGCGCGCGGGTTTCTCGTTCCGGGACCCTGACCGCTCCGCTGGGTGCGCCTCCTCGCGGGCGTCGGCCCCGGGACCGCCAGCCGGCCCTCCCCACGGGCTCCACGAGGTCCTCCCGCCCGCCGGTCGCGACACGGGCCCGGGTCCTCCCTCGGAGGGACCCCGGGCCCGCGCCCGGGCGCCTAAGAGGAGGCGACCTCCGGCGTGGGTTCCGCGTCCGCTACCGGCGCGGGAATGCGGCGTCGCTTGAGCTCGCGGCGCAGCTCGGCCAGGGTCGCCTCGAGCTCGCGGAGGTCGGAGGTGGCCCGGCGGAGCCGGACGTGGACCAGCCTTTGGACCGCCGAGATCTCCCGCTCGAGCTGGTCGTCGGACCCGCGGTAGGGGCTCATGAGGCGGTTTCGGAGTCGATCTGGGCCTTCTGGAGCTTGGAGGAGAAGTCGACGATGACCGATTTGATCTCGGTGAACTCCTCGATCGCCGCGCTACCGGCCTCCCGGCCTCCGTTGCCGGTGTTCTTCACTCCGCCGAAGGGCAGCTGGACCTCGGCGCCGATCGTGGGGGCGTTGATGTAGGTGATCCCCGTCTCGAGGTCCTGGATCGCCCGGAAGGCGAGGTTGACGTCCCTCGTGTAGATCGACGAGGAGAGCCCGTAGTCGATGTCGTTGGCGACCCGGACCGCCTCCTCGTACGATCCCACCCGGATCGCCGAGAGGACGGGGCCGAAGATCTCCTCCTTCGAGACCCTCGTTCCGTGCTTCGTCTCGAAGATCGTCGGCCGGACGAAGAAGCCGCGATTGTAGGCTCCCCCGCGGAGCTTCTCCCCGCCGTAGCGGAGCTTCGCCTCCTTCTTCCCGAGCTCGATGTACTCGAGGATCTTGCGCTCCTGGTCGGCGGAGGCCACCGGGCCCATGCCGGTCTTCGGGTCGAGCGGGTCGCCGACCGTGAAGCGGTCCAGCCGCGCGGTGAGCATGTCGAGGAACCGCTCGAAGACCTTCTCGTGGACGATCAGGCGGCTGGTGGCGGTGCAGCGCTGGCCGGCGGTCCCGAACGCGCCGAAGAGGACACCTTCCAGCGCCAGCGGGAGGTCGGCGTCGTCCATCAGGATCACGGGGTTCTTGCCCCCGAGCTCGAGGTGGACCATCTTGAGCCCGCGCGCGCCCCGGACGTAGACCTCACGGCCGGTGTCGACCCCGCCCGTGAACGAGACGGTCCGCACGTGCGGGTCCTCGACCAACGTGTTGCCGACGACCGCTCCGGAGCCGGTCACCAAGTTGAGGACGCCGGCCGGCAGGCCGGCTTCCTCGTACAGGCGCACGACCTCGACAGCGCACCCGGAGGTGGTGCTCGCCGGCTTGAAGACGACCGTGTTGCCCGTGATCAGCGCGGCCGCGATCTTCCAGTTCGGGATCGCCGTCGGGAAGTTCCACGGAGTGATGCACGCGACGACCCCCTTCGGCTGACGCACCGTCATGCAGAACTTCGACCGCAGCTCGGAGGGGACCGTCTCGCCGAAGAGCCGGCGCCCCTCGCCGGCCATGTACTCGACGAAGTCGATCGACTCCTGGACGTCCCCGAGCCCCTCTCCGATGACCTTACCCATCTCCCGCGTCACGAGGCGGCCGAGGGCAGGCTTCGCGGCGCGCATCCTCCGGGCGACCTCGAACAGGATATCGCCCCGCTTCGGGGCCGGGGTCTCACGCCAGGCCGGAAAGGCCCGGGCGGCGGCCGCGGTCGCCCGATGGACGTCGTCGGCCGTCCCGGCGACGAACGTCCCGACCCGCTCTCGCGTCGCGGGGTTCGTCGTCTCGAAACGGGTCGCTTTCGGAGGGATGGTCCACTTGCCGTCGATGAACAGCCCGTACTCGCCTTCCATTGTCATTCGCCCCCGGGAGGGCTCTCGCCCCGTTCCGCCGCCGAGCGTAATAGGCGTTTGCGGCCGGGAGCGGGCATCGGTGCGGGGGAGGAAGGATTTTCGGCCCGACCGCCCCTCCCAAGGGCCGTGATCGACATCGAGCTCCTGCGCCGAGAGCCGGAGAAGGTCGAGGAAAACGTCGGCCGGCGCCGGAACCCAGCGTTCAGCCGCCTCCTGGAAGAGGTGCGAGCCAAGGACGCCGCATGGCGGGAGAGCGTCCGAGAGGCCGACCGCCTCCGCGCGCTCCGCAACGTCCTAGGCCAGAAGGTCGCGGCCGCACGGAAGGCCGGCCACAGCGCGGAGGAGTTCCTCGCCGAGTCGAAGTCGGTTCCCGAGGCCCTGCGCGAGGTCGAGCAGAAGGAGGCGCTCCTCCGCCGGGAGCGGGACGCGGTCCTTCGCCGCGTCCCGAACCTCCTCGACCCTTCCGTGCCGTTCGGCAAGGACGACAGCGAGAACGTCGTCGTCGCCACCTGGGGGAAGCCGGGCCCCGCCGTGGCCGGGCAGCCGGCCCACGGCGAGACGCTGGAAGCGCTGGGGTTCGCCGACTTCGACCGGGCGCGACGGGCGAGCGGCGCCGGCTTCTACTACCTCCAAGGACCCATGGTCATGCTCGACCTTGCCCTCCAGCATTTCGCCCTCGACTTCCTGGCCGAGCGCGGTTTCACGCCCGTCATCCCTCCGTTCCTCCTGCGCCGCGAACCGTACGAGGCGGTCACCGACCTCGCCGACTTCGAGAACGTCATGTACAAGGTCGAAGGCGACGACCTCTACCTGATCGCGACCAGCGAGCACCCGCTCGCAGCCCTCTATCAGGGAGAGATCCTGGACGAGGCGAAGATGCCGATCCGTCTTGCCGGGCTGAGCACCAACTTCCGCCGCGAGATCGGCGGCCACGGGGTCGACCAGAAGGGGCTGTTCCGAGTGCACCAGTTCACCAAGGTCGAACAGTTCGTCTTCTGCCGACCCGAGGAGTCCCCGGCCCTCCACGAGGAGATCCGCGGGAACGCCGAGGAGATCTTCCGCCGCCTGGAGGTGCCGTACCGCGTCGTGAACGTCTGCACCGGCGACGTGGGGACCGTGGCCGCGAAGAAGTACGACCTGGAGGCGTGGTTCCCGCGGCAGCAAGCCTATCGCGAGGTCGTCAGCTGCTCGAACTGCACCGACTACCAGGCCCGGAGCCTCGGGATCCGGCTGGGACGCGCCGGCCGCCCGGGAAAGGTCGTTCCCCACACGCTCAACTCCACCGCGGTCGCGACGTCCCGGGCCTTGGCCGTTATCGTCGAGCAGTACCGTCAGGAGGACGGAAGGATCGAAGTGCCGAAGGTCCTCCGGCCGTACCTGGGCGGACGCGAGCACCTCGTCGAGCTCGCCGCGCTCCCCCCAGGGTGAAGGGTCGGCCAAGCGGGTCCATGCCCGTCCGGCGAAGCACCTATCGCCCGCGCCGCGCTCAGGTCTGAGAGGGGCGCGATGGCCCGACAACACCTCCTGGACGAGTTCGGGTCCGACGCCCCGGCGCCTCCGGTAGGCGCCCGCGTGGGCCGGCCGCATCCGCCGCCGCTTCCCGACACGTGGCGGGTCGACGACGGCAAGGTCGAGCATCCCCTGCTGCGGAACGAGGAGATCCGAGCGCTCCCTTTCCAGCTCGACCTCGCCCGGATCGGGTTGGGGGAGGACCTTCTGGTGGTCCTCCCGACAGGCCTGGGGAAGACGGTCATCGCGGCACTGATGGCGGCAGAGGTGCTCCGTCGCTCGGAGGGCAAGGTCGTCGTCCTCGCCCCCACGCGCCCGCTCGTCCAGCAGCACGCCGAGGCGTTCAGACGCTGGCTCGCGCCCCTCCGGACGGCCCGGTTCACGGGGACCGTCCATCGACCGGTGCGAGAAGGGGCGTGGGACGGGGCGGACGTCGTCTTCGCCACCCCCGAGATCGTGATGAACGACCTCCGGGACGGCCGATACCACCTCGACCAGGTCGAGCTCCTCGTCTTCGACGAGGCCCATCATGCCGTCGGCAAGTACGCCTACGTTCCGATCGCGGAGCGCTACCGAGCCGAGAGGCCGGCCGACGGCCGCGTGCTCGGCCTCACGGCGTCGCCGGGCGGGAAGGACGAGCGGATCGAGCAGGTCGTCGCCGCCCTCGGCGTGCAAAGGATCGAGGCGCGGACCCGCGACGACGAAGGGGTCCGAGAGCACGTCCAACAGGTGGACGTCGAGCAGCGGTGGGTCGACCTCCCGCCGGCGACGGCGCAGATCCGCACGCTCCTGGGCGCAGCGTCCCGGGCGACCGCGCGCAAGCTCCAGCGCATGGGCTACCTGAGGACCAAGCCCATCGCGTCGCTCTCGGTCAAGGACCTCATCGCCCTCAGGGCCGAGATCTTCGCCCGGCCCGGCCCGATGGTCCGGCGCTTCGGGCCGCTGTTCCACCAGCTGGTGCTGCTCCACCTCCACCACGCCCAGGAGCGGCTCGAGACCCAGGGCCTGAACCCGTTCCTCCAGTACGCCGAGCGGGTGGAGGCGAAGCCGAAGCGGAGCCGGGGCGACACGGCCTTCCTCAAGCTCCCGGAGGTCGTCCAGGCACGGGAGCAGGCGTCCTCCTACCTGAGGAACTCCAAGGAGACGTCGCATCCCAAGCTCGACGCCCTCGTCCAGCTCGTCCGCGAGACGCTCGACCAGCCGCGGGAGCACCCTCCCCGGGTCCTGGTCTTCGCCCAGTACCGCGACACGATCCAATCGATCCAATCGATCCTCGAGCTCCAAGGCTGGAAGGTCGGGCGTTTCGTCGGCCAGGCGACCCGCGACCGCGACGACCCGGGCATGAACCAGAAGGAGCAGGGGCGCGTGCTCGCGGATTTTCGCGTCGGGAGGTTCCCGCTGCTGGTCGCGAGCAGCGTCGCGGAAGAGGGGCTCGACGTGCCCGACGTCGACCTGGTTGTCTTCTTCGAGTCCGTGCCGAGCGAGATCCGCGCGATCCAGCGGCGAGGCCGGACCGGGCGGACCTCCCTGGGAAAGGTCGTGGTCCTCCTCACTCGGGAGACGCGCGACGTGGCCTATCAGGTGGCCGAGGTCCGCCGCGAGAAGGCCATGCACCGCATCGTCCGTCGCCTCTCGGCAGAGGCGCGCCGGCGCGGCGCGCGGCCAGACGCATCCCCCCTTAAAGATTGAGCCGCAGGAGGAGCCGGGGGCGGGGGCACGCAGGCTAAAGAGCCCTCCGCGCCCCGACACGTCAGGCTTGCGGTGGGAGCGGCAGCTTGGATCGCCAACGACCTCGGGCTGGTCGTGCTCACGTTGCTCGTCTCGGGGTTGAGCGCCTACCTCGTCTACACGATGGTTCACCCCGAGCGCATCTGAACGGAGTCCATGGGCCTCGACATTCGCTCGCTCTGGGATGTCATAGCCCTCGTCGGAATCGTTCTCGCGATCGCCCCTTGGTTCGGCCGGTACCTGGGGCGGGTCTACATGGACCGTCCCCTGCCCGGGGACACGGTCCTCACGCCGATCGAATCGGCGATCTATCGCCTGCTCGGCACCTCTCCCCGCCAGTCGATGCGCGCGCGCGAGTACATGCTCGCCCTCCTCGGGGTGAACAGCGGCCTCCTCGCGTTCCTGTTCTTCTTCTTCCTGTGCCAGTCCAGCCTGCCCGGCAACCCGACCGGCGTTCCCAGCATGCACTGGGACCTCGCCTTCCACTCGGCGGCGAGCTTCACGACGAACACGAACTTCACCCACTTCACCAACGAGTCCCAGGTCAGCTTCGCATCGCTCATGGTCGCCTGGCCGGTGGCGCTGTTCCTCTCGCCGGCGACCGGGCTCGCGGTGGCGGCCGCGATGGTGCGAGGGTTCGTTCGTCGCGACGGGACGCTCGGGAACTTCTACGTCGACATGGTCCGCTCCCTCACCCGCGTCCTGCTCCCGCTGGCCATCGTCTTCGCGCTCGCGATGGTCCTGATGGGGGTCCCAGAGACCCTCACCGCGTACGTGAACGCGCACCCGCTCACCGGGGGCCTCCAGACGATCTACCTCGGGCCGGTCGCGTCGTTCCAGGCAATCTCGCTCCTCGGCTCGAACGGCGGGGGTTTCTACTCCGCGAACATGGCGAGCCCGCTCGCCAACCCATCGGCCATCTCGACCCTGTTCGGGACGGCCGTGATGATGCTGATCCCGTTCTCGGCGCCGTTCGCCTTCGGGACGATCGTGCGCCGGAAGGGGGAGGCATGGCCGTACATGGTCACGATCCTGATCGTCTTCGCGGTCGCGGTCGGCCTGTTCATTGCCTACCAGGCCGCGGCCAACCCGTTCCTCACCGGGATCACCGGGCTCGGTCCGCAGCCGAACGGCTACGCGGTCGGCCAGGAGGTACGCTGGAGCCTCCCGGAGGGCTCGCTGTTCCAGATCGCGAGCGTCTACTGCAACGTCGGCGCGAACAACATGCAGATCGGCGCGATCTCGCCGATCGCGCAGCTCGACCTCCTGTTCGGGATGTTCACCCAGGCGACCCCCGGGGGCGTCGGGACCGGCTTCGGGATGCTCCTCGTGTTCAGCGTCCTCGGGATCTTCGTCGGCGGCCTGATGGTGGGCCGGACCCCCGAGTACCTGGGAAAGAAGATCGGCACGAGCCAGGTCCGCTGGGCCGCGCTCGCGATCCTCAGCCACCCGGCGGCGATCCTCATCCCCTTCGCCATCTCCCTCCTCGGCGGGTTCGTCTCGGTCACGGGGGCCGCGGCGGTGGGGGTCTCCCCCGCCCACGCGTTCACTTCCGTGCTGTACGAGTTCACCAGCGAGTCGGCGAACAACGGGAGCGCGCTCAGCTCCGGCGCGTTCAACGACACGACCGTCTTCTTCAACGTCGCCGGCGCGCTCGTGATGATCGCCGGCCGTTTCGTCCCGATCTGGGCGATGCTCAAGATCGGTGAGCTGTTCGCCCGCCAGGATGCGTCGCCCCCCAACGCCGGGACACTGCGGACGGCCAGCGCCACCTACTCGCTCTTCCTCACCCTGTTCCTGATCATCACGACGGCGCTGATCTTCCTTCCCGTGATGGCGCTGGGTCCGCTCGCCCAGGTCGTCAGGGGTGTCTAGCGATGGCGGCGGACCCCGGGTTCACGGTCGAGCCGGGAGCCCGCGTGTCCGTTCGACGTCGGCCCCACACCTCCGCCCGCCGCGTCCTCGCCGATTCGATCCGTTTCTTTGGGCTGCGACAACAGTTGCGCCGCCCGCTGATGTTCTGTGTGTTCGCCCTGTTCTGGTTCGTCGCCGTCGTCACCGTCTACCCGCGCGCGTTTCCGGACATCGCGCGGACCTACCATGCCGGCTACTACCTCGCCATCACGATCATCCTGTTCCTCACCGTCTGGTTCGCCAACCTCTCGGACGCGATCGCCGAGGCCCAGGGGCGGGCCCAGGCGGAGAGCCTCCGCACGATCCGCAGCGGGATCCGGGCGCGGCAGGTCCTGCCGGACGGAGAAGTGCGCTGGGTCGCCTCGGACATCCTGCACGTCGGTGACACCGTCGAGATCCGCCCGGGCGAGCCGGTCCCCCTGGACGGCGACGTGGTCCACGGGGCCGCGCTGATCGACGAGTCGATGATGACCGGCGAGTCCGAGGCGGTCACCCGCGAGAGCGGGGGTGACAAGACGAGCGTCCTCGGCGGGTCGCAGGTCCTCCAAGGGACGATTCAGGTGCGGGTTAGCGCGGCGCGCGGAGAGTCGTTCCTCGACCGTCTGATCCGCCTGGTCGAGGGGCTCGGGCGCGAGCCGACGCCCAGCGAGATCGCGCTCAGCGTCCTCCTCGCCGCCTTCACGCTCACCCTGTTCATCGTGTGCGTTTCCTTCGTTTACCTCGCCAACGCTTCCGGGATCGTCACGGTCGACATCGCGACGATCATCGCCCTGTTCGTTTGCCTGATGCCCACCACGATCGGCGCGCTCCTCCCCGCCATCGGGATCTCGGGGGTGAACCGGGTCGCGCGCGCGAACGTGATCGCCAAGTCCGGCAAGGCGGTCGAGGCGTCCGGCGACCTCGACGTTCTCATCCTGGACAAGACCGGCACGATCACGGTCGGGAGCCGCCTCGCCGTCCAGTTCGTCGCGGCCCCGGACGTAGCGACGGCCGACTTGCTCGAGGCGGCGCTCCTCTCCTCGACGCTGGACGAGACCCCCGAGGGGCGGTCGATCGTTCGGCTCGCCGCCCGGCGCAACGCGACCGCTCGGAGGCTGGAGCCGGGGACGTTCAAGGTGATGCCGTTCACGACGGAGCGGCGGATGAGCGGCCTCCTCCTCCAGGACGGAACCGAGATCTACAAGGGCGCGATCCAGTCGATGGAAGCGTACTGCGCGGCCTTCCCCGAGCCGACCCGCCAGGCGGCGAACGATGCGGCCCGCCAGGGCATGACGCCGCTCGCGATCGCGGTCAACAAGAAGGTCCTCGGCCTCGTCATCCTCAAGGACGTCGTGAAACCCGGCATCCGTGACCGCATTCGCGAGCTCCGGACGATGGGCATCCGCACGATCATGTGCACGGGCGACAACCGCCTCACCGCCGCGGCGATCGCCTTGGAGAGCGGGGTCGACGAGTTCGTCGCGGAGGCGAAGCCGGAGTCGAAGCTCGAGCTGATCCAGCGGGAGAAGGCGGCCGGCCGCCTGGTCGCGATGACCGGTGACGGAACGAACGACGCCCCGGCCCTCGCGCGGGCCGACGTGGGTCTCGCGATGAACAGCGGTACGAGCGCCGCCAAAGAGGCCGGCAACATGGTCGACCTGGACAACGACCCCACCAAGCTGATCGAGGTCGTCTCGATAGGCAAGCAGCTCCTCATCACGCGGGGGGCATTGACGACGTTCTCGATCACCAACGACGTGGCGAAGTACTTCGTCATCATCCCGGCGATCTTCGCGACCGCCGGCGCCATCGCCCTCCCCGGGGTCGCCGCGCTGAACCTCCTCGGCTTCTCCGACCCATACCTGGCCGTCATCGCCGCGCTCGTGTTCAACGCGCTCATCATCCCGCTCCTGATTCCCCTCGCCCTGGCGGGCGTGCCGTTCCGACCGCGCAGCGCGATCGACCTCCTGCGACGGAACATGGTGACGTACGGCCTGGGCGGTCTCGTGAGCGCGTTCGTGGGGATCTGGCTCTGCTACGTCTTCCTCGAATGGATGGTCGTCCAGCCGTGGCTCGCCGGCGCCGGCTCGTTTGTCGCCCACTGGCTCCCCCTCGGAGGACGATGATCGCTCCCTCCCGGCCGTCCATGGGACCTCTTCCTCCGCCGGCGCACCGATGGACGACCCACGTCCGCGCGGGAGCGGTCTTCCTCGTCCTCGCGATTCTCGTCACCGGGCTAGCGTACCCCTTGTTCGTAACGGCGATTGCCCAGCAGATCGACCCCGGGGCGGCGGGGGGATCGCTGCTCCGGTGTCCGAACGGGACCGTGGTCGGCTCCGCGGACATCGCCCAGAACCTCTCGGCGGGGACGCTCGGTCCGAGCCTGTTCTGGGCCCGTCCGTCGCTCACCGACTACAACACCACCCTGGGGGCCGACACCCCACCCGGGCCGAGCGACCCCGCGCTGCTCGCCCTCCTCAACGAGACGATCACCTGGTTGAACGCGGAGAACGCGACCGGCAACACCTCGCCGACCGCGACGCTCCCCTACTGGTGGGTCGTCCCGAGCGGGTCCTCGGTGGACCCGGACCTCACGCCGGGCGCGGTGCTGGTCCAAGTGCTGCGGGTCAGCGCCACGACCCACCTCTCGGTCGCGACGCTGACGGGCCTGGTCAACTCCCATATCACCCAGCCGCCCTTACCGGACCTCGGGGTGCCGTTCGTGAACGTTCTTGAGCTCGACATCGCTCTCCTAGCCCTGGAGGGAACCTGCTGATGTACCGCAAGATCCTCGTCCCGGTCCAGGTCCCGGCCGAGGTCGAGCCGCTCGTGCGTTTCGCGGCCCAGCTCCTCGAGCCGGACGGGGAGATCCGAATCCTGCACGTCATCCCGACCACGACCCTTCCCGAGGTGACCCGCGAGTGGAGGGCGTCCGTCAACCTGGTCGTTCCGGCCCACGAGATCGGGGCGGTCCTGGACGTCAAGGTCGACCCTGAGGTCCGCGCCGCGACCGACGTGCCGGGGGAGATCCTCGATAGCGCCGAGACGCACAGCGTCGACGCGATCATCTTCTCGCTGAGGGGCGACCGCCGCAGCCGCAACCCGTTCGTCGGCCACACCGCGACCGCGCTCCTGCAGCATTCGGGGGCGGACGTGCTCGTCCTCAACCGGCTCGCGCTGGCCGAGGACGCCGTCCCCCGGGTCCTGGTACCGACCTTCGGCGTTCGTCCGGCGCCCCGACCGCTCGCGCTCGCCGAGGAGCTCTCGGTGAAGGCGGGAGGCGTGCCGCTGATCATCCTCGCGCTCGGACCCGAGACCGGCGAGGACGTACCGGCGAGCTCGGCGCGGACGAGCCGGGGGGTCCCGACCGTCCGGCGGGCGTCCCCGCTCCGGGGGTCCCTCCTCGGTCGTCGTCGTCGGCTCCCGGAGATGATCCTCCTGGCGGCCGCCCGCGAACGCTACGGCCTCCTCCTCGTGGGGGAGGAACCGGTCGGTGGCGCCTCGCTCCTGACGCGACGGTTCCTCGAGGAGCTGTTCCGCCGGGCGCCCTGCCCGGTCCTCGCGGTCCGGGCCTAGCCCTTCCAGGGTCGATGTCGGTCCTCTGGTTCGTCGGGCTCGGTCTGGACGACGAACGCGGCCTGTCCCGTCGCGCCGTCGAGGTCCTGCGCTCGAGCGAGGTCTTCGCCGAGGAGTACACGGCGGTCGCGGCCCCCGGGTCGATCGAGCGGCTCGGCCGCGAGCTCGGCCGGCCCGTGACGCGCATAGGGCGGGCCGAGGTCGAGGGGGAGACGGAAGTCCTCCGGGCCCTCGGGCGCTCGGCGCAGGTCGCCCTGGTCGTCGTCGGCGACCCGTTCGCGGCCACGACGCACGTCGCGCTCCGCCTCGCCGCCGAGAAGGCCGGGCATTCGTGGAGGTACCTGCCGAACGCGAGCATCCTCGTGGCGGCGGCCGGTTTCCTCGGACTCTCGCACTACCGGTTCGGCCGGACCGTTTCGCTCCCGTTCCCAGCGCCCGGTTTCGAGCCGCGATCCCCGCTCGAGCATATCGCGTCGAACCGCGATCGAGACCTCCACACCCTCGTCCTGCTCGACCTCGCGCCGGAGACGGACCGCTTCCTTCGCGCGGAGGAGGCGCTCGCGATTCTCCGCCAGCGCGACCCGACCGGGGAGCTGCTGGGGGACAACGATCGCCTGGCGGTCGCCGCGCGCGTCGGGCAGGAGTCCGCGGCCGGGTTCTTCGGACCGTTCCGAACGCTCCGGGGGTTGGATTTCGGCCCCCCGCTCCACGCCCTGGTCGTGCCGGCCCAGCGACTGCACTTCGAGGAAGAAGCGGCGCTGGCCCGATTCCGCGTCGCCTAACCCTGGTCGGGGGCGGCGCCGGGCGCCGGGGGAGAGATCGCCTCGGCGAACTGTCGGATCCGGAACGGCTTCAGCAGGACGACGTCCGGCCCCGCCCCATCGGCCATGGCCGTCAGCGGATGGGCCGCAGGCGCGACCAAGATGAACCTGAGGCCCGGTACGATGGCCCGTGCCTCCGCGACGAGTTCGCCGGCGTTTCCCTCGCTCAGGTGGCTGTCCGCGACGATCAACGCGGGCCGGTGCTCTCGAATCTGGCGGATCGCCTCGGTTACCCCGTCGGCCTCGGCATCGACCCGTACCCGATGCAGTTGCAGAAGACCGCGCAGCAGGACGCGCATCTCCCCCTCGCCCGCCACGACTAGGGCGCCCGAAGGGGCCACGTCGTTCGCTCGCACCCGCAACGCCTTCAATCCCGGTAGGTGGGGTGCGGCCCCACCCTTCTGCGGTTGCGTAACGCTATGGTGCGTACGTTATATTATTGTTTAATGGGGCCCGCGGGACCCCGAGCGCCGGCGGGCGCCGCAACGGTGCCCCAGTCCACGACCCCCGCGGCCGTCAGAAGGGCGTCCAGCGCGGCGTGGTAGCCGTCCGCCGGGGCCCGGAGCAGGCCGACGATCCTCTCTCGGAGCGCCGTGCCGAACTCCTTCTCGGTCGGAGTGAACTGCCAGGCGTGGGCGGAGGCGCGCCCGAGGGCGAGGAGGAACCCGAACCCCAGACCCCGCTCCCGGCCCTCGCGAGGGAGCGTCCGGACGACCGCCCGCTCGGCTCCGATCTCCCCTTGGACGCGATAGGCCCGGGCGACCCGATCGGCCCACGCCGCCTCGGGCGCGAGGCGGTCGTACCGCGGGAGCGTGTCCAGGAGCTCCCGCTCCTCGCTCCGCCGCTGCAGCCGCTTCAGGATCTCGGCGACACGGCCGGGAGCGCCCCGCGCCTCGTCGACGAGGCGTCGGGCCTCGTCAGGGTCGGGGACGACGGCCCCGACGATCTCCTCGGCGTGGGAGCCCCACAGTCGCTCGAGCGCGCGGCTGGCGCTCGGCTCGTCGACCTCGAAATCGCCGTCGACGCCGCTGAGAATGGACGCGAGCGCCCGCCGTTCGACCGGTGAGGGCGCCAGGGCCTCGAGGAACGCATCGACGTCGGAGCCGTAGCAGACCCCGCCGGCGACCAGGGTCCGGCGGTTGGTCCGCTCCAGCCTCGGGCGGAGCTCGGCCAGGTACCCTTCCAGGAGCTGGGCGTCGGCCAAGCGGCCCAGGACGTACCGCTTGAGCAGCACCTTGGGGGCCGGGGGGAGCACGTGGTGGATGCACTGCTCCCCACCGCGACAGTCGACGTTCAGCTCGACCGAGACCGGGAACTCCTCCTCCGGCTCGGGGACGGCCGCCCCGTCGGAGAGCGACCCGAGCAGGTGCCGGTCGTCCTTGGCGCAGCGGCGGCAGAGGCGGAACGTGAGCTCCGCGCCCCGCCAGGCGACCTCGAGGAACGGTCGGGGTTCGCCGTTCGAGAGGTGCGGGCAACGGTAGAGATGCTTGGTCGGGTCCTCGAGGAGCCGGTAGGGCAGCTCCGCGATCCGCTCGGCCACGAACTCCTCGGGTGGGCGCGGGGAGCGCCCCGTGCACCAGAGGACCCGTCGGGTCGCGAAGAAGTGGAACCCCTTCCGCGCCCAGGCCAGATAGGCCAAGAGGAGCCGGTCCGGCTCGTCCGAACGCTGGACCGCGACCTCCGTCTCCCGGTCGGTCGCCGCGAGGGGCGCGTAGGAGACGTCGCCGCTCGCGGTCGGGAACATGACGACCGTCGGGGGCGACGGATCGAGCGCGAACTTGAGCAGACCGGCGTAGGCCCGCGGAAGGGGGTCGCCCCAGCGGGAGAGCCGGGCGAGGCGCCGCTCATCTTCCGCCGAGCCTCGGACCTCCTCGAGATCGGCGCGAAGCCGGTCGAAGCGGTCTCGCGGGCAGTCGGGGGTCAGCTTGGGCAGGAGCGGCTCGACGGTCGCCCGCAGCGCCTTCGCCCGGGCGAGGAGGTCGGCCTCGCGCAGCCCGGAACCCTTTCGCACGCGCGGCATGGCGTTCGCGGCGAGCGGCCCGCTCTACATATTCTCGGGGGTCCGGCGGGCCTAGCGCCGGCACGCCTCCAAGAAGTGTCGGAACATCTCCCGACCGCCCTGGGTATGCTCGACCTCGGGGTGGAACTGCACGCCCCAGATCGGCCGGTCGGGGCTCGCCATCGCTTCGACCAGGCACGCGGCCGAGTGGGCGAGCACGGTCCAGCCCGGCGGCGCCGCCACGACCTGGTCGTTGTGACTGGCCCAGACCAGGAGGCGATCTGGAAGACCGGTGAACAGCTGGTTCTCGGGCCGGTCGACGGTCAGCTCCACCGAACCGAACTCGGGGGCCCCGCGCCCGACCCGGCCGCCGAAGTGGCGGCCGAGGAACTGGTGGCCGACGCAGATCGCGAGGACCGGGACGGCGGCCGTGTCGATCCAGCCGTCGACGCGACCCAGGGGGGCCTCCGATCCCTCAAGGCTCAGCGCCCCGCCCGAGAGAACGATGCCGTCCGCGTTCAGCCGGTCGAACGATGTCGTGTTCGGCACGATCTGGCTCTCGGCCCCCAGCTCGCGGAGGACCCGCCACTCCCGATGGGTCCACTGGCCCCCGTTGTCGATGACCGGGATGTTCATCGGCGCGGGGGAGGCTCCCGGCCCGGCTCCCGCTCGGGCCCGACCATGCGAGCGCTCAGGTCGTCGATGGCCTGGCTGAGCTCGTGAAGTTCCCCCCGCATCCGGAGCATCTCCTCCTCGAACGGGGTGAACGTCCTAGGACCGAGGAGCCGGGTCGACATGTAGATCCCGATGAAGATCGCCCCGATCAGCGCCACGATCGTCGTGAAGACGAGCGAGACGACCAGGGAGATCGGGTCGGCGACGACCACCGAGATGGGGAACGTGAACAGATGGGTCACCTCGGCGAACTCGAGGACGACGAGCGCGATGATCACCAGGCTCCACAGGAGCACGACGGCTCGTCGCTGCCTCATCAGGGCCCTCCCGAGCCGTAGTTGACCAAGAGAAGCGTGAGCGGCAGGTTGGAGACCGACCACGAGGCCGGCGGGCTCTCGGCCGACGTCCACGGGCAGGGGGCGATCGCGATCGCCTCGTTCGTCGCCCCCAGGCCGATGATCGCGAAGGCGAGCTCTCCGGCGTAGACCGTTGTCGTCCCGCCGCTGTTGTAAACGGCCGTCGCGTTCACCACCACGGGCGTCAAGTTCGCGATCACACTCAGGTCGAGCAGGTTGGTTCGGTTCGAGTAGGTCCAGTTGAGCCCTGAGGTCGGGCAGCTCCCCCTCCACGCGAACCCGGTCCCGAGGGCCACGCGGACCTGGCTGTACGGCACGTCCGAGCCGACCGCGTGGACGTAGAAGTCGGTCGTCGTGCCACCGACCACGCGGTAGACGACGAGTTCCGCCCGGACCGCCAGAGGCGACGGCCCTGTCCCCAGGAGGACCGGCGTGAAGACGATGAGGGCCACGAGGATTGTCGCGGTCCCGACGAAGGGGACCGGGGCGACGGCGCCCAGCCTGCTCCACGGCAGAAGGGGTGATGGCGCGGCGTTCACGGGTCCCCCGCCTTCCATCCGCGGTAGAGCGTATGGGGGACGCCGAGATGGTCAAGGACCTTGCCGGCGAGGAAGCCGGTCACGTCGTCGATCGAGCGGGGCTTGAGGTAGAACGCCGGAGCGGCGACGAGGACGATGACCCCGAGCTCGCTGAGGCCGGTGAGGTGGCGCAGGAGGATGGTCGGCATCGGGGTCTCCCGTGGCACCAGGACGAGCTTGCGGTGCTCCTTCAGGTGGACATGCGCGGCCCGGGTAAGGAGGGTGTCCCCGAGGCCCAGGGCGATCTTCGCCGTGGTCGTGGCCGAGCAGGGGACGACGACCATCCCGCGGGTCGGGCGGGACCCGCTCGCGATGGGCGCGCCGAGGTCGTCGTCCGGGTACACCGCGTCCGCGTAGGGCTCGAGCGAGGTCCGGTCCAGGCCGGTCTCCTCGTGGAGGACCTCGAGCCCCGCACGGGAGGCGACCACGGCCACGGGGCATCTCGCGGCGCGCAGCGCCTCGAGGACTTTGAGGGCGATCGGCGCCCCACTCGCCCCCGAAACGCCTACGACGACAGGGCCGTCTTCCGTCATCGCGGTTCCCCGAGGATCGCCACGGTCGAGGGCCCCCGCCGTTATGACGGTTCGCGAGGCGGAAGGTGCAAGGGACCGCGCGGCGATCGTCGGCTCGGAACCCATCCGCTCCAGCCCCGTCGCAGGAGGAGGTCGCGCCTCGCCCCGTTCGGCAGCCGCCTCGTAGGGTCGAGTTCCGCGCAACGCCAAGGAGGCGAATCCCGAGGAGGTCTGGGCCGGTGCTGCGGGACGTGGGTGGCCGGGCGCTCTCGGCCGGAAGGCGCTAGCCAAAGCCCGGGATGTCGTGCCCGCCGGCAGAGTCATCCTTGCGGACGTACGGCTCGCCCGCGATCCCGAGGTGGGCCGCGAGGGTGCGGAACGTCGTGACGAGATCTTGGATCGCGACTGCCATCTCGTGCTGCTCGGCGCGCATCCTCCGAAGCTCCTCCTGGAGCGCCTTCAATTCGGCTTCCCACCGCTCGGAGGGTGACTGGGTCGTCATCGTTGCTCCCCCGTGCATCGGGGCGTGGTAGATTACCGTGCGGTTCGCGGACGAACCGGGCGCCGACGCGGTCGGCAGCTCTACCGCACCCTAAGCGCGACAGCTCACGGTTCGTGAGCGAACGTTATGTAGGCGCATCGATATTTCGATATCGGAAAGGCGATGTCGTTCATCGGAGCGCCCTGGATGTCCCGCCACCGTCGGGGGCTTCGGCCCCTTGTGTACCACCTCCTGAGCCAAGGGCCGCGGAGTGGAGCCGAGCTCATGGACGACATCGAGAAACTGAGTCGAGGCTTCTGGAGACCTTCGCCGGGCTCGGTCTACCCGCTCTTGGAGGAGATGACCCGTGACGGCGTGCTCAAGCGCGGGGCCGACGGTCGGTACGCCTTGGTCGGGGCAGCGGCCCCCGAGCGGGCGTGGGGACCGGGCCGGTTCGGCCCCAGGAACGTCGACGAGGCGGTCATCGAGCTGAGGGCCCTGGTCGCGTACCTCGAAGACCTTAAAGTGAGCCGCGGTGGCGAGTTCGAGCGCGGGCAGGCGTCGATGAAGGAGATCGCCGCGAAGCTTACGCGCATGGCGGAGTGAAGCGTGTCCACAAGCGAAGGCGCCGCCGGGGCGATCGTCGCCGACCATCTGGTGAAGACGTTCAACGGAAGCGTGCACGCCGTCCGCGGGGTGTCGTTCGCCGTTCGGCCGGGGGAGATCTACGGGTTCCTGGGTCCGAACGGAGCGGGGAAAACGACGACCGTATCGATACTCACCGCCGGGCTCGAGGCGACCTCGGGACACGCGCTCGTGGACGGGCTGGACGTCCGGAGCGACCCGGCGGGGGTGAAGCGGCGGATCGGTGTCGTCTTCCAGGAGTCGACCGCCGACGGCGACCTCACGGGAAGGGAGAACCTCGAGCTGGCCGCCGCGCTGTATCGCGTTCCCCGGGCCGACGTCTCCTCTCGGGTCGAGGGACTGCTCGAGCGGATGCAGATCGGCGACGCCGCCGACCGGCTCGCGAAGACCTACTCCGGAGGGATGCGGCGGCGGTTGGAGCTCGCCGTCGGGATCGTCCACTCCCCCCGGGTCCTGTTCCTCGACGAACCGACGCTGGGCCTCGACCCTCAAGGCCGGGCGGGGTTCTGGAAGTACGTCCTGGAGCTTCGCCACGAGCATGAGATGACCGTCTTCGTCACCACCCACTACCTCGAGGAAGCGGACGGGATGTGCGACCGGGTCGCCATCATCGACCACGGGTCGATCGTCGCCAGCGGAACCCCAAGCGAACTGAAGGACCGCCTCGGCGGCGACATCGTCACCGTCCGCCCGCTCGCCCCGAACCCGTCCCTTGGGCAGGTCCTCGAGCAGGTCCCCGGCGTGGTCTCGGTCGGCCAGCAGGACGACGCCTACCGCCTCAAGTGCGCGAACGGCGAGACGCTCGTCCCTGCGATCGTGGCCGCCTGCGTCGGGGCGGGCGTCGGTCTGCAGGCGGTCTCGCTCAAGCGGCCGAGCCTGGACGAGGTGTTCCTCGAGTTCACCGGCCACGAGTTCCGCGAGGACGAGGGACCTACGGCCACGGACCGGGCGGTCAGGGTCGGCATGGTCCGCGACCGGTTCGGAGGCCGCCGATGATCCGCGAGACGGCGGCACTCACCCGACGTGAGCTCCTGCGGCTCGCCCGCAACCCGCAGGCGATCGTGACGTCCCTCCTCCTGCCAATCCTCTACCTGCTCCTGTTCGGTCAGGGGTTCAACTTCGGGAACCTGGCCGGCCACGGGCTTCCGCCGGGGGCGCTCACCGCGCTCCTGATCGGTGCCCCGAGCTACTTCTCCTACTTCGCCGCCGGGATGGCCGGGTTCGTGGCCGTGACCGCGACACTGTTCATCGGGGCGAACGTGATCTTCGACAAGCTGTTCGGGATCCTCAAGAGGATCTCCTCGACGCCGGCCTCCGCGTCGTCGATCTTCGGCGCCCGTCTGATCGCGGGGTCGATCCAGCCGATCGGGCTCGCCTTCCTCGTGTTGGGCTTGGCCGTCGGGCTGGGTTCCCTCGGCCTCAGCGGGCTGCAAGTGACCGCGTCGCTCGGGCCGATCGGGGCCCTGGAGATCTTCCTGGCGGTCGTGATCCTCTCGATCATGTTCGCCTCCCTCTTCCTCGCGATCGGCTTCTCGATCGAGCAACCGCAGACGTACTTCGCGATCGTGAACGCGATCAACCTGCCCGTGCTCCTGACCTCGGCCGCCCTCTATCCCTGGGGGACGATGCCCCACTGGCTCCAGACCGTGGCCTCGTACAACCCGATCACCCTCGCCGTCGAGGTGATCCGGATCAATCTCTTCGCGGCGGCGCCGCCGTACTACGCCTACCCGGCCTGGGTCTACCTGCTCGGCCTTCTCGGCTGGGCCGTGGCGATGAACCTGATCGCGGCGCTGCTCGCCCGGCGGGCGCTGGGCCCGCGGCACTGACGACCGGAGGGCCCCGACCTAGGTCCCCTAGGGAGGCGGGCCGGCGGGCGGCCTCGCGGTACCCCCCTCGACGAACGGCTTCCACCCCTTCGAGCCAGGGTCGTAGTCGACGCGCTGGAGCTCCACGACGAAGCCCTTCAGAAGCTCGGACGGGGACGGTCGGACGGTGATCGAGTAGACGTAGATCCCGAATCCCATGAAGTCGATGACGCGGCGGAGCACCTCCGCCAGGGCATCGTGGGGCACCGTGACCCGGATCCGCGTCTCTCCCAGCAGCTGAGAGAACTCGTCGACATCGAACGGTCGTTCGAGCCGGATCAGGCCCTCCGGAGGGCCGGGGCCCGTCCCAGGCCCGGTGAGAGGGGGAACCACCGGCAAGGCAGGCGCCGCACCCAGCGGCACCTGGGGGGCCCCGCCAAGGGAAGAGGCCGGTGGAGCGAAGGGTCCCGGAGCGGGACCGCCGGAGGCCTTAGGGGGATACTTGTCCAGGATCGGGGATGGGTCACGGCCGACGAACCGACCCGGATCGCCACGGCGCGCGGTGGGCGGCCTGGCCCGCCTCGGTTTCGAGCGCCTGAGGGGCCGTCCGTCGCTCTTCTTGGAGGCCATCGCCCAGCCGAGGCCGAGACGACCATAACCTCTAGCTTGCGCCGGGGCTTCCGCGGTCTCGTCGGGCCTCCCAAGGGAGGATTGTAGCTCTGGGAACCGTGCGTCCCTACGTCATAGCATGCCAGTTTTGTCGCTTGCAGAACGACAGATTGGTTATGTAGGGCGGCACCGCTGGCCAAGCTAAGTCCGGGCCGCAGAGGCCTGGCCCAACGGAGGAAACGAGCGATGCCGGCCCGTGTGATGAAGGAGTTCCAGGCCCCCCGCGGCCTCCCGCGCAAGACGGCGTCCGTCTGCCCGGAGTGCATCAAGGTCATTCCCGCGATCGTCCGGGAGAAGGAAGGGCGCGTGATCATGGAGAAGACGTGCCGGGCGCACGGCTACTTCTGGGACATCATCTCCAACGACGTCGACTTCTATCTCCGGATGGAGGCGTATGCCCACGACGGAGTGGGCTACGAGAACCCCTACTACGACAAGTTCATCGGATGCCCGACGACCTGCGGGATGTGCAGCCACCACAAGTCGCACACCGGGCTCGCCCTGGTCGACCTCACCAACCGTTGCAACCTGAAGTGCCCGGTCTGCTTCGCGAACGCGAACGCCGCGGGCTACGTCTTCGAGCCGACCCGCGAGCAGATCCACTTCATGCTGAAGTCGCTTCGGGAGCAGAGGCCGGTCGGGACGGTCGCCGTCCAGTTCTCGGGCGGGGAGCCGACCCTGTCGCCGCTGTTCCTGGACGCCGTCAGCATGGCCCGAGACCTCAACTTCAAGCAGATCCAGGTCGCGACGAACGGCATCCGTGTCGCGAACGAGCCCGGCTTCGCCCAGGCGTGCCGAGACGCGGGGCTGCACACCCTCTATCTCCAGTTCGACGGTCTGGATGACGAGATCTACCGCAAGGTCCGCGGGGTCCCCCTGTTCAAGGTGAAGCAGAAGGCGATCCAGGCGGCGCGCGAGACCCACTCCTCGGCGAGCGACCTCGCCGCGGGCAAGCCGGACAAGCCAATCTCGGTCGTCCTCGTCCCGACGCTCGTCGGCGGGTTCAACGAGAAGGAGATCTGGCCGACGGTCCGGTACGCGGTCGACAACATCGACGTCGTCCGCGGGGTCAACTTCCAGCCGGTCGCCCTCACCGCGCGGATCCCCGACAAGGATCGCTTCCAGATGCGCTTCACCCAGTCCGACCTGGTGCGGATCCTCTGCACCGACGGTCCGTTCGAGAAGTCCGACTTCTTCCCCGTGCCGTCGGTCGCGCCGATCTCCGAGCTCGCGTCGATCATCCATGGGGAGGAGAAGATGACCCTCACGACCCACCCGGGCTGCGGGTGCGCGACGTTCGCGTTCGTTTCGAAGGACGGACAGAAGATCACCCCGCTCCCGCGGTTCATGGACGTCGACGGCTTCTTCGAGAACGTCGAGTCGATGATCGAGAAGTACCGGGACGCTCGCTTCGCGCGGGTCCGCACCGCGGTCGCCGGGGCGCGCCTCCTCCATGACGTCGCCAAGTACTTCGACTTCGCGAAGGCCCCGGAGGGGGTGTCCGAGAAGAACGTCGTCCGAATCATCGCGGCGATCTTCACCGAGGGCAGCAAGGAGTCCGTCGCGAAGTTCACCTGGAGGACGCTCTACATCGGCAACATGCACTTCCAGGACGCCTACGACTACGACATCCAGCGCCTGATGCGCTGCGACATCCACTACGCCGTTCCGGACGGCCGGATCATCCCGTTCTGCTCGTACAACTCCGGCCCGATCTTCCGCACGGAGGTCGAGAAGAAGTTCTCGATCCTGATCCCGGAATGGCAGCGGGCCAAGTCCCAGAGCGGGGTCCAGCTGAAGACGATCGAGACGATGGGCGTCAACGGCGAGGTCATCGTCGACCCCGAATACTACAAGGTCCGAGCGATCAAGGGCGCGCCCGGGATGTCGTCCTAGGCGAAGGGCGGCCCGACCCCGAACGCCGAACCCTCTCCCCACCTTCCCGCTCTTCGGCTGTGGGCACGCTCCCCGGCTCGTAGAGCGGGACTCCCGCCTCCTCGACATCACGGATTCTCGAGGGAGCCGAACGGCCGAGTCGGTCCAAGCGCCGGTCGATTTCCTTCCAGAGCTCGCTCGTGGGTCGGTCGGTCTTCGCGACGGCGGGAGCTTCCGGCAGCTCCGGGAGCCCTTGGAGCCAGCTCCAGCCAGCCTCGAGGTGCTTGCAGGTGCCGAGGCCGCGCCGGGCGAAGTCGGTACAGGTGCAGAGGGCCGAGTCGCGAAGCGGGAATTCGGGGAAGAGCACCCGGTAGCTCGTTCGGTGGATCGGGTTGCGCACCTCGAGGTCGACGACCGGTTCCCGGGACCGCAGTCGGACGTCGAGCGGCTCCTCCACGGCACGCCGCCGGCGCGTCGCCACCGCCTCCGGGTCGGACGCGGCATCCGGCCGAGCCGCCCTTCCGGGAACCGAACGACCCATCCCTGAGCACATGCCCCTAGAGCTCATGACGGACGCGAGGCCGGATCGGTCGATCGCGCACCTTGCCGTTCCCCTCAGGACCGGGTGCCTCCTTCCTGAGCCCCGGCAGTGACCAGGAGGAAGGGCAGCCGCAACAGATTTCTTATACGAATCCGCCCGTCGACCTGTCGATGGAGTATGTGATCGTCCGGGCGACCCACCCGACGTGGCTGACGATGCAGCTGCCGACGGAGGTCGCCGAGCTGATCCGGTTCGACCCCACGGCCAGGGAGGGCGCGACCGCAGCCCGGTCCGTCTCGTTCCTTGGCCGGGGACCGGGGATCGCGAGGGTCATCGCGACGTACCCCGCGCGCGAAGCGCTCGCGGTCGAGACCGTCCGCAACCGCCTCCTGGCCACGGCACGTCCAGGAGAACGCCTTCTGTTCACGCTGCCGAGCCCCGTCGCCAACCACCTCGGGCTGAAGGTCTACTCGCGTGGGGCTCACGTGAAGGGGACCGACGACTCGGTCCTCTGGTTCGTGCCCGCCCCCGAGTACTACGAGTTCCGCTCGGTGCTCGAGAGCGGCAAGGCCTGGGGCGGACCGTCGAGCGGTCCGTTCGCCCACGTCTACTTGACCCGGTCGCTGGTCCCGTTCCCCAAGTCGCTGGACGCCCTCGCCGAGCTCGAGGATGGCATCGAGGAGGAGGAATGGCGGCCGGCGGTCGCTGCCCTCCAGCGACTCGGCCGGGGCCGCCGTGCCGTCCCGTAATTCCGGCCTGCCTGTCGTCAGAACGCCCGGTCGTCGAGCAACGGGCGGGCCTCCGGCCCGCGAAGATGTACCATCTGTTCCAGGCGAACCGGGAGGAGTGGGAGAGCCACTACCAACTCCGCTCCAACGTGGAGGCCGGCTTCGCCGCCATCAAGAAGAAGCTCGGGGAGACGTTGAAGAGCCGGAACCCGGTCGCTCAGACGAACGAACTCCTAGCGAAGGTCTTGGCGTATAACCTGACGGTCCTGATTCACGAGATGTACGAGCATGGAATCGTGCCCGGGTTCGTGCGCCCGGAGGCCGGTGTTAAAGTAATCGGGCCCGAGGAGGCGGCCCCAAACCTACTTTAACAAAGCTCCGGCTCGCAGCTTTGTTAAAGTAAGTCGCTCGGGCGGTCGCGTGTTAAAGTAGTCCTCCAAGGGTCCTTTGCGACTGTATAACCCGGCACATTCGGCCGTGGACCCCCGTCGAAGTCGTTAAGTCTATGGGATGCCGTCCTTTTAGACACGATGGACCTGGGAGGCGGTGGGAGCCGCGCGCAGGCCTCGGGCGGAAGCGGTAGGGGGATCGCAGTCGCCAATTGAAGGTTATGTCTGAATCGGCCGAACTCGATCTCCAAGAGATTCGAAGGCTAGCAGGACGAAAGATTCCCGGCCGGACTGAGGTTCTCGTTGCTCTCTACAATCTGGGAGCAACTAGTCTGGACAAGGCCAAGGAACTGCCACCCGGCATGAACCCCGTCAGCGACAAGGAAGTCTCCGACCTAGTTGGTAGGGGGTATGTCTATCGACGTGGCGCGAATCGTTACTTCCTTTCGGGCCTTGGAAACGCGGTCGCTCAGGGCGCTGTCCAGTTGTGGCCGAACGCACCGTAGACCCGGTTCCTAGTCTAGGGATTACGGTCTAACATCGTGGACCCGGCCTCCCCGCACTACCTTCCCCCATAGGTGGACTGCGAGCGGGAGCCCTAGGTCCACAGTAAGGCTGACCCACCATTTCTTGTCGCGCTCCTTGCGGTAGTTGACTAGGTCCAACCTGTAGAGATTTCTCAGCATGCCATCCAGTCCCTCGTCCGACCTCATCTTCTTCTTGAGCGCCGGCATTCGCTGAAGGTCCTCGTACTGTATCAAGGACCCTTTGATGTACTTCCGGCGGCAGAGAATCACTAGGAGGAACTGCTCCGCCTCCGACAGCTCTTCCAGTTCCATTTTCTTGCTCTCCGTTAGAGCCGTCGACCAAGTGGGCTAGCCTTCCCCGGTAGATACTATCTCCGTCACAGTCCGCTCCCGACTTTGGCGGGGTTCGGAGATTCCCCGTGGACTCCAGACGATAGACAGAACCCTCACTCGTTGCTATCGGACCCCGAGCGCAACCAGAATTGACACGATGGTTGCGGCAGACAGGACGACCGTGAGTCCCACTAAGACCCATGTTAGGTTGCCAAGGCGTTTGGACGATGTCTCAATCGACTTGAGTACGGCCTCTTGGCGAAACGTGGATTCGTTGATACCTCGGAGAAAGCGGGCCGTGTCGATCACGGCCTGCCCCTGAGTCGGCTGGTAAACCGTCCCGAACTCAATCGTGGTTGGGGCCTGATGAACAAAGAAATCTACTGCCACCCCAGTACCTGTCAGGAGGACGGAGCTAGCAAGTTCGTTGCCACGGCTGAATGAGCCGACGGCCGGGCCACCCATCCAACTCGACCCGCCTCGCCTGAAATGACGCAATGACCACTTCCACCTCCATTCTAGGCGGATGTTCGATGACGGCGGTCCGGTTGCTCTGACGTAGATGTTGACCAACTCGTTTCGCCCGAAATCCGCTCCCTTCCCCTCAGGTGGGAGCGCTCCTTGAAACGCGATTAGTTGGCGCCCTCTAGAACGGGGCATTCAACCCTCAGATAGACTGCCCTTCCGGTGCCTCGATATGCTCCGACAGTTTCTTGGTCCGTGCCCTCGGGACCTTTGGTGTCGGCTTAGCCGGCGGGGCGGCCTTCAACGTCACGTTTCGGAACGGCGGGTAGTCCGGCCGCTTGCCATCGAAGAGTTGCCGGATTGTGAGAATCTGATAGCGGTCGTACTTCGAGTCCGGGTCTAGGCGATACTCGGGCTTGTAGTAACCAAGGGTCGCCGCCTCGGCCCGCATGTCCCTCGTCGGTTCGTCTAGCGCCAATAGTACGCCGACTTGGGCCTTCTCCCGCTCGATCACCCTGCCGAAGTCGCGTATCTCCCCGAGTTTGAGGCCGCCGGACTTGACCTGGATTACCATGAGCTTGTCCGGGCCATTCTCCTTCTCACGGAAAAGGAGCTTCCCATCGATTCCGGAGTCGGCTCCCTTTTTCCGCTCCTCTGGGACGGGCCGGGCCCCAATCATCCCGAGGGCCCACCATTGGAATTGATAGCGGTCCTGTTTTGCTAGAGCCTCTGCCCCCGCTACATCGGCGGGCTCGCCGACTACCCCGTAGAGCGGCGCGGGGTCGAAGGCCGTCAGTCTGTTCCGGATTAGCGCGATGGCTAGGTGCGTAATGTCGATGCCGATCCACCGGCGGTCGAGTTTTTGGGCGGCGGCGATAGTGGTGCCGCACCCACAAAAGGGGTCGAGTACTGTATCTCCGGGGCGCGTACTTGCCTCGATGATTCTCTCAAGCAGAGCCTCGGGCTTCTGGGTCGGGTAGCCCAACCGTTCCCTAGCTTGCGAGTTGATTGGGGGAATGTCGTCCCAAAGACTGTCAACGGTGTCGCCTTCGAGTTCATCCAAGAAACGGAGGCGTTGGATTCTCTGTGAGGTGTCGTCGGGGATGTAGAGACGGCCTTCGGCATCCATCTCCTCCATTCGCTCCCTGGAGACAGCCCATCCATTCGGCGGTGGGTCGTGCCCCTTGTAGGTGTAGACCAAGTTCGCACGGTAGGAGGGACTAGTCAGGTTGTCCAACCGGTATTTCCTACCGTCAGGAGATTCATGCGTGAACTTGGATTCGATGTAGGCCGGGTTGCTCGGCCTGTATTGTCGGCGGAACGTGGAGGCAGGACTTCTCGCATAGAAGAGGATAGAATCGACAGTCACACCGAACCTGACGGCCTCACGATTCGTCTCACCACGACCGGCCTTCCGCTTCCAGATGATCTCGTTCCGGAAGTTCTCCGGGCCAAAGACCGAATCGAGGAGAATCTTGAGGTAATGTGAAGCGGTCGGGTCACAGTGGAGGTATAGGGAGCCCGCCGGGCGAAGGACCCTTCGTAGCTCGGTGAGCCGAGGGGCCATCATTGAGAGGTAAGCGAGTAGATCGCTTTCCCCGGTCAGGGTTCGGAGGGCGGAAAGAGCCACGCCCGCACGACCACCGGCATCGACCGTATCGCTGTAGATGCGGCGGGCCGTTGCGTCCCAGTGCCAAGTATCGGTGAAGGCTTGGACCTGAGCTACGGACTTCGAACCGTCCTTCTCGGAGTAGATCACGTTGTAATCTTGATTCGAGTTGAACGGCGGGTCGAGGTACACGAGGTCAACCGACTCGGTGGGGAAGTAGTCCCTGTTCCGGAGTAGTGGCAGGTTGTCGCCGTAGTAGAGCATGCTTTTCTCCACGGCCGGCACCTTGCCGGAACCGGCATCCATTCGACGGCTAATACCTTCTGACTTGCCGGTTGCGTGAATCGTGGAACATGGACCTGTGCCCGGGCTAGGCTCGCGGTTCATCCTTGTTGGCCTTATCTGGGGGTGGTGCTAGAGCCGGAATATAGTATGACTGCGGGGGGAGAGGTGGGATAGTCGGGGGAGCGGATACACTCGTGGGTCCCTCCTCGTCCCTCAGCGTCGGGTACCTCTTGTTGAGCAGCGCAAGAACCCTCTGCCCTTTCGGAGACAAAGAGTACCGCCGCCCCTTTCTGACTTCCTCCCCGGGAGAAGATACAAGCCCAAAACTCACGAACCCGCTGAGCAAGTGGGACACCGAGGAAACAGGAGACGTCATCAGGATGGACAGTTCAGTAGGTGTCGATGGGGGGAGAATGCCCAGGAGGCGCAGAAGTCGCCTTCGGACCGGGCCGCTGACCACCCACTTGAGAGCGTCCTCGGTGCTTGTGTGCCTCGGTCCCATTCATTGTGCGACCCGCCCTCGCGCCATGAAGGTTTTGTTGCCCAACCGGGATTATTATTGACTTTACGTGACGCTAACTAGCGTTGAATGCCGGTACGTGATTTACATTTAACATCACGTAAAGTCACGTAACGTAACGTAATACCGCCTAGGTCTCACGCTGTTCATTACCCGTTTTATACGGATTCCATCATGGCCATCGTGAGAGGGAAGGCATCATGGAAGTGAAGTTCCGAGGTGATGGGATAGTCGTCACGGGTGACCCCCATGAAATCGCTAGATTCATCGGCCTCTTCCTCAGGGAGTTCCGCTCCGAAATGAGTCCCTTGCTCGCAAAGCAGATCACGTCGCTCCAGTTTCCACCACCGGCGGCACCACAAGGAGCAGGCCAAACGAACCCGACGGAAAGGGCTGCTTCTACGCTGAGCCAGTGGTACGACAGGGTCCAATCGATACCCGGCCCGGAGTTCGACAAGTGGCTCATCGACCACCCCGACGCAAAGGTCCAGGACTTCGCAATACACTTCCTCGGAGGGTCGGTCGATTTCCACGGGCCGATGCAACCGATCTACACGAAGATCTACAACCGGATTGCGCACACCCGGCGACGGCTGAAACTCAAGGCCCAAGGCTCACAGGGAGGCGCCTAGCGTCAACATCACGATGGTAACCTAGGGGGCAACACCCCCGAGGCAGGCTCGCTCCGAGCTTCAGAGGTCCGGGGAAGAGCCCTCGGGGGTGACCCCCGCCAGTCCAAGCGCAGGGGTAGTGCAGACAGACAACACACGCCACTTACCAAGGCGCAACGCGGGTCCAAATCCCGCCCCCTGCATCCTGGGCGACATGGGCAACGTAGGTAGGGGTTGACTCCCATAACCTTTGTTGCCCGCCATCGTAACGAGAACTGAGAGGGTGGATCATGATGTCAAGCCGGCGCAAACACCCTCTTCCGGAGGACGACACGGCCGCGTTGGACCGTGACCCCGATCATGTCTCCCTGCTCCCACCCAAGCGCATTGACGACCTCCACGGGGAGCGTCACCTGCCAGCGGTAGTACGTCTTGTCCTTGACCTTGAGCCCGGTCACCCGTTGGAGCTTCACCGTCGTCTCTTCCGCCATGCCCCGGCCATCTCCCCGGCCCCTCATATATGTTACCTAACACACCTTAGCACCCGACACCCTTATATGCCATCGCGCCAATATGTTACCTAAGGTGACAAGCCATGACCGAGGCGGCCTACCCGATTCCCATGCCCCTGCCGAGCGAGGATACGACCGAGGCGCGCATCGCCCGGGGTCGCGTGATCGCGGCCACTCCCGGAGCGGTCGAACAGGTGAACCCCATCACCTTCGCCGTCAAGTCTCAATCCGGGGTAGGCATCTACCGCGTCGAACGGAACCTGACGGACGTAACCTGTAACTGCCCCGACGCGACCAAGCATTTCGGGGTTGGCTGCAAGCACATAGCCGCCGTTCGGTTCTTTCTCGAACGGCAGACGGTAGGACCGACCGGCGAGGTAGTCAGCGAGCGCGTACCGATAACCCATAGTCAGGCATGGGCCGCGTACAACGGGGCGCAGAAGGCCGAGGTCAAGCTCTTCGACAAACTCCTCTCGGAACTCGTTTCGGGGGTGACGGACCCTCGGCCGGCTCAGGCCCGAGGGCAGCCCCGACTGCCCCTATCCGACCTGCTGTTTGCCTCGGTCCAAAAGGTGTACTCCCAACTCTCCTGCCGGCGGTCCTACTCCCTCTTTGGGTTCGCGGCCGAACGGGGGCACATCGCCAAGCCCCCGTCCTACAGTATGCCATCCATCCTTCTCAATCGAGAGGACGTGACCCCTATCCTTCACGACCTGATCGCCAAGGTCGCCCTCCCGCTCGCCGGCCTTGAGGAAAGCTTCGCCGTGGATTCATCCGGGTTCCGGACCACCTGCTATGGGTCCTACTGCCAAGAGCGACACGGAACGTCCAACGTCAATACATGGCTCAAGGCCCATGTCGTCATCGGGACCCGGACCCACATCATCCCGAAGGTCGTCATCACCGACGGGAACGGGCCTGACTCCCCGCAGTTTCCCGGGCTCGTGAACGGGACGGTCGAGGCTGGGTTCGTGATGAAGGAGGTCTATGCGGACGCGGGCTACTTGTCCCGAGAGAACTACAATGTCGCGGCCTCCGTTGGCGCGACCCCCTACATCGCGTTCAAGTCGAACTCGCGGTCCTCGCGCGGCACCGGGCGGAGCGGTCCGTCCCTATGGTGGCGGAAGATGTACCACCTGTTCCAAGCGAACCGTGAGGAGTGGGAAAGCCACTACCACCTCCGTTCCAACGTGGAGGCCGGGTTCGCCGCTATCAAGAAGAAGCTCGGGGAGACGTTGAAGAGCCGAAACCCGGTGGCTCAGACGAACGAACTCCTAGCGAAGGTCTTGGCGTATAACCTGACGGTCCTGATTCACGAGATGTACGAGCATGGGATCGTGCCCGGGTTCGCGCGCCCGGAGGCCGGTGTTAAAGTAAGCGGGTTCGAGGAGGCGGGCCGGACACTACTTTAACAAAGCTCCGGCTCGCCCAATGTATATATAGTGACACTTGCGATAATTCTCATCATGTCGGGCACGAGGGGGCGCCCGTCCAAGCCATCCGGGTCGCCGCGCTACAAGCTCAGGAACCCGCTCCCGCTGAGGTCGGCCGCGGACATCGCCACGACGAGGGTGGGGATTCCGGAGGAACCGTCGCTCTCGACCCCGAGCGGGCCGGTCGACTTCGATTCCCTCGCCAAGGCGATTCGCCGGTCGGTGGGGCATGACGGGATGCGGTCGGAGGACGCCCGATCGATCGCGGCTCATGTGCTCAACTTCTTCGGGTTCAACGAGAGGATCATCGACAACGTTCTCGAGCCGGACGACCGGGATACGTTCTACATGCTCGAGGACACGGGCATCCTCGAGACCGAGCGTGACGAGACGACGCTCTACGACGGTCGGGAGTGGAGGATCCACTACTGGATGTTCCGCAAGGACCGGATCTTCGAGCTCGCCCGAGAGGAGTCCGCGGCGATGGCCGAGGCCGGCGAGCAGGATGTCGTCTATTCGTCCAACGTCCAGCGCTCCGGTGCCTACCGCCTGCCGCACGGCGAGCACGGCACCGGGCTTGCGGCGCACGCCGTCTACCACGAGCTCGGGGACGAGATCTGGCTCGAGCGGCGCCAGACCCCGGCGGCCCCTTCGCCGCCGGCCCGCATACGGCGTCCTCTCCCGGAACCGTAGAGCCGGGCGCGAACCGTTAACCCCGCACCGACCCCTCCCGGGGGCATGCGTCGGTTCCTCCTGATTGCCCACAAGGTCCCGCCGGACGGCGCGTTCACCCTCAACGATCTCGCCGGCGGGGCCGGGCGCATGGACGAGGTCGCCCGCGCGGTGTCGACGGCGTTCACGCTCTCGAACGACCTCCGCCGCGACACCGAGATGACGATCCTGTTCGCGGCCGAGCCCCCGCCCCGGGCCCGAAGGGTCGAGCTCACGGGGGCGAAGCTCCGCTACCTGAACCCGGACGAGCGGTCCACCGCCGCCCTGCTCAAGAACGCCTTGGTCGGCGCCTCGCGCTACCCTTCCGACTTCGAGTCGTCCCCCGGCCTCCGGGTCGGCCCGGTCGACCCGCTCGCCCTCCTCGCCTCGTTCCTCCGAGAGGAGGGGGCGATATGGCTCACCGAGGCAGGCGCGCCCCTCGTGGCCTTCCCCTTCTGCGGGGGCAACTTTGCGGCGTTCGTCTCCGACCCGTTCGATCCCACGGCGGAGGAAGAGGCCGTGCTCGACCACAGCGGGGTCCCCCGGATCTCCGTGGGTCCGAGGTCGCTGAGGACCAGTCAGGTCGTGGACGCGGTCCAGCGTGAGGCCGACCTGAGGGCCGCTGAAGGGAAGAGCGCCTCTGCGACCCACGGGCCCAGGCCCACGCCGAACGGCGACGAGCGTTGATCGCCACCGCGCGCCCGTGCGCCGGTGGGCTCCCGTCCCCCAGTCTATCCGGCGGCGAGCGGCTTCGCCGTGCCTGAGGGGCGAAGAGCCTCCCGAACGGTGCGGGGCCGAAGGCCCCCGAGGACCGCCGTCAGGCGCACGACCTCTCTCGGTTCCGGCCGGATGCGAGTGCCCAGGACCAGGCGCTCGGGATCCCGGAACCGCTCCCGCACCTCCCTCAGGACCTCGTCGAGCGTCTGGAGGGTGAGGTTCGTCCCGCCCTCGAGGTGGACGAGCGCCGAGGGATGTTCCGGTAGGTGGAAGTCGAGCAGCGAGTCGGCGAGCGCCTGGTGGACGAGCCGGCCGGGCTCGCTGATGTGCTCCTCCCCGATCACGAGGGTGGAAAGCCCGGATTGACGCAGGTGGCTCTTCAGGCTCGCGAGGTCGACGTTGAGCTGGGAGGGGTGGTCGACCATGTCGACCAAGCTCGCGACGAGGCCGTGAAGGTAGGCGTTCCGGACCCGGAAGACACGGTGGATCGGCAGCGAGTCGAACTTGCGGAGCTTCTCGTTCGCAAGGGCCAGCAGAAGACCCCCGAGATCCTCGAGCTCGGCGACCGAGCTGTCGACGTTGTCCCGACGGACGGGGTTCGCCTCCAGCTCGAGGCGGAAAGGGAGAAAGACGATCGGGACCGGAAGCGTGGGCGTGTCGCGAAGCTCTCGCGAAAGGAACGGGAGCAGCGCGCTGCCCGTCCCTCCTCCCAAGCCGGCCAAGAGGAAGACGAGCTCGAACCTGGTGAGCCGCCGGAGCAGTTCGTCCCGACTCTCCTCGGCCGCGCGAAGGACCGCCGTGCGGTCGCCGCCGCTCCCCCGGCCTTGGAGCTCCCGCCGACCGAGCAGGATCCGCTCGTCGACGCCCACCCGGCGCAGGTGCATCGCGTCGGTGTTCACCGCGACGGTACGGGCCCCGGGCAGACCGAGCGTGACGAGGTCCTCGACCGCCTCGCTTCCAGCCCCTCCCAGCCCGACCACGGCGATCGACGGTGAAACGGCGAGGGCACTCAGCGTGTCTGCGGCATCGCTGTCGGCCATAGCCCTCCGCCGGACTAGGGGGGTGAAGTCCCCTCGGCCGCGACCGTGTCCCCCTCGCGACGGTGGAGACGGGTCGGCGGGCCGAGCTGATCGATGCGACTGCGGATGTACTCCCGGACCGCAGACCGCACCGCGTCGTCCACGCTGACCGAGTTGCCCTCCCGAACGAACTCCTCGAGCCGGCTGTTGTCCCGACGGGAGAGCTCGACGACGACCTTGCGGACGTGATGCGGCGGCAAGTGAAGCTCGGCGTACTGCTCGAGCCCCTCGCGGATTGTGTCGGAGATCGTCGCGGTCCCCTTCTCCACCTGGATCCGCTTCAGCTTCTCGAGCAGCTCCTCGGGAATGCGGACCGTGACCCGCTCGGACGTGTCTACCATGTTCGTCAGACAATACCGGGTTCTTTGTCTGACGATTGACATATCGTTGCCCAAGTATATAGACTGCACGTCGCGCGCCGCGGGAGCCGTTGGCCCGACCTCAGGAGTCTGCGCTGCGGGAACGCCGTCGATCTGCTCGGACCCATATTTCGGGTCCAAGTAGGCTCCTCAGCGTTTCCGCGGACCCCTTTCCGAGACGGCACCACATCCTCGACAGCTGAGCGCTGCTGGATGGTGCGAGGGCTCCCGGCGCGGGGGACGAGGCCTCGTCGGCCGCCTCGGGTCGTCCGGTCAGCGCCGGCCGGATCCTTGAGGAGCCAGGGGCCCGGTGGTCGCGAGTCTACCTCTCGCCCGCGTCCTTCACCGGGCTCCGGTGATCTCGCCGTCCGCGGTGATGTCGATATCCTCCGAGGCCGGCCGGGCGGGCAGTCCGGGCATCGTCTCGATGGCCCCGAGGAGCGCGACGGTGAACCCCGCGCCGGCGGCCCTCGCGTAGCGGTGGACGGTCACGCGGTAGCCCCGGGGACGGTTGAGGCGCTTGGGGTCGTCGGAGAGGGAGAGGGGGGTCTTGGCCATGCAGACCGGGCCAGCGACCTCGCCGATCCGCTCGAGACGAGCCCGCCCGTCGACCGCCTCCGGGGATTCATCGGCCCCGTCCGCCCCGTAGAGCCGGGTCGCGATCGTCTCGACCTGGTGGAATAACGGGGTTCCCCGAGCACAGAGGACCTTGCTCGTCCGGCCGAGAGCGGCCGAGCGCTCGACCGCACGGGCGAGCTCCTCGACCCCAGCGGCTCCCTCCTCGAACCCCCGGGACTCGACGACCTCGACGCCCTTGCGGCGGCAGAGGTCGCCGATCAGAACCTTCTCCTCGGGCGAATCACCGGGGAACCGGTTGAGGGCGACCGTCGCCGCGGGCCCCAACGCCGAGAGATTCTCCAGATGCTGCTCAAGATTCTCGAGCCCTCGCTCGAGCGCTGCTCGGTTGGGGCGGGCGGCCTCCGCGTCGGAGGCGCCTCCCTGGACCCTGAGGCCCCGCTGCGTGACGACGAGCACGGCGGCGTCGACGTCGGCCCCGAGCACCGGCGTGACGATGTCGACGAACTTCTCCGCGCCGAGCTCGGTCGCGAAGCCGGCCTCGACCACGGCGTAGTCGCTCGTCGCCAGAGCGAGCTCGATCGAGAGCCGGCTGCACGTCCCGTGCGCCAGGTTCCCGAACGGGCCGGCATGGATCAGGGCGGGGGTCCCCTCCGCCGTCTGGACAAGGTTCGGTTCGAGCGCGTGGCGGAGCAGCGCGGCCATCGCGCCTCCCGCTCGAAGGTCGCTCGCCCGGACCGGGCGGTCGTCCTTCGTGAAGCCCACGAGGATCCGGTCGAGGCGCGCCTTGAGGTCCGGATAGTCCCGCGCGAGCGCGAGGATCGCCATCACCTCGGAGGCGGCCGTGATCATGAACGAGCTGGAGTAGGCGATCTGGCGGGCGATCCCCGAACCGACCGTGATGTGGCGCAACGCGCGGTCCTCGACGTCCATCGTTCGGTTCCAGAGGTAGCGCGCGGGATCGATCCCGAGGGCGTTGCCCTGGTAGACATGGTTGTCGGCGAGCGCGGCCAGCAGGTCGTGCGCCGCGGCGACGGCGTGGATGTCGCCCGTGAACCCGAAGTTGATCTCGGTCGACGGCTCGACCGTCGCGCGCCCGCCCCCGGTCGCTCCCCCCTTGATCCCGAAGACCGGTCCGAGCGACGGCTGGCGAAGGCACGCGACCGAACGTCGTCCGACGCGCCTCAGGCCGTCGGCGAGACCGATCGTCGTCACGGTCTTCCCTTCCCCGTGACGGGTCGGGGTCATCGCCGTGACAAGGACCAGCTTGCCCCGTTGTGGGCGGCCCGCCCGCGAGCGTACGGCGGCGACGGAGACCTTGCCGGTCGCGGGGCCTGCCGGTGCGAAGTCATTCGGTCCAAGGTCAAGAAGGGCTGCGAGCTCGGTGAGGGTGCGCATACGAATCTCCTGTCACAAGCAGACCCCCGCGACTATCAAGCTCGGTGTCAACTCGTCACGACGGATGCCGTCGCACCGTTATCCCTCCGTGCGAAGTGAGCGGCCGTGAGCCCCCGCCTCGACCCTCTTTCGAGCGATCCGACCGCGAGCCGGCGGTTCGCCCTGCGGGCCATCGAAACGCGTGCCCAGGGGGCGAGCGAGCCGTCGACGTGGGCCCGTGCCTATGAGGAGATGGTGCTCGCGGGCTCGATCAACGGTCGGCTCTATGTCGTCGACGGGCAACCGACCGGGTTCGTGAGCTGGGCCACCGGGGGACCCCTCGGCGTCTCGGTCGAACTCCTTTACGTGTCGGAGGACGCCTCGGGCCCGCCCCACTACGCTCGCTTGCTGTCGATGGTCGAGGACGAGGCGGGGCCGGTCGCCTTCATCTCGGGCCCCCTCGCCGGGCTCGCACCGGACGCCGAGGACCGCCTGATGCGTCCCCGGGGTTTCCGGCGGTTCAGTCGCATCGAAATGGTGCTGGACGCGGCCGTCCCCCTCCCGGAGCCGTCGTGCCAGGCCGGCGAGAGGTTCCTGCCCGCCGCGCGGTCCGACCGCGCTCGACTCGCCGCGCTCCACCAACGCGCCTACCACGAGCGGTTCGATCGGTTCCTCTTCCTCGAGGTCCTCGACGAGCGGGAGGACGCTCTCCGGGGGGTCGGAGAGATCCTGGACGGCCGGTGGGGCGAGTTCACGTCGGCAGGATCGTGGATGTGCGAGCGGGACGGACGGCTGATCGGCGCCATCCTCTCGGTCCACTCCCCCGCCGGGGCCCTCATCGCGGACGTCATGGTCGATCCGGAGTTCCAGGGGGGCGGCGTGGGGCGCCGCCTTCTGACGACGACGCTGAGGTCGCTTCGAGCCGCGGGCGAACGACGGATCTACCTGAACGTCACGGCAGGGAACGAACCGGCCCTGCGGCTCTACCGTCGGCTCGGCTTCGTCCTCTCCCTGGGGCCGACCCGCGACTGGTACAACGCGCTCAAGATCCCGGTCGCCCCGTCCCCCGAGACCTAGTCCGTCGCCGCGGAGGTCGCCGGGGCCTCGTGAGGTGAGAACCTCAGCGTCCGGAGGGCTGCGAACCCCCCTGCCATCACCGCCCCGAGCGCGACGATCGACCCGCCGGTCGCGAGGTAGGTTCCCTGGACGCCGATCTCGAACGTGAGGGCTCCGCCCGTCGCCTGGCCGAGGGGCACGAGCGCGTAGCTGCCGACCTCGTCCGCCGAAAAGACCCGGCCGAGCAGCTCGTTCGGGACGGTCGCCTGGACGCTGGAAAGGAAGACCGTCTGGACCATCCCCGGGAAGAGTCCGTAGATGAAGATGATCGGCAGGGCGAGCCAGATCGACCGCACGACCCCGAGCGCGACGACCGAGAGCCCGATCGCGAGGACGAAGCCGATCAGGACGCGGCCCGCCCTCTCCTCGAAGTGGGTGTGCGCGACGGCGATCAAGCCGACCGCACTGCCTAAGGTGGACGCCGCGACCATCGCGCCGTACCAGAAGCCGGACGGCTGGTGGAGCCACACGAGGACGTAGAGGCCGAGCTCGACGAACGCGACCGCGAGGAGGAGGTTCATGACCAGCGTGGCGATCGTCATCTCGAAAAGGTCCCGGCGCCCGTAGAGGTACCGAAACCCCTCCGCGGCGTCCGCGCCGATCCTCCGCGCCGCTCGCGGCCGAGGCGCGCTGAGATCGGCGCGCACTCCGAGGAGGATGACCTGCGTCGCGAGGAAGAGGACGAACGGGATGGCGAGCGCGTAGATGGTCGAACCGAGGCCGAGCACGATCCCCACGACGAGCGAACAAGCCGCGAGCGTGACCGCGGCGGTCGAGTAGATCAGGCCGTTGGCGCGCCCGAGCTCGGCGGTGGGTACGAGCCGGGGGACCGACGCATTGTAGGCGGGGCGGAAGACGGTAGCCGACGCGATCAGGAGGGCCCAGGCAGGCAGGGCGAGAGCGACCCAGAGCGGGAAGTAGAACGACGACGCGAACGGGAGGGCGACCGCGCTTTCCGGCCGTGCGAAGAGATCGGCCGCGAGCCCGGCGGCCGCGACGACCGACAGGACGTTGCTCGTCCGCAGCAGGAGGTGGCGGTCGTGGCGATCGGCCAGGGGCCCCGAGAAGAACATCGCACCGAGGGTCGGCAGGGCCGAGGTGAGCCCGATAAGGGCCAGCGCGATCGCTCCCTGGCCCGCATGGCCGGTGCTCACGTACGCTGACGACGTGGTAAAGATCAGGACGATCAGCGCGGTCCCCGGGGCCGCGAACTGCAGCACCCCGGCCACGAAGAACGCCGGCATCGAGTCATGGCGGAGAATCGCGGCGTACGATGGGCCGGGCGCCACGGTAGGTCGCGGACCGACCGCCTCGGGAATAAGCCTATCGCGCACGTGGGGGGGTGGGGAGGCGAAACCCGCTTGTAGCCGAGGCCCGTGGGCTCGAACCGGGGTCGGGCGTGCGCCTTCTCCACCGCGACCCGACGACCGGCACGCTCAAGTTGCGTCTGGAGACCCCGAGCGACCTCTGGAGGATCGCTCGCTTGGTGCGTCCCGGAGAGCACGTCGGGGCCTCGACGACCCGGCGGGACCCTGAGGCCCCCCAAGAGGTGGCGGGGGCCGAGCGGACCCGTCGGCGGGTCCATCTGGTCGTCCGAGCCGAGCAGGTCGAGTTCCACGGGTTTTCCAAGCACGTGAGGATCACCGGCCCGATCGTCGAGGGTCCCTTCGACATCGGTCGGCACCACACGCTCGACCTTGCCGAGGGGGACGACGTGACGATCGGGATGGCCGAGCCGACCGCGGCCGAGCGCGCCCTCCTGGACGAAGGGCTCGCGGGGCGGGGCGACCCGACGATCGTGGTGGCGGCGGTCGACTGGGGCGACTCGTCGCTCGTCCGCATCCGGGGGCGGGCGGTCGAGCCGATCGCGGACGTTCGCCGGACGATCGCCGGAAAGCGGTTCGACGGAGGTCAGGGGGAAAAGGACCGTTCCGCCTACCTCGAGGAGCTTCGCACCCTGGTCGAGCGGGAGGCGAGCACGGCGACCGCGGTCGTCCTCGCCGGCCCCGGCTTCCTCAAGGAGGCGCTCGCGCGCCGCCTCGTGGAGACCGACCGGGACCTCGCCCGTCGCCTCAAGGTCTACCCGACCTCCGAAGGAGGACGCGTCGGGGTCGACGAGCTCCTGCGGTCCGGTCGGGCGAGCGAGGTGCTGCGCTCGAGCGTCGCGGCCGAGGAGGCCGAGGTCGTCGAGCAGCTCGTCCAAGCGGTCGCCAGCGGCCGTCGCGCCGCCGTCGGCCGGCGGGAGGTCGCCGAGGCCCTCGACGCGGGGGCCGCGGAGACCGTCCTCGTGAACGAAACGCTCCTCGCCGACCCGGGGGTCGTGCGGATCCTCGACCTCACCCGCACGTCCCGGGCCCGCCTGTTCGTCGTGCGCGCGGACGAGTCTCCCGGCAAACGACTGAGCGGGCTCGGCAACATCGCGGCGATCCTGCGCTACGACTGGACGAGCGCGCAGAGCCCTACGGGATTGCCTGGACCGCCTCGCGGAGCTCCTCGTACCGGCGCCGAAGGTCCTTGAGAGCGTAGCGGAGCGTCTCGCGGGCGGAGAGCGAGCCGTCGGTCTCGAAGTGGAGGAAGAATCGCTCCTCGTCCGGCTCGATCCGGATCGAGCCGTGCTCGCACGTCTTCTCGCACGCGTGGCAATCGATGCACTTGACCTCGTCCCGGACCGAGAGCTTGCCGTCCGCGAAATCGAGGATGTTGACAGGGCACGAGGCGGCCGTGCGCCGGAGGCAGGCGTCCGAGCACCCCTCCTTCCGGGCGATGTGGACGTGCGGGCGCGGGAAGGTGCCGACGGCGTGGGCGACCTGCCACTTGGCGTGCTCGCGGCCGGTCCCGACGACCGCGGTGGCGTAGGCGAGCAGCGCCTGGTGGGCGCCGAGCCGGACGATCGGCACCTCGGGCTCGAGGATCGCGAGCGACGCGTCGCCGAGCGGCACAACGTCCTTCGCATAGACCGTGCACGGCCCCTTGCGGTCGATGGAGAACATCACCTGGCACTGGGGGCAGCCGGCGCCTCCGCACGTGCACTCGGACCGGCGTCGGAACTGCGAGAGGTCGGTCGGGATCGGGAGCAGGCCGAGGCGGAGTGCGACCCCCTCGTCGAACATGCTGGTCGAGGAGTCGTAGTCCTTGCCGGTCGCCTCGTCGCGGATGGGGCCGAGATGGAACTCGACGTCCTCGATCGCGAGCTTCGGGACGTCCGAGATCAGCGTGCGGCGGATCGCGTTCGCCTGGGCGGCCGTCACCCCCTCGAGCTCGAGCGAGGTCGACCTGGGCTTCAGCTCCTGGACCGTGACAGGCATCGCTACACCCGGCGCCCGCGACGCCCGCCCTTCGGCTTCGTGCCGTCGTGCGGGACCGGTGTAACGTCCTCGATGCGCTGGATCTTCATGCCCGCCCGCGCGAGGGCGCGGATCGCCGCCTGCGCCCCAGGACCCGGCGAGCGGGAGCGGTTGCCCCCCGGCGCGCGGACCCGGACGTGGAGCGTCTCGTAGCCCTTCTCCTTGAGGACCGCGGCGATTTGATCGGCGGCCTTCATCGCCGCGTACGGGCTCGATTCGTCCCGCGCGGCCTTCACGACCATGCCCCCGGTCGCCTTGGTGAGCGTCTCGGCCCCGGTGATGTCGGTGACGGTGATGTGGATGTTGTTGTAGCTGGCGAAAATGTGGGCGATCCCGACCTTCGTCACGGCCCTACCCCTTCGGCCGGCGCGGGCGGAGGAGGCGGCCCAGGGGCCCCCCCGCGGCGCTCCTGGCGCTGCCGCAGCGCTACCCGCACGGCGTGACCGTCATTCGCGTACGGGCTCGTCGGGCAGTAGTCGAGCCGAGCCTCGTCGGCGTACGGGAGAAGGTAGCCGGGCCGGGTCAGCCGGTGGTCGCCGACCGAGAGATGGCCGTGGACGATCCACTGGCGCGCGCTGAACGGGGTCGGAGCGAGCCCCTTGGAGAAGACGACCCACTCGAGGCGGCGGCGGAGCACGTCCTCGGTCGACAGCGCGAGGACGTCGTCCAGGGTAGGGGTTCCCACCGAGAGGATCCCGAGGCGCGTGAGTCGCCCGAGGAGCTGATCGGTCTCCCGGCGTGCCTGGGGGGCGCCGGCACGCAGGAGCGGCTGGAGCTCCCTCGCCTGACGGCGGAAGCCGCGAAGGACCGACTCGGCCTTCCACAGCTCGCGCTTGTTCTTGAGGCCATAGCGGTCGAGGAGCTTGCGCTCCTCCTCCATCCGCGGTCCTTCCCAAGGGTGCTTGGGCCGGTCGTAGAGGCGTCGTAGGAACTTCGGGTCGCCCATCGTCCGACCCTTACGCCTTCTTCTCCGCCGCGGGCGCCGCCGCCGGCGCGGCCGGCGCCGCCGGCGTCTCCTTCCCGGCGGCCGCCGCTGCTTCCTTGGCGGCCTTCTTCAGGACCCCGGCGGCCATGCCGGTGCGGCCGTTCGAACGCGTGCGCTGGCCTCGTACCTTCTGGCCGCGCTCGTGGCGCACCCCGCGATAGCTCCGGATCATCTTCATCATGTTGATGTCGTCGCGTCGGCGCGCATCGAGGTCGGCGCCGAGAAGGTGCGGCGACTCTCCGAGGACCGGCTCCGTGGGATGGTTCACCATCCACGGCGGCACCTTGGTCGGGAGGGTCTGGAGCATCGTCTCGAGCCCCTCGACGGTCGGCTCGGAAAGGTTGCCGAGCATCTCGTGAGGGTCGACCCGCGCCAGGCGGCACGTCGCCTCGGCGAGCCTCAGGCCGACGCCGTGGACGGTCGTGAGCGCGAGCGCGGTCGAGCGGGTCCCGTCTAGGTCGGTGTTCACGACGCGAACGATGTAGCGAAAGTTCGGGTTCGTCGGGATGACCTTGGCGCTCTTGCCGGTCGGGCCGGGACGGGCCTTGCCCTTTCCCTCCTTGGGCTCCTTGCCTTCCTTGGCGTCCTTGCCTTTCGCGGGGCGCTCCTTCTTCGCGCCCTTCTCGGGGGCAGGGGCTTCCGCGGCAGGTCCGGGCGGAGAGGCCGGCTTGGCCTCGTCCTTCGGCTCCTTGGCGTCCTTCGGCGTCCGACTCACCCCGTTGCGCTGACCGCCCCTACGGTGAAGGCGCGTCCGGCTCGCGTCGAGCCCGGCGCGGCACCCGCACCTCAGAGGCGGCGGCCGAGCGACCTTCGGTTCTTAACCCCTTCGGCGAGGCGAGAGGCGTCCCAGCCTCGTGCCGGACCGGAGGCGGGGCGGGAGCTTCGAGGACCCGGTAGCCGGACCCCCGCGCGAGGACGCGGACCCCGGGTGCCCAGTGGGAGGCGAGCCAAGTCTGGTAGAACAGGATCCCCTGGCTCCCCTTCCCGACGAGGAGGAGGCGGCCGCCCGGAGCGAGGTGCCGAGGCACCTCCGTGAGCATCTCGAGGACGAGGTCCCGTCCGGCGCGGTACGGGGGATTGGTCGCGACGACGTCGAACGTCGCCTCCTCCACCGGCTCGAACGACGACCCGACCAGGACCGAGGCGTTGCGGGCCCCGTTGCGGGCAAGGTTCTGCTCCGCGAGCCGGGCCGCGCGGCGGTTGACCTCGGTGAGGATGACCTCCCCTCGGGGAGCGCTCCGGGCGGCCGCGACCCCCACCGCGCCCCAGCCGCAACCGAGGTCGAGGACCCGGTCGGTCGGCCGGAGGCCGAGGTTCTCGATGAGAAGCGCGGTCCCGGGGTCGAGGCGCTGCGAGGCGAAGACGCCGGAATCCACGACGAACGACAGCAGCTCGCCGCGGTAGAGGAACCTCAGCTCCCGCCGGTTCGGCCGGGCGTGCGGGCGCTCGGCGAAGTACTGTTCGGTCGGCTCCGGTTCCTGCCTCACGAGGATCGTCGGCGGAAGAACGACTCGCGCCGGCCCTGCGGGGGAGGCTCGGAAGCGCCCAGCCCCTCGCGGACGAGCTCGCGCTGCTTGGTCGACAGCGAGCGCGGGACCTCGACGTGGGTGGTGACGATGAGGTCGCCCCGGCTCGAGCCCCGAAGGCGGGGGAAGCCGTTCGCCCGCAGCCGGAACTGCGTTTCGGGCTGGGTGCCGGCGGGGATCTGGAGGTCGGCGTGCCCCTCCAGCGTGGGCACCGTCACCCGGCCGCCGAGCACCGCGGTGGCGAGCGGGATGGTGACCTCGGTGAAGGCATCCTGGCCCGCGCGGCGGATCGCGCCGGTCGACTCGAACACCACCTGGACGTAGAGGTCCCCCGAGCGGCCTCCGGCGCGGCCCGCGCCCCCATGGCCGGGTATCCGCAGGACCGCCCCGTCCTCGATCCCGGCCGGCACCTCGATCTCGAGCTTCTCGACGGTCGAGGTCGTGCCCGTCCCCCGGCAGGTCGGGCACTTCTCGGTGATCTTACGGCCGACCCCATGGCAGCGGGGGCACTCGCCGATCGTGATCATCTGAGAGAAGCCGCGGCTCTGGACCCGACGCAGCTGGCCCTGGCCGTCGCACTCGGAGCAGATCTCGAGGGCGGTCCCGTCCTTCGCGCCGGTGCCGCGGCAGTCCGCGCACGGCTTCGCATGCGGGACCTCGACGGTCGGGCGCGCCCCGCGGACGGCGGCCGACAGCGGGAGCCGCAACGCCATCTCGACGTCGGACCCGCGTCCCGACTCGCGGCGGGAGACGCCGCCGAACGGCATGCCGAATCCCTCGAAGAACTGCCGGAACAGCGGGGAGGCGCCGAACAGGTCCTCGAGGTCGCCGGCGTGGGTGAAGTTCTGCCAGGTGAACCCCTGCGGGCCGAAGTCGGTCTCCACCCCGGAGAAGCCGAGCTGGTCGTACCGCCGCCGCTTCTCCGGGTCGATCAGGACCTCGTAGGCCTCCGAGAGCTCCTTGAACCGCTCCTCCGCGACCTTGGGGTTGTCCTTCGCCACGTCCGGATGGTACTGCCGGGCGAGCCGCCGGTACGCCGACTTCACTTCGTCCGTGCTCGCGCTCCTCGGGATTCCGAGGACCTCGTAGTAGTCGCGCTTCGCCATCGAACGAGCGGCCGGCCTTGCCGTTCCCACCCTCACCTAGGTCGGTCGCTACTTACGGTTTCGGCGGCCAGGGCGCGGTGGGGGATTTCGCCAGAGGAACCTCACGGGGGCTCCGGCAGCCACTCCCAGGCGGTCCACGGCGCGGCCTTCGACCACGGCGAGCTCGAGGCTGCCGAAGCTCGACCCGAGCGCGACCAGCCGCCCCCGGCCGCCGGCCTCGTAGCTCGTCACGAACGGGAGCTGGCGACGTGCTCCTGCGACCCTAACCCCTATCGTCGCCACTCCGGGTGGAACCCAATCGGTCGGCACGTCGGTGATGAGGTTTCCGAACCGATCGACGTGGGCTAGGGTGCCCACACCACCGCCCGCAACCCTCCGGGCGGGGTTGGCGCGGGGTCGGGCCAGGGTCGTCGGCGGACCGAGCGCGTCCGGCGAGGTTCCTCGTGCGAGGTGGGCGGCGGCCGGGGCGAAGATGTCACGGCCATCGAAGGTCGTTCCGAGGCGGGCGGACGTTCCGACCCTTGTCGGATCGATTCGAAAAGCACGGCCACCACCGAGCGCTTTGGCGAGGGGGACGAGCACGCCGTTGTCCGGACCCACGAGGGCCGAGCCATCCCTGCACTCGACCGCCACCGGGACGCGGCGTCCACCGACACCCGGGTCGACCACGACCACGTGGACCGAACCCGCCGGGAACCGCTCGGCCATCGCGCGCACGACGAACGCGGCCTCCTCCACGGCGTGAGGGCGCAGGTCGTGGGTCAGGTCGACCACCCACCCGGGCGGAAGGCGATGGGCGAGGACCGCTTTCATCTGGGCGGCGTAGGCCGACCCAAGGTCGGTCGAGAGGGTCACCAGGCGCGGTGCCCCCCGCCGATGCGGGTGGGACGGCACGGGCAACGGAGGTCGGGTCTACGACTTCATGATCGCGACCAGGAAGATTCCGACCGCGACCAGGGCGCCAATGACCGCCGCGACGATGACGAGGAACGCCTCCCAGATGAGGGAGCCGAGCTCGCCCTTGTCCGCGCCCCCGAGCCAGCCTACGTGGTAGGCGTAACCGGAGAGCAGCCCGACAACGATGCCGGCCACGAGGAGACCGATCCCCACGGTCCGGCTCTTCCCGCTTCCAAAGTACGCCGTGAAGACCCCTGCAAGGATCATGAACAAGGCGAAGACCAGCAGGAAGATCGTCAGGAACTGCCAAGCGCCCACGTTCAGCGAGGTCCCTACCAATTCGAACATTCTCTTCCTCAGAATTTGATGCCCGTCAAGGTCTTGGTGTCGATCACGCCGGCGACCGAGCGTATCTTGTCGACGACCAGCTGGCCAAGGGCGTTGAAGTCCTCCGCCTCGACCTTCGCGATGAGGTCGTACTCGCCGAACAGGGGGTGGAGCTCCACGATCCCCTTGACCCGAAGCAGTTCGGTGTAAACCTCGTGCTCTTTCGCTGGTGCGGTGCTGATGAGGACGAAGCCGATCGCCAAACCGACCGCTCTCCCTTGACCGCCGGCGAGAAGTCGGTCGCCTAATAAGCGTGTCGAGAAGCGATCGGGCGACGGGGCTCGGCCACCGTCGGTCGCAGGAAGTCGGCGACCTCCGTTAAGTCGTGGCGCAGCTCGGGCCGTCCGCCTCCATGGCCGCTCCGCTCCGCACCTGGTCCGGCCGGCTGGTCGCCCGGCCATGGCTCGTGGCGTTCGTCCCGATCAACGCGGCGACCGCCGGGTTCGGGGTCGTCCTGCCCCTCTTGATCCTGATCTCGCTCCACGGTTCCTGGGCCGAGGTCGCCGTCGCCGCGACGCTGTACAACACAGCGGTCATCCTCTCCTCCGTCGCCTGGGGGTACCTCGCCGACACCCACCCGCAGCGCAGGGCGTTCTTGCTGCTCAACTACGCCGTTTTCGCGGCCCTGTACGCCGTCCTCGCCGGCGTCCACTCGATCTACGCCCTCTACGCGCTCTACGCCGTGCTCGGGCTGGTCGCGCCGGCGGGGGCCAACGCGTCGAACCTCCTCATCCTCGAGAAGTTCGGCGCGGAGGAGCGGGCTACCGCGTTCGCGTCCTTCCAGGAGATGAGCATGGTCGGCTCGATTGCCGGTCTCCTGATCGGGTACGTCTGGACCGTCTCGGACGACGCGCTCCGCACGCTCCTCTACGCTCTGGCCGCCCTCGCCGCCGCCAGCGCCCTCGCCCTGTGGTTCGGGATTCGGGAGGCCCCCCGGCCTCTCAGGACGTCCCACGTCGCCCAGCACCCGGAGAGCCTCTTCTCGCGCCTGCGTCCGCACACGGCCTCGGGGTCGCCGGTCGCGTTCTTTCCGATCCGTCCCCCCTGGCGGCCACGCCCCATCGCGCGGTTCCGGGCATGGGCCAAGGAGGAGCTCCGCCACGAGCTCCCGCTGATCCTTTTGGCCTCGTTCCTGTTCAACCTCTCGGCGAACCTCTTCAACATCTCGTACACGCCGTACCTGTACGCGGCCGGTCTCGCCGCGTCGTCGATCTTCCTCGTGAACCTCTCGAACAACTTCGTCCAGACCCTCGTCTTTCCGGTCACGGGGGGCCTCGCGAACCGGATGGGCGTCGACCGGATGGTGGGCCGGGGCGCCTACCTCCGCGCCCTCGGCTACCTCGCCACCGCCGGCTTCACGTTCGTCGTGCTCGCGAGGTCGGCGACCTTGGGGGCGAACCTCCTCGTGTACGGCCTCCTCGGAGGGGCGGTCGCGGTCTACACGACCTCGAGCACGCTGATGCTCTTCCGCGGCCTCGGCCGGCGGGACCCCGGACGGCTCCTGGGGGTGAACAGCGCCCTCGGAGGGGTCGCTGCGGTCGCCGGCGCTGGTCTCTCCGGGGTCCTGGCCCTCCTCGGCTCGTTCCGCATCGTCTTCCTGGTCGCGTCCGGGATTCTCCTCGCCTCGATCCCGCTCTGGACGGCCGCGAGCCTCGCCTACACCCGACGGCGAGGCCAAGCCGAGCCTGTCCACCCGGCCCCTTCCGAGCTGGCGGCCGGGAATCCGCCGGCCGAGACTCGCTGACCTGTGGGGCCCCCCTCCCGGCCAAGGGGCGGACGCGCGGACCGAGCGAGGGGCGGGGCGGCCGGACCGGGGAAGTGGTCCTCGACCCCCAGCCCGAGCCGTGCAGCGGGTCTCGCCGACGGACGACGGCGACCTGGGCCGAAGCCCTGAGCCGTCGGGCCGCGGGCGCGACATCGGCCGACCGCCGGCGACCGCGACCCCGAGCCGTGGCCTTGGGCTTGGAGTCAGCGCCCGAGGGCTCGTCGAGCCGGCGATCGTGGGCGGGCCACCGATCTCGGGCGGCGTCGGCTTGCCCGCTGCCGCGACCGACCGCCGTGGGGGGCACGGCGCCCCCTGTCGGAGGCGGCCTCGACCCGCATCAGGGGGTAACGCAGGTCCGCGCGGTGGGCGAGGCGGGCCCGGACCGTGACGGGGCCATCCGCAAGCTCCACGCGGACGTCGAGCATCTCGGCCGTAAGGTAGCGGTAGGCGAACCGCCCTCGACCTAGCGGGCCTCCGCGGGCGGGGTCGATCCGGACCCGGACCGCACGCACGTAGGGCTGCAGCCGGACCGCGTTCTCGATCGCGCGCGCAAGACCACGCGAGGTCCGCGCGCTGAGAGGGATCCCCAGGTACTGGTGGAACACCCCCCCGAGCTTGATGCCGGCCTCGAACAGGAGCGCCTCCCGGCGCGAGATCCCCCGTACGTGGATCGAGGGTTCGGTCATGGTCCCTTGCCCTCGGCCGGCGCCGGCCGAGGCACGGTGAACGGCCCGGCTACATAGTAGACCGCCACGCCGACCAGGAAGCCGAGCGCTCCGACCTCGGCCGTCGTCGCCACGAGGCTCCCGGCGGAGGGGCGGAACTGGAGGGGGATGAGGGTCAGCGCCGCGAGTCCCGCCGTGACCGCCGAGGGGAGCCGGAGCTTGGATCCCCGACGGACCTTCGGGTAGGGGATTGGCAGGACCATCAGCACCGCAAGGACCGAGGCGACCACCAGGAAGCTTACCGGTAGCACCCCCGCGTAGCCGGGCGTATCCAGGAACAATAGGAGGACGACGACCGCGAGCGCGCTCTGCGGGGTCGGGATGCCCAGGAAGTGGGGAAGACCGTGGGCCCGGGCGGTGAAGTAGGCGAGCCGGCCGATTGCGGCGGCGAGGTAGCCGGCGGCTAGTGCGGCGGTCAGGGTCGCGTACGGGGCCCAGAGCGCGGCGTCCGACGTATGCACGGCCAGCATCACCGCTGGCGCGAGCCCGAACGACACCGCATCGGCGACCGAGTCGGCGACGCGGCCGAAGGGGCTGGGGGGCCGCGGGCTCCGGCGCGACAGGAGCCCGTCCAGTCCGTCGAAGCCGATCGCCATCACGACCAGGAGCATCGCCCAGAGCTTGTTGCCGGCGAGGGTGTAGAGCACCGCGCCGACCCCGAGGAGGCCGTTCGCCAGGGTCGCGAGGTTGGCGCCGACCCTCCACCGGTCGGTCACGGGACGATCCGGGCGATGGTCGAGCTTCCCCCGCGGACCCGGTCGCCGACTTTCACGGTCGGGACGGCTCGGTCGGCCGGCAGCACGACGTCGGTCCGCGAACCGAGGACGATCATCCCGAACCGCTCGCCCTTACGGCCGACCGAGCCCGGCCGCACGTACGATACCAGGCGACGAGCGACGATGCCGGTGATCTGAACGACCTCCACCGGTCCGATCTCGGTGCGAAGCCGGTAGCGTCGTTGGACGTTCGCCGAGGCTTCCGGCCGGTAGGCGGGACGGAACCCCTTCCCGGAGCCGTCGACGGCCTCGACGGTCGCGTCGAGCGGCAGCCGGTTGACGTGGACGTCGAGCACCCCGAGGAACACCGAGACGGTCCAGCGGCCGTCCGCCCGCTCGACGGCCCGCACGCGGCCGTCGGCCGCCGAGACGATCCCGGCGCCCACCACGCGCTCCGGGTCGCGGAAGAAGACGAGAAGGAAGACGAGCACCGCGGCGAGCAGGACGAGCAGCGCGTAGCCGGGGATCCCGCGAGCCCGCCCGACAAACACCACCAGGGCCAGGACCGCGGCCAGCAGGGCAGCGACCGGCGCAACGAGGCGTACCGCCCGGGGGGCGAGCACGCCCTACCCCGTCAGGACGATCTCGATGTTGACGCCGTCCGGGACCTGGATCCGCATCACCTGGCGCAGGGCCCGCTCGTCGGCGTCCAGGTCGATCAGGCGCTTGTGGATCCTCATCTCCCAGTGGTCGATCGTGCTCGTGCCCCCGCCGTCTGGCCCCTTGCGAACCGGCACCCGGAGCTTCTTGGTCGGGAGCGGGATCGGGCCGGCGATCGCCACCCCGGTCTTCTGGGAGATCTCGCGGATCTGGCGGCAGATCGAGTCGACCTTCCGCGAGTCGGTGCCGCTCAGCGAGATGCGGGCCTTCTGCGGCATCGATAGCGTCCTCCGCGGAGTCGGCTTCCCTGCGTGGCGCTCACGCGGAGCGCTTCTTGAGGTCGACGACGACGCCCGCCGCGACCGTCTGGCCCATGTCGCGGACCGCGAACCGCCCGAGCTGGGGGAACTCCTTGTACTTCTCGAGGACCAGGGGCCTCTTCGGCGTGATCTTCACGACCGCGGCGTCCCCGGTCTTGAGCGTCTGCGGGTTCTCCTCCGCGACCTGACCGGTCTTCGGGTCCAGGCGTTTCTGGAGCTCGGTGAACTCGCAGGCGACCTGGGCCGTGTGGCAGTGGAAGACCGGCGTGTAGCCGACGGTGATCACGCTGGGGTGGTTGAGGACCTGGACGTTCGCGACGAAGCTCTCGACGACCGTCGGGGGTGAGGACGCGGGCCCGGCGACGTCCCCGCGACGGATGTCGTTCTTGTCGATCCCGCGGACGTTGAAGCCGATGTTGTCGCCCGGGATCGCTTCCTGGACGGCCTCGTGGTGCATCTCGATCGACTTCACTTCGCCGGACTTGCCGCTCGGCATGAAGACGATCTTGTCGCCGACCTTGAGCGTGCCCGTCTCGACACGCCCGACCGGCACCGTGCCAATCCCGGTGATCGTGTAGACGTCCTGGACCGGCAGCCGGAGCGGCTTGCCGGTGGGCTTCTCGGGGACCTTGAGCGCGTCCAGGGCGGTCAGGAGCGTCGGCCCCTTGAACCAGGGCATGTTCGCGCTCGGCTTGTTGATGTTGTCGTCCTTGAACGCGGAGATCGGGACGAAGGTGACCTGCTGGTCGACCTTGTAGCCGACGTTCTTGAGCAGCTTGGTCAGCTCCTCCTTGAGCTCGTTGTACTTCGCCTCGGAGTAGGTGACCTCCTGGCGGTCCATCTTGTTGACCGCGCAGATCATCTGGGTGACCCCGAGCGTCCGGGCGAGGAAGATGTGCTCCCGGGTCTGCTCCTGGATCCCCTCGGCGGCGGAGCAGACGAGGACGGCCGCGTCGGCCTGGCTCGTCCCGGTGATCATGTTCTTGACGAAGTCGCGGTGGCCCGGCGCGTCGATGATGGTGAAGTAGTACTTCTGGGTGTCAAACCGCCGGTGGGCGATGTCGATGGTGACGCCTCGTTCGCGCTCCTCCTTGAGCTCGTCCATCACCCAGGCGAACTCGAACGTCGCCTTGCCCTTCGCCTCGGCCTCGGCGCGGTACTTGTCGATCTCCTCTTGGCGGATGTAGCCGGTGTCCAGGAGGAGGCGGCCGACCGTGGTGGACTTCCCGTGGTCAACGTGGCCGATGAAGACGATGTTGAGGTGGGGCTTCTGCGCCATCGGATAGCTTCTCCGGGCGCGGCCAAAAGGTGCCCCTATAAGAGCATTATCGAAGCGCGATATCGAGGAGAGGTCGGTGAGCCCGCCCGACCGCCGCCCGTGGCCGAGCCCGGCCCCGCCGCCCCGCTCCGCGGTCCCGCAGGGGTTTGGGTCAGCGTCTTGGACCGAACGTCTTTAGTGGACCGCCAGGTCTAGGACCACGTCGCGAGGTGCCGCGCCGGACCGAGGACCCTCGGTGCCCGCGATCCCACGGGCAAGGACAACCATGCTTTGCGAGATGTGCGGCAACGAGGTCGAATCGACGAGCCGGATCCGGATCGAGCAGTCCGTCCTCCAGCTTTGCCCCGGGTGCGCGAAGTTCGGGACACCCGTCGACCCCCTGCCGACGCCGGTGGAGGAGGCTCCCCGGCCGACGCGGGGGACGCCGGCCCCGGGAGCGCCGCGCCCCGCCACGAGGCGCCGTCGGCTCGAGGAGCGCGACCTCTACGCCGAGATCGGCGAGCTGGAGCTCGCCCAGGACTGGGGTCAGCGGGTCCGCAAGGCTCGGGAGGCGCTTCTCTGGACCCCGGAGGAGCTCGGCAAGCGTCTCAACGAGAAGAAGTCGGTCGTCCTGAAGATCGAGTCGGGCGGCCTCCACCCCCCGGACGCGCTCGTCCGCAAGCTCGAGCACCTGCTCAAGGTCCGGCTCCGCGCCGAGCCGGAGCCCGAGCCGAAGGCCTGAACGTCGGCCGCTGCAGCCCCGTCCCAGGCTCCGGCCGGCGTGCCCGTTCTGGAGGTGGCTACTTGCGCGGTCGCGTTCGGGTCCGACGGTGTACGGCCTGGCGCGCCGAGCGCCCCTCGGCCCCGGCAGGGAGGACGAGGCGTTCCAGGATCGCCTTCTGGGCATGGAGCCGGTTCTCGGCCTGGTCCCAGGCGGCCGAGCGCTCGCCATCCAGCACGTCGTCCGTGATCTCTTGGCCACGGTGCGCGGGCAGGTCGTGCAGGACGAACGCCTCCCGTGAGGCTAGGGCCAGAAGCTTCGCGTTCACCTGGTAGCCCTGGAACGCCCGCTCGCGGGCGGCGCGCTCCGCCTCGTCGCCCATCGAGACCCAGACGTCGGTGTAAAGCGCATCCGCTCCCCTCACCGCCTGTTCCGGCGACGCGGTGAACGTGAGGCTGGCCCCCGTGCGGCCCGCGAGGGTCCGGGCCGCTTGGACGACGCTCGGGCGGGGCCGGTACCCCTCGGGGGTCGCCGCGACTAGGTCGAGGCCGACCGCTGCGGCGCCGAGAAGCAGGGAGTGCAGGACGTTGTTGCCGTCCCCGATCCAGGCGAGGCGTCGGCTACGGAACCCTCCCGCCCACCGCTCGCGCATCGTCAGGAGGTCCGCGACGATCTGGCAGGGGTGCTCGAGATCGTCCAGGGCGTTGATCACCGGAACGGTCGCCCAGCGGGCCAGCTCCACGACGTTCTCGTGCCGGAACGCCCGGTAGCAGATCGCATCGACGTACCGCGACAGGACCCGCGCGGTGTCGGCGATAGTCTCGCCGCGTCCGAGCTGGAGGTCGTTCGCCGAGAGGTAGAGCGCGTGGCCCCCCAGGTCGCCCATCGCGACCTCGAACGAGGCGCGCGTGCGGGTCGAGGGCTTCTCGAAGATCATCGCGAGGTTCTTCCCCGCCAGGGTGGCACGGGCGGTCCCCGTCTGGCGCTCGCTCTTCAGGCGGGCCGCGTGCACGAGCAGGGAATCGAGTTCCTCCGCTACGTCCGAGATCGAGATCAGGTCGCGTTTCGTGTGGGCAGCGGGCATCACCGACCCCATCCGCTCCGGCGGAAAACCGTCGCGGCCGTGCCGCGGCGGACGAAGGGAACTTTAAGAAGCGGACCCGGCTCGCCCGCTGCGGGATTGGTCATGCCCGCGCGTTCTTCCAACACCGTTCGTGCCCGCCGAACGACCTCGCCCGGCACCCCGGCCCGCCGCACGGGTGGCCGGCGCGTGTACCTGGTCACCGGCGGGGTGACCAAGTTCGCCAAGGCCCACCCGGCGATGGACTTCCGCCTGATGGTGAAGCGCGCCTACGACTACGCCGTGCGGGGGATCCCGAACCTCACGAAGGACCGGATCGACGGCTCGCGGATCGCCTACTTCTCCGACCACTTCTCGCGCCAGCTGAAGGCGGCGAGCATGGTCCAGGACTATCTCGGCCTCAACCCGAAAGGCTCCGTCCGCATCGAGTGGGGCGGCGCGACCGGGGGAGAGTGCCTTCAGGCGGCATACGAGGCGGTCGCGAGCGGCCGCATGGACGTCTGTCTCGCGGCCGGCTACGAGACGATGAGCCGCGTAGCCACCTGGAAGGGCAACGAGTTCATCGCGCTGGCCTCCGACACGAACTTCGACTTCCCGCTCGGGGGCTTCTACACCGGCTACTACGCGCTGATGGTCGTCCGCCACATCTACGAGTACCTGCGGAGGGGCAAGTTCGCGAACGTACGGGACGAGCGCGAGGCGCAGCGCCTCGCGATCGCGGAGGGTCAGCGCGTCATGAGCTGGATCTCGGTGAAGAACCACGCGAACGCCCTCCACAACCCCTACGCGCAGTACCCGAAGCGGCTCACGGTCGACGACGTCCTCCGCTCCGAGATGATCTCCTACCCTCTCACCCGCGAACAGATCTGCACGATGTCCGACGGCGCGGCGGTCGCGTTGGTCTGCGACGAGTCGCGCGCGAAGGAGTTCACCGATAAGCCGGTCCGCATCACCGGAGTAGGCTGCGGCACCGACACGATGCGGCTCGCCGACCGGCCGTTCGGCAAGGTCCCGCTCCTTCCGCACGAGAAGGCGTCCGACTACGCCCAGCTCGACTATCCCGGCGTCCACTCGTTCCGGGCCGGACGGACCGCCGGCCTCGAGGCGTACCGTATGGCCGGGATCGTCGACCCGAAGCGGGAGATCGACTTCATCGAGCTGCACGACGCCTACGCCTCCAGCGAGATCCAGACCTACGAGGACCTCGGGCTGTGCCGGTACGGCGAGGGGTACGACTTCACCCTCTCCGGGGCTCCGTTCCTCAAGGGGATCGATTACGGGCTCCCGGTGCCCGAGGCGGGCGCCCTTCCCGTGAACCCCTCCGGCGGCCTGATCGCCTGCGGTCACCCGGTCGGTGCGACCGGCCTTATGCAGGCCGTCTTCGCGCTCTGGCAGCTGCAGGGAACGGTGAAGAAGCACTTTGGCGACGCGACCTTGCAGATCCCCAAGGCGCGTCGCGGGGCGATCCACAGCCACGCCGGCACGGGCTCATCGGTCACGGTCTCGATCCTGGAGCGGGGGTTCTAGCCATGGAGCCTCCGAAGAAGTTCGAGAAGTTCCGGGAAGTCCAGGAGGAGCTCGCGCGGAGCGGCGCGGCGATCTTCCGCGACGCCAACAAGGTCGAGAGCCTCATCATCCGGTTCCCGTACTCGGTCGACTACATCCACAGCTACGCCGAGGACTCGCCGTTCTTCCTCGGGCTGGCGCAGGGCAAGCTGCTCGGCTCCCGTTGCACGGACCGTCGCTGCGGCTTCCGCTACGCGACCCCGCGCTCCCACTGCATGGTCTGCGGCAAGCCGACCGACTGGTTCGAGCTCCCGAAGCGTGGGCGGGTCCATTCGTGGACGACCTGCCACTACGGGGGCGAGGCGTTCCTGGCCGAGACCCCGTACAACCTCGCCCTGGTCGAGTTCGACGGCGCGGACAGCGTCCTCCTCGTCCGCCTCAAGGACTGCGTCGAGTCCGAGATCTACGTGGGGATGCCCGTCGTCGCACGGTTCAGCGAGCGACCGACCTACCTGATCACGGACGTCTGGTTCGTCCCGGAGCGACCCTAGAGCGCCTCCGAGAGGTCCGTCCGGGCGCCGTCCCGCAGCGCCTGCGGGGCCTTCGGTACGCGGCCGAGCTAGCCCGCTTGCGCAGGGGTTCGCCCCTTCGGGGGCGGGTACGCCGCGAGCGCTACGCCGGGGGTCGAAGCGGAGGGGGAGGTGCCGCGGGCCGGGCTTGAACCGGCGGCTTCAAGATCTTCAGTCTTGCACTCTCCCAAACTGAGTTACCGCGGCGCCGCCCGCCCCGACCACGAGGCCAGTATAAAGGCGAGGCCGCCCGGGACCGGGGTACGCGGGCCGGTCCCGACGGCGGCGCCGACGCTCCCCGGCCGAACGCGCGCGCCCACGTTCGGGACCGCCCGAGGCACCGGCGGCTCCCGTCGCCTTATCTACCGGACGCCACCTGAATGGGGTTCCCGATGCGCACGCTCATTGTTACCGAGAAGTTCAGCACCGCGCTCCGGATTGCGGTCGTTCTCTCCGACGGCCGGATGAAGCGGAACCGAGTCGCCGGGACCCCCGTGTTTGAGTTCGAGCGCCCCGAGGGCCTCACCGTGGTCATCGGGCTGCGCGGGCACATCGTGGAGCTCGACTACGCGAAGGAGCACGCCGAGTGGTCCCTCGAGGGGCTCAGCCAGCTGGTGGACGCCGTCCCTCACAAGCGGGTGACCGAGCCGGGGATCGTCCGCGCGCTCGAGGAGATCGTCCGCGGCTTCGACCGGGTGATCATCGCGACCGATTTCGACCGGGAGGGGGAGCTGATCGGCCTGGAGTGCCTCACGCTCCTCCAGCGAGTCCGCCCGTCGATCGAGGTCAAGCGGGCGCGCTACAGCGCGCTGACGCGCGACGAGATCGAGCAGAGCTTCTCGCACCTCGCCGAGGTCGACCGGCCGCTCGCCGAGGCGGGGGAGGCCCGCCAGGAGATCGACCTGGCCTGGGGAGCGCTGCTCACCCGCTACCTCTCGCTGACGAGCGGCCAGCGGGGCCGCAGCTTCCTCTCGGCGGGGCGGGTCCAGACCCCGACCCTCGCGCTGCTCGTCGAGCGCGACCAGGAGATCAAGGAGTTCGAGCCGAAGCCGTTCTGGCAGATCGCCGCGACCGCCTCCCAGGCCGGTGAGAGGTTCACCCTGCACCACGAGCACGGGGTCTGGGACGTGAGGGCCGAGGCGGACCGGGTCTACGCCCTGGTCCGCGGGGCCCAGGCCGGGACCGTGCGCGCGTTCCAGGAGGAAGAGACCCGCCGGCGCCCTCCCCTACCCTTCTCTACGACCCTGTTCGTCGCGGAGGCGACGCGGATCGGCTTCGGCGCCGCGCAGGCGATGCGCTACGCGGAGGACCTGTACACCCAGGGGCTGATCAGCTACCCGAGGACCGACAATACGGTCTACCCGCGCGGCCTGGGCCTCCGGACGCTCGCCGAGAAGTTCCGGGACGGCCCGTTCGCCGAGGCGGCCGAGGTGGTCCTCGCCCAGCCGTCGCTCCGGCCGACGCGGGGCAGGACGGAGACGACCGACCATCCCCCGATCTACCCGACCGCGGCGGTCGACCCGAGGAAGCTCCGGGCGGAGCCGGCCCGGCTCTACGAGCTGGTCGTCCGGCGGTTCTTGGCCACGCTCGGCCCGGAGGCGGTCGGCTGGCGGCGCACCACCGTGGTCGAGATCCGGGGGGAGGCGTTCACCGGAGAGGGCCGGCACGTCACGGACCCCGGGTGGTACCGGATCTACCCCTACTCCCAGCCCGAGGAGTCCCCGCTTCCCACCCTCGAGGTCGGCGGGAAGGTAACGATCGAGTCGGTCGACCTGGCCGAGGACAAGACCAAGCCGCCCCGGCGGTTCTCTCAGGGCACCCTCATCCAGGAGATGGAGCGTCTGGGCCTCGGCACGAAGAGCACGCGACACGATGTCCTGCAGAAGCTGTTCGACCGCCGCTACGTGACCGCCCGCCAGCTGGAACCGACCTCCACCGGCATCGCGGTGACCGAGGCGCTACGCGCTCACGCGCCGGTGATCACGCGGCCGGAGATGACCCACCGGCTCGAGGAGGACATGGAGCTGGTCGCCGAGTCGAAGAAGCCGAAGGCCGACGTCCTGAGCGAATCGCGCGAGATGCTGCGCGAAGCGTACGCCCTCCTCTCGGCGAACACCACCGGGGTGAAGGAGACCCTCGGAGCGGCGCTCGACCGGCAGCACTTTGTCGGTCCGTGCCCCAAGTGCGGGGGGGCGCTCCGTCTCGCCCGCAGCCCGAGGGGGGCGCGCTGGGTCCAGTGCGTGAACAACCCCTCGTCGTGCACGGCGAACTACTCGCTCCCGGCGGCGGGATTCATCGAGCCGGCCCCGGAGTTCCTGTGCGGGGCGTGTCGGGTCCCGAAGGTGAAGATCACCTTCCGCGGCCAGCGCCCGGACCTCTACTGCATCAACCCGGAGTGCGTCGAGCACCACCGGACGTTCCGCATCGGGATTTGCCCGAGCTGCGGAAGCCCCCTCCACATCCGCTACTCGTTCGCCGGCAAGAGGTTCGTCGGATGCTCGGGCTACCCGACGTGCCGGGTGACCTACCCCCTCCCGCAGCGGGGCAGGCTCGAGAAGGACCAAGCTCCCTGCCCGACCTGCCGCGCCCCCATCGTGACGGCGGTAGAGGCCGGGCGACCGCCCTGGACGCTCTGCATCAACCCGGCTTGCCCGTCGCGCGAGAGACCCGAGGCCCCGAAGACGCCGAAGCCCGCCGCGCGGGCCCCGCCGCGGCCACGCGGTCGGACCAGGGTGGCGAGCTCGGCCGCTCCGGCGGCGAAGCCGCGCCCCCGTCCGCGGACCCCCCGCCGGCCGTCGGCCTCGGCCGGTGGCACCGAGCCGTCCCCCGCCACGACGACCGAGTCGAAGGAGCCCCGCTCCGAAACGTAGGGTGCAACCCCCGGTGCCCGCGACCCGCCGCGGGGTCCCTGTTCCCCGACCTCCCGACCCGCGTTAAATAGGCACTACCGCATTTCGGGCCGTGGGTCGCTCCGTCCGCCTGAACGAACTCGACTACCGGACGTTCGAACGGCGCCTCGCTTCCAACCCTCTCGTGATCCTGCCGGTCGGCGCTCTGGAGGCCCACGGGCCCCACCTTCCCCTCGGGTCGGACCAGATCCAGGCCGAGATCACCGCGACCGCCCTCGCCGAGCGGGTCGACGGGCTCGTCGCCCCGACCGTCCCGTACGGCTCCGCGCCGGGGGCCCGCCGGTTCCCGGGAACGGTCTCGCTCACCATCGCGGAATTGGGGACCAACCTCGGTGCGGTCGTTTCCGAGCTCGCCCGGCACGGGGTGCGCCGGCTCCTGATCCTCTCGGGCCACGGCGAACGTGGCCACATGGCCGCGCTCCGGGAGGCGGGCGCACGGGCGATGCGCGAGCACCCGGGCCTCCGGGTGGTGGTCCTGTGCGACTACGAGTTCGTCTACGAGCTGCGGGGCAAGGACTCCCCGGCGTCGGACGGCCACGCCGGCCTCCTCGAGACCTCGCGCATGATGGCGCTCGTCCCCGAGATGGTCGGCGCCGAACGGCCCGTCGGGGTCTACCGACACAGCCCGTTCGTTCCCGGAACGCCCACGGAGGCGGACTGGCCGGAGAGCGTCATCGGCGATTCGCGGGCGGCGAACGCAGAGCTCGGCCGGAAGGTCCAGGCCCACGTCCTGGACCGGCTGGTCGCGACCGTCACGACGCTCTTGCCGGCGTAGCGGGAGCGATGGCCGAGGTCACGGACGCCATTCGCGTCCGCGGGGCGCGTCAGCACAATCTGAAGAACGTCTCGGTCGACGTCCCGCGCGGGAAGTTCGTCGTCATCACCGGCGTGAGCGGTTCGGGAAAGTCGTCGCTCGCCTTCGACACGCTGTACGCCGAGGGCCAGCGGCGCTACATCGAGAGCCTCTCGGCGTACGCCCGCCAGTTCCTCGGCCAGATGGACAAGCCGGACGTCGACTCGATCGAAGGGCTCTCGCCGGCGATCGCGATCGAGCAGCGCGCCGGGAGCCGGAACCCTCGGTCGACCGTCGGGACCGTGACCGAGGTCTACGACTACCTGCGCCTGCTGTTCGCGAGGGTCGGGGTCCCGCACTGCCCGAACGACGGCGAGGAGATCGCCCCGCAGTCGGTCGACCGGATCGTCGAGGCGGTCCGCCGGGGCGCGGCGGGAGGCAAGGTCGACCTGCTCGCGCCGGTCGTCCGCGGGACGAAGGGCGAACACCGGGACGTCCTCGACCGCCTGCGGCGAGCCGGGTACCGCAGGTTCGTGGTCGACGGCGTCGAGGTCCGGCTCCCGGGCCGCGAGATCCGGCTCGGCAAGAACCAGAAGCACACGATCGAGGTCGTGGTGGACACGCTCGAGGTCGTCCCGGCCGAGGAGAGCCGTTTGGCCGAATCGGTCGCCCTCGCCCGCGAGCTCGGCGACGGCCTGGTGGTCGTGCGACGCGCCGGGGGCGAGCGAACGACCTACTCGAGCCGGCGGGCGTGCCCGAGGTGCGGCTTCTCCCTCGAGGAGCTGACCCCGCGGATGTTCTCGTTCAACAACCCTCTCGGCGCCTGCCCGGAGTGCCTCGGGATCGGGGCGACGCTCCACGCCGACCCGGACCGGATCATCCCGGACAAGGACAAGCCCCTCGGCCGGGCGATCGCGGTCTGGGGGCTGACCCCGGACCTCGAGGGCCTGCGTCGGTTCGCCACCGCGTTCGGCTACGACCTCCGCCGCCCCGTGCGAGACCTTTCCGACAAGGGTTGGAAGGCGCTTCTGGACGGCTCGGAGAGGAGCCTCGGGCCGGGGGTCCGCGGCCCGGGCCACTGGTGGGCGACCGGCTGGCTCCGAGAGGGACTCGTCGCCGCGGTCGAGCGCCGCTGGCGGTCGACCAAGAGCGAGGGCGCGAAGGAGTACTACCTAGGGTTCCTCTCGTTCGTCACCTGCCGCTCGTGCCACGGCCGGCGCCTCCGGCCGGCGAGCCTCGCGGTGACGGTGGAGGGTCGGTCGATCGCCCAGGTCGTGGCGATGACCGTCGAGGAGGCGTCGGGGTTGTTCCGAGGCCTCGCCCTGAGCGAGCGGGACGAGCAGATCGTCGGCCAGGTGGTCAAGGAGATCCGCGCCCGGCTCGGCTTCCTCGAGAACGTCGGCCTCGGCTACATCTCCCTCGACCGCGCTTCCGGCAGCCTGAGCGGCGGGGAGGCCGAGCGGATCGCTCTCGCGACGCAGATCGGCTCGGGCCTGGTCGGGGTCCTCTACATCCTGGACGAGCCCTCGATCGGGCTGCACCCGCGCGATCACGCCCGCCTCCTCGCGACGCTGAAGACGCTCCGGGACCTCGGCAACACCCTCCTGGTCGTCGAGCACGACGAGATGACGATGCGCCAGGCCGACTGGCTGATCGACCTCGGGCCGGGAGCGGGGGTCCACGGCGGCGAGCTCCTCTACGCGGGACCGCCCGGGGCAATCGGCCGGACCCCCCGTTCCCTGACCGCCGACTTCCTTTCGGGACGCCGCGCCATCGCACTGCCGGCCTCGCGGGCGCGGCCCGCCGGCCGGTGGCTGACGGTCCGTGGGCCGCGCGAGCACAACCTCAAGGGCGAGGACGTGACGATCCCCCTCGGCCTGTTCGTCGCCGTCTCCGGGGTCTCGGGGAGCGGGAAGTCGACGCTCCTCGAGGAGATCGTCTACAAGGCGGTCCGCCGCCACCTTGGGGTCGGCCGCGAGACCCCCGGGCGACACGACTTCATCGAGGGAATCGACGCGATCGACCGGGTCCTGCTCATCGACCAGTCCCCGATCGGCCGGACCCCGCGCTCGAACCCCGCGACCTACACGGGCGTGATGACGCCCGTGCGCGAGCTGTACGCGAGCCTTCCGGAGGCGAAGGCGCGCGGCTTCCGGCCCGGGCGGTTCAGCTTCAACGTCGCGGGGGGACGGTGCGAGTCGTGCGACGGCGACGGGGTCCTCCGCTACGAGATGCACTTCCTGCCGGACGTCTACGTGGCCTGCGAGGAGTGTCGGGGGCGGCGGTTCAACGCCGAGACGCTCGAGGTCGCGTTCAAGGGCAAGACGATCGCCGACGTCCTCGACATGACGGTGGACGAGGCGCTCGTCTTCTTCGAGCACCACCGCCGCATCGCGAGCCGGCTCCGCCTCCTGAGCGAGGTCGGCCTCGGCTACGTCCGCCTAGGGCAGAGCGCGACGACCCTCTCCGGCGGGGAGGCGCAGCGGATCAAGATCGCCTACGAGCTCGCCAAGCCCCCGACCGGCCGCACCCTCTACCTCCTGGACGAGCCGACCACGGGGCTCCACTTCGCGGACGTCGAGAGGCTCCTTTCGGTCCTCTTCCGGCTGCGGAGCGGCGGGAACACCGTCATCGTGATCGAGCACCACCTGGACGTCCTCAAGAGCGCCGACTGGCTGATCGACCTCGGTCCCGAAGGGGGGGACGCCGGAGGCCACGTCGTCGTCGCCGGGACCCCGGAGGACGTCGCGCGCGCCGCCACCTCCCACACCGGCCGCTTCCTCGCCCCGCTCCTGGCCCGGGGAGCGGCTCCCGCGCGCGTCCCCGCATGAGCGACCCGCCGGAGCCGAACGGCCGGCCGTTCGTCCGAGCGAGCGAGCTCGCCGCGGCCACGGGCGAGGGGTTCCGTGTGGGCCCGGACGCCCCGGGGGTCTACCTGTTCCGCTCGTCCCAGGGCGACGTGGTCTACGTCGGGAAGTCCCGCAGCCTCCGCCGCCGCGTCCTGGACCACCTGAGGGCCCGCGTCGAGAAGGACGGCACGATCCTGGCCCAGAGCGCGAGCGTCGAGTTCGTCCCGACCTCCAGCGAGCGGGAGGCCCTGCTCCTCGAGGCGAGCCTGATCAAGCAGTACCAGCCGCCGAACAACGTCCTCTTGAAGGACGACCGCAGCTACCCTTACCTGGCGGTCACGACGGGGGAGGAGTTCCCGCGGATCCTCCTCGTGCGACGCCCCCGCCGAAGGGCCGGGACGCTCCTGTTCGGCCCGTACACCAGCGCGAAGGAGGCGCGGAGCGTGGAGCGCCTGCTCGGCGACCTCTTCCGCCTGCGGAGGTGCGTCCGGCTGCCGAACGCCGCGTGCCTCTACCACCACCTCGGGGTCTGCAGCGCCCCCTGCATCGGGGCGATCACGACGGAGGCGTACCGCCAGGACGTCGACCGAGCGGTCGAGATCCTCCGGGGGCGCGTCGCCGCCGTCCGCTCGCTCGTCGAGGGGGAGATGCGGGAGGCGTCCGCTAAGGAGGAGTTCGAGCGGGCCGGCCTATTGCGGGACGCGCTCGCCGGGCTCGGCGCGCTCGCCGAGCGCCAGGCGATCGTCGGGCGCGGCTCCGGCCGGGTGGACGTCATCGCCTTCGCCTACCCCCGCGAGCCGGCGACCCTCCGCGTGGCGATCGGCCTCTTGCGGGTCGAGGACGGCGAGGTCCGCGCGACCGAGCCCCACCTCCTCGCGGTCCCGGCGGACGACGTGCCCGAACCGGGCGAGCTCCTGCGCCAGTTCCTGACCCAGTACTACGGCGGCCGGCTCGAGCTCCCGGACCGGCTCGTCCTCGCCGGGGCGCGTCCCGCCGGCCTGGACCCCACGCTCGACGAGCTGTTCGGCGAACGGGGCGTCGACGTGCAGTTCCGCCCGAGCGGTCGCTTCGCGAGCCTCGCGGGGCTCGCCGAGCGCCTCGCCCGCGCGACCGTCGACCAGGTCGTCGTGCGTCCGCCCCCGCGCGAGGTCCTCCTCGCCCTCCAGTCGCTCCTCGACCTCCCGACCATCCCCAACCGGATCGAGGGGACCGACATCTCGATCTTCCAGGGGTCGGAGGCGGTCGGCTCGATCGTCGTGTTCGAGAGAGGGGTCGCCCGCCGGGGTGAGTACCGACGATTCCGGATCCGAACCGTTCCGGGAACGAACGACTTCGCGATGATCGCGGAGGTCGTCCGCCGCCGGTACCTCCGGCGCGCGGCCGAGCAGGAGGTGCTCCCCGACCTGCTGGTCGTCGACGGCGGGGCCGGCCAGCTCGGGGCCGCGCTCTCGTCGCTCAGCGCCCTCGGGCTCGCCGAGCGGATCCCGGCGATCGGGCTCGCCAAGCGCGAGGAGGAGGTCTACCGCGCGGACCGCCCGGAGCCGATGCGGCCGAATCCCAACGCCGCGCCGATGCTCCTGCTACGCGCCGTCCGGGACGAGGCGCACCGTTTCGCGGTGACCTACCACCGGACCCGTCGGCGGATGAGGCTCCGCGAGGAGTTCGCCGAGGCGGAGCGGGCCCGCTGAGCGGCCCCGCCGTCGGCCCGCTCCGCGTGGAGAGAGAGGAACCGACTACCGCCCGCCGCTCTTGTGTTCCGGCGAGCCGATGAACGGCATCCCCTGGACCCGGCGGGCGATGTCGGCGGTCGGAAGGCGACGCAGGTCGGTCTCGGGTTCGAGGATCGCGACGTCCAGCGCTTCCGGCTGGAACGGGGTCGGGGAGCCCTCGGCGACCGCCTGGACGGCGAGCTTGAACGCCGCCTCCTCGTTGGCGTGGTCTGTGAGCTTCTCCTCGAGGAAGTCGGCGACCGCGCGGCGGTTGCGGCCGATCGCGTAGGCCTTCCAGCCGATGGTCGCGCCGCTCGGGTCGAGCTCGAGGAGGCCCGGGGCCTGGCCCTGGAAGCCTCCCAGGAGGAGCGACACGGCGAACGGGCGGGTCCCGCCGAACTGGGTGTACTGCTGAAGGAGCGTGCCGAGCGAGTGGCCGAGGAGCGAGTACGGGACGGGCTCGCCGTACATCAGGCGGTGGCGCTGCGCCTCGACCCGCAGGAACTCGACCAGGACCCTCGAGTCGGCGATCAGGCCCGCCGTCACGCACCCGAGCCCGGCGTCGACGGCGAAGCTCTTCTCGATCGAGCCGGCCTCCGCGAGGGAGCTCACCGGCAGGTTGCGGTAGGCGACGAAGACGATCCCCGTGTCGTAGGTGACCGCGACAGCGGTCCCGCCCATCTGGATCGCCTGCAGCGCGTACTCGACCTGGAACAGGCGGCCATCAGGGGAGAAGACGGTGCTCGCTCGGTCGTACGCCATCTGGCCCGGTTGCATCTCCATGCCGAAGGTCCCCTCTGAACGGCGCGGCGAGCCGGGTGGGGGATTTGAACCTGCGCCTCGCCCTCCCCCGGCCCCTACCTGGTGGCGTCGGTCTACCGTGCCCGCCGGGAACGAGGGCGTCCGTGCGCCCCGGAAAGGCTTTGTGGGCGCCGGGAGGCTCTACGGTCCACGGTGAGGCCGAACCCTCTCGTCCAGCTCCCGATGTCGTCGAGCCACCGGGGGGAGCTATCGCCGGCGTGCACCCAGTGCGCCGAGGGTCGGAAGATGGTCCTCTTCGTGACCGGCCTCTGCCGGTTCCGGTGCTTCTACTGCCCGGTCTCACCGGCCCGCAACCAGATCGACGTCGTCTACGCCAACGAGCGCCGGGTGACGTGCGACGCCGACGTCCTCGACGAGGCCCGCGCGATCGGGGCGGCCGGCACGGGGGTCACCGGCGGGGACCCGCTGGGCGTGGTCGACCGCGTGGAGCACTACGTTCGGCTCCTCAAGGAGGAATTCGGTCCGTCCCACCACATCCACCTCTACACGCACGAGCCCAACGGGGAGAAGCTCCGCCGCCTGGCCCGTGCGGGCCTGGACGAGTTCCGCCTCCACATCCCCCCCTACCTGTGGGGCCCTCTCACCGGCTCGGGCGGAGCGTACCGTGACGCCCTCACGGCAGCGCCGAGCTGGGGCCTCCGGCGAGGGGTCGAGATCCCCGTGCTTCCCGGGAAGGAGGCCGAGCTCCGCCGTCTGCTGGGGGCCCTCGACCGGATCGGGATCGACTTCGTCAACCTCAACGAGCTCGAGTTCTCCGAGACGAACGAGTCGAACCTTCTCGCGCGGGGATACCGCACGAGCGGGGCGAACGACTGGGGGGTCGACGGGAGCCGGGCGCTCGCCCAGCGGCTCGTCCGGGAGTCCAGCCTCTCGGTCCCGCTCCACCACTGCTCGTCCCGGTTCAAGGACGGGGTCCAGCTCCGGCAGCGCCTGCTGCGCCGGGCCTCCCGGACCGCCCCCCCGTTCGCTCAGCGGACGGCGGACGGGACGATCATCCTGGGGATCGTCGAGGCGGGAGGGCAGGCCGACCTCGGCCGGTGGGCGTCGCGCGTGGCCCGGAGGCTCGACCTCCGCGCCGGCCGCTACCGCTTGGACCCGGCGCGCCGCCGGCTCGAGCTGGACGCGGCGCTGCTGCGGCGCTTCGCCGGCCGCTTGCGGTCGCCCGCCTTCGAGATCGAGCGGTACCCGACCGCCGACGGCCTCGAAGTCGAGCGCGCCCCCCTCAACGCCGCCGCGAGGTCGACGCTCGGGGTCGGCTCGGGCGGCGCGTAGCCCTCGTCGCACGCGTGCCCTCCCCAAGTCAGGTACCGCTCGTCGCCACGACGGTTCTTGATCGAGCACGGACCCCAGCCGTCGTCCTCGGCCCCGTACCACATCGGGCAATCGAGGCAGCGGAGCGCGGTCCCCGGGGCCCTCCCCACGCGGACGGCAGGGCGCGACGCCGACCCGCCGCTCACCGGTCCCCTGAGCCGCGGCCGAGGATCCGCCAGGATCGGGCGGTCGCCGCCATCAGCTCGGCGACCGTCACGGGCCCGACCCCGCCGGGCACGGGGGTCAGGGACGCCGCCCAGCCGTCCAGCGACTTCGCGTCCGCGTCGCCGACGGCGATCGAGGTGCCGGGGCGGGTCGGATCGGGTATGCTCGAGACCCCGACGTCCACCACATGGGCCCCCTCCGGAACCGTCTCGCGGTTGAGCAGTCCGGGCCGTCCGACGCACGAGAAGATCGTCCGGACGCCCCGGAGGCGCTGCGCGAGGTCCCCGCTCTTCGAGTGCAGTACGGTGACCGCCGCGTTCCCGCCCGGCGGGGCGGACGCGAGGAGGACGGCAAGAGGCAAGCCCACGGTGGTGGACCGCCCAACGACCGCCGTCGCTTCCCCGCTCATGGGCAGGTGGTAGTGCTGGGCTACCGCGAACGCCGCACGCGCGACCGCCGGCACGTGGACCGGGTGCTGGCCCACCAGCCGGCCCAGGTTGCGGGGGCTCACGCCGTCGACATCCTTCTCGGGTCGGAGCTCGTCGACCGCTCGGAAGAAGTCGAACGGGGGAGGCAGCGGGTGCTCGACGAGGACCCCGTGGACGGACGGGTCCCGGTCGAGCGAGCGGAGGGAGGCGACCAGCTCCTCAGGGCCGTCACCGGGCTTCAGAGCCATGTCCCGAAACGTGATCCCGAGGGCTGCGGCGGCCTTGGCCTGGCGGCGAAGGTAGAATCGGAACGGGCTGTCCAGCCCTCGATGCACGCTCACGAGGGACGGGGCCATCGCCCCGGAGCCGCTCTCGGCCACGCTGGCACGGGTCGCCCGGTCGATAGCGTCCGCGACCGGTCGACCGTCGAGCCGGATGGTCATCGCGACCCCTCAGCTCGACCAGGAATGGGGTGTAGATAACGGGCCGCGCCCCCGCGGCCGAGAACGGTCGCGTACGACCGCCACGAGATGGCACGCCGCTCAGCTAGAGGATTTATACCGACCCCCGCTCTGATTCACCGGCGGAACGAACTGCGGGAAAGGGTTCGGGAAGCCACCATGGTCGAAGGCGCGGGCACTCCGTCGAACGATACGGCCGGTACGCCGGCGCCGAGCGAGCTCGACGCGTGGGCCGCGACCCTGCCCTACCAGTCGACGGCGGAGGTCGAGGTCCCTGCCCGCCTGCTCGACCAGGTGATCGGCCAGGACGACGCGGTCGAGGTCGCGCGCAAGGCGGCGACCCAGAAGCGCCACATGATCCTGATCGGGGATCCCGGTACGGGCAAGAGCATGCTCGCGCGGGCGATGGTCGACTTCCTTCCGCGGGAGCCGCTGCAGGACATCCTGGCCTACCCGAACACGGAGGATCCCAACGAGCCGAAGATCCGGGTCGTCCCGGCGGGCAAGGGCAAGGAGATCGTCGCCGCGCAGAAGGTCGAGGCCGCGCAGAAGAAGGAGACGCGGACGTTCGTCTTCATCGCCATCTCGCTCGCGATCATGGCGATCGTCCTCTACATCGTCCTGACGACCCATGACCTGACCGCGCTGCTGCTCGGGATCCTCATCGTCGTGTTCATCTACGCTCTCGCCCGTTTCTCGGGGGGCCGGCCGGACTCGGCGAGCGGGGTCGCGAAGCTGCTCGTCAGCCACTCCCTGGACGAGAAGCCGCCGTTCATCGACGCGACCGGGGCGCACGCGGGCGCCCTCCTCGGGGACGTCAAGCACGACCCGTTCCAATCCGGGGGTCTGGAGACCCCGCCCCACGAGCGCGTCGAGGTCGGGGCGATTCACAAGGCGAACGGAGGCGTCCTCTTCCTTGACGAGATCAATCTCCTGAAGATCGAGAGCCAGCACTCGCTCCTGACCGCGCTCCAGGAGCGCAAGTTCTCAATCGTCGGCCAGTCCGAGCGCTCGGCCGGGGCGATGGTCAAGACCGAGCCCGTCCCGGCCGACTTCGTCCTCGTCGCCGCGGGCAACGTCGACAGCGTCCAGGCGATGCACCCGGCGCTCCGGTCGAGGATCCGCGGCTACGGCTACGAGCTCTACGTCAAGACGACGATGCCGGACACCACGGAGAACCGGCTCAAGCTCGTCCGCTTCATCGCCCAGGAGGTCGCGAAGGACAAGAAGATCCCCCAGTTCGACCGCGCCGCGATCCTCGAGGTGATCCGCGAGGCGCAGCGCCGCTCGGGCCGCTCGGGCCAGCTGACGCTCCGGCTGCGCGAGCTCGGGGGCCTCGTCCGCGTCGCCGGGGACATCGCGCTCTCGGAGAACGCGAGCGCGACGATGGTCCACGCCGACCATGTCGTCAAGGCGAAGCGCGCGAGCCGCTCGCTGGAGCAGCAGATCGCCGACCGCTACATCGAGCGACGCAAAGAGTACCGCATGTTCTCGACCGAGGGGGCCGCGGTGGGGATCGTCAACGGCCTCGCGGCGATCAATGCCCAGACCGGGATGAGCGAGTTCTCCGGCATCGTCCTCCCCATCGTTGCCGAGGTGACGCCGGCCCAGACCCGGGACGGCGGGGTGGTCGTCGCCACCGGCAAGCTCGGCGAGATCGCGAAGGAGGCGGTCCAGAACGTGAGCGCCTTGATCAAGAAGTACACCGGCGAGGACATCTCGCGCTACGACATCCACATCCAGTTCGTCGGGACCTCCGACGGGGTCGAGGGCGACAGCGCCTCCGTCTCGATCGCCACCGCCGTCATCAGCGCGCTCGAGGGCATGCCCGTCGACCAGGGCGTCGCGATGACCGGTTCGCTCTCCGTGCGCGGCCAGGTCCTGCCCGTGGGCGGCGTCACCGCGAAGGTGGAGGCGGCCGCCGACTCGGGCATCCGACGCGTGCTCATCCCCGAGGACAACGTCGAGGACCTCGTCCTGGAGTCGCGGTACCTGGGGACCGTCGAGGTCATCCCGGTTCGGACGCTCCGGGACGTGCTCAAGTACGCTCTGGTCGGACAGGGTGCCCAGAAGGAGACCCTCCTTGGCCGCCTCGCGGCGATGGTCCACGCAACGAGTCGGACCGGTGAGGAGGCCCCGGTCCCCGGAGTGGGGGCGCCGGCCCCCGCCCGTCCGACCGGTTCGTGAAAGGCCTGGCCCGTCCCCCATCCCACGCCCCGCTCGGCCCCCGGGGAGCGCCCCGCCCGGTGGATTCGACGGAGGAGGCGCGCTTCTTCGACCGGGAGTGCTACGAGTTCAACCGCCAGCTCGAACCCGCGTGGAACGACCGCTACTGCGAGCACTGCCGGCACTACCTGACCGCGCGCTGCCCGCACATCGACGAGTTCCTGGACGACGTGGAAGATTTGAGCCCCGAGTGACATGGAGAACCCCATGCGGGGGCTCTATGTGGGAAGGTTCCAGCCGTTCCACCGGGGGCATCTCGAGGTCGTCCAGTCCATCCTCGCAGGAACGCCCGAGATCGAGGTCCTCCTCGCGATCGGGAGCGCCGAGCAGGCGTTCACCTGGGAGAACCCGTTCACCGCCGGCGAGCGCTACGAGATGATCGACCGGGCCCTGCGCGACGCGAAGCTCGCCCGGACGGTGATCGTCCCGGTCCCCGACATCGCGCGCCACGCCCTCTGGGTCCGCTACCTGGAGGAGCTTCTACCGCCGTTCCAGCAGGTCTACACCCACAACCCCCTGACCCACCTCCTGTTCAAGCGGGCGGGCTATCCCGTGGAGAACCCTCCCCTGTTCGATCGCGTGCTGCACGAGGGCTCGCGGATCCGCGAGATGATCTCGCGCGGGCAGGACATCCAGCGGCTGGTCCCGCCGACGGTCGACAGCTACCTGAAGGAGATCGGGGCGGCCGAACGGCTCCGCCTGCTGCGCCCGCCCCGACCGTCGCCCCCGACCCACCGCCAGCCGACCGGAGACTGAGCGTGGGAGTTCCTCCCGACCCGGACCCTCCGGCGGGAGCTGGGCGGAGAGGACGGTTCCGTCCCCTTCCCAGCTGGGCGGGCCCCGCGACACGCCTCGTCCACGGGGGCCAGACCCCGGACCTGAACGCGGGTGCCGTCGTCCCGCCGGTCTACCAGACCTCGACGTTCCGCTATCCGGCGGCGTTCTCCGAGGCGGCGGCGCACGGCGCGGTCCACATCTACAGCCGGGAGGGCAACCCGACGCTCGACGGGCCTGCGGAACTCCTCCGCGACCTGGAAGGGGGCGAAGCGGCAAGGCTGTTCGCCTCGGGCATGGGGGCGGTCTCCGCGACATTGTTGTCGCTCCTGAGCGCGGGGGACGAGCTGGTGGCCCCGGCCGGACTCTACGGAGGGACGGCGGACCTTCTGCGAGGTCTCCTCCCGCGGTTCGGGGTCAAGGTCCGATCGCTGGCCGACCCCGAGGCCCTCACGCCGGAAGAGGTGGTGACCCAGTCGACGCGCCTAGGCCTGCTGGAGACGCCGACGAACCCTCTGCTGCGGGTCCACGACATCCGCCGGTGGGCCGAGGCGCTGCACCGAGCCGGGGCGCTCCTGGTGGTCGACAACACCTTTGCGAGCCCCATCAACCAACGTCCCCTCACTCTCGGGGCCGACCTCGTGGTCCACAGCGCGACGAAGTACCTCGGGGGGCACTCCGACCTCGTCGCGGGGGCGGTGGTGGGGCCCTCCGACCTGGTCGACCGCGTGGATCCCGCGTACCACCTCGGCGCTCCCCTCGACCCGTTCGCCGCGTTCCTTCTCCACCGCAGCCTGAAGACGCTCGCCTTGCGGATCGAGCGACACAACCGCAACGCGGCCGCCGTCGTCGCCGCGCTCCAGGGCGATCCCTCGGTCGAACGGCTGCACTACCCGGGCCGCGGGGACCCCTCGCAGGAGGAGGTGGCCTCGCGCCAGATGACCGGCCGAGGGGGCATGGTCGCGATCTCCATCCGCGGGGGGGCCGAGGCGGTCGGGCGGTTCCTGTCCGCCCTGCGGATCGTCCAGGTCGCTCCGAGCCTTGGAGGCGTCGAAAGCCTGGCCAGCGTTCCGCGGGAGACCTCCCACCGTCCCTATTCGGACGCGGAGCGGGCCGCGTTGGGCATCGACGACGGGCTGGTGCGCCTTTCCCTGGGCATCGAGGATGCTCAGGACCTTGTGCGGGATCTGCGCGAGGCGCTCTCTTGTGCCCGTGGCGGGCCGTCGCCACCATTATAGGTCCGCCGCCGTCGTGGGCCCGCCGGTGCCACTGTAGCTCAGTCGGCAGAGCGGCTGATTCGTAATCAGCAGGTCGGGGGTTCAAGTCCCTCCAGTGGCTGGCAAGGTCAGTTCGCCACGGCGCAAGCAGCGAACGGTCCCGCTCCCTGAAGCTGGGTGGTGGGGCTCGGCTAGGGGACGTTAGGAGCCCCCCACTTACAGATCGTTCGGAGGGTTGGAAGCCCTCCCCGCCTCTGCGTGGGTGCCTGTTTGGAACCAGTTCGTGTCGGTGCCCCTGGGCGCCGGGAGCTAATCTAACGGAGACGGTTCTCGGGTCGTGGCCGCGACGCGACGACTCGCCGCCATCATGTTTACCGACATCGTCGATTACACCGCCTTGACCCAAGCCGATGAATCGCGCGCCCTGAAGCTGCTCCAGGAAGAAGAGGAGCTGGTTCGCCCCCTCCTCACCGCCTACCACGGACGGGAGATCAAGTCGACTGGCGATGGGTTCCTGGTCGAGTTCGATAGCGCCCTGCGTGCGGTCCAATGCGCCATCGACATCCATCACCACCTGCACGAACGCAACTCGCAACCCGGGGTTACGCCGATTCAGCTTCGGATCGGCGTCCACCTTGGGGACGTCGAGGCGCGTGGGAACGACATCTTCGGAGACTCCGTGAACCTTGCGGCTCGAATCGAACCGCTCGCGGAGTCCGGAGGGATCTGCATCTCCGAACCGGTCTTCGGCCAGGTCCGCAACAAGATCCCGAACAAGCTCGAGAGGCTGGAGCCGAAAGTCCTGAAGAACGTGCGATTCTCCATGGACCTCTATCGGGTGGCCCTCCCCTGGGCAGCTCAGGAACCGCCCTCGGCGGGCTCCGTGACGACCCGACTGGCCGTACTTCCCTTCGCCAACATCAGTCCGGACCCGAACGATGGGTATTTCGCCGATGGCCTCACGGAGGAGCTGATCACGGTGCTCTCGCAACTGCGAGAGCTGCGGGTGATCGCTCGAACTTCGGTGAGCCAGTACAGGACGACGACCAAGTCGGTTCCTCAGATCGGTGCCGAACTGGGGGTCGACGCGGTCCTGGAGGGAAGCGTGCGAAAGGCGGGGGATCAGCTCCGGATCACGGTGCAGCTCATCGACGTCGGCACCCAGGAGCACACTTGGGCGGGCACCTACGACCGGAAGCTCGAGAAGGTATTTGCCGTTCAGTCGGAGATCGCGAAACGGGTCGCAAAGCAGTTGAAAGTCAAGGTGCGGGCGGCGGAGGAGGCGCGTCTCGCACTGCCAAGCCAGGTGCGGCCGGACTCCTACCTTGCTTACCTGAAGGGAAGGACCCTCCTTCACGCCGCGACCCACGATTCCCTCGCGGAGGCGAAGCAGGAGTTTGAGCGTGCGATTGCCTTGGACCCCAAGAATGCCGCCGCTTACTCCGGCCTGGCGGACACGACGGGATTCTCCGGGATGCGGTACACGGAATTTAGGGAGACGAAGTGGGAGGAGACCCGCCGACGTTTGGTCGCGCGCGCGATCGAGCTCGACCCCGATCTAGCCGAGGCCCATGCGTCCCTCGGGTTCATCCTGTACAATGACTGCGATTTCGCCGGGGCCGAGAAGGAGCTGAAGCTGGCTCTGTCTATCAACCCGAGCGATTCCCTGGCGCACCACTATTACGCAGAGGTTCTACAAGAGGAAGCTCGAGCGGATGAGGCGGTCCTCCAGTTCAGTTTGGCCGAGGCAACCGATCCTCTGTCGCCCTTCAACCTCTCACATTTCGCCGGGTTGCTGATCCGGCTCGGCAGGTTGGACGAAGCTCTCGTCAAGATCCGGAAGCTGGGCGAGTTGCAGCCAAGCGGTCCGGACCACCCCTTCCTCATGGCGCGCTACAATCTGGCCAGATCCGACCTCGAGGGGAGCCTCACGGAGCTCGCACGGTGCGAAAAGGTGCATCCTGAACCGCGGTGGAAGCCGGTCCTCCGGGCGCTGGGCTACGCGCTGTCCGGGAAGAGCGAGGAGGCCAGGGTCCTGCTTCGGCACGAAGAAACACTTCCGGAGTACCTTCACTCCCGAGGGACGATGGCGTGGGCGTACTTCGAGCTTGGCGACCTCGACGAGTGTTTTCACTGGCTGGAAAAGGGGTCGGGGATGGATTCGGTGAAAGAGTTCCAGTTCGATCCTCGCTTCCAACGCGTACGGGACGATCCGCGGTTCCTTGCCATAGTGAAGAGGAGGAACCTCGGATAGTGTGTGGTAGGTCGGTTCCCGGTAGGGCTGCACAACCTACCTGTCAAGCGCCCAGGGCCGGCGCTCCGCCCAGCTAGCGGAGCATCGTATCGATTCGGCAGAGGATTCTTAGCGAACCCCCCTTGATGGTTAGGGGACGGGATGACGCCTCGGGAGCATTTCCCCGGATACGGTGCAGAGGCGGAGGTCTACGACTATTGCTGGTCGCTGCTCGTGGAGGATGTCGAGTTCTACAAGAAACGACTCGGGAAACCGGGCCGTGTCCTCGACCTGATGTGTGGAACGGGTCGTGTCGGGATAGCCCTCGCTCGTGCCGGCTGGGAGGTGGACGGAATCGACCGCTCGGCCGAGATGCTGCGCGTCGCACGTTCGAAACGGAGACGATTGCCCTCCGAAGTGCGCGAGCGAGTGAGATTCCACCAGGGCGATCTGACCGAGTTCCGCTCCCCGGGCCGATTCGATGCCGCGGTGATCGCGGTCGATTCCTACCCGCTTATCCTGAGCCGGCCCAATCGGGTCCGGGCGCTGCGGAATGTGCGACGCCACCTGAAGGCATCCGGCAAGCTCCTGTTGCATATCGACACTCCCCGATCCTACGAAACCGCGCGGGTCGGGGCTCCTACGGTCAGCGTGTTTCCCATCGACAGAGGAAGGCGGCTGTACCTCCGATCGCTCGTGGAGTCCTTCGTCCGGCCGGACCTCGTGAGAGGGATCACGGCGCATCTGCTCGTCGACCGAGCGGGACGGATCGAGCGTCACTTCACGAGCGAAACTCGAACCCGTGTCCTACCCATTCGCAGCGTCGTGGGCGAGATCGCGGACGCGGGATTCGCTCGGAGTCGCCTCTTCGGCGACTACGCCGGCGGCCGACTTACTTTGCGCTCTAGTTTCGCCGTCATCGAGGCGTCGGCCTGAGCCGCAGACGACCGTTCGGGATCGGGCGGGTCGCTACGACGAGGAGGTCCGGCCCACCGCCGGCCTCATCGATTCCGGCAGCTCGACGCACACGACCTGGCCGCGGACGGTGACCTCACCCCCGACGGTGATGGTGACCTCGACGACGACCTTCCGGCCGGTGACCGAGCTTGCGTGACCATGGATCACCAGTTCGGGGCCGAGGGGCGTGGGTCGAAGGTAGTCGACCCGGAGGGACGCCGTCACGAACCGACGCGAGGGCGCAGCCCCGAGCTGGCGCCCCGCCGCCCGTTCGGCGACCGCTGAGGCCGTCCCGGTGGCATGGCAGTCCACGAGCGAGGCGAGCAGTCCCCCGTTCACGAAGCCGGGCACCGCCATGTGGTACGGCTTGGGCGTGAACCGCGCGATGCTCTCCTCCCCCTCCCAGAAGCTCCGAAGATGGTGGCCTTCCGTGTTCAGCCGTCCGCAACCGTAGCACTGCGCCAGTTCGTCCGGGTAGTCGTCCTGGAAAGCCTTCATGGTCGAGGGTCGGCCAGCCGCCTTCGGCTTGAGAGGTTTGCAGGACACCCCGCGCGCGAGGGCGCCTGCAGCCTCCACCGGGTCGCACGATGCAGCGCGGCCTGCCGCGTCGAGCTCGGTGCGAGTCGCCCCCGGGGATCCGGAGCCACCTCGGCCTTCCCGACAGCGAACGGCGGGTCCCGGTTCGGCTCCGCCGCGCCCGGCACCACGCTGGCCCGGCGGCCCAGGCCGGTGAGCCCGGGTCTCCGAGCCGACGGGGGGGACGGTCGAGGCGGCCCCGGCCGCCCTAGGTCAGGACGTGGATGTTCTTTCGGGCGCTGATGTCCTTCAGGATCTGGGGCCAGACGGTGACGCTGACCTCGCCGATGTGTGCCTTGCGTAGCAGGAGCATCTGCGTCCGAGACTGACCGATGCCCGACCCGATGCTGAGGGGTATCGAACCCGAGAGGATCGCCTGGTGGTAGGGCAGCTTGAGGAAATCGAGCTGCTTGCTCATCGTGAGCTGCTGGCGGAGTGTCTCGGCGTTCACGCGGATCCCTCCCGACATCAGCTCGTGACGTCGGCGGGTCACCGGGTTCCAGACGAGGATGTCCCCGTTGAGCCCATGCATGACCCGTCCACCCGGGAGGCGGACCTCCGTGACCCAGTCGTCGTAGTCCGCGGCCCGCATCTCGTGCGGGTGGCCGTCCTTCAGCGGCCAGCCGATCCCGATGAGGAAGAGCGCAGGGTGCTTCTGGAGGATCTCCGTCTCCCGCTGCTTGCGCGGAAGGTCCGGGTAGGTCTCCAGCAGCTCTTCCGCGTGCATGAACTCGATCTCCTCCGGCAGCGGCGGGTACCGGGAATCCTTCAGCGCGGGGAACAGCCGCTCGGCGTGGCGCTGGGCGCCCGTGATGACCTTCCAGATCGACCGGACCGTCGCCTTGAGGTAGTCGAGGTTGCGGTCCTTCTCGGTGATCGCCTTCTCCCAGTCCCACTGGTCGACGTAGGCGCTGTGGTCGTGGTCGAGGAAGTAGTCCTTCCGCACGGCCCGCATGTCCGTCAGGAGCCCTTCGCCCGGCGACATGCCGAGCTCCTTCAGCGCCATCCGCTTCCACTTGGTCGCCGCCTGGACGACCTGCGCGTCGACCGGGTGCTTGTCCCGGTCGTTGGAGATATGGAACTGGATGGGGGTCCGAGAGCCATCCCGGTCGAGCATGTCGTTGACCCCGCTCTCCGTGGCGACGATGAGCGGGACCTGCACCATCATCAGGTGGAGCTCGCGGCAGAGCTCTTGCTCGATGTAGCTCTTGACGGCGTAGATCGCACGCTGCGTGGTCTTGACGTCGAGAAGGGAGTGGTAGTCACTGGGCAGGACACGCTCGACGTCCTCGTACGTGCCGATCCCCGGCCCGGCGAGGTCGGCGAGCTTTCGCTCTTCGATGTGCGCGGCCATCAGGGTTGGTCCGGTGCATTCCTCGATAAGGACCCCGTCAAGCCCGTTCGACCTGCCGCTCTCGACACGCTCGGCGGCGTGCTCCGGGGCCCGACTCCGCCGATGGACCGGCCCCCTTCGCCGGTCGTCTCCACCGCCAAGGGAGCGGTGCCGACCGTGGTTCGGCAGCGTCCGGTCCGCGGGCCCGCACGGGGTCGGCGGCCCGCGCGCGATGCCTACATTCCGGAGATGATCGTCTCGACGATGCGGACCGGGGTCCGCGGCCGGTCGTTCGCATCGCGCGGGAGGGCGGCGATCTTCTCCACGACGGGCTGGCCGCCGCGTACGTGGCCGAAGATGGCGTGCTTTCCGTCCAGCCACGGGGTCGGGGCGAGGGTAATGAAGAACTGACTCCCCCCGGTGTTAGGGCCGGCGTTCGCCATCGACACCACGCCCGGGCCGTCGTGGCGCAGGCCGGCGCCGAACTCGTCCGGGATCGTGAAGCCGGGACCGCCGGTCCCATCCCCTCGAGGACAACCGGTCTGGATCATGAACCCGGGGATCACGCGGTGGAAGGCGAGGCCGACGTAGAACTGCTTGCGGGTCAGCGTGAGGAAATTCTCGGCCGTCTTGGGCGCTTGGTCACGGAAGATCTCCAGTCGCACATCGCCCAGCGTGGTCCTCAAGGAGACGGTGGGGTTCGTCACGGACCTACCAGCACGCGGGAGCGGAAAACATCGGGCCTCCCTGGCGCTTCGCGAGGGACAGTTCGTTTATCTTGCGGACGGAGGCTACCGATGCCGGCGCCCCGGCCGTTATGAACCGCTCGACAGCGTGGGTGGGGATCGTCCTCGTCATGGCCGGGATAGCGCTTGCCGCCTTTCCCATCTACACGACCGGCCATGAGCAGCTCGACGACGAGCAGATCGTCGGCTGCCTGCTCTCTCCGGTCGGACTGTTCGTCGTGCTGATCGCCGCCGTGTCGGTCGACCCGTCCACGACCACGGTCCCCGGCGCCTTCGGCAACCCGGACGAACCCCCGAGCCGGGCTCCACGACCGGTCCCCTCTCCGCCGCGCCTCGGCGCCAGCCCGTACGCCTCGGTCTACTGTCGCAACTGCCGGGCCGTGATCACCGCCGACCTCGCGAGGTGCCCGAGATGCTCCCGCGCCCGGGAGTGCCACCGGTGCGGCCGTCCTCTGGGTCAGGTGCTGGACCGCCCCACGTGCCCGAGATGTGGCCACGCCGAGCCGTTCTGTAATTGCCCGATCCTCGTGCGTCCGGCACCCGTCGCCGTCGGGCGAGGCGTGCGATTCGCCCGATGACGCGACCGCTCGACGACCGAGAGCTTCCGCGCGGGATCACCGCCGCCCCCGCGGGCCCGGTCCATGTCCACTTCGACGGAGCGTGCGAGGAAAGGAATGGCATGCGGATCGCGGCCTTCGGCTACACGCTCGAGGGCGCCGGGCTTCGTCACGAGGACTTCGGACTCGCGGTCCCGCCGGGGCATCCGCGAGCGACCAACAACGTCGCCGAGTACGTCGGCGCGATCTGCGCCCTGGAGTGGCTCTCGCGCCAGGGATACGCGGGCGACGTACGGCTCACGGGCGACAGCCAGCTTGTCCTTCGCCAGTTGACCGGGAAGTACCGCGTCCGTGCGGATCATCTCCTGGCGTACCACGAAAGACTCCTCCAGCTCGTGCGATCGTTCCGGAGCGTCGAGTTCGCCTGGGTCCCGCGGTCCGACAACACCCGCGCCGACGAGCTTTCGAAGCGCGGGATCGACCTCGCGCGGCCGACCGCAGGTCCGGAAAGGGCCGCCCCGGGCCGAGACCCGTAAACGACGGACGAGCCTTCCGGACCTGACGTCTAGGCGGTACCGGGGCTAACTCCAGCGCACCGTGTAGACTAGGGTCCGACCTTCGATGGCGGCACGCGCCCGCGCAGAGTCGACGTACGTGGCGAACGCCGCGGCAGCCTCCGGGGAGAGGCGGGGGGGAACCCCGTAGCCGCGGGGGACGCCCACTCCAAGGGAGGGCGGAGGAGCGCCTGCCGCGAGCGGCAGGGTCGGTCTTGCGTTGATCCTCGTCGCCATCAGGGTTCCGCTGTGGTCGGCCGGCGACCGATTACCGAGTCCCACGCTTCCGGCGGAGCTCGGAGGCAGGGCAGGGTCGCGAGCGGTGTCTCGACGATCGGTTCCTTTCCGAGGGGGGCGGCAAGGAGCTCGGCCCACCCGACCGGAGCGTCCGACATCGTCTGTCGGGGCTTGTCAGACGGACGTCGTACATAAATCCCCACTTCCAGTGGAAACTGGGGGGTCCGGGAGGTGGTTCCCTACCGTGGCGCGATGGCGGACGAACGGCGGACCTGTCGGTCGAACCCGCCCGTGGGGCGGTCGTCGGGCGTCAGCGTTCCCGCAGGCTTGTTATGCCGAGCTCCCCATGGGCGTGCAGGGGCCTGGAGTTGAAAGCCGGGGTCAGCGGCGACGAGGCTTCCCAGTTCTTGGATACGGCGGAGCACGAGCTTCTCGCCGCCGCCATCGAGTCGCAGCGGACCGACTGGGTCTGCGCTACGTTCGTCACCGAGGACACGCAGGAGCTTTCCTCCTCGGCGCTGGCCCGGCTGATCTCCTCGACCGTCCGCTTAGCGCGGGAGGCGTCCAGGTTCCGTGTCAGCGCCCTCGATCCTGTCTCCGCGCGGAAGGCCAAACTGCTGCCCCTGTCGCTGCCGCTCCTCGCGCCGGCCGACCCGACGCTCGCCCAGGAACTGACGCGTCGGGTCGCTTCGATGCACGCGACCTACGCGAAGGCGCACTATACCCCTCTAGGGCAGAGCGAGCCGCTGGACGTCCAGGGGTTGTCGCGGATCCTTTCCGAGAGCCGAGACCCATTGCTCCTCGAGGACGTCTGGACGGGCTGGCACCGCGTAGGTCGGGCGATCCGACCCGACTTCGAACGGTACGTCGAGCTCGCGAATCGCGGTGCCCGCGAGCTGGGCTTCGCCGACAACGGCGCGATGTGGCGCTCGAAGTATGACATGGAGGCCGACGCGTTCGCCCGCGAGGTCGACCGGCTCTGGGAGCAGGTCCGGCCGCTCTACGAGGCGCTGCACACCTACGTCCGCGGCCGCCTCCGGGCGGTCTACGGCGAGGTCGTGCCCTCGGACGGACCGATCCCGGCGCACCTCCTCGGCAACATGTGGGCCCAGTCCTGGGAGGGGATCTACCCGATCCTGGCCCCCCGCTCCGGCGAGGCGGCCTACGACCTCACGCGGCTCCTGACCGAGCGCCGGACCACGCCGGAGGAGATGGTCCGCTACGCCGAGCGGTTCTTCGTCTCGCTCGGGCTCGATCCGCTCCCTCCGTCGTTCTGGGGGCGGTCGATGTTCGTCCGGCCCCGCGACCGCGAGGTGGTCTGCCACGCGAGCGCTTGGGACATCGACTTCGTCGACGACCTGCGGATCAAGATGTGCATCGAGATCACCGGCGAGAGCTTCCGGACGATCCACCACGAGCTCGGTCACAACTACTACCAGCGGGCCTACGGGCACCTACCGTACCTCTTCCGGGATAGCGCTCACGACGGTTTTCACGAGGCCGTCGGCGACACCATCGCCCTCTCCATCACGCCGGCCTACCTGGAGAAGATCGGTCTGCTCGCGGACGCCCCGCCGGAGGACGACGTCGGCTTTCTGCTCGAGCGGGCCCTCGAGAAGGTCGCGTTCCTTCCGTTCGGCCTCATGATCGACAAGTGGCGGTGGGAGGTCTTCGCGGGCCACATCCCCCCGGAGGAGTACAACACGAGCTGGTGGGGGCTGCGCGCGCGCTACCAGGGTGTCGCCCCGCCACGCCCCCGGGGGGAGGACGAGTTCGACCCGGGCGCGAAGTACCACGTGCCGGCGAACGTGCCCTACATCCGCTACTTCCTCGCGCACATCCTGCAGTTCCAGCTGCACCGCGCGCTCCTAGGCGCGGCGGGGTACGACGGGCCTCTCCACCGCGGGTCGATCTACGGCTCGAAGGAAGCAGGCCGCCGTCTCGACGCGTTCCTCTCCATGGGCTCCAGTCGGGAGTGGCCGGAGGCGCTGGAGGCGGTCTCCGGCGACCGAACGATGGAGGCGACCGGCCTCCTCGAGTACTTCGCTCCTCTGCGTCGGTGGTTGGACGAACAGAATCGCGCTCTCGGCCACGGCGGCTAGGCGTCGCGGACCGCGGCCTCGTCCGCGGCTCGGTACGGGAACGGGGGAGGCCTTCCGAGGTTGCTGGCGAGACAGGAGCCGGCCGTTCGGACGGCCCACGGCGTCCTCGAACCGGAGGGTTGGACCGTCGCGATCTCCGACACACGCCGGCGCGCCGAACTCGCCGACCCGGGGGCGCCCAGCGCGACCGAATCCCCGCGAACGTCCCGCTCGACGGTGACCCCTAGGCGATCGCGGCCGGACCCGCGGCAGGCAGGCCGCACCGGTTAAGCCTCGCATCCGCGCTTATATGGGTCGGACGGCCCTCTCCGCCCGTGGTGTGGAGCGACGGATGGGGTCGCACCGTCACTGACCTCCGCATCAGTGTCACGAAGCGGTGCAACTTCTCCTGCGTCTACTGCCACGATGAGGGGCTCGGGCCGGTCGCCCGACCGCACTCCCCCCACGGGGAGGAGCTGACCGTCCCGGAGGTGGAGCGTCTCGTCTCGGCCGGGCGCGAGTTTGGGGTCCGTTCGGTGAAGTTCACGGGAGGCGAGCCCCTCGTGCGGGACGATCTGGAGCTAATCGTCGAGCGGACGGTCCTCCAGGTCCCGGACGTCTCGCTCACGACCAACGGCCACCTGCTCGCCGGACGCGCCGAGGCCCTGCGCGACGCCGGCCTCAAGCGGGTGAACGTCTCGATCGACTCGACCGACCCGGAGGAGTTCCGCGCGATACGCCGCGGTGCGCTGGGGCCGGTCCTCGAAGGCGTGCGGGAGGCGATTCGGGTCGGCCTCACGCCCGTCAAGCTGAACATGGTGGTCTTCCGGCCCACGGTCCGCTCGGTCCCCCGGATGGTCGAGTACGTCAGCGGGACCGAGGGGCTCCGGCTCCAGCTGATCCAGTTCATGCCCGAGCTGGTCCAGCACGACGGTTTCGCGGTCGACCTCGGGGAGGTCCGTCGGTGGCTCGAGGGGCACGCCTCCCGCGTGCTCGTCCGCGAGATGCATCACCGGAGGATCTACGTGTTCGACCGGACCGAGGTCGAGCTCGTCGACCCGGTCCGCAACCCGGAGTTCTGCGGGAACTGCCACCGGATCCGGGTCACGCACCGGGGCGAGCTCAAAGGATGCCTCAATCGCCATGACGACCTGATCCCGACCCGAGGTCTCGACGACACCGCCCTGCGGGAGGCGTTCCGGCAGGTCATCACGCGGCGGGTCCCGTACTACGGCGGGTACCTCACGGACCTCGTCCCGGACGGAGCCCCGGCGCCCGTCACCGGCCCCGCCGGCGACCCTCTGTCCGAGCCCGCGTCCGCTGGTCACTCTTCGAGGTGAGCCGACCGCCGTGGAGGCTCGCGAGCCGTCATAGGCTCACGAGGGTTGCTTACCTGAGGTCAGCATGACGGTCGAATTCGCCTGGGCCAAGAGCCCACGCCTGAGGGTCGCGGCGATCGCCTGGACGGGACCGTGGAACGAGAAGAAGATCCGCTCCCAGTTCGAGCGGGTCGAGCGGTGGGCCAAGGCGCGGCGGGTCAGGACCGGCCGCTGGGTCTTCCGCGAGCCTGGCGAGCGGCGCTGGGAGGTCGCAATCGAACTCAAGGGTCGGGCCCGCGGATCCGAGGGCGTGCGAACGAAGACCCTGCCCGCCGCGACCGTCGCTCGTGTCGTCTTCGATCCGGAGTTGGTCTCGCCCCGGCTCGTCTACCACGGCCTCAGGGACTGGCTGAGGTGGAGGCGTAAGGAGAAGGAGATCCGCTCGGTCGTTTCGACCCGCGAGATCTACTCCGGCAACCCGTGGACCGACCGCAAGGCCTGGTCCCGGACCGAGGTCCAGTTCGTCGTCCGCAAGTGACCCTCGCGATCCGATCGAGCGCCCCTTCGCTCCGGTAGCGTCCCAGGCGCCCCCGGCGTCGCGGACCCTCCGGCAACGTCCCCGCGGAGTGGGCTCGGCCGAGGTACCTGCCGGAACCGTCGATCGCGCCCCGGCCCCCCGGGCGGGGGGTTCCTCCTGTGAATCCGGACCCCCCGCGGCGGCGTCCCCGGAACGCGGTGACGCTCGACGGTCGTCGTCCGGGGTCGAGTTCGTTCGGGGGCCAACCGTCATGAGCCCTGGGCCCGTCGTGGCCCCGATGTCCCCGGGGACGACCGCGGAATGGCTCGACAAGGTGGTCCTCGCCGGAGGATGTTTCTGGTGCACGGAGGCCGTTTTCTCGGAGCTGCGCGGGGTGAGGTCGGTGCTCCCCGGGTACGCCGGCGGCACGGTCCCGGACCCGACCTACGAGCAGGTCTGCACCGGCCGCACCGGCCACGCCGAGGCGGTCGAGGTGACGTTCGACCCGGCCGAGGTCTCGCTGCACGACCTGCTGGTGGTCTTCTTCACGACCCACGACCCGACGACCCGCGACCGGCAGGGGCCGGACGTGGGGACGCAGTACCGCTCCGTCGTGTTCTACCGCAGCCCCGCGCAGAAGGCCACCGCGGAGTCGGTGATCCGCGAGGTCGCCGACGGGAGCGTCTACTCGCGTCCGATCGTGACCGAGATCGTCCCGCTCCTCGCGTTCTACCCGGCAGAGGAGTACCACCGCGCCTACTTCCGACGCAACCCCGAGAAGGGCTACTGCCAAGCGGTGATCGCCCCCAAGCTCGCGAAGTTCCGCAAGGCGCACGCCGCCCGCCTGCTCCCGGGCTAGGGCGTCCCGGCTCCCCTACGCGACGAAGAGGGCGACGAAGTAGATCGCGAACGCGACGAGGATCGCCGCCGAGGCGAAGCGGACCCACCGCTCGACGGACGGGTGCCGTCGGGTCCCCGTGTGCACGGCCCACGGGAACGCGACGATCCACACCACGATCGCCCCGAAGAGCCCGAGGAGGAGCACGAGGCCGCCGAGGTAGGCGAAGGCGATCCCCGCGGTGAGCCACCACAAGACCTGGAACGGGTTCGACAGGCCGATCACGATGGCCCGAACGTACGTCCGTCGGTCCGGGAGGTCGGTCCCGTCCTGGGGGGTCCGGCGAAGGAGCCGTGCCCCGAGGTACGCCATCACCCCGGCCCCGAGGAGGTACACCGCCCGGACCACGGCATGGAGATCCACGGTCCGGTCGAGGATGTAGACCACCGCTCCGAGGACCGCGTCGGCCGTCATCGCCCCGAAGCCGGTCACCACCCCTGCGCGGAACGACCTCGCGGCGACGGCCGCGATCCACGCGTTCATCGGCCCGGGAGGGACGGCGAGGGAGAACCCGAGCACGACGCCGACCAGGAGGCCCTCGAGCGCGGTCGTCATGATCGTTCACCCTCGACGGTCGCGCGCCGTCGTCCCGCATCCCGCGGGCCAGCCCTGGTGGTCTGCCGGCGGATCACGTTGGGGGGGGATATGGCTCCGAGGAAGAAGGAGAGGGGACAACCACGGCCCGCGGGGGAGGCCGGGCCACCGCGATCGCTCCCCCGATGGCCGTGAGGGCGAAGCCGACGACGAATCCTCCGAAGGCGAGAGGGACGCTCGCGGCGGCGCAGGCGATCGCGGCCGCGCCGGAAACGCGGCGGGTCCCCGGCGCGAGCCACATCAGCCCCGCAAGCGCCACGACCATGAGACCGACCAGGAACCCCCCAAAGTGCCACGACCTCGAGAGGCCGAAGACGAGGGCAAGACCGGTTCCGAGGGTCCAGAGCACGACCCCGCCGCCGAGGATGAACCCCCCTCCGAGGAGGGTGAGGATGGCGGCGAGACTCGGACGCCCCACGCGGCTCACGGCCGGCGGGAGGCTTGGGCGGCTTTTACCAAGGTCGGTCGACCCGAGTCGGTCCCCGAACCGAGGGAATGTGATGGCCCCTCGGGGGCAGGAAGGCTCCGAACGCGGGACCGCCGGAGAGGGAACGACACCGTCCGGCCGATTCGGGTCAGGTCTAGCCTCTGCTCGCACGGGCGCAGGTCCGGGGAGGTCCTGCGACCGTAGGGAGCTCACGGACTCGAGACCCGGGCAGGGGAGGGCGATGTACCGTGTCTGCGGGAGCCGGCCGGGTGCCTAATCTCGAGCCGTCCAGAGCTATGCCGGGGGGGTTCCTGTCGAAACCAACGTCTTTTGAACCCCGCTGGCGTAGGACCTCAGGATGTCGCCACCGCCCGCGCCGGACGCCGTTGGCCCTCGCCCGGTCGAGTTGATCCTCTACCGCTGTCTCGTGTGCGGTTTCCAATCCCTTCGGGGCGAGGAGATCGGCGAACACCTGATGCAGCACACCGAGGCCGCGAAGTACACCTTCTCCACGGTAGTGAAGTAGCTGCCCCCGGCACGCTTCCGACCGTTCCGTCAAGTACCCATCGGCGCCGCTACGGGCCTCGACCGGCACGATCAGCGTCGCGACGGAGCCTGGCGGGCTTCCCCCGGTCCACGGCTCACCGACGAACGCCTTCGGGCGCGAGCCGTCTCGAAGTGGGCCGGCGCTTGGCCCTGTCGGAGGGATCGTCGTCGAGCATCCTCGCTCTCAGGGCCGAGCCCTTGGAGCGCGGTCCCGGGTCGGTTCGGTCGAGGCGCCGGCCGGCGTGAAGGAGAGCGAGATCGAGTTCACGCAGTGCCGAACGTTCCGCGCGGTGAGCCGCTCGCCTTCAAAGACGTGGCCGAGGTGCGCCCCGCAGCTCGCGCAGCGGATCTCGATGCGCTCTCCGTCCGGGTCCGGGGCCCGCTCGACGGCGCCGGGAACCTCCTTGTCGAAGCTCGGCCAGCCGCATCCGGAGTCGAACTTGTCGTCCGACCGGTAGAGCGCCGACCCGCACCGTTTGCACGAGTACGTCCCGGCCGCGAACTGTCGGTCGAACTCGCCGGAGAACGGCGGCTCCGTGCCGCGGTGGACGATCACGGCCTCCTCGGCGCGGGAAAGCCTTCGCCAGGTCGCCGGCGGGGACCCCACGGACCTTCGGAGATGGGTGCCCCTCATTAAGTCGCCCGGCACCTCGGCGCGCCGCAGGGCGCGGCCCCGGCCCGACGAGCGGCGTTCCACCGTGACGAGGGGTATATCTGGGGGGAACCCCGGTGCAGCGCATCGATGGAGCGCGCGTGGGAAAAGTCCCTGGGGACCGCGCTGGTCGCGATCGGACTGGGGTTGTTGCTGTACGGATTCGTCCAAGCTTACGACTACACCGTGCACCCGCCTACGGGAACGTACACCATTCTCCAGTTCGGAGGCGGTGGGGGCGGAGGCGGCGGGGGCGGCTCGGTGAACGGCACCTTCAACGGCAGGTTCGTGGAAGCGTTCGCGTTCCTCGGGATCGAGTACCTGATCGGTGCGTCGATCCTCCGGGGCGGGTGGAACCTGATCACTCCCAAAGCCGAGACGATCTCGGTCCGCGTCAAACCTAGATCGCTCCAGATCGAGCCGGCTGAGACCTCGACGCCGGCATCTCCTCCGGCGGGGGTCGGCGGGACGCCCCCGGCGGGCCCGGGCGGCGGGGCGCCGCCCGCCTCCTGAGTCCGAGCCGGTTCCCCTGTCCAGGCGGCGACGTGCCGCGGTCGGGCTCGTCGGATGGGAGCCCGCCTCCCCGAGCCGCCGTGACCGAGCCGGGCCAGGTCGCCCTGGTCGACCTCCACGGGGACGCCCGCGAGCGCGCGGTACCGGTGATCCGTGATGGGTTCGTCGGGATCTATCGATGGCACGCCAAGCACACCCTGCGGGAGGTTCCGACGGTCCGGGCCGCGGAGCTCGGCGGGGAGGTCGTGGGGGTCAGCCTGCTGGATCGCCTCGTGCCCGAGGTCGGCTACGTGTACTACATTGTCGTCCTCGGCGCGCATCGCGGCCACGGCCTCGGCGGCCTCCTCTTGGACGACGCCCTTCGCCTCTTCCGGGCCCAGGACGTCGAGGTCGTCTACGCGGCCGTCCAGGCGGGCAACGTCGCGTCGCTGCGCATCTGCGGGCGCCGCGGGTTTCGAACGGTCGAGCGGAAGGAGACCGGCTGGCGCGAGGGGGGGCTCGGAGCTTGGGGGCTCCGGAGCCGGATGCGGCTGGTGCCCGGGGAGCGATTGCTCGGCCTCCGCCTCAGGAACTCGCGCGCACCGGCCTCGGAGGGGGCCTCCCGACCGTCCGCGGCCGGCGACCGTGGGCGTGCCTAGGGGATTCGCGCCTTCCGTCTAAGGCACGGCTCTGGCGCTCGGAGCCGCCCATCGAAGACGCGCCGTTCGACGAGGCCCGCCGCGAACCCTGGCCCGTCCGCGGCGTCGCCGCTCGATGGTCCGGTCGCTGGCCTGGACAACGCTGAGGGTCCCGCGGCCGTGAGGTTCGCGCTGAGGGGGCGGGTCGACCCGCGGCCCGGCGCCTACGTCCGCCCGGCTCGGTCCTGGCTGCCCGTCCAGTCGTAGACGAAGCGAGCGTTCTCCTCGTAGAACGGGGAGAACGCCCACGTATCGTAGGGAGGCGCCGGGGGAGTCCCGGCCAGGTCGTCCCGGCTCGCCCCTCGGGCGTGGGCCTTGCGCGCGGCCTCGAGGAGAGCGGAGATGTACCGCTCCAGCTCGGGCACGGCCGCCTCGCCGGCGACCCGTCCGTGGCCGGGAACTGCACGGTCGATCCCGAGCGCGCGCACCTCGCCGAGGATCCGGACCCATTCTTGCGGATCACCGTCGGTCATCGACGGATGGAACCCGACGAAGAGGAGGTCTCCGAGGAACGCGATCCGCTCGTCCGGTAGGTAGGCGAGGACGTCGCTCGGCGAATGTCCCCCGCCGAACGTGATCACCCGCACGGTCCGCCGGCTCCCGTGGATCGTCATCTCCGAGTCGATGGTGAGGTCCGGCGGACGGAACGCCAGGTGGGGGGGCGTCGCGAGGATTCCCTCGAACCATCCTTCGAAGACCTCCCGCGTGACCTTGTCGACCTTGAGCTCGCCCGAGCGCAGGCGCGCCAGCTCGGCTCCCACCGTTTCGAGGTCGCTCCGAAGGTGGACCGGGCCGCGCTCGAGGACCAGCTCCCGCACCCGGCGCGTCGAGACGACGTGGACGGCACCGACCGCCGCGCTTCCCCGGACGTGGTCGCCATGATAGTGGCTGTTCACGAGGAGACCCACGGGACGGTGCGTGAGCCGCTCGGCGGTCCGGCCGAGGGCCTCGCCGGCCTGGGGAGTGAGCATGGCGTCGAACACGAGCGAGACCCCGCCTAGGTCGACGATCCCCGCGTTGCACAGGCCGAAGCCGCCCGCGGTCGCGACGGCCGCGTAGACCCCGTCGGCCAGTTCCTCGACCCGGAAATGTTCGGTGGGGGTCGTCATGTGCTGACCATCACCCGAGCGCCGTGTTCCCGTTAGAACCGGTGCCCGGAGCTCCCGGAGGACGGGCGTCCTCTGCCGTATCGTGACGGGCCCGGCCCTCCGCGCCGGCGTGGCGGTGGCCCTCCACGGCCGCGGCGGTCCCCGGCTCCCCGCGGGCGGCCCGGCCCTCCCTCGCCCCGTCCGGTGGCTGGCGAGGGAGGGGCGTTGTAGGCGAACCCCGGGATCCGGGCCCGGGGGATGCCGAAGCCGAGCAGCTTCTCGATCCTGGCGAAGTCCTGTTCCTCTTCCGGGCTGACGAGGGTGAACGCGTCTCCGCTGCGCTGCGCCCGGGCGGTGCGGCCGACCCTATGGATGTAGATCTCAGGCTCGTGGGGGACGTCGAAGTTCACGACGTGGCTGACCCCCTCGACGTCCAGGCCGCGGGCGGCGATGTCGGTGGCGACCAGCACACGGTGGGTGCCGCCCCGGAAACCCTCGAGGGCCCGGATCCGCTGGCTCTGGCTGCGGTTGCCGTGGATCACCCCGGCGGAGACCGACCACCGGGTGAGCTGCTCGGCGAGCCGGTTCGCGCGATGCTTCGTCCGAGCGAAGACCAGGACGCTCGTCATCGTCTGGTCCAGGAGGAGCTCGCGGAGGAGCTCGGCCTTCAAGTGGAACGGCACCGGTAGGGCGAGGTGGGAGACCCCCACGGCTGCAACGGTCGTCGCGTCGACGTGGACCATCTTCGGGGAGCGCAGGAACTCGCGCGCGAGCTCGACGACCTCGGGGGGCATCGTCGCCGAGAACAGCATCGTCTGCCGTTCGCGCGGCAGGGCGCGGAGCACCCTCCGCACGTCCGGCAGGAACCCCATGTCGAGCATCCGGTCCGCCTCGTCCAGGACCAGGATCTTGAGGTCCTTCCAGTCGAGGTGGCCCCGCTCCATCAGGTCGAGGAGCCGTCCCGGGGTCGCGACGACGATCTCGACCCCGCCGCGCACGGCCCGGATCTGAGGCTCGAGGCCCACCCCTCCGTAGACCGCGACGCCCCGACGGTGCGTGAAGCGGCCGAGCTTGCGCAGGAACTCCTCGGCCTGGACCGCGAGCTCGCGGGTCGGCGTGAGGACGAGCGCGTAGATCCGTCCCGGCGGCAGGTCGAGCGTCCTCTCGAGGATGGGGAGGAGGAAGGCGGCCGTCTTCCCCGTGCCGGTCTGGGCGGTCGCGACCACGTCCCGGCCGAGGACGGCTTCCGGGATCGCGCGGACCTGGATCGGGGTGGCGGCCAGGTAGCCCATCTCCCGGGCCCCGGCATGGAGGCTCGGGTGGAGCGGCAGCTGCTCGAACCTTACCTCGTGGGCGTCCGCCTCGGGCGGGGCGTGGGACGGACGCCGCGGCGGCTCGCTCATGCCGGGGCGCCAGTCCGTAGAGGGGTTATGAAGCGGCCGGACGGCCCTCCCTCGCCCGCGGATGGCCCCAAGGTCCTCCGCGGACCAGGGACAAGGCCGCGGCGGGGCGACGGCCGCCCGTGGACTCGGCCGTCCACCCGCGGCCTCGTCCTCGACCGAACGCACGAGCCGCGGACGGTCGTGAGGGAGAGGCCGGTCCCCGCCCTCGTCCCGAGGCATCGCTCGGTCCGCGCGTCCGAGGACGTCCCGGGCATCCAGTGCGGTCCGACGGACCTAACGTGGTCGGCTCATCTCGAAGCGGTCGCATCCCGAGGAACGCGGCCCACCAGGTCCGCGAGGTCGGCCAGTCCCACCAGCGGCTGGGATCCCACGTTGACGACGAGCAGTCTGCGCCGCCTCTCCTCGAGGGCGCCCCGGTCTCCCTCCGCCTGCGCACGGAGGATCTGGCCGAACGTGACGCCCAGCTCAGGGACCTCGAGGTCCCGTTCGGGATCGTCGACCAGCTGGAGGAAGAGACCGGAAGCGGGGCCGCCCTTGTGCAGCTGCCCGGTGGAGTGCAGGAACCGCGGACCGTAGTCCACGGTCACGACGCGACCGAGCCGTTGGCGCAGTTGCGACGCGACGCGACGCAACGCCGAGTCCGTCCGGTCGCTCGGCTCGAGGAACGCCTGCACGGCGACGTAGTCGCCAGCGCGGGCCGTCGCGATCCAGCCCTCGAGCTGCGGCCCGAGATCCGGACCGATCCGGGTCCCGTAGCCCGACGACGTGCCCGCGGGTCCGCCGCGCCGCCCCATCGCCTGGCGAGCCAGCTCCTTGGAGCGCTCGACGTCCGGCTGGTCGAACGGGTCCACCTCGAGTACGCTTCCGCACGCGGCGACCGCGAACTCCCAGCGGAAGAACTCTCGACCCAGCTCGAGCGGCGAGCCCAGCTCGAAGCGGAGGACCGGGGTCCCGCCAGTTTCGGCTGCTTCGAGCGCCCGTTCGACGGCCGGGTCGCCCTCGCCTTCGAGGGCGATGTGCACGAAGACGACGTCCGACCCCCGGGGAAGCTCGGTCGGGGGCGGCGGGGTCGCGATCGGGACGATGCCGCGACCGCGCTTGCCCAGGCTCTCGGCCACGAGCTGCTCGATCCATGCCGGGAACGGACGAAGGGAGCTCGACGTGAGGAGCACGAGCTTGTCGCGGCCCGCCCGGGCGAGTTCGCCGAGGGCGGCCCCCAGGCGGAGGCCCGGGTTGTGTCGCCCGTCCGTCGGGTCCGCGCACCGGGCGGCCATCGTCCGGCCGCTCCCGAGGAGCCCTTCGAGGTCCAAACCTAGGAGAGCCGCAGGGACGAGACCGAAGACCGTGAGAGCGCTGTACCTTCCCACGACATCGGCCGGGGCTGCCATGCACGCCCGGAAGCCGCGCTCGCGGGCGAGCCGTTCGAGCGGCGTGCCGGGGTCGGTGATCGCGACGAACTGACGGCCCGGCGACGCCGAGCGCTTGGCGACCCGCTCCCAGAAGAGCCGGAAGAACGCGTTCGGCTCCAAGGTCGTGCCGGACTTGCTCGACACGACGAAGAGGGTCCGTGCGAGGGGGGTCCGGTCGACGCACGCACGGACCGCGGCAGGGTGCGTGCTGCTGAGGACGGAGAGGTCCGGCCGGCCCTCGGCCGAGCGGAAGATCCGCTGCATCACCTCGGGAGCGAGGCTGGAGCCCCCCATGCCCAGGATCACCACGCGCTCGAGGCCCTCCCCCGTGACCTCCTCCGCGAAGGCGCGCAGCTCCCCGACGCGGGTCGCGCTCCGCTCGGGCGCCCGGAGCCATCCCAAGCCGTTCGCCAGGTCCGCGGGGGGGGCTTGGGGCCAGAACGTGGGGTCCCCCTCCCAGAACCGCGCGACCGCGCCGGTGTCGGCCCACGTGGCGAGACGGGCCTCCACGGCGGCTCCCGCCGGGCCCAGGGACCACCGACCCGTCGGGTCCGAGGGCAGATTCGATTCGCCCGCGGCAGGGGCGGGTGCTCCGCGGCGCCGGGGGCAGGGCATGACGGACTACCCCGGTCCTGTCCGGGCCCCCACGAGCCGGAGCGCGACTTCGACCAGGTGGTCGACCGAGAATCCGAACTTCTCGTACACGACGTTCCCCGGGGCGGACGTCCCGAAGCTGCCCACGCCGATCACCGCCCCGCCCGGCCCCGCATAGCGCTCCCAGCCGAGAGGGCTTGCCGCCTCGACGACGAGTCGGGGCACCCCGACGGGGAGGACGGCGTCGCGATAGTCGGCCTGCTGCTCCTCGAAGAGCTCCCAGCTCGGCATCGAGACGACGCGCGCTTGGACCTTGCGCTCGGCGAGGCGTCGCTGCGCATCGAGGGCAAGATGCACTTCCGAGCCGGTCGCAACGATCACGACCGAGGGCGGGCCCCTGGGCGCGTCGGAGAGCACGTACGCCCCGCGGCAGACCCCCTCCCGGACGGGAAGCGCCGTCGGGTCGAGGACCGGCAGTTTCTGGCGGCTGAGGACGAGGGCGACCGGTCCAGAGCGGGCGAGGGCCGTCCGCCACGCCTCCGTCGTTTCGTTCGCGTCCGCGGGCCGGAAGGTGGTGAAACCTGGGATCGCGCGCAGGGACACGAGCTGCTCGACGGGCTGGTGGGTCGGGCCGTCCTCCCCGACCATGATCGAGTCGTGCGTGAACAGGACGATCGTGCGCAGTTGCATCAACGCCGAGAGCCGGATCGCCGGCCGAGCATAGTCCGAGAAGATCAGGAACGTCGAGCCGTACGGTCGGACCCCGCCATGGAGGGCGAGCCCGTTGAGCATCCCAACCATGGCGTTCTCGCGGACGCCGAAGTGGAGGTTGCGCCCGCACTCGCCTTCGAACGAGAACTCCCCGAGCCCGGGGACGAACGTCTTGGTCGACGGCGCGAGGTCGGCCGACCCGCCGAGCAGCGCGGGCCATTGGCCCGCCACGGTCCTCAGCACGGTGGCCGAGGCGTCCCGCGTCGCGACCGGCTCCCCCGCGGGGAACACCGGCAGCTCGGGGGTCCACGCGGTCGGCGCTGCCCCTTGGAGGAGCTGCTCGAACTCCCGCGCCGGCCCGGGATGAGCGGTGCGGTACTCCTCGAACCGGGCCCGCCACTCCTCCTCGCGCACCCGTCCTCGGCCGAGCGCGCGCCGGAAGTGGGTCTTGGCCTCCTCGGGGACGATGAACGTGGGTTCGACCGGCCAGCCGAGCTTGTGCTTCGTCTCCCGGGTCGCCTCGGGGCCGAGCGGCTCGCCATGGGCTTCCTTCGTGTCCTGCTTCGGGCTCCCGTAGCCGAGGTGGGTCCGGACCCTCAGGAGCCAGGGGGCTCCAGGGTGGGCGAGCGCCCGTCGGATCGCGCCGTCGATCGCCTCGACCGAGTTGCCGTCCTCGACGACCGCGACCTGCCAGCCATAGGAGGAGAACCGTCGATCCACGTCCTCGGTGAACGTCAGGCTCGTCGGGCCCTCGAGCGAGATGTGGTTGTCGTCGTAGAGCACGACGAGCGGCGAGACCTTCAGCGTCCCGGCGAAGGACGCGGTCTCGGAGGCGATCCCCTCCATGAGATCGCCGTCCGAGCAGAGCGCGAAGGTCGCGTGGTCGACGATCTTGAGGTCCGGCCGGTTGTACCGACTCGCGAGGTACCGCTGCGCGAGCGCCATCCCGACCGCGTTGGCGAGTCCCTGGCCGAGCGGCCCGGTCGTCGCCTCAACCCCGGGAGTTATGCCGTGCTCCGGGTGGCCCGGGGTCCGGCTGCCGTACCTGCGGAACCGACGCAGCTCCTCGATCGACAGGTCGTAGCCCGTGAGGTGGAGGAGCGCGTAGAGCAAGGCGGAGCCGTGGCCCGCGGAGAGGACGAACCGGTCGCGATCGGGCCAGTGGGGATTGGCCGGATTGTGCTTGAGGAACCGGTCCCAGAGGACGTAGGCCATCGGCGCCGCGCCGAGCGGAAGGCCCGGGTGGCCGGATTTCGCCTCCTCGATCATGTCGACGGCGAGGAATCGGATCGTGTTGATCAGCAGGTCATCCTCGGACGCCATCGACCCCTCAGCCTGTCGTGACCTCGCGGGCGAAGGTCAGGGCGCCGACCACGCCGCTCCCGCAGCCGAGGGACGCGAAGACGATGCAGCAGCCATCGGCGGTCGCGGGGAGGGCTCGCGTCCGGACCCGAGGGCCGAGGGAGGGAACGAGAGGCCGGAAGCCGTGAAGGTCTCTTCCTCCGAGGACGACGGACCAAGGGTCGATCGCGGGGTGGACCGGCATCACCCCCTCCACGGGGTGACCCCTCGTCGTCTCGACCTGGTCCTCGGTGAGTCGGTGCGCTCCAGGGTACGCCCTCTCGGCGATCTCTGAGGTGATGGACGCCGCGCCCCAGGTGTGGGCGGCCCCTTTCGCGCCGCTCCGAACCCGCATCGTCGAGACCGTGCCTCCCCGGCCGTGGTGCGATGGCCCCCAGCCGTTTCCAGGAGGTTGCGGCCGACCCAAGGGCGGATTTCGGATAAGTTCTCGTCGTTCGGCTGTCGCCTTCTCCTCCTGCGGGACTGCGCCGTCCGCACCAGCCTTTGGGACCGGGGAGTCGTCGGGGTCGGAGGCGCCCGGTTCGACACGCTTTCCGGCCGTCGGGGACGGACGTTCTCCGCAGCCCGCTCCCATGAGGACCGTTTCACCCCCTCCGAGGGAGGCTTAAGCCCTTGACCCGGCTCGGGGGTTCGAGGAACAATGGCGCCCAAGTCGCAGAAGCCCACCTCGGGGGTCCCTCGGTTCATGAGCGTCGCCGTGGTCGTCTCCGACCGGAAGAAGGCCGTGGAATGGTACACCCAGAAGTTCGGACTGGACCGGGTCGCGGACGACGGTCACTGGCAGACCGTCGGAGCGAAAGGGGGATCCGGGACGCTGCACCTCTGCCAGGTCTCCGAGTTCGACCCGAGGGCCCCGCTCGAACCTGGCAACACCGGGATCGCGTTCACCCTTCCCGGGGATTTTGTGAAGTCGTGCGCCGACCTCAAGGCCCGGGGCGTCGAGTTCTCGAGCCCCCCGACCAAGCACGATTGGGGCTGGGGCGCGACCGTCCGCGATCCGGACGGGAACGAGATCTATCTTGCGCCCGAGGGATAGCGCGTCGCGGGCGTGGACTCGCTAGCCTTCGCCCGACGAGGGCCCTAGGCGACCGAAGCGAGGGTCGAGCCGACGACGACACGATCGGGCCATCCTGAGGCTCGCCCCCGTGCAACGTCCCATCCCCTGCGACCGGGGACGTGGTCGCCGAGGACGAAGCTGAGGCTCACGGCCGTGGCCTGCTTGGTCGCGGGCTTCCTTGGCGCGGTCTCGGCGATCACTCCCTGGTGGTACACGTCGACGTCGAGCTCCGGTACCTCCTCCACGGCCTACTTCTACCCGGGGGGGAACATCTACGCCGGTGGCGGCGGGGGCGGCGGAATCACTTCGTACGTCGATTACGGCCTGCCGTCGGTGGGTCAGCTCTACGCCGCGGCGTTCGTCGGGGTGCTGGCCTTGGTGGCGGTCAGCTGGGTCGTCGCCGGCTACGCCCTGGGGGTGTCACGGGGGAAGTGGGACTCGGTCGCGGGTCGTCGGGCTGCGCGGATGGCTCTCCTCGCGGCGATCGTCGTAGGCGCGCTCCTCTCCATCGCTCTGCCGACCGCCCAGCCCTCGCTCTACCGCGCCGACGACCCGCTGGGCTCCTGCGCGTCCGCCGCTCCGCCAGGGCCGTGCGGGTCGTTCTGGGGAACGACGCACGGGGCGAGCATGACGACCGTCTGGGGCGCCGGCCTCGGCTGGTGGCTCGACCTGGCCCTGGTGGTCCTCCTCCTCCCAGGGCTGGCTCTGGCGGCCTTCGCGAGCGCCCCGAGCCCGGAGCCGGCACGTCGGCGTGAGCGGGCCTAGGCTGCGGTCGACGGGATCTCTTCCTGCCGGCACCCCGAGTGGTGTGCCGAGGCATCCCTCCGCAAGGCCGCGCCGACCCGTGAGCCTAAAGGCGTCTTGACGGTCGTTTTTAGGCTTCAGGGAGCTAGGCACCGGCGAGCATGACCGCGGCGCGTTCACGGTACGTGCGTATCTCGATTCCTGAGGAGCGTCCCGGTGAGCGGGTCGCGGACTTCCGCGAAGTCCTTCACCCGTACACGCGCGCGGAAGCCGTGCTCGAAGCGCAACGCTGCCTCCAGTGCGCGTTGCCGTTCTGTGTCGAGGCGTGCCCGATCACGCAGGACTGCCGCGGCTATGTCGGTCTGGTCGCCGAGGGCCGGTTCGACGAGGCCGCGCACCTCATCCTCCGGGAGAACCCGCTCGCGTCGACGCTCTGCAAGGTCTGCTACCACTACTGCGAGGACGCCTGCGTGATGAAGGGCAGGGGCGTCCCGATCGCGATCCGCCACCTCAAGCGCGCGGCGTTGGAGTTCGGGGCCTCCGGCCTCGAGTACGTACCGGGCGCCCCGCGGCAGCAGAGGGTCGCCGTCATCGGGGCGGGCCCGGCGGGGATCATGGCCGCATGGGAGCTCTGTCTGAGGGGTTACCCCGTGACGGTCTTCGAGAAGCAGAGCGCCGTCGGCGGGCAGGCCGGGGCCATCCCCCACTACCGGATGCCTCACCACGAGCTGCTGATCGACCTCCAGCGCTTCCGGAACTTCGACCTCAAGTTCGTCACGGGTCGGACCGCCGGGGTCGACTTCACCCCCCGGAGCCTCCTCGCGGAAGGATATCGGGCAGTGTTCGTCGCGATTGGCGCATCGAAGGCCGGCTACCCCGGGATCCCGGGGGAGCATCTCCCCGGCGTCATGCCCGCGCTCGAGTTCCTTTACGATGTGAACCAGGGGCGCCCGGTGGTCCTCGGCGAGCGGATCGTCGTGGTCGGGGGCGGCGACGTCGCCGTCGACTCGGTGCGGACCGCGCGGCGCCTTTCGCCCAGCGCCTCCGTGACGATGGCCTATCGGCGCACGCGCGGGGAGTCTCCCGCGGGGGAGGAGGAGATCCGCGAGACCGAGCCCGAGCGGATCGACTTCCATTGGCTCCTCTCGCCCGTCCGCATGGTCGGGACCGACCGTGTCGAGGGGGTCGTCTTCCAGAAGATGGAGCTCGCCTCGCCGGACGCTTCCGGTCGTCGCGCGGTGAAACCGGTCGATGGAGCGTTCGTCACCCTCGAAGCGGACACCGTCATCATGGCGGTCGGAGAGAAGGCCGACCTCACCGGCTTCGACCCGGAGTTCGGACTGAAGATCGGCAACAAGGGCTGGCCCGAGGGCGGAGGACCCGGCTACGCGACCGACGTCGAGGGGGTCTTCGCCTCGGGAGGCCGGTCGGTCGTCCACGCGATGGCCGCCGGAACGAGGGCGGCCCAGTCGATCGATGCCTTCCTCACCGCGAAGGAGGGCCGCCCGGTCGCGCCTCGCCCCGACCCGTTCGGGGCCGGCGAGCCGCCGCCCGTGGTGCCGGTGGGCTACTCCGGGCCGGTCTGGAAGCCCTAGCCCGTCCACCGCTCCCTGCCGCGGGGCAGCGCGGCAGCGAAGCCCGGACCGAGAAGGTCCTCCTCCCACGGGTCGCTTCGGGGGCTTCCGGGTGGCAGGCGGAAGGTTCAACCCCCGGTCGCAACTGCCGGTGGTATGGTCTCGCGCTTCTGCACCCGCTGCGGCCAGCTCCTTCCGACCAGCGCCACGACCTGTCCACGCTGCAACGCACCCACCACCGGGGTCTCGCCAGGGACCTCGCCGGCGCTGACGGCCTCGCCAGCCACGGACGGTGCGGCGACCACGAGGCGGACATGTGCGAACTGCCGCGCGGCGATGCGATGGATCGGACACTACAGCCTCCGGGCCACCGGCTCGCCCTCGCCTCCGGGCGGAGCGCCCGCTGTCGCGACTGACGGTACCGAGACGCTGCTGCCGTTCTCCCTCTACTACTGCCAGACTTGCGGTAAGTTCGACTTCTACTATCCCGGTACCTGAACGCCCCATGTACGAGCGGACCGAGGGCCGGTCCGTTCCGGTCCCAAGGGTTCCTCGACCAACGCCTGATTCCGGCGCCGTCTCCGGAGGCGGGAGCAGCCTGCACCGGTAGCCCGCGAGGGGTCCGCCGGCCCTCCTGTGTTGCGTCCCCGGCCGTGGCGCCCTTCCTGGCCGGCCCAATTCTCGGCTCAGTTCCCGGCGGCCATTCCGACCCCCCCTTCGCGACGCCCTCCTCGCCACTCACTGGCCGTAGAGTGCCGTCCGCTCGACCTGAGGCCCGGCGGTAGTGCGGCCAGGGGAGGAAGCGAGATGACCCTGTGGACGACTGGGCCCAACCTGACGCTCGGGTGAGCGACGTGGTCGGCGCGGAGCCCTCTTCCCAGGAACAGGTGCTGGAGGACCGCGCGGACGCCGGCCGGCGGCTCGCCGCCCGCCTCGAGCCCTACCGCCTGGCCGTCCCGGTCGTCCTCGGGATCCCACGGGGAGGCATCCCCGTGGGGTACGAGATCGCGCGGCGCCTCGGCTGCGAGCTCGATGTCCTGTTGGTGAGGAAGGTCGGGGCGCCCGGCGATCCCGAGTACGGACTAGGGGCGGTCGCCGAAGGAGGTGTCGTCGTCGTGGACGAGCGCCGGACACGATTGGCGGGTTGGTCCCGCGAGGATCTGGAACCGACCGTCCGACGTGAGCTCGAGGAGGTCACGGAGCGAGCGGCGCGGTACCGGGGCGCCCGTCCTCCGCCAGAGGTCTCGGGGCGCACGGTGATCGTGGTCGACGACGGGGTCGCGACCGGAGGCACGGTCGAGACCGGTATCGCGGTGGTCCGCGCGCGGAAGCCACGGACGATCATCGTGGCTCTCGGGGTCGCACCCTCGGAGGCGCTCGAACGTCTGCGAGAGGCCGCCGATGACGTGGTCGTCGCGTTGGTCCCGCGGTTCCTGGAAGCGGTGGGCCAATGGTACCGTCGGTTCGACCCGGTGGACGACCGCGAGGTCGTCCGCCTCCTCGAGAGCGCTCGGTCCTGGACCCGGCCGAACCCGTCCCGAAGCGACGCCCCGGGTTTGCGGTGACCCTCACGTAACCACCCGCTTTATTCGACCCTCGGGCTGCCGGGAGCGATGGGATTCTCGCCCGAGATCGCGGCTCGCCTTCTGGAGGAGAGCCGGTCGCACCGTTGCCCGGGTTCCCCCGAGGTCTGCGTGAAGACCGTGGCCATTGCCGAGCTTCCGAGCCGGTTCGGGATGTTCCAGGTCGTGGCGTTCTGGAACGATAGGGAGCAGAAGGAGCACGCCGCGTTCGTGCACGGTGACGTGTTCGACCGCGAGCGGGTCCTCGTCCGCCTGCACTCGGAGTGCCTCACCGGCGACGCCATCGGCTCGCTGCGGTGCGACTGCCGTGACCAGTTGATCGCCTCCCTCGAGCGGGTCGCCAAGTCCGAGGCGGGCATCGTCCTCTACATGCGCCAGGAGGGACGGGGGATCGGTTTCGCCAACAAGATCCGAGCCTACCAGCTCCAGGACCAGGGCCTCGACACGGTCGAGGCGAACGAGGCGCTGGGGTTCCGCGCCGACGAGCGGGAGTACGGGATCGCGGCGCACATGCTTGCCTCGCTGCACGTTCGGTCGATCGAAATCATGACCAACAACCCGGCGAAGATCGAGGACCTGCGCCGGCACGGCGTTCGCATCGAAGGGCGGATCCCCCTCGTGGTCCCGCCGCACCCGACCGCCCGGGAGTACCTCGAGACCAAGCGCAAGAAGATGGGCCACCTGCTCGAGGTCGAGCAGCTGGACGGATCCGACCGGCCCTCCGGAGGCCGGGCGAAGTGAGTCTCTCCCTTCAGGCGACGTGCGCTTCGCGGTTGTGCCGCTCGAGAGCCGTGATGGAGCTCATCCTGGCCCCGCAGACCGAGCACCGCACGGTCTTCCGGCTGGGTAGCGACGGCCCGCCTCCTCGCCCCTCGTGGGACTCCTTGAGATGAGCCTCGAGCACCTCGGGCGACCGGAAGACCGACCCGCACTGAGGGCAGACGGCCTCGTTCTCGTCGTACTCGACGTACGGCACGGTGGAGCAGAGGGCCCCGCGGTCCTATCCACGTTTCGGCACGACCCCGGCCCCTGGCTCGCCCTGGCCTCCCGCGGGCTTCGTCCGCCCTCTACGGCGTGGCAGACCCGCTTCCGTGGGCTTGGGTATATAAACACACGTGAACGGGCGGGTCTCCCCAGACGGCCGTGCCTCTACGCGCTCCCGAGCTAGGGCAGGACGTTCACGACGGCGCGGGGAGCCGTGAACCCGGCGGCCTTGTGGGCGCCATCGCAGTTCGGCTTCTTCTTGGACTGGCCGCATCGGCACAGCGCCGTGGTCGCCTTGCCATCGACCAGCACGAGGTTCGGGCCGTTCTCGTTGGAGACAATCTCCACCTTCGGCATGGCGGAACGAAGCACTCCGAACCGGTGCATAACGCTCCCCTTGCCCTAATGCCAGCCCTCTCCCACGGGCTGACCATGGCTCGGCGTTTTCAGGAACCCCGGCGCTCACGCCGGAGGAGGGTCGGACCTCGTTGACGGCGTTGGAGATCGTCGCCCGGCCTGGAAGCCGGCAGGACCGGGTCGCTTGGGACGGCTGGAGAGAGCGCTGGGCGGTCGCCTGCCGCGCTCCGCCCACGGGAGGGGAGGCGAACGCGGCGTTGCTCAGGATCCTCGCCGGCCATCTCGGCGTCCCGTCCAGCCAGCTGAGGTGGGTCCGAGGGGCACGGAGCCGGTTCAAGTTGCTCGAGGTGACCGGACTGTCGATAACCGAGATTCACCGCCGCCTCAGGGTGGCATCTGGGGGAGTTTCACCCGAGGCCGACAGCGAACGCCCGAGATCCCCGGAACCCGGGAGAAGGCCCCTCCCGCGTCGCCAGGTTGGCTGAACGCGCGACCGCGCGCCACGCTTGGGACGGGCCATCGCGCCCCGAACGAGGCGGTTCATCGGACCGGTGCCCGGTACGCGTGCCTCCCGGCGCGGTCCCCGGCCCCGGACCGTCAAATAAATACTCGGTCGCCTCCGGCACTGTGCATGCAGCTCTGCCACACAGCCTCCAGCGATCCGATCGGTCGGGCTCTGGAATGTGCGATCGTCTGTGCGAGGGACGGAACCCAGGACCATCCTCTGACGCCCGAGCGGTTCTGGGAGGAGCTCAAGCAGGACGGTTTCTTCTTCCCCAAGGATCCCCCTGGGAGCGATGAGCACGGCCGCTTCTTCGCTCACCTGGTCCTTGACCACGCGGTCGCGCTCGGCCGCGTCGGCGGGAACACGGCCCTCCACCACTACTGGGCGAAGCCGTAGGGCAGTGCGCCGACCCACGGCGGGCATCGGACCCCCGCGGAGCTTGCTCGCCCGCTGAGCATCGCCGTCGAGGCCGAGCCCTCCGGCCGCCTTGGTTCCCCCTCGCTGGACGGGCATCGCGACACCGCCGTCTGGGAGGGCAGGGGAGCCGGCCGCTCGCCCGGGCCACGGGCTCGGGAACATCCCGCCGGTGAAACCCTCAGGTAACGGGCCCGGCGGGCCCGAGCGGCCTAGGACGACCTTTCCGGGTGAAACCTGGTGAACCGTGACGTTCATCTAGGACTGCGTGTGAGGTAGGGTCGGGGGAACGACGCGTGCTCCTGATGGTCAGCGTCCAGGATTTGGAGGAGGCCCTCGAAGCGGTGAAGGGCAAGGCGGACATCGTCGACGTCAAGAACCTCAAGGAGACGATCATCGGGTCGAACTTCCCGCCCGTCATCCGAGAGGTGAGGAACGCCTTCCCCAAGGAGATCCACGTGAGCGTGACCCTTGGGGCTGCCCCGAACCAGGCCGGAACGGTGTCGCTCGCGGTCTTCGGCGCCGCGGCCCTCGGCGCGACGTCGGTGAAGGTCGGCCTTCTCGACAGTGATCCTGAGTCCGCGCTGCGGATCCTCCGGGAGAGCAAGAGAGCGCTCGAGGGGTACCCCACGAAGCTCATCGCCGCCACGTTCGCCGACTCGCACCTCTACCACGGCATCGACCCGTCCTTGGTGGTCCAGCTCGCGCGGGACAGCCACAGTGACGGGATGCTGATCGACACCCTCACCAAGGACGGAAGGAACCTCTTCGACTTCATGCCCGAAGCGAAGCTGAAGAGCCTCGTGGACGAGGCGAAGGAACTGCGGATGAGCACGGCGCTCTCCGGCGCCCTCCGGATGACCGACCTCGATGTGCTGACCCGGATCAATCCCGACATCGTCGGCGTGCGCGGCGCCGTGTGCACCCGCGGGGACCGCTACGGGGGCAAGATCGATGCGTCCGCCGTCGCGAAGGTCAAGCACGCTCTCGAGCTCCGTCTCAACGGAGACATCAACGTCTTTGCCCGGGCGCCCCCGGCCGCGCGCGCCGCCTGAGATCGGCATGCCGCGGGCGAAAGGCCCGGACGAGGTCGTCGTCGTCGACGGAACGCGGCGTGGATGTACCGGGGTGATCGCCGAGCTCGAGAAAGCGATGAGCGACCTGGACGATGGGGCGACCGTGCGTGCGCTGGTGGCGGACGTTCCGAGCAGGGTTGACGTCCATGCATGGGCCGAGCGCAAAGGGCATGCGATACGTCTCGAAGGACGGGACGGCGGCCGCTTTCAGTTGACAATCATCAAGGGCGGGGGCAGGGAGGGGACGCGACCGTCCTAGGGGGCGGGCGCCAAGCGCCTACGCGGTCCCGACACCGGTCTCCCGGACCCGCAAGGGCCGGAGGCGGGAGAGATCCTGCCGCAGCTCGGTCCGCTCCTCCTCGGTAAGGGGAACGAGCGGCGGCCGGACATGGCCGCTCTTCAAGCCCATCAGTTCTCCCCAATACTTCACCATCTGGACCGGGAGGGCGCCTCCGGTCCTCGCCACCAGCCTCGTCCACCAGCGCCGCGAGAGGCTCTTGATGGGCCAGAGCTCAGGGAGGTAGCGCCGCCTGGCCTCCTCGAGCCGGCCTTGCGTCGCGAGGTCGACGAAGTTGACGTAGTGGTGGGAATCCACGGTGTCGAAGCGCCAGTCGCTCGTATTGGCGAACATTACCTGCTGGTGGAATCCGTAGTACTCCTCGAAGAAGAAGATCTCCTCGTCCGGGACGCTGACGACGGCCTTCGGGCCGGCCTGCAGGTGGGTGTCGATCGACAGCTGCATGTTGAAACTGGCCTCTTTGATCGCGACGAGGTTCTTCAGGTCGGCCATCCGCGCGAGCGCCTTTGCCGAGAGCGTGATGCCGAACTGGGGGGAATTGTAGAAGGCGATTCCGAGACCCAGCTGGCTGGCGACGCGCTTCGTGAAGTCGAGGACCTGTTCCTCCGTCTTCGTGACGATGTACGGGGCGGCCAGGATGACGAAGTCGAATCCGAGTTCCTGGGCCCGCTGGCCCAAGGCGACGACCTCCTTCAGGCACGTGTCGGTGATCTGGAACGCGATGAGGGCGCGCCCACGGACGAGCTTGGGCACAAGTTCCATGAGGCGCAGCCTCTCCGCCCCGGTGAGGCTCCAGAACTCGCCCATGTTCCAGGAAAAGCCCATCCCCTTGGTGCCGAGCCGGAGGACGTGCTCGATGTTCGAGGACAGGCCCACCTCGTCCAGCTGGTCCTCCGGGGTGAACGGGGTGACCATCGTGGTCCATTGCCCCACGAGCTTCTCGCGGGCCCATGCCTTGGCGTCGGAGGTGGTGTAATCCACGGCGTTCCGCCGAGCATGACGCGAACGATAACGGTTTCCGGGACTCGGAGCGCCGGAGACGGCCGTCCAGGAGCGACCGCCAAGCCCCTTTCAGGCTCGCCGGGGTCGCGGAGCTGGGCTCTGAGCGCGAGAGCCTGGGTTCCCGGTTCCCCTGGGTCCACGGTCCGAGTCCCGAGCTCGGGAAACGAGAGACCCACCGCGGGGGCACGAGCTGCGGCTCTCTTCCACCGTCTCGCTGAGCGGCTCCGCGGCCCGCGCCCTTGCCTGAGGTGAGTCCGCCCTCCCGGTCCTCCTCCACGCGGTCGTGCTCGGTCGGACCAGCGGGAGCACTGCCTTCTAGCACTACTGGGCGAAGACGTAGCTTGGCTCGTACGCAAGAGCCTGCCGGCCTACCGTGGGGGACCTCTCGACTCCTGCCCCGCCCCATTCCGCGTCGGCGGGAGACGGTCTGCGCGGGAGACCGAAGAGGGAAGACTTCTCACCGTAGGGAGCGCCTCCGAGAGGACCCGATTCACGTGTCCGGCTTCACGCACCAGAGATTGCAAATGTCGGGCAGCTCCTCCGGCTTCAAGATGGGTCTGAGCTCGGCCGCATCGCCGCCGCTTGCCAGACGGATCTCATAGACCGAGAAGTTGTATCGCATCAGGACCTCCCAGAGATCTCCAGTCTGGCCCAGTTCCCGGTTCCACTCCACGACGAACTTGGGCCGGTGCCGAGAATTGATGAGCCCGGCCATTCCCCGGAGGACCGCCGCCTCGCCTCCTTCCACATCGATCTTGACGACGTCGGCATCGCGGGCTTCCGCCAGACCGTCCAGGGGAACGGTTCGCATGAGCACTTGCCGTGTCGAGCGAATGAAGGAGCTTGATCGGCCATCCTCAAACGGGTGGATGTAGAGTGGTGTGGATCCTTCCGAATCGCCCGCTCCGCAATCGAAACTGGTGACGTTGGTGATCCTGTTGAAGGACAGATTCTTCATCAAGCGATCAAAGGAGTCGGGATTCGGCTCCAAAGCAATCACTCGGCCAGTCGGCCCCACCCGGCTCGACGCCAGCAGAGTGTAGTAGCCGTTGTTCGCTCCAACGTCGATGAAGACCTGACCGGTGCGTAGCTCCTTCATCAGCAAGAGCGTGGTCGAGCGCTCGTAGTAGCCGTCGCTCGCCATGGCCTCGAAGACCAGGAAATCGTGGGTGGAGCGTTCGATCTGAAGGACCAGTTGATAGTCCAGCAGGGGGACCGTGACGGTCGGTCCCAACCGTCGCACGGCACGTCGCCTCCTCAGGAGCGTGGGTCTCCTTTGCTGTTCCAGTCGAAGGACCCCGACCTTGTCGAGTGCCCCGGCAAGCGCGCGACTCTTCCGCAGGACATGCCCTAGTGCCGTGTCTAGTGGAGAAGTTCGAGGTTTCTGACCTCTAGCGCAAGTACTTTCCCGGGGGAGGTGATGACCCTCTCCCGATGTTGCGCGTTCGCCCGCTCTCGGACGAGGAAGGCCAGGCT
>Ga0326728_10000398_pt1 | contig 171168 bp, 137 predicted proteins | sample MB3enrmetagenome_FD_207602 | JGI IMG/M metagenome (GOLD analysis project Ga0326728, IMG submission 207602) | Lab enriched peat soil microbial communities from McLean, Ithaca, NY, United States - MB31MN | ecosystem: Environmental > Terrestrial > Soil > Wetlands > Peat | place: USA: New York... | reverse complement strand
CGAGACCTTCCTCGCCGGCCACGGCTCGCCGTTCGTGGCGCAGTGCTCCATGGCCAACGCGCCCAAGCTCTACCGCGCCATTCTCGACGGCCTGGAGTATCGCGGCACCATGTTCCTGCAGGCCTTTACCACCTGCCAGCCCGAGCACGGTGTCCCCGACGACATGGCCCTCCACCAGGCCCAGCGCGTGCGCGACTCGCGCGGCGTGCCGGAGTTCGTCTTCGATCCGCGGCTGGGCGAAAGCTACCAGGAAGCGCTGGACATCAAGGGCAACCCGTCCATCGATCTCGACTGGTACGAGACCAAGGACAAGGCCACCGGCGAGATTCGCCGTTACACCGTGGCTCATTGGTGCACCACCGAGGCGCGCTTCCGCAACCACCTGAAGAAGATCAAGCCCGAGCAGGCCGCGAAGATGATCCCGCTCGACAACATGCTGGTGCGCATCACGCAGCAGGATGTGGTCTACCGCTACTACCTGAACCCGCAGCACCGCAGCTTCATACCCGACTTCGGCGTGTACATCACGGTGGAGAACGAGGGCAAGGTCACCTATTATGCTCTCTCGCGCCAGCTGGTGATGTTCTGCGTGGAGCGGCGCAAGGCGTGGCGCATGTTGCAGTCCAAGGCCGGAATCGTCAACCGCGAGTACCTGGCGCAGAAGGCAATCCTTGCCGAAGTCGAATCCGGCAAACTCTCGCTCGACGAGCTGTTCTCGCGCGGGCATGAGTTGGTGAAGGAGAGGCTGGCAGCGCCGGTGGCGGCGAAGGCGTAGATAGCTTCGCTCGTCGCCGCTTTGAAAGGGCACGACTTCAGTCGTGCCGCAACAACCAACAACAATTTGAGATGAAGCACGAACGCGGACCGCAGGGTCCGCGTTCGTGCGTTAGAATGTTGCAGCGCCAGAAGAGGCTCTTTTGACTGGAATCAGTTTTGACGAGCACTGTCATTGAGCGCTTCCTCGGGGCACCTTCAGCAGAAATGACCGACGAGCGACCACGGAAAGCCATCACCTTTAAGTTGGACCGGCTAGTGGAATATTCGGATGGTGCTATCCTTGCCGAAATCCGGCGCGTAGCCTCGATTATTCCCGGCGGACCTCTCACTGTTTCCATCTTTTTCAAGCACTCACGGGTTAGCAGGAACACCGTGACACGCCGATTCGGGTCGTGGGCCAAGGCTCTCGAGGCCGCAAGCTTGACCGAACGATGGAGCGAGCAGATGGGCTCTCCGGGATCCGTGCAAGCTCGCATCCGCAAGATGTCCAACGACGAAGTCCTTTGCGCGTTGAGGGACTTGGCCGAACGGCTCGGAAAGGCCAACTTGACAGTGGGTGATGTTGAATCAAATCTGCCATTTGGTGGAGGGACGCTTAGGCGGCGATGGGGAACGGCCCGAAAGGCATTTGAGGCTGCTGGAATTGGATTGACGACCCATGGACGCCGGTATAGCGACGAAGAATGCTTTAAGAACCTGTTTGAGGTCTGGACTCATTATGGCCGCCCTCCGCAGTATCGCGAGATGGGTCTTCCGCCGTCCACGGTCGGCGGAAAAGCATACGTACTGCGCTTTGGTACCTGGAATAGGGCTCTCTCTTCCTTCGTCGAGCGAGTTAACGTAGATGTCAGCCCAGAGGACGCCCTAGCTCAAGATGCGCAACTGGAAGTCGGGCCCGCAATGCAGGACCATTCGAGGGGGGTTGACAAGCGAGATGCGGGGGACACTCGCGAGATACCGCTGGGCCTCCGGTTTCGAGTCCTGTACAGGGACCGTTTCAAGTGCGTTCTCTGCGGCGATAGTCCGTCGATCAACCCCGTATGCGTCTTGCATGTCGATCACATCGTTCCACGGTCGAAAGGCGGGAGATCGGTCCTTGAGAATCTCCGCTCGCTATGTAGCACATGTAACGTGGGGCGAGGTAATCGCTTTGTCGATTGAAGGATTCGATCTGGTGAAGCAACGATTACGCCGCGCCATCGAAATCGACCAGCAGGAGGAGGTATAGAGATGCCCAAACGCAAACGCGACTACGTGATCGGCAGCGGAAACGTCTTTGCCGACCTTGGCGTGCCTAACCCCGAAGAGGCGCTCGCCAAGGCCGAACTGGCGAGCAAGATCGCCATATTGATCAGAGATCGCGGCCTTACACAAGCTAAGGCTGCCAGACTGCTTGGAATCGACCAACCTAAGGTTTCGAACTTGCTCCGGGGGCGCCTCACTGGATTTTCCCTCGAACGCCTGATGCGCTTTCTCATGCTTCTCGGGCAGGACATACGAATTACGGTCGAGGCTGCCCCCAGAGATCGATCCGTGGCCCACGTGCTCGTGGCATAACGGTGTACAGGCGTTCAAAAAAGGCTGTGAGAATGACCACGAAAAGAATGTACAATCCCCCGCACCCCGGTGAGCTGCTTCGTGAGTATCTCGGCGAGACGCCCATTGGTGAGGACGCTGTCCGGCTGAAAGTGGCCCGCTCTACGCTCTCCCGCATTCTCAACGGCCACGCCTCGGTTACTGCCGCGATGGCGCTGCGTTTTTCCGATGCGTTTGGCAGCCGTCCCGAACTCTGGCTCGGCCTTCAGCAACAGTACGACTTGTGGCACGCGTCGCGGCGCAGGCGGCCAAAGATCGCCGCATTTCCGCGGGCGGCATAGCCACTCGCCTGATGCAGCACAGCCGCATGTCCTCAACATCTCTAAAAGGCGCGAACGCGGACCCTCGGGCCCGCGTTCGGCAATTCAACCCGCTCAGCCCTACTTGCTGAACGTGACGTAGTTCTTTCCCGCGTACAGCCGATACCCGCCGGCGGGATCGGCAATCACTTGCAGCGGCATCGGGCGCTTCATAGCCGTGTCGCTGGTTGAAGGCACGGTGAGCACATCGTGCCCGCCGATATCCGTCACCACAAACTGGTTGCCGCTCACGAATCCAAAGCCATAAACGCCGGCGGCAAGGCTCTGCCCGCCGATCTTCAGCGGCTCCTCGACAACAAAATACGCCTGGTACTTGGCGGCAACGCCCGTCGAGTACCCACTGTTGTCAACCAGCGTCGCCAGCACAAAGTGCCCGTCGGCAAACTTCACGCCGCCCGAGTTGCGCAACTGCGACGGCGCGCTCTGGCCGTCGTACCACACGCTCGCCGGTAGCAGCTTCTGCGTGTCAGCCGGTTTCAGAATCTTGTCGCCCGCCTGCGCCATGAGCGCAACCGGAGCCGCCAAACTCAACAGCAAAGCTGCAAACGCAAACTTTCTCATTCCATTACCCCTCATCTAAAATGCCTCCCATGACTTCGCCCCGGAGTATAACCCATTCTGCCGGGTATTCGTCGTCCATCGTTCGATGGATGCCGCTTCCGGCCACCTGCTACCCCGGCCGCACCGGAGTTTGCACCAGCACCCGAGCTAATTCTCAGTGCACAGCAGGTCGTAATAATAATTGATGCTCACCTTCTTGATCGGCGCGGGAAGCTTGGGCAGGTTGAACGTGTGCTCATACGACCCATTGCCGCTCATCCTCATCTGGCCCATCCGCAGAATCTGCCCGTTGGTCAGCTCCAGGTAGATGGGCACAAGCGTCTTGAATGAGTCCGAAACGCCCGATTGAACCAGCTTGATGTGTACTGCGCTCCCGTCGCCGCTGGGCGTGGCGTCGCCCTCAAAGTGATACACCGGCAGCTCGGTGCCGTAGACGTACTCGTTGAAAAACCAGTCCATCGTGCCGTTGCCGTCAAGATTCATGGCCGGGCTCATGTGCTTTTCAACCATCGCCTTGAAGTCCTCGGTAGTGGCCGGCTGCAGCATGTAGGTCTTAACAAAGTCCTGCATCATCGCCTTGAACTGTGTGTCGCCCTCGCGCGGGTTCCACATCATCATCTGGATCATGTGCAGGATGAACGCGCCCTTGGGATAAACCAGGTCGCCATAGATATTCCAGCCTGCCTTGGGTGAACTGAGACGCATGCCCATCGTCAGCGGGCCGACTTCGATGGGCCTGAAACCGTACTGGTTTTTCTCGGTGAGAATCCGATGCTCTTCCTTCCAGAAATTCAGATAGTCGTCGGGTTTGGGTTTGGTCATCAGGAGAAAAAGCGCGGCCGATGCGTCGGCGAATCCCTCGCTCATCCATTGATCTCGGTAGCCACGGAATCCCACCGTCTGTCCCCACCATTGGTGCGCCACTTCGTGCGGCGTCACCACCTGCCAATACATGTGCTTGTTCAGGTTTTCACCACCCAAACCGAGATAGTGCTGCTGAGTGGCATCGAAGAACCCGCAGATGGGCAGGTAAACCAGCATGGGCCAGCTTTGGCCATAATCGCAGGCCGATTGCTCCGTGAGGGCAACATGCGGAAATGGAAGCGGGCCATAGAACTGCGTGTAGATCTGTACGGCGGCCTGCCCTTGAGATAACTCGTTGGCCAGCATGGGAGTGGTTGCCAGCGTTCCCAAAACCCCGCCGCTTAGATTTGCGAGATAGTCAGGCGGCAAAATATTGGCATAGGCATCGAGAGTCAATTGTCCTTGTAACGCGTTGCCAATCGTCGTTCCTTTTGACTTGAAGTCCCCTACGCTGAAGCCGACGACTGGCAACGGCGTCTCAGTTTTCCATTCGGTAGTAGTCACTTTGCCTTCGTCGGTTTCGTTCATCTTGGTTCCAGTAGCAATTAACTGCAAGCCCTTTGGAACGTGGAATTTCATCTGATAGGTAGCGTAGTCGCCTAGGCCCTGGCTCGAACTCGGATACCAGTTTTCGCGCGCAATGGGATAGTAGTTCCCATTGCCCATGTTAAGCACGACGTTTTTGCCGCCATAGGTAATGCGAACTTTCGCCGTGTCGCCTTTCTTGAGCGGCGCGGCAAGCACGACCCCGAAATCCGGATCCAGTTCCTTATCTTCCTGAACAAAATCCAGCGCGTCACCCTTATCGGTCGCAACCTGGCTCACGCGCAGCGAGGGATATAAATTGAGCGGCACTACAACCACGCCATCCTGGTTGGCCCGCACCTCTACCGTTGCAACGCTGGTGAGCATTCCACCTTTCTCAATCGATACGTCGAGGTCCTCGCTCAGAATCTTATATGCCGCGTTCTGCTCATCGCCCGAGGGCGTACCGTTTGCATATTCGGCGGCTTGACGAAACGCGAGTGGATACGTCATTGCGTTGTTGGTAGAATCCCATCCGATCAGCGCCACTTCATCCGGCGATACTTCGGCGACGCCATTCGGGTCGACAACGAAGAAGAGTTGCGAGTGCCTGCTTCCGTGCAGTGCAATCAAAAAGTACCCGCCCTGGGCTGGACTCAAGACGTCCTGCAACAAGCGCAAATCGATGTTCCCGTAGAAGATTTTGTTGTAATAGGTGCCGGAGTTGTCAGTCGAAGTCTGGATGGAGTGGTGCCGCAAAAGCGACTGCAGTTCCTGCGCGGGCCTCGTGAATGAGCCGGCATCCTGCGCCGCGCCGGCCGAGGCATTGTGCAGCTCGGCGGCCGTGCCGTCGGTAAAGCGCAACACCGCCTCGTCAAAGTCCTCGTCGAACTCCTGGGTGTGCGTGAACAGCGCCAGGTTGTTGCGCTCCTGCTGGGTGGGCGGCGTAATGTGCACATGGCCATTACCCTTGAAGACCGCGCCCGTCACCTTTCCATTCACCTCGCCGTAGAACGCGAAGTTGCCGCTCTTGAAGGTGAAAACAGCCGCGTCGCGTTTCAACACAAGATTGTTGACGGTAATCGATGCACCGCCAGGCAACAAATTGCGCAACTGCTGGTAGAACGCGTTCGCGTTCGGCGCCCTTTGCGCGTGCAACACGAAACTGGAAACGGTGAGAAAGGTAAATATGAGGCAGGCAGAGACGCGCTTACGGATCTCCATTGGAAGGGCCCCCGGATGGTTTTGGATTTCTGGACAATAAATATAGTCCCTCTATCCGAGAGTGGAGCGAAAAATCTTCGCTAATTCATGTAAGGTATAAACCGACGTACTCGTTCACCGGCATGGCGTCGAGCCGCTCCGCGTCCAGCGAGACGTCCAGGATTCGGTTTTGGCGGTCTAGCGCAAACCGGCGCCGCAGATTGGTCCTGAACTTCTCCACCAATAGCGGCAGCCCCTCCTCGCGGCGGCGCTTGTGCCCGATGGGGTACTCCACCGTCTCTTCAAGCACGCTGCCGTCTTTTAGCTCAAGCCGGAGCGCATTCGCGATCGAGCGCTTCTCGGGATCGTGATAGTCGGCGGTGTAAGCCGGCTCTTCCACGCAGGTGATGCAGTCGCGAACGGCATCGATCCGCTTTCCCCAAACCGGGTCCCTGGCAACCTCGTCCTCGTAGTCGGCCGCCGTCAGCCGCCCAAAGATCAGCGGAACCGAAATCATGTACTGTATGCAATGGTCGCGGTCCGCCGGGTTCGCCAGCGGCCCCTTCTTGTCGATGATGCGCAGGCATGCTTCATGCGTCCGCACCGTGATGGCGCGAATCGCCGACGCGTTCAGCCCCCGCGCCGCCAGTTGCACATGCAGCTTCATCGCCGCTTCCACTGCCGTCTGCGCGTGGAACTCGGCTGGGTAGCTGATCTTGAACAGCACGTTCTCCATCACGTATGAACCGTAGGGCCGCTGGAACCTGAACTCGCGGCCACAGAACGAAACGTCGTAAAAGCCCCACGTCTTCGCGGTCAGCGCCGATGGGTAGCCCATCTCGCCCGCGCGGGCCATCAGCGCCAGCCTCACCGCGCGGCTGGTGGCGTCGCCCGCCGCCCAGCTTTTGCGCGAACCGGTGTTGGGCGCGTGCCGGTAGGTGCGCAGGCTCTGCCCGTCGACCCACGCGTTTGAGATTGCATTGACGGTCTGCTCGCGGGTGAGGCCGAGGAGCTGGCAGACGACGGCGGTGGAGGCGACTTTTACCAGGACGACATGGTCGAGACCCACCTGGTTGAACGAGTTTTCGAGCGCAATGCAGCCCTGGATCTCGTGGGCCTTGATCATGGCCGTGAGTACGTCACGCATTTTGAGCGGGGCCTTGCCATCGGCCAGCCCGGTTCGCGAAAGCCAGTCCGCCGTGGCCAGAATGCCGCCCAGGTTGTCAGACGGATGCCCCCACTCCGCAGCCAGCCAGGTGTCGTTGAAGTCGAGCCAGCGGATCATGGCGCCTATGTTGAACGCAGCCTGCACCGGATCGAGCTCGTATCCGGTACCCGGAACCCGTGCACCGTTCGGAACCACCGTCCCCGGCACAATCGGCCCCAAGAGCTTTGCACATGCGGGATAATCGAGCGCCTCAAGTCCGCAGCCCAGCGTGTCCATCAGGCAATACCGCGCCGTGCGATACGCCAGTGCGCTCGTAACCTCGTAGCCGAGCGCGTAGTCGGCGATGTCGGCGATGACTTTGTCGGGTGCGGGGCGCTCGTTGCTGATGTGGGACGACACGACGGCTCCTTGTTCTGGCGCGAATCTCGCGGCGCTTTAATCAATGTAATTGGATTGAGCGCCGGGCTGGAACTAGCCAGGGCGCCAGGGAGCGATGCCTATTGAAGCACAAGCACATTCCGAGCGAACTCAGCGCCAGCCATGTACCTGATCCCCCGGTTAAACGTGACCAGCACGCCATCTTCCTTGATCGCCAATCCCAACAGATACGCATCTGTCACCTGCCGGAGGCCGAAGATGCGGTCCGCAAACGGCGCGGTCAACTCTGCCCACGCTTCGGTGATCGGCCAGAAGCAGTAGCCAGGGCGTCTGGCTAGATCGGCAAGCACTGCAATGGCTGTGCTGAAGCTTCCAGAACCGATGCGGGCCGCCGGGCTGGTCGCCAGCCTGATGTAACCGGCGTCTGAAAGCGGGCAGGTGCCCCAACTCTCGCCGCTCAAGGTGCGGAACCATCGCTGTGCGATTGCGAAGTGCAAATGCTCTTCATCTGTGAGAGCAACCACGACGTTGAGGTCAAGCAGGTATCTCCTACCCAAGCTCATCCTCCGATAGCTCCTTTACCATTTCACACGTGATCACTCTACCGGACCTTGGTAAAAGGGGCAGTCCATTCGGCCCTCGCCGAATTACCGGCGTCGGCTCCGGTGCAGTCTGCGCTTTTCTGATCAATTCGGTAATTGCGGCGCTCAGCGAGATCCCCTTCGCCTGCGCATAGATCGAGGCAATCTCGTGCACGTCGTCATCAAGTGTCACTGTGGTTCTCATAAACCAATTTTGCATCATTTTCTGTTTTGATGCAATTCTACAAAATTGCATCACACTATTCTTTGATGCACACCTGTGCCCACCATCACACAGGTGTCCAAAACCGGTACACATTTTCCTCTTTCTTCGCCTTTTTCGCTGCCAAACTCTAATCCGCCCTGCTACAATCCCTTCGAAACGCCTTGCCTTCCAGATTCTTACTTTTTCCGCCTGGTGCATCGGCGGGGAGGTTCTGGATTGCCCTTTTTGAGGAGGAACCACCATGCCGGTAGCCGACGAGCGCGCAAAAGCAGTTGAACTCGCCCTTGCACAGATCGAAAAACAGTTTGGAAAAGGGTCAATCGTCCGGCTCGGTTCCCGTGAAGCCCTTCTGCCCATTGCGGTTATCTCCACCGGATCCATCAGCTTCGACGCCGCGCTCGGCGTGGGCGGAATTCCCCGCGGCCGGGTATCGGAGGTGTTCGGGCCTGAATCCTCGGGCAAGACCACCATCTGTCTGCAGGTGATTGCCGAGGCCCAGCGGGCCGGCGGCCTGGCGGCCTTTGTCGACGCCGAACATGCCCTCGACCCCGGCTACGCCAAGAAACTGGGCGTTGATGTCGACAACCTCCTCGTCTCCCAGCCCGACTCGGGCGAGCAGGCCCTCGAGATCACTGAGGCGCTGGTCCGCTCAGGAGCGATTGATGTGCTGGTCGTCGATTCGGTCGCTGCCCTCGTCCCCAAGGCCGAGCTCGACGGTGAAATGGGCGACTCGCACGTCGGCCTGCAGGCGCGCCTCATGTCGCAGGCCCTGCGCAAGCTCACCGGCACGGTATCGAAGTCCCGCACCGCTCTCATCTTTATTAATCAAATTCGCGAAAAGATCGGCGTGATGTTCGGCAACCCCGAAACCACCACCGGCGGCCGCGCCCTCAAGTTCTACTCCTCGGTCCGCATCGACATCCGCCGCATCGCCGCCATCAAGGAAGGCGACGCGGTGACCGGCAACCGCACCAAGGTAAAGATCGTCAAGAACAAGGTGGCCGCGCCCTTCCGCGAAGCCGAGTTCGACATTCTCTACGGCGAAGGCATCAGCCGCGAGGGCGACGTGCTCGATCTGGCCGTCACCCACAACATCGTCGAGAAGTCCGGCGCGTGGTACAGCTATGCCGGCGAGCGCATCGGACAGGGCCGCGAAAACACGCGCGCCTTCCTCAAGGAGAACAAGGAACTCTTCGCGAAGATGGACAGCGAGCTGCGCAAGCGGCTCAACATCGGCGCTGCCAAGGCCGAGGTGCCCGAGGTGCCGGCCGGCGGCCATGCCGAGGCCAAAGAAGCGGTCAAGGCCAAGCGCGGCTGAGCCCAGCGAAAGCAAGTTGCCTGAAGCTTGCGCCATTGTCAGGGTTGCGCGGGAACATTCGATAGTGCCTGCCCGTACAGAGCGGGAACGGCAATGGATCGGCGGGACAGTTTTCGCTCTAGAATTAAAACTCAAGTGAAGACGATTGCGCGAATAGCGGCTTTGGGGCTCACGCGGCTGATCCTCGCCTCGTCCGCGCTGCTGGGCCTGGGCGCATTGCCCCTGGCCGCGCAAACGCCGGCCCCAGCCAGTTCCGCCTCTGAAGCGCCAGCCATCCATTCCGTTGCCAGCGTAGACGGTCCGTGGCGCTTCAACATTGGCGACGATCCCCGCTGGGCCGATCCGGCATTCGACGACTCTTCCTGGCGCACCGTGCAACTGGGCCGGCCGCTCAACGATCAGGGCATTGAGGAATACACCGGATACGCCTGGTACCGATTCAGGCTCCAGCCACAGGTTCTTGCTCCTCTCGCCGCAGGCCAGTCCCCGCTGCTGTTGATCACAGGCAACTCCGTGGGGCAACTCGCAGTCTATGTGAACGGTTACGAATCGGCGCACACCCGCGGCATGACGGATCCCCCGTCGATGTATCTTTCGCAACCATTCGCCGCCTCGTTTCTCGGCGTCTCAATCTCAGGCCCCATCGTGATTGCCATTCGCACCTGGGCCGGGCCCGACGTGACCGTTCACAGCGGCCTGCTCGGCAAGGTGGAATTGGGTTCGCAGGGCGACCTCACGGAAAGAGTCAATGCAGCAATTGCGCAGCAGTGGAACCAGCACGTCGTTTCTGCCCTCGTGCTTACTTTCCTCTTCCTGTGCGTCGCAGTCTTCGGGGCTGCGCTCTACCTGGCCCAGCGCAATCACGCCGAATACCTCTGGCTCTCGCTACTCTGCGTCTCGGTTGCCGCGGGCGGTTGCGCCGATGCAGCCTTCGGGCTGGAGTGGATGCCGCTTGCTGTCTACGACATCTTCACCGCCTTCACAGGCCATGTGTTCATGGCCGTTACCCTGGAGTTCATCCTGCGCTTTACCGGCAGCCCGTCTCGCAGGTTCGTTCGCGGTGTTCAAATCGCTGTGCTTCTGGTGCCGTTCACTTACTTCATTCCTCTCCACCAGGTCTATCAGGTCCTCTCGACCAGCGCTGAAGTCCTGTTCTGCAGCCTCGTGTGCGTCCTGCTCTTCCGTGGCTGGCGGCGAAAGCATGCTGACGCAGGTGTGATGCTTCTGCCTTTCTTGCTGGCGGCCACCGCAGATTCCGTTGACACCGTCCTCAGCTACGCTGCAGCGAATCATTGGCTTCCCGAACAATTTGCGGCGCTTCGTTTTCATCTCGGCCCCGTCGAGTTCGGCACCGGCACCATTGCCTACACAATCTTTCTCGGCAGCCTCATTGCGGTCATCCTCTACCGGTTCGTGCGCATCAGCGCGGAGGAGCAGCGCTCCGAAGCCGAAATCTCGGCGGCACGCAGCGTTCAGGCTCTTCTTATCCCCACGCACCTGCCGTCGAACAAGAACTTCGTGCTTGAAAGCGCCTACCTCCCCATCCACGGCGTCGGCGGCGATTTCTTTCAGGTGCTGCCGCTCAAAGACGATTCGCTGCTGATCGTGGTTGGAGACGTGAGCGGCAAGGGCCTGCAGGCGGCAATGAATTCGAGCACCCTGGTGGGCGCGCTGCGCAACGAGCTATCACACGACCCGGTGACGGTACTGGAGCACCTCAACCGCGTCCTTATCGGTGCCGTGCCGTCCGCGGGCGCGGTCCCTGACCTGGACTGCGCGCCGTGCTACGCCACCTGCCTTTGCGCGAGGATCTATCCCGACGGCGCCACGACCATTGCCAACGCCGGCCATCTGGGCCCCTACCGCGACGGCCGCGAAGTTCCGCTCACGCCTAGCCTGCCCCTGGGAGTCATCGCTGACGCCCAATTCGAGCAAACGACCTTCCGGCTCGACCGCGGCGACAGGCTTGTCTTCATCTCTGACGGCGTGGTTGAAGCGACCAATGCGCATGGCGAGCTCTTCGGCTTTGAGCGCACTCAACAAGTGAGCAACGAGCCGGCGCGGTACATTGCGCAGACCGCAAAACATTTCGGGCAAAATGACGACATCACCGTGGTGTCGCTCTACGTCGCCTCCCGCGCCGCGCAACACAGCAGCGAAGAAGCCGTGTACTCAAACTAGGGACAATCAGGAACAACTGAGACGCTACATCGCCATAATGCCGTAAAATCGCCACTGAGCATAAGAATGCCCGTCAAAGCCCTCTATCCCGGCACCTTCGATCCACCCACCAACGGTCACTTGGACCTGATCCAGCGCGGGGCCAAGATCTTCGACAGCCTCACCGTCGCCATCCTGGTCAATCCCGTCAAGAATCCTCTGTTTACCGTCGAAGAGCGCGTCGAGATGCTGCAAGAGGTGACGAACCCCCTCGGCAACGTTTCCGTCGCCACCTTCGACGGGCTGATGGTCGGCTTCGCGCGTCAGCAGGGCGCGACCGCTGTCCTGCGCGGCATCCGCGCCATCTCCGACTACGAGTACGAGTTCCAGATGGCCCTCATGAACCGCCGACTCGCTCCCGAGATCGAGACCGTATTCCTGCAGCCGGCCGGGCGCTACTCGTTCGTCAGCTCGCGCATGGTCAAAGAGGTCTTCAGCTTCGGCGGCGACGTCACCGGCCTTGTCCCGCCCAACGTACTCAAGCGCCTGCGGGCAAGGATCAACGGCGGCGGCTGAGGCGGGGCCCGGTCCCTCTGCAGCCTATTTGGCCTTGACCTGAAAATCTGTAAAGATAGAACTGTTATGTCCGTCACAGCCCCTGCAAAAGTCTTTGCCGACAGGATCGGCCGCATTGAAGTCTCGGCAACCATGGCGGTAGCCGCCGAGGCCGCCAAGCTGCGCGCTCAGGGCGCCAACCTGGTGGATTTCGGCGCCGGCGAGCCGCACTTTCCAACTCCGCGGCACATCAAGGATGCCGCCATCGCCGCCATCGATGCCAACTTTACCCGCTACACCGTCGTGCCCGGCATTCCCGACGTGCGCAAGGCCATCGTCGAACGCCACGCCTGCGACTTCGGCTCGGACTACTCAATCGACGAGGCTATCTTCACCACCGGCGGCAAGCTGGCGCTGTTCAACGCCATCCAGGTGCTGGTCGACCATGGCGACGAGGTCATCCTGCCCGTTCCCTACTGGGTCAGCTTCAAAGACATCATCCAATACGCCGGCGGCAAGGTGATCTACCTCGAGACCGAGGAATCAGCGAACTTCCGCATCACCGCCGACGCCATCGAGCGGGCCATCACGCCGCGCACCAAGGCCATCATCCTCAACTCACCCTCGAACCCGGCCGGCTCGGTGGTCTCGGCTCAGGATCTGGAGCGGGTCGTCCAGCTCGCCCACGAGCGCGGTATCTTCCTGCTTTTGGACGAGTGCTACGTGTACCTGAACTATGCCGGCAAGTGCGTCTCGGGCGGCTCGTACACCTGGGCCAAAGAGCACCTCGTAATTCTGGGCTCGCTCTCGAAGACCTACTCCATGACCGGCTGGCGCGCCGGCTACGCGCTGGCGTCGAAGCCGGTCGTCGCCAATATGAGCAAGCTGCAGTCGCAGTCCACGTCAAATGCGACGAGTTTTGTTCAGAAGGCCGCAATCGCCGCGCTCCAGGGCTCGCAGGAGTGCGTGGCCGAGTTCCGCGCCGAGTTCATCGATCTGCGCGACTACATGCTCGCCGCGCTGGCCGGGATTCCCGGCATCACTTGCACCAAGCCCGAGGGCGCGTTCTATGTATACCCCAACATCGGGGCCTTCATCGGCAAGGGCGGCATTAAATCAGCCACCGAGCTGGCCACGCGCCTGCTGCACGAGGCCCACGTGGTCACCGTTCCCGGCGAGGCCTTCGGAACCCGGGAGCACGTCCGCATCTCGTATCCGGTCACCAAGCAGAACATCGACGAGGGAGTGCTCCGGATAAAGGAATTCCTCGGCAAGCTGGTGTAGCACGTCGGGGCTGAAACCCGCATCAAGAACGAATTGTCATCCTTCGACTCGTAGGATCTGCGGTTGTTTTTATGACCGCGTCAGGCAGAATTCTCCGGCCCATACGCGCTTATCCCGAATACGGCGTCGACCCCGGCGGAATAATCTCCACGCCGTTCAGCACGCCCTGATTCTTCACCTCCCACGCGGCGACCGGATTTAACCGCCCGCAATCCAGGCATCTCGTGGTGTTGAACTCCACCCCGCAGAACGGGCACGCCGATTGGCAGGCAAAGGTGTCAAATGCCGAGTTGCAGTTCGAGCACCGCCAGTAGGGGCCGATGGGCGGCTTGGAGTGGCATTCCGGGCAGGCGAACCCCTCGCGGCGCGGAATCTTCTCAACCTTGATGAGACGGCGGGCGTGCTGCAGGCCGCCCCAGCAGTTCAGCACAATAAAACCGGCAATCAGAAGCGTCCAGGTCGAACGCATTGGAGGCACCAGCAGTACAAGGCCCACCAGGCCCGCCGCGCCCACAAAGCCAATGATAGTTGCGACCTGAAGGCTCTGCCCCTTGCCCACAAAAAACCACAGCAGCGAACGCAGAATCTGCCCGCCGTCGAGCGGATAAATGGGCAGAAGGTTGAAGATGAGCAGACCGGCGTTGATTGCCAGTACGCCGCGCGCCAACTGGTAAAGATCGGGGTTCGACTGCTGCCAGCCGAGAGATACGGCCGCAAAGTACCCCGCAGCGAAAATGGGCAGCAGCGCAACATTCACCAGCGGCCCCGCAGCCAGGCTCCAGAGCTGGGCGCCGGGACGCTGCGGCGGGTCGACGTAGGCAACGCCGCCCAGCGGCCACAGCATGATGCGGTCGGCCCTGCCGCCCACCGAGCGGCATGCAAAGGCATGGCCGAACTCGTGGAGCAGAACGATGAGAAACAGCGCGAAATACTCGAGAGCGCTCCACGCGTAGCTGGAATAGCGGCCCTGGCGGGCGCCAATCTCGATGACGGCGACCACGAACCAGGACCAGTGGAGGAAGACATCGATCCCGGAAACGCGAAACAGATGCAGCGAACCCTGACGTAAGGCTGGCATTGGAGATAGGTTACTCCATTCCCAACCCGCCTTTCGCAGCGATTCGTGCCCCAGCCGGCTGCAACCCACGCCCCGGCACAGAATTCCGGCAGAATAATTCATCCGTCACTGTGCAAATGCCGTCCTGGTCGGATAGGATGATTTTTCAATGTCGAAAGCGATCGATTTTCGTCCCGTCATACTTGCCGGAGGCAGCGGCACGCGCTTCTGGCCTCGTTCGCGCCGTGCCCGCGCCAAACAAGTTCTGGCTCTCGATGGAGAGCGCTCCATGATTCAGCAGACAATGGAGCGGCTCAAGCCCATCGCCTCGCTCGAAAAATCGTGGATCATCACCAACGAATATCTGGCTAATGAGATCGCCGATCAGCTTCCCGGCCTGCCCGGCAGGCAACTCATTCAGGAGCCCTGCGCGCGCAACACCGCCCCGGCCTGCGGCCTGGCGGCCTTTTTGATCGAGCGTGAAAATCCCGATGCGGTGCTGGGCGTCTTCCCGTCTGACCACGTGATTGCCGATGAGCCCCGCTTCCTCAAGGCCCTGCAGAAGGGCATTGCGGTGGCCGCCGCGGGCGACAACATCGTTGTGCTGGGCATCGAGCCGGTGCGCGCCGAGACCGGCTACGGATACATCGAAACCGGCGACCTGGCGCCGGACGACTCCGCGCTGCATGTGCGACGGTTTATCGAAAAGCCAAACCAGAACCGCGCCGAGGACTTTGTGGCGGCCGGCAACTACTACTGGAATTCGGGGATGTTCCTGTGGTCGGCGCGCACGCTGGCCAACGCCGTGCGCGAACACCTGCCTGAGACGGCGCCCCTGCTTGAAGGCATCGCGGCAGCCTACGGCACGCCCGGTTTTGAAGAGGTTTTCAAAACACTCTATCCCAAGTGCGAAAACATCTCAGTCGACTACGCGGTCCTCGAACCGCGTTCGGCCAAGGGCGAGCACCTCTCAAACCTTTATTGCATTCCCGCCGAGTTCACCTGGAACGATCTGGGCTCCTGGGCCTCGCTCTACGAGTACCAGCTTGAGACGCGGTTGCGCGGCGATGCCGAGGGCAACGTTGCCGACACCGGCGGGTACCTTACCATTGAAGCAGCTGACAACTACGTCTTCAGCCCGCGCAAATTCGTGGCGCTGGTTGGCGTTGAAAACCTGGTCATCGTCGACACCGAGGATGCGCTCCTGATCGCGCACCGCGACCACTCGCAGGACGTGGGAAAGGTTGTGAAGGAGCTGAGCCTGAGCGACCGCAAAGAGCTGATCTGAAACGCAGTCACCCATCACCGGCGTACAATTCATGGGTGACTCAGGCGGGGAAATCGCCTGAGTGGGGTGGCTCATGCCCGAAATCGTCGATTGGCAGCCGCGCGACAAACCGCGCCGCCTGAACCCTTTTTTCTACCTGCTTCTCGCCGTTCTGATCCTCATCTTCTTCGGCGGCAGCACCGCTATCTCCTACTGGGTCGATCTGCTCTGGTTCAGCTCGCTCGGCTACGCGGGCGTCTTCTGGAAATCCTTCAACCTCGAGTGGGGAGTCTTCGCGGTCTTCGCCTTGCTCACCTTCGGGATTCTCTTCGCCGCATTCCTCGCTCTGCGCCGCCATCATGCCGCCGACCTGCCTGAAACCCATACCATCTACATCGGCCAGCGCCCCTTTGATCTACCGGTCGCAAAGGCCATGCGCGTTGTCGCCGTCATCGCGGCGCTCGCCGTTTCTCTGGCCATTGGCTTCACCATGGAATCCGAATGGCCCACCCTCGCTCTCTACTGGTACGCCCCACACTCCGCCCAGGCCGTAACCGATCCCATCTTCAGCCGCCCGCTCGGTTTCTATCTCTTCACGCTTCCGGCATGGCAGCTCATCTCGGGTTGGCTCCTCTCGCTCGCCGTATTCGTTGTCATTCTTGCCGTCGTGTTCTTGATCGCCGCGGGCAGCGGGCGGGTGCTCGACGGTAGATTCGCCGGCTCCCTGCCCTGGCGCGGCGTTTCGGTTGCCGCCGGATTCCTACTGCTCACCCTCGCCATACGCGAATACATCGGACGCTTTGGCCTGCTCTTCGAGCACCACACCATCTTCGACGGCGTCACCTATGTCGACGCACACGTCACCATCCTCGCCATGGGGTGCATCAGCATTGCGCTTGTGGTCGGAGCAGTGATCGCGATCGCCGGCGGTGTGCTCCGTCCCGGAGTGCGCTGGCTGCTCGCCTCCGTGGCCCCAGCGGTGCTCTGTTACGTAATCGCCGGTATCGCCGGATGGTATGTCACCACCTTCATCGTCAAGCCCAACCAGCTCGATCGCGAGCGGCCCTACATCGCCGATAACATCGCCATGACGCGCCAGGCCTACGGCCTCGATACCTTCGCGCAGCGCGAGTTTCCCGCCGACACCACCATCGCCGCCGCCGATCCCGAGCACAACCAGGCCACGCTCCAGAACATCCGCCTGTGGGACGTGAATGCGCTCAAGGACACGCTGCGCCAGGTGCAGGAGATCCGTACCTACTACGACTTCCCCGGTATCGACATCGATCGCTACAAAATCGACGGGTCGATGCGCGAGGTCATGCTGGGCGTGCGCGAGCTCAACGTCGACAAGCTGCCTGAGAGCAGCCGCAACTGGATCAACGACAAGCTCATCTACACGCACGGCTACGGCATCACCATGAATTCAGTAAATGGATTCACGCCCGAAGGCCTGCCCTCGCTCTACCTGAGCAACATGCCGGTGCAGAGCACCGTGCCCGGCCTCAAGGTCACCCGGCCCGAAATCTACTTCGGGGAGCTGACTGACACCGATGTCTACGTCAAAACCCACCAGCAGGAGTTCAACTACCCCGAGGGGCAAACCAACAATCTCTCCAGCTACAGCGGAACGGGCGGCATCGAACTGGGCGGATTTCTGCGCCGCGTGCTGCTGGCCTTCAATCGCGGCGACCTCACCAAGCTGCCCTTCAGCGACGACGTTTCGCCCACCAGCCGCCTGCTCATGCGGCGCAACATCCTCGCGCGCGTTACGGCCCTCGCCCCGTTCCTCACCTTCGACCGCGATCCCTACATCGTGGTCGGCGACGACGGCCGGCTTTCCTGGATCATCGACGCCTACACGTCCTCGTCGAGTTATCCCTTCTCGAGCCAGTCGAGCCTCGGCAACCAGACGGTCAACTACATGCGCAACAGCGTGAAGGCGGTAGTGGACGCCTACGACGGCACGGTCACATTTTACGTGTTCGACAAAACCGATCCCATACTCGCGGCGTGGCGCGGCATCTTTCCCTCGTTATTCGTAGACGCGTCCGCCATGCCCGCCTGGCTGCGCGCCCATGTCCGCTATCCCGAGCTGCTGCTCAGCCTGCAGGCCGAGGTCTACGGTCTCTATCACATGACCGATCCCGAGGTCTTCTACAACAAGGAGGACCAGTGGACGGTGGCCACTGAAACCGGCTCGTCGCAGGGGGGCGAGCAATCGGCAGGACCCATGAGCCCCAACTTCGTGCTCATGACGCTGCCCGGCGAATCGAATCTCGAGTTCGTCGAGATTCTGCCCTTCACTCCCATCAGCCGCAACAACATGATCGGCTGGATCGCGGCGCGCAGCGACGGCGGCCACTACGGCACGGCCATGGTCTTCGACTTTCCCAAGACGCGCCTCGTCGACGGGCCGCAGCAAATCGAGGCCCGCATCGACCAGAACGCGCAACTCTCCGGCCAGCTCACGTTGTGGAATCAGCAGGGCTCGCACGTCATTCGCGGCAGCCTTCTGGTCATTCCCTGCGGCCAGGCCATCCTCTACGCCGAGCCCATCTACCTGCAGGCCCAGCGCAGCCCCATGCCGGAGTTGCGCCTCGTCGTCCTCGCCTTGCAGGACCGCCTCGCGTATGGGCCCACTTTCGATGCCGCGCTCAGCTCGCTCTTCGGCTCTGAGGCCGCGTCCATCGCCCAGGCAGAATCGCCGCAGCCCGGCGCTCCGGCAGCATCCGGCGTTCCAGCATCGTCCGGCGGCGCAGCCCAGCCCGCCGCCGACATTCATGCGCTCATCGCGCGCGCCGGCAGCGATTTCGCCGATTATCAGCGCCTCACCTCAGAGGGCAAGCTCGCTGAAGCCGGCCAGAAACTCGACGACCTGAAACACACGCTGGATGAGTTGAACGCGCGGGCGAAGTAGTCGGCTTTCCCGGGTCTGAAAATCCAGACCTGGGATAGCACGGCCATTCGCTGACTCGCTGACTTGCTGACTCGCTGACTTGCTGACTCGCTGACCTGCCGTCATGCTCTACTGGCTGGGTGCTTGTGCCGCTTCCTGCCGGTAGTGTTCCAGCGCGCCGCGCAGTTCTGCCGCCGCCTGGTCGTCGTGTTGTGAAACGGCCAGATCGAGCGCCTGCTGCGCCGTCCGCGCCGCATCTGCGGGCTGGCCGGCCTTGTCGTATGCGCCGGCCAGCACCGCCAGGAACCGCCAATCCTTGCCCGCGCTCATATTCACTGCCGTTTCAAGTGAATCGATTGCTTTGGCAGTGTCTCCGCGCATACCAAGGGCGAATCCCAGGTTGAAGCGATACTCGGCCGAATCCGGCATCAGGTCGACCGCTTTCTGCAACTCATCGACCGCCTCGTCCATCTGCCCCGTCTGGACCAACGCCAAACCCAGCGCTTTGTGCGCGCTGGCCAGCTTGGGATCGATCTCCAGCGCCTTCCGCACCGTGGCGATGCCCTCCTCTTGCTTGCCGCTCTGAAACAGTGCCGCTCCCATGTCGCTCTCCACCGTGGCGTTCGCTGGATCGATGGCCAGCGACTTGCGCCAGCTTTCAATCGCCCCATCCATGTCGCCGTTCACGGCCAGCGATACGGCCAGGCTGGCCAGCCATTCTGCGTTGTTGGGGTCGAGCACGCACGCCTGGCGGTACTGCTCTACCGCCTCGTGCTCCCGGCCCACTTTGCTGAGCGCGGTCGCCATGGCAAAGTGGACCGCCGCGTCGTCGGGGTCCAGCACGACAGCCTTGCGGAAGAGCTCGACCGCCTCCGGCATGTGCTCCCCGGCCATCTGCGCGTAGGCCTCATTGGCCACGCGATAGAACTCGGTCGCCTGCGGATCGATCTTCTCCAGACCGTCCCCGGGGATATTCACGAACTCCGGAATATTGACTGCGCGATTGCCCGCCGTGGTGTTCTCAACCAGGATCGCCGGGGAATCGTTCCCCTTCGCGTCAATGTGCGTCAGCATCAGCTGCGTATACGGCGAGCGCGCCTTCGATGAAAAGGCCAGCCACCGGCCGTTGGGCGAAAACGAATGCCACGAATTCATCCGCCATAGGTTGCATCGCATCATCCGCGCCGAGCCGCCCGCGAAGGGCACAATGTAGAGTCTGCTGTCAGGACGCATCAGCAGTCCGTTGTGGTTCTCGACGAAGACGATCCACTTCCCGTCCGGCGACACCTTGGGGAAGTCGTTGCTCATGCCATTGTGCGACGCTCCCTCGATGGGTTCCGCCTTGCCGCCGCGGCCCTGATTGAACGGAATGCGGTAGAGGTCATATTGAATCTGCGGCTCGCGCGGGTCGTTGGCGTAAGTCGGCCTGAGCGCGTTCGGTGGATATGGATCTTTGGCCGCGGCGCGGCTGAAGATCAGATATTTTCCGTCCGGCGACCAGAATGCGCAGGCTTGCACCAGGTCCGGGTCGTCGGCCCCCGGCAGCGGCTTCAGCTTCTTTTCCACGCGGTCGTACCAGGCCAGAATGCCGCGCATGGGATAAAAGACCTGGGTAAAGTCCAGGTGGTTGTAATTGGTACTGAACATCCGATTGGACAATCCGGTCGTGAATTGGGGGTGTTCTTTGTCGTGGCTATGTCCAAGATTCGGCGCGCCAATCGTCGTCACCACGTAGCGGCCGTCCGGCGATATCTGCGACATGAAGCCGAATCGCTTGACCGCGGGAGCCTGGGTCCTCGCGTTCAGATCCTCCTGGAAGGCGCTCCAGCGGATCGTGTCCTGGTTGCGAATGGCCATCTGCTTCGAAACCGGCACAATGGCGTAGATCCCCTTGTCGTTCTTTGGCCCATCCAAATCGATGCCCATGGTTTTGCCATCGGGAGAGAAGGAATGGCAGTTCATGCAGGTGGGCAGGCCCGTCATCTCTGTGTGGCTCTCGGCCTCGCCGATGTTGCGCAGCTTCCACTTGATCAACGGCAGCGCCGACGGGGGCAGCGGCTCGATGGCGCCATTTGCCGCGGGCGGCGAAATCATCAGGGGCACGTCGCGGTAGAAGACCGGCGCGCCAACCGGATCGGTAGACGTGGTCAGCGTGACGCTGCCGGCCGATACCGGCTGGCCCGCGCCGCCTGCCCCGAACCCCTCAATCCGGATGGTCGCCGGCGACTTGACCGAATGCTCCTTGATCCGTGCCCACGTTTCGGCATCCGGCTTCCACGTCCGCATGGCAAGCTGTTCCGGGGTGAGCGGAATCAGGCGATCGCCGGTGCCTGCCTCCGGATCGATCTCGCCCATGTGTTGATGCTCGCCGGCGGCATCCACGCGCAGAGGTGCCGAGCGGTCCGCGAACCGCACCTCGACCACCCAGCGCGTAGCCGCGTCAGTCTCTTCGTGCCATAGAAATGTAGGCGGTGGGAATTCGGGAGGAAAGATGGAGCCGTCGGCTGGGTAGTCGATGGTGAGTCTTGCCAGCGGGCTGGCCGGCTGCGCAGGCTTGTTCCCAGTCAACGATGACTGCCCTATGCTTAATCCCACCGCACCGGCGCCAACAAGCCCCGCGATCAAGACTGTGAGAGATAAAAACCGCATGCCGCTCCCGTGCGGCCCAGGAGACGAGATGAGCCGAAGATAAACGGGCCCTTGGGAGCCTGCGCTCCCCGCTGGATTGCTACGTTTTGGGAGACGGATTTTGCAGGAGTTTGGTTACATTGGCGGGGGATCAGGTCCCGCTGAATGAGACTCCGGCCCAAAAAACGCAGGCCCAAGTCTGGTTCTCGATAGCTGGGAAGGCGACTCTGTTCGTCGGGCCAGTCACCCACTTACTTGCTGACTCGCCGAACGGAGAACTCGCACTCTACCTATGCGCGCTCATCAACGCCCCGGCAATCGATGCAACTGATACTTGCTGGTCAAGCCGTCGATCATCATGGTCGCGATTGTCGCCGACATGGGAAGACCGTGCACGCCAAGCGGCGCGCCTGTAAGCGAATCGTAGCGTTCCCAGATTCCAACCTTGATGGCATTCGCTACCCAAAGGTCGGCGATGCGATTGGCGGCTGCGGCAAGCCCGTATAACATGAGCCCGGATGCGATCTGAAAGCTCGGGGCCGGCCACGCATCTCCGCGCCAGAAAGTACCCGATTGAAAATTCGGGTTGGTTGCCGCGACGGTAGGAACGGGCAGCGGCGTGGCCCACGCAGGCGATCGAAGCGCCTCTGACATCCTCGCCGCCTGCGCGTCCGTTGGAACCTTGGCCATCAAGGCAACAAAGCTGCCTACCGTCGGCGACTCGATCTGCGCCAGCGAATCGCGCTGGACCGCAAGGAAACACCCGTGCTTCTCTGACCACATGTGCGCGCGCATCGCATCCACGCCGGCATCATGCCGCTTGCGCCGCCGCTTGGCCATCTCCATGTTGCCGGCTTTATCGGCTAATCGAGCCAGCGAAGCCTCTGAAAGCAGCAAATAAGCAGTATTGGACGGAATCAGAATGTCGCCGTACCACGCGCCGTTCTCTGGTCCGGCCTTTCTTCCAGGATGCGGCGTCAGCTTCAGAGCATCCAGGTCTACTTCGTTATCGTAGGTTTCATAGCGCGCATGCTGCACATCTCCGCTGTACGATCCAACTCCAATCAAGCCGCAATTGGTAACGTCACGTTCCCTCCAGTACCACTCGTGGAACTCCTCGAGGGGTTCTAGGCCCTGCCGCACCAGTTCGATATCGTTGTTCCTTTGGTGAGCCCGTTCCATTCCCCACGCCAGCAGCGGAATCTGCGAATACGCCGGAAACGTCTGCCACTGGTCTCCTGGCACCCAACCCTTCTTGACGAACGGAGCGATGAAGTTCGCAACCATTCCGTGCATGAATTGCGGCTTGGCCTGGTTCCATCGGCGCTGAAAATCCCAGTAGTTCTCAAAGACTTCGCGGATGAGTTTCTGCTGCCCAGGGAGAATCGCGAGCAAATCGACGACGAACGTGGTGTCCCACAGCCATTGGCCGTGGTAACCCCCTCCTGCCGCAATCCACCGGTGTTCAAGCGGAGGATCGGGGGACTGGATCGCTGCGACAATGCACTGAAGGTAAGCGTCCTTGAGAAGTTTCATCACCGCGGGATCGCTGCTTTGAAATGTCTTCTCAAGAAACGCGACTGTCGTCTCTTCATCGGGGGAAGCGGCTTCTCTTGCCGGCGCGCTCCTGCTGCTTCCCAGAATCCATGCCGGAAACGCCGAAGTTGCGGCTGCACCAATCCCCGCCAGCAAAAGCTCCCGGCGTGAAGGGTCAGTACTTCCCAGTCTCTTCATTGCATTCCACCGGATCATTCCTTCTGAGCCGGGCGCCCCAGGTCTCGCTTCTGAGACCTGGGATAGCACGACCCTTCGCCGACCCGCTGACTCGCTGTCCCGCTCCGCTACTCCACCCCAAACGTGAACGCCGTCGTCGAGTGCATGGTCTCGCCGGGTTTGAGCGTCGTGCTCAGGAACTCGGGGTGGTTGGGCGCATCGGGAAAATGCTGCGTCTCAAGGCAGAAGCCGGTGCGTCTCGCGTACGGTTTTCCGTGGCGGCCAATGAAGGCGCCATCGAGGAAGTTGCCGCTGTAGAACTGAATCGCCGGCTCCGTGGTCTCAACCGTCAGTTTGCGTCCGCTCTCCGGCTCGACCACAGTTGCAGCATGACGAAGCTCGCCCGGCTCGCCGTTCACCACGAAATTGTGATCGTAGCCGTGGCCCAGCACCATCTGCGCAAAGGTATCTTCAATGCGGTCGCCCACCACATGCGGCGTGCGGAAATCGAGCGGAGTTCCGGCAACCGTCGCCACTTCGCCGGTGGGAATCAGCCCCGAATCGACCGGCGTGTAGTGATCGGCGCTCAGTTGCACCTTGTGCCCCAGGATGTTGCCGTCATCGTTGCCGCGCAGGTTGAAGTAAGCGTGATTCGTCAGGTTCACCACCGTCTCTTTGTCGGTGGTGGCCGAGTAATCGAGCCGCAGCGTGTTGCCCTCGAGAGTGTATTTCACCTTCGCCGTAAGCGTGCCGGGAAAGCCCATGTCGCCGTCGGGACTCACGTGCGTGAACTCCACGCCGCCGGGCACTTCCTGCGCCTGCCACAGGTACTGATCGAACCCCACCGGCCCGCCATGCAGCGCGTTGACGCCGTCGTTCTGCGGAATCTGGCAGGTCTTTCCGCCGAGCGAGAACTTTCCATGGCCAATGCGGTTGCCAAAGCGGCCGATCAGCGCTCCAATGTATGGATTTGGCTTCTTGAGATACGTGGCGAGGTCATCGTATCCCAGAACCACGTCGGCGACTTTACCGTTGCGGTCAGGCGTTTTCACGCTTACCAGGTGCGCCCCATAAGCCATCACGCGTACTTCGATATCGCCGCTCTTCAGCGTGAAGATCGAAACAGCTTTTCCATCTGCAGTATTACCCCAATTCGTCATCGCCTTCTCCTTGCGCGGCGCACTCCGCCGCTGAAAATTCAAATCGCGCGCCAAGGCGCATTCAGAGCGGTTCCACAGTAGTTGCTGCCGTCTTTGCAGCCGCGGAGGGCGGCCTTTTCTCGATGAAAAAGCGACTTAACCTCAGGCTTCGAAATACAGCAACTGTGGAACCGCTGAGTCGCGCCACATGACACTATATCCGAATCGGGCGGGTGGGGTTGTGCGCCGCGTCGCGTTTCAACGCGGGGTAGGCGGACCTGGAACGCGGAAAATCAGCCCCGCAGGGGCAGCGCCTGCCGCGCCTTCACCTTGCTCTTGAAGAACTCCAGCGTGCGCGTCAGTCCCTCTTTAAGCTGGACCTTCGGTTCCCAGCCCAGCAACCGGCGCGCTTTGGCGATGTCGGGCTGGCGCCGGACGGGATCGTCCTCAGGCAGCGCGCCGAAACGCAGCTCGCTCTCTGAACCGGTCACTTCCAGCACCGTCTGGGCGCACTCCAGAATCGTAAACTCGTTCGGATTGCCGATGTTTACCGGCAGATGCTCGTCGGTGCGCGAAAGAAGCACGATCCCCTCGATCAGATCGTCGACGTAGCAAAAGCTGCGCGTCTGGCTGCCATCGCCGTAGATGGTCAGCGGCTCGCCGCTGAGGGCCTGCATCATGAAGTTCGAAACCACCCGGCCATCGTCGGGGTGCAGCCGCGGGCCGTAAGTGTTAAAGATGCGCACCAGGCGAGTATTCACGCCGCGGCTGCGGTTGTACGCCATCACCAGCGCCTCGCCGAATCGCTTGGCTTCGTCGTAAACCGAACGCGGCCCCACTGGATTCACGTTGCCCCAGTACTCCTCGGTTTGCGGGTGCTGCTGCGGGTCGCCGTAGCACTCCGAGGTCGATGCGTGCAGGAACCCGGCATTGTGCCGCGCCGCGGTCTCAAGCATGTTCCTGGTGCCGGCCGAACCCACCGTCAGCGTTTCAATCCCCAGCCGCATATATTCAGGCGGGCTGGCGGGCGAAGCAAAGTTGAACACGTAGTCCACCCGGCCGGGGTCGTTCGCCGCCGTAAACGGCTGGCAGATATCCCACTCCAGAAAAGCGAAGCGAGGCTCGCCGGCCAGATGGACTAGATTCTCGCGCTCGCCGGTCGACAAGTTATCGACACCAATAACAGAGTGCCCATCGCCGAGCAATCGGTCTGTGAGATGAGAACCGAGAAATCCGGCGGCGCCGGCGACCAGAACGCGCATTTTCAAGTATCTAGCTCCAAATAAGTTTGCATTCGCGAAAGCCTGGCGAACGAAAGGCTCTAAATCGCAATGCTCCGAAGCTTTCCCATCTGTGACTGGTAGTTTGCGGGCCGGCCCACGCTCACATAAGTAAACCCGTGCTGCTGCATCGTTGCCGGATGGTAGAGATTTCGTCCGTCGATCACAATAGGGAAGCGCAACTCCTGGCTCAACCGGGAGAGGTCGATCTTTGCAAACTCCTTCCAGTCGGTAAGGATCAACATCGCATCGGCATTGTGCGCCGCTTCATAGATGCCGGACGCATATTGCATCCTGTCGCCTTCAGGCAGCACCTCTTTCGCGCGCTCCTGCGCCGCAGGATCGTAAGCGACAATGGTTGCGCCGCCCGCCTGCAGTCTGCGTATCACGTCGATGGCCGGCGATTCGCGAATGTCGTCGGTTCCGCCTTTATAGGCCAGACCCAGCGCAGCCAGGCGCTTGCCGCGCAGCGTCCACAGCGCCGAAAGCACCTTGTTGTAGAAGATCTCCCTCTGCGTATCGTTGATCTTGCGCACTTCAGCGAGCAGTTGGAAGTCGACGCCGCGCTGTTGCGCAACCCAGTGGAACGCGGCCACATCCTTGGGAAAGCACGAACCCCCGTAGCCCAGACCGGCGCGCAGGAACTTCGCGCCGATGCGGGTGTCCATGCCGATGCCGGCGGCAATGTCCTCAATATCCGCATCCACGGTCTCGGCCAGGTTCGCAACCGAATTGATGAACGAAATCTTCAGCGCCAGAAAAGCATTCGACGCGTGCTTGATAATTTCGGCGCTCTGCGGCGAGGTCATCAGCAGCTTCGCCGGATTGGCTGCACTGAATTGGCCTTCAAGAGCGTCCGGCATCGAGTAATAGGTTCCATCCGTCAGCGGTGCGTAGACGCGCCGCAGCAGCTCGGCCGCGCGTTCCGTACTGGCGCCCACCACGATCCGATCGGGATGCAGAAAGTCCTTAACCGCAGTGCCTTCACGAAGAAACTCGGGATTGGAAACAACATCGAAATGGCCGTCCGGCACGCCGTGCCGCTGCAGCACCCGCCTGATCCACTCGTTGGTGTAGACCGGCACGGTGCTCTTTTCCACAATCACCTTGTAGCCACTGATGGAACGGGCGATCTCAGAAACCACCGCCTCAACAAACGAGAGATCGGCGGCGCCGCTGTCGCCCTCCTGCGGTGTGCCTACTGCGATAAAAACTACTTCGCTCTGCTCTACGGCATAGGCCAGGTCGGTGGTGAACGACAGCCCGCGATTGCGGTGCTTGGCAAGCAACTCCGGCAGGTGGCGCTCGAAGATCGGCACCCCGCCCTCGCAAAGGGTCTTCACCTTGTTTTCATCGTTGTCCACGCACAAAACCCGGTGGCCCATCTCGGCAAAGCAAGCCGCCGCCACCAGGCCCACGTATCCCGATCCGATAACGCAAATCGCAACAGGCTCAGTCATCTACGGATTCTCTTTCGCCCCTGCCCCCTACCATTCCGGAAGGCGGCAGAACTTGGGTGATCGACCATTTCAATTGATCGTAGCAGCCCCGGTTCAAATGTCCGATTATCTGTGGATAGTTTAAATAGAGGATGAACTTCGTCGGGAAATATCAGGGGCCCGTACTCCAGAGCGGTTCCAGGATAGGATAGATGTGCTCTGTCCGACTTTTTTGCAGGGCCGTCCCTTCTTCGGGTCGAGACGACTTATGTGCATCGGCTCCTGGGTATAGCAGTCCTGGAACCGCTGCCGCCGCTACCCGCGCGGGACTGCAGCCCGCGCGGTTCAGCGGGCCGATTAGTACGGTTCCACTTTCAGGAAGTTGTTCAGTATGTCCCGCTCCTGCGGAGAGAAGTTGTTCTGGTAGCGCGCGGAGTTCAGCACCGTCTGCCGCTGGTCGGGGGGAACCGTGCGCAGATCCTGGAATGCCTGCTTGACCATCGCCTGGCGACCGGGTGGGAGGATCTTGTATTGCTGGTTTGCCTGCCGCACCTGCATCTGCTCCTGTGGCGACAGGCGTTCGAGCATTTCGCTGCGCGCCAGCCGCCGCTGCCGCTGATCTTCGGGCATCTGGTTCAGCTGGTGAAGCTGCCGCACCAGGCGCTGCTGCTGATCTGACGGCAGCCGGTTGAAGCTCGAACTGTTGCGCAGCAAGCGTTCCTGGTCCTGCACAGGCAAATTGCGGTGCTGATTGAGCCAGTCGCCCAAATGCCCGGGAGGCGCAGCGTTCGGCCGGGCTGCCGCAGGCCTCTGCGCTTGATATGCCGGAGCCGGCCCGGGACGATTGGCCTCCACGCTGGGGCGCGCTGCATTCTGTACCGGCCTGCCGGTCTCCGCCGGACGGGACAGGCCCTGCGCAGGACGATTCTCTCCTGCGTTGGCTCCCCGCTGCTCGCCTCCGGCTGCCGGGTACGCCCCCACCCGATCGCGGTTCTCGCCCTGATAGGCGCCACCCTGATTCAGGCGTTCCTGGTTCCCGCTGCCCTGCGCTCCACCGTTGGGGAGGGCCGGGCGCGCAACCCCGGGATTGGCGTACGGCCGGTCAGAATTGGCGTACGGCTGCGCAGGCCGAGCAGCGCGATACTCACCCTGGTATCTGCCCTGAAACTGGCCCGGCTGGCGCTGGAATTGACCGCCCTCACCCTGATTTCGCCCCTGAGATTGACCCCGAAATTGACCCTGATTCTGCCGTTGGAGCTGGCCGTTCTGGCGCTCCTGCCGACGCTCCTGCTGGCGCTCCTGCTTTTGCCGCTTGCGCATCCGGGCGCCCTGCCCCGCCCGCTGGCCTTCAAAGCGCCGGCCGGCCGGAGCTTCGCGACGTTCAGCGGGTCGCTGGGCCGGCATAACCGCCGGCGCCAGGCACAGGAGCAGCGCCGGCAGCAGTACCGCTAGGCGCATTCCCTCCGCTTTGGTCGTGCCATTCATTCTTCTTGCCACCTCTGGCCGCAAACCGCAATTAGATCAGTCTCCGTTGTCATTATCCGTACTGGTGAGCGCTTCCATCTGGTCCAGCACCTGCGCGTTGTTGTCCAGCGTCTGCAGGTCGTGAACCACCGTCGCATTCGTCTGCGGCTGCCCCGCCTGATTCCAGACCGTCAAATCGAGATACGCCCCGCCGCCCAGCAAAAGCATAATGGTCAGCGCCATAGCAGCCAGCGGACGAGCGTGCATGCGCGACCCGTAGGACACTCCCGCGCGGAAGCTGGCTATCTTGCGGGCCAGCCACCCGGCGGGCGCGGCTTCGCGCTCTTCCCTAATCCGCGCCTGCATCCGGGTCATGAAAAACGGGCTCGGCTCGGGAGCCTCCCAGGCGTCGAGCAGCCCCATGGTTGCCTTCAGCTCCTCCAGCTCGCGCCGGCATGCTTCGCACTCGGCAACATGCGTGTGAACCTTGGCAGGCACTCGGGCAGGATCGAGCAGCAGGTCCGCCAGCTTCGATTCCGTCTCGGTGCAATTCGATTTGTTCATCATGATCCCACCCCCGTCTGCCGGTTGGTTCCGGCTTCTTTCAACTCACACAAAATCCTTCAACTTGTCCCGCAACGTCTGATAGGCGCGGAAGAGCAGCGACTTCGTTGCCGATTCGCTGAGCTTCAGCACCTCCCCAATCTGCCGGTAATCCATCCCCTGGTACTTGTGCATCAGCACCGCCATGCGCTGGCGCTCCGGCAGCGCCATCACATGACTCTTGATCGCGGCCATACGCTCCTTGCGCAACATCTGCTGCTCGGCCGACGGCTCATCGTCAGCCAGATCGGGAGTCGTGCCTGTCTCTTGGTCCGGCTCGTCGAGATAAACCGTCTGCGCGGCCCGTTCGTGCCGGGTATCGCGCGCGTGGTTCACCGCCAGGTTGGTCGCAATCCGGTAGAGCCACGTGGTAAACCGCGCCTCGGCCCGGTAACTATCCCTGGCACGATAGACGCGTAAAAATACTTCCTGCGCCAGCTCCTCGGCCACCGCCTGGTTACGAACCATACGGTACAGGAAGTGAATCATCGGCCGATGGTATTTTTCGACAAGGTAATTAAAACTCGCCTCGTCCCCCGCCGCAACGCGCAGCATCACAGCCGCATCGCCCGCCGGATCGGCCTCGGCCCTCAGCGCCGCAGCCGGATCGATCTGGGTGATCGCCGGGCCTGCTCCCATGACGGTTCTGTCGAGGCCCGTTCTGTCCAGGACCATGGTCGCCATATCTTCTGGAACCCCATCGTCCGCGGAAGGTTGCGCTTCGGGGTCCATTTCCGGGTCCATTTCCGGGCCGGAATTCCCTTCGCCGGAAGGCCCCGAACCCCCTCCTGATCCTGAGGATCCGGCAATCGCCGCGAACCGGGCCAATCGGGCTCGACCCGCGGCTCCGGCGCTCCTTTGAAGCACGCTCAATGGCGGCCATCCGGCCGGCAGGGGGCAAAGCTCTTCGCCCTCAAAGGAGGGGAAAATGGCCGCGCGGAGGAGTGATCTGACGATCCGGAACATGTGTCGCTGATACAAGAATTCGGCAGCGGATCAGATTGAAGGGTACGGGCTTCAGCCCGTACATAAATCGAGCAAAATGTCTGCGGGCTTTAGCCCCTGAGGCAGAGCTTTTTCAAACTGACCCACTAAAAAACTCGCTGCGCCAGGCCGGTTCTTCACTTCCGGCCCGGATTGGTTCCACGGCGAAACTGCAGGATCTGCATCTCGATCGAGCGCCTCATAGGTCGCCGCTCCTTAAGGTCGCGTCGACTTGAGAATATCGGCCACTGGACACATCATCTGCAGTTTCGCGCCAAAGCCCTGCTGGTGTTACTCTAAACCATACAGTTCTTCCCTCGCTCGGGTCTTTCCCCGGAGCTGTAAGGGAAGCTCCGAATGGGCGCAAGTTTTGAAAGGGCACGACTTTAGTCGTGCCTTGAGTGCTCAAAAAAGAGGCCGGGGCTTTAGCCCCTGAGGGAAGCCCTCCCTCATGCCTTTCGGGCGGCTAGCTCAGCTGGTTAGAGCGCCTGCTTCACACGCAGGAGGTCCGGGGTTCGAGTCCCTGGCCGCCCACCATCCTACATTCGGTTTTGCCGCCGGAAATGAGGTCCTTCGTCGCCACGGCGACTCAGGATTTCGCCTGCGGGCTCCCGCTGCGCTCATGCCCGCAAAACGGCTCAAGTTCGAGTCCCTGACCGCCCACCATTCCAGCCCGCTTTGGCGTCTGTTACTGCTGGAACACCTCGTTCACGTCGTTTTTCTCCGGGGCCACTGCAACCAGGTCGCCGGTTTTAATGTAGACCGACCCCAGCTTGCCGGTCGAAACGTCTTTCACCATCAGCCGCAGCGCCGCGGGTTTTGGCCCGGGAACAAAGATGGTATCGGTCAATTTACCGGTCGTCATCAACCCATTGAACTGTTGCGGGGTCAGCTTCAGGTTGACGGGGTAGCTCATCAGCTTCAGCGGCCAGTCTTTCTCGTTGTAGGTGCACACCGCTACGTCGAGGTTGAGTTGGCGGCCGCCATCGGCCGTCGGCGAAAAGGTCAATGGCGCCGGGTCAACCGCGAGCGAGAACTTGAGCTGGCCGGGTGAATCGGAAGGCAGATTTTTTGCCGTGAAGGTGATCGAGGTCGCGTCGAGGTAATCGTCGCAATCCGACTGAAGTTGCGCCGATTGAATCTTCGGGTCGGGGTTGCCTTCGGGACTGGCAAAGTATCCCTCACGGTACTCCAGGCGGGCTCCGTGGAGGCCGGTCTTTACCGCGATCTTCCTGAATTCGCCGTTCCAGTTCTCGGAGTCGGAGTAGTAAGCAATCTCGTAAAAGTCGCTGCTGTCGTCCACCGCCTTGTGAACGCAGTCGCCCAGGTCGTTGTCGCCCGTACACACAATGCCGCCGGTTCCATCGGCAACCTCATGCATCGTGTCAACTGCGGCGTTCTGCAATATCGCGTCGCGCGACGTGCGCTCAGAAACTCTGGCTACATCTTCGCCGGGATCCACGCCGGACGGCTGCGCCCCGGCTTGATACGCCTGCAGCGTCTGTACCCCGGCAAGATTCACCGGATACACGGCGATCTTGGCATCGCTGAGAATTGCCGTCAGGCGCCGCACCTTCGGAGCGTAGCTGTGGGTTTCAGCCCATTGGTCGCCGCCCGGCAGAGCTGATGCGGTCCTTTCCTCCGCGACGGTCAGACTATTCGCGCCCACGGCAAGGCTTGAGAAAAGGTTGATCGGAAACGACGTCGAAAGCCACAGCAGATTCTTGCGGCCCGAATAGCCTGACAGGTTCTCGCCCAGCGAGGTGAGTGCATTGATCGTCCTCACCACTCGCTCGTCCATGGTGGACGTGTAGATTCTCATATCGAAATTTGAGATCGATGCAATCACGCCTGCGGCGTTGATGTCACCCGCCGCGGCTTCTGTAGCGAGATTAGCGGGAGAGTCCGGATCGTCGCGCGGGTCCATGTTCGCCATCCCTACGTTGGCCGTGCTGACCGCCTTCCTCAACGCCTCCTGCAGCAGCTTCGGGTCGCTGGTAAAGCTCTGCAGCAGCGTCAGCCGGTCGCCCAGTAGAAATACCGCTACCGGCACGTTGGCCGGAAGCTGGCGAAGCATCTTCAGCATCTGCACGTGAACCTGCGCCTGGCTTTCGACCGCGGTGTTCAACCCGTCCACCAGCAGAACGGTTGGCGGGACCGGATCCTTCTGGGCCGTCACCGCATTGGTGTAAACGCCCTTCGGCGTCTCGGGCTGGATTGCCGGGGCCGCCATGCCGGCCATGTGCACTTCTCTGAACTCGGCGATCTTCTGCGGGTACGTCTTGTTGCTCTTGATCGGCGTCTGTTCTTCGACCTGGAAGTCCTCAGGCTTGAGTCCCTGGATGTGATTGCCCTTGGAGTCTTTAACAACCAGCTCGAGATTCACCAGGCGCGTGTACGTGCGCAGCGTATAGCCGGGCTGGTCTGCCTGATTCTGCGGAGCTTGATTCGCGGCCGGCTGGGGTTGCACTTGTATTGGCTGGGATTGCGATTGAGGAGTGGAATTCTGTGCGATGGACGGCAGAGTCAGGCTTGCAGCAAACACGAGGGCCGGAATCAGCCGAAGGCTAAGACGTGCCATAGGAGCCTCCTGGCAATTCGAGTTCATTATTGCCCAGTTGCCTCATCGGGACAATGGCGCAAAGAACCATCGACTATGATGCGCGGGAGCGGCGAAAAGGTGCCTCGTTCAAACAACTTCGCAGGTTTCGCCAACAGTGCAATTAGAACCAAGTCCGCTCAAATGGCGGGTGCCCCAAGTCTTGGAAATGATAGTTCAACCACAACACCTGGGTGCCCCAGCATTGGTGACGGGTTGAAGGTGGCGAGACCTGGGCCACCCGCCCACTCACGCTCAGGGTTTGGCTTTCGCCTTCGTCTTCCGCATGATCTGGCCCCGAATCTCGCCCGCAGGGTAATTCAAGGTGTGGACATCGACGTACGTCAGGTTGTTGTGCAGTGCCTCGGCCTGATCGCTGGTCAGCGTCGCGTTACCGGTGACCGGGCTGACGGGGTTGTTCGCACCGAATGGAACCACTATCCCGGCGCTTGCGCTCTTGTCTGCCGGGCCATGAATGTGGGTTGCCGTTGCGGGACCGCTCAGTGCTTGAAAGCGCAAAGTGAAACTCAGCACCATGGTTTCAGTGTTGAACGTGGCCGTAAATGTTCCCGTGCCTGCCGATTGGTTCGGAGGAACGACCGCGGACCCGCCCAGTTGCGCCGAGTACTGTTCGACGGCCGCGTGCGCCGTGATCGAAAGAAACACAAATGCTACTGCCGTCAAGGCTCTGCGCTGAAGACCGTTCGTCATAACTTGCCTCATTCGGTGGTGGTGTTTCTCGCTGTGGGCGTAGAGCATCAACCTTATCATCAAAGCACCGGGATTTCCCGATTACCTTACAAGACCACCAGAAGTCCTATCGGATCGAAGCGAGGGTGGCCCAGGTCTAGGAAATGATAGTTCTACCACAACACCTGGGTGCCCCAGAGCCTGTCCTGAGCGATGTCGAAGGATCTCGATTCTGAGACCTGGGAGACCACGAACCCAACCCCGCCAACGTGCGCGCCAGCGCGCTCTTACTCCGCTGACCCCGCCGTTTTGCAGTTAATTTCCCCTCTCTGCGCTACATTGAAACCGGAATGGGAACGCGCCGGGCGCATCCGCCTCGCAAAACGCGCCGAATCCGCCCCGTAACTCCTTTGCCATGAGGACTTTACGGGGTTAAGTCGTTTGTTTTCAACGGGTTACGGCAAAAGGTGAAAGGTACAAGTGGCTCAAAATAAACCACTTAACCCCTAAAAGGGGGGGATATGGGGGGTACGCTGTCAACGCTGACACGCCAACTCGCTGGCTTGCCAACTCGCCGACTCGCTGCTACGCCCTCGTCCAGTCCAGGATCACCTTGCCCGTCTGCTTTGAGACCATGGCCTCGAATCCCTTCTCGAACTCCGTGTAGTCAAAGCGGTGCGTGATTACCGGCGAGATATCCACGCCCGACTCGAGCATCACCGACATCTTGTACCACGTCTCGTACATCTCCCGGCCGTAGATGCCGCGCAACGTAAGCATGTTGAAGATGATCTGCCGCAAGTCGATGGTCATTGCACCGGACGGAAGGCCGAGGATGGCGATCTTGCCGCCGTGGCTCATGTTGGAGATCATGTCGCCCAGCGCCTGCGGATTGCCCGACATCTCAAGCCCCACGTCGAACCCCTCGGTCATGCTCAGCTGCTTCTGCACCTGCTTGAGCGGCGTCTGGCTGGGATCGATGGCCAGCGTCGCGCCCATCTTGCGGGCCAGTTCGAGCCGGAAGGGGTTTACATCGGTGATGACCACGTGCCGCGCGCCCGCGTGCCGGACCACCGGAATGGCCATGATGCCGATGGGGCCAGCGCCCGTGATGAGCACGTCCTCACCCAGCACCGGGAAGGCCAGCGCCGTGTGCACGGCGTTGCCGAAGGGGTCGAAGATGGCCGCCACCTCCTGGTTAACGCCGGGATTGTGCCGCCAGATGTTGGACATCGGCAAGGCGATGAACTCGGCATACGCGCCGGGCCGGTTGACGCCCACGCCCTGCGTGTACGCGCACAGGTGGCGGCGGCCGGCCAGGCAGTTGCGGCAGCGCCCGCACACCACGTGGCCCTCGCCGCTGACAATGTCGCCGGCAAAAAAGTCGTTCACGTTCGAGCCGACGGTCACCACCTCGCCCACGAACTCGTGGCCGATGGCCATGGGCACGGGAATGGTCTTCTGCGACCACTCGTCCCACTCGTAGATGTGCACGTCGGTGCCGCAGATGCCGGTGTAGTGAACCCGCACCAGTACGTCGTTGATGCCGATCTCGGGCTCGGGAATGTCTTCGAGCCAGAGCCCCCGCTCGGCCCGGCTTTTCACTAAAGCTTTCATTGCTGGTCTCCCGCCAATTGTGGTGAGTCGGTTTGAAAAAATCCCTCAGGGGCTAAAGCCCCAGGGCATTTTGCTGAATCTACGTACGGGCTGAAGCCCGTACCCTTCAAACTGACCCACTACTCCGCCACTTGGAAACTTTACACCCTCAGGCCGGGACGAATGTACCCCGCTCGCGGTCCTTGCGGACATGAGCCACGGGGAAAACCTGCCCGTGAATGACTACAAAGACCCCGGGCGAGAGGAGGCGCGCGGCGAAGAGGCTCTCGGTAAGGTTCTGCAGGCCGTCGCTCTTTTCAAAGCCGAGCGGACTCATGGCACCGGTGAGGATGATGGGAACCGGCGGCGAGGGGAATGCCCGCTCGATGGCAAGACCGCTTTCGACCATGGTGTCGGTGCCGTGGGTGATGACGATGGGCTGGTTGAGAGCAAGCAGCTTGCCCACCTCGGCGACCAGCTCCGCGCGGTCTTCGTCGCTCATCTCCAGGCTGTCTTTGTTCATGAGCGGAGTGACCCGCACATCGAGGTCGGGCAGGCGCAGGAGTTGGAGATACCGGCCGATCTTGTTGGTTGTATTCAGCACCGCGCCCGACTGCTCGGAGTAAGCCTTCTCGATGGTTCCTCCGGTGGTGATGACCTGAACGGTCTTCATTGGGCGCCTTTCCGCTTTTCACCTTAGCACCCGGACAGGTCGCGGGTCGAGCCGAGCGCAATACGGAAGAAGGTGACGATGAACGAGCAGAAGCGGTTACACCGCTGACCGCGCAAACTGTGTCTCCTGCGCGGCTTCGCTCGCGGGCAGCAGTTCCACCACAAAACAGGCCCCATCCTCGACTGGGACGTAGCGCAGGTCGCCGCGGAAGGAACGCATGAACGCGCGCGACATGTAGAGCCCCAGACCGGTTGACTCAGCTCCTGCCTGAAATGGCCTGAAGAGATGCTCGGGCTGTGCCACGCCGCCGCCGTTGTCGACGACTTCAACGCACACCTGATTGCCAACCTTCCGGGCGTTAAGGGTGAGCATGCGATGGCTCTTGCGCAAGAGCGCCCGGCTGCTGTTTGAGGTGAGATTGAGAAACACCTGCATGAGACTCGAGCGATCGCCCCATACCAGCGGAAGTCCTGGCTCGATGTTCCACTCCGATTCGATTTCATCCTCGATAAGCGCCGGGCCGATGACGATTTTCAGCTCGTCAAGCAGCACGTTGAGATCGACTTCAGATGCCTGGCTGGCCGACTGGCGCAGATTGACGCTGGCGATTCTTTCAAGGGCGATCACCAGGCTGCCGAGCGCTTCAAAGTCCTTGTTCCCGCTGAGGGAGGCGGCACTCTTCATGTTCTGGTGCACCACGGCAATGGCGCCGCAGATGTTGCGAATCTCATGCGAGAGAGCGCTGACTGCGATGCGCGAGCCCTCCAGCAGCTGTTGCACGCCCGCGACCTCGTGGGCGCGCAGATCCTCCGAGGCGTCAAGCACCATGGCGGCCAGCCGGGTCCCGGCGTTGGTCTGGTAAGTCGAAAAGCAAATATCGGCAAGAAAGGCTTCGCCGTCTTCGCGATGCCCGCGCGCCTGCATCACCGCGCGCAGCAACTGCAGCGATTCATCGTGAAGCGTGATGTTGGTGAGCGCAGGCAGGTAGCGATGAATGAGTTTGCCCACGAGCGCACCATTCTCCACTCCCAGCATGCGGTGGGCGGCCTCGTTGGCCATGAGCACGGCGCCGTCGGCATCGGCCGTAAAGATGGCTACCGGGCTGCTCTCAACCAGCACTCTCAACTGTTCTTCAGCGTCACGGCGAGCGTCACGTTCGCGCTCGATTTCCCTCAGGTTGTCCGCGGCAGCCTGGCGGCTGATGTTCACTTCGCGAATGAACATCCCCGCTCCGGCAAAGGCCGCGAAGTACAACACGTCGCGCGAAATTCCTGTCGGCAGGTTCCATTGCAGGTCGCTGAAGATCTCGGCCAGATACGTGCACAGAAGCGCCACCGCGAAAATGGCCGGCCGGCCCATCACGCTGCCCACCATCAGCATAGGCAGGAGATACAAAAAGCCGAGCCCAACCCAGCCGACTACCATCCAGTCAACAAGCGCAACCAAGGCGATAATGATCCCCGCCCGCAACAGAACTACGCGCTTGCTGCCCTTTAAAAAGACTCCGTACATGACTCACCTGCAGAGCTGGCTGGGCACAGCGGCAGAAGGCCGCTCAAAAACATTCTAGCCCCGGGCAACAAAGCATACATAAACGCCGCGTATGGAGTTCGTATAGAAGGCCTTGCGGGGGCGGCGCGGCGCTGGGTGGGCTCGCAAGAGCGGTTCCAGGATAAATGTGCCCTATCCAGCTTTTGTGCTGGGTCGTCCCTTTTGGGGGTCTGGACGACTTATGTGCATCGGCTCCGGGGTATGGCAATCCTGGAACCGCTGTAGCCGATGGCCTGGCGGCGAGCGATGGCTCAACCCCGGAATTTGGAAAGGAGATACAGAACAAACGTGAGCACGACGCTGACGAGGATGCAAGTGCCGAGCGGGAAGTACACCGAAACGTGCTTGCCGCGAAAAGCAAAGTCGCCCGGCAAACGGCCGAGCGGCAGCCCCACGCGGCCCGCTACGAGCACGACGACGCCGATGAGTGCAACCAGCAGACCGATCCCGATAAGAAACTTGCCGGCTTCGTTCACCGCGACCCTCCTGCAACGATTCTAGGCCGGTTAAAGGAACACAGGGATCAGGGGTCAGGGGTCAGAGAACAGTTAAGCAGTAAAGCAGTTGAACAGAGACACAGCGACAGCTTCCCTTTGTCGCTTCTTCGCTGTTTAACTGTTCAACTGCTCAGTTACTTGGAACCGATCAGGCGCAGGCGCGCCGTGAAAGACCGGCCTTCGGGTTCGCTGAATGTCTCATACTTTGGAGAGTCGACGTCGTTGTTCACGATCGAAGAATTGGCAGCACCGGTCCCGTTCTCCATCACGCCGCGCAAGCCAAAGTAAGCGCCGTGAAAATGGAATCTCCATTCGAGTCCGGGACTGAAGTTGACATAATCGGGGAATCGCCTTGAGCCTGCAGCGCCCACCACCTGCTGGGCGGCATCGATTGATGTGTACGGAAAACCGGTGCGACTCTGGAAGGAGTAGACAACGTCCCAGTTGTTTTTGAGCCATGCCAGCGGAATTGGCAGCCAGCCCCACGAGATGAACCGGTTGGGCGTGTCCCAGGCCAACGGCCCGCTTTGTTCGAAACCGAGCTGCGAAGGCGTGGGCAAGTAGTCTATCGCGGCGTTGGTTCGCGCGGATGAACGCGTGTAGGAGACAAAGACCGTGTAGTTATTGGCAAAGAGGCGGCGCGCATCGATTTCAAACGAATGGTAACTATCGCGGCGATTGTTCGCGAGCAGATAATCGCCCGCCAGTTCCTGCGGGCCACTTTGATTCGCAAAGGTGAAAAGCCTTGTGGTGCGCTTCCCGATGAAGTTCGCGCCCGCAATCAGCCTCCATGGCAGATTCTGCTCCACGCCGACGCTCCAGTTCACTGCGCGCGGCGCCTCGAGTGAGCCGCGCGTCATAGTGAATGTTGATTCTTGGGCCGGGCCTGACGGCGTGATGCCATCGGTTTCGTAATATGTGTCGGAGCGGACACCTGCGAAAGTCTGCGCCAGGTAGCTGAGATCGGTGTGCTCATAATAGAGACCAACGCCGGCCGATACCTTGGTTCCTTTGTCGGTGCCCGGCGCATAAACGGCTGCTAGGCGCGGCGCCAACAGTGACTTGCGGATGATTTCATCCCAGTCAAAGCGCAGGCCCGGCTCGACCAGCAGAAGCTTCGTGATTTGCCAGTGATCCTCAAGGTAAGCAGTGAGCTCGGCGTTGTGCATCGTGAACGGCGCGGCTGGCGCAAAGACACTTTGCCGATCGAGAGTACCGTCTTCGCGCAGGTAGCTCACAGATGTGCGGGCAACACTCTCGCTGTAGCCGATGTGATCGAGATCGAGGCCGGCTTTTACCTGGTGGCTGCCCAGCCACTTGCGTGCCGGCAGATAGACCGCCGCGGTCGCCTGAACCCGCTGCGATCGGCCGGTCAGATTCTCAAAGTAGCTGCCCTGCGCGAGCTCGGGAGTGACTTGGTACGGCTCGTCTCCGTGCGGCTCATAGCCATCGCGGAAGCGCATGACGCCGACGCCGAGATCGATCAGCGCGCCGCGGACGGCCCATTGATCGCGCGCATAAGGCAGCCAGGCGACGATGTCGCGTTTGGTTGTGCTTTGCCGCGGCGTCAACGAAGAGATGCCGTCGTAAGGCGAGTGGTAATCGTTCGCCAGCAGACCCGCGGTGACGATGTTCCCCGGCGATGAGTTGGCCTGGATCTTGAATAAATTGCTGCCCCGGGTAAGCGGATCGGTGTCGGCGTTTGTAGGCAATTCAGAGATATAGATGTTGTCGTATTCGGTTTCGAGTCCGTCGTAAAACCATGCGCGATTGCGCGCCAGTGGACCTGAGAACGTGAACCGCGGAACGAACTTGTCGAATCGGATGCCGTTTGCATCACGCAGCGAAGGAATGAAGTTTGTTGCATTGAAGCGGAACCGGTTATCGCCCATTCCGGTGTAGAAAGCGATCACCCCGCCTGTGGCGCGGCCATACTCGACGGGATAGCGCGTGGCCTCGGCATCAATGGAGCGAACTGCGTCGGCGCTTACGCGCATGTCGAGTGTGCCCTGTTCTGGCGAGCGTATATCGAATCCGTCGAGAGTGTCGATCGTCTCCCACGTCTCAGAGCCTGCGACGTGCGCCTGGCCCGTTTGGTCCTGCACCACTCCGGGATAAAAGGGAAGAAGATTGCGGATATCGCGCGAAGTCAGGTAAGGGATGTTCACAATCTCAGGCGTGTTCATGGTCAGCGAGTCAGAGGGTTGAGAAGTATCGATGCCCGGCGCGGAAGCTGAGACGTTTACCTGCTCGCGAACAATCTGTTCGTGGACCAGAACGATCTTCACGGCGCCTAATCGGGGATCGATATCCGTTTCCGCGGCCTGATAGAAGCCGGGCTTCTCAGCTTTGATTGCGTAGTGTGCGGCTGTCATCAACGTTAAGTTGCATTGTCCTCGAAAATCGGTGCGGAGACTGATGAGGGGCTGTCCGGGCTGGGTGACGGTGACTTGCGCATCATGGACGACGATGCCGGTCTCATCGAAAACGGTGATCTCTACCGCACGGTGGCTCGCCAGAAATTGCGCGCTCGCCGGCGAAAGACGGCCCAGCAGGAGCAGGCAGACAAATGCCAACCGCACGAGCCCGACACGCAGGAAGGATTCGGAACAATGCTTTCGCATAGTATTGCGCTTGTGAGGATCTCATAGGGTGCGACGCCAGGTCACCGCCGCTGAGCACCCTGGATCCCAGCACTGCTTGCGTGAAAGTTACGCACAACCTCTAGTCTAAGACATCCATTTGAGAATCCGAATTGCGCCCATTGAGGCACCCTTGCTATGCGCTGACACATCAGTTCGTGACTCAATTTCGGATCGGTGAGCCGCATAGTATTGGTAGGCCCGAACCAACATCTCTGAGTTCCTCAGCGTCGGGCTCCAGTCGAGCGCCTTCTTAACCTTTGTTGTGTCGAACACGAAATCTTCGGCAATCATCCTGTAGTGGTATGGCCCTAGCGGAGACAGATGCATCTTGCTCGCGAGCTTCATGGCGAAGATAGCCGGACGCTTTGGGAGCGATCGTATTCTTGATTTCGATCCTGCAGATTTGATGACTGCTTCAAATACTTCACGCAAGCTCTCAACGTGATCCGACCCAACATGAAAGACATCAGATCTTTGCAGCCGCATGGCTTTCATGCAGACACTGGCCAGGTCGTCAGCATAGATAAACTGATATCGGTTAGCGCCCGATCCAACCAGCCACACCGTCTTGTCGTCGTCAATGAACTCAAAAAGAATCGCCAACAAACCCAGTCGCCCACTATCGATAATCGTTGGGCAGCGAATGATCACAACGTCGAGATCACTCGCGTACTGGTTTAGTACTTTCTCTGACTCGAGTTTGGCGCATCCGTAGGGTTCAATCGGCGCTGGCGGTTCGTCTTCCGCAATTGGATGGCCCGGATTGCTGGCCCAAAGACAGTTGGTCGAAGTAAAAACCAAGGTCCGGACCGAATGCCTCTTGCACGATTCGGCTACGTGGCGTGAGGCATCGACATTGCACTCCCAAATCTCTTTGGCGTCAACTTTGAGTCCATGCGCGAGCGCAGCCGCGCAATGCTGAACTGCTGAGAATTTAAACTCGCCGAAGACCTCTTCAACAAGCTTCTGGTCGCGCAAGTCCCCTGTTATATTCACCAGGTTCTGGTGGTGCGTATCGTCACGGACCAAGTCAAAACTGACACATCGATACCCCGATGCCAGTAACCTGAGTTTCAGCAACCTGCCAAAGAAGCCAGCCCCCCCTGTTACGAGCACAGTTTCCATATGAGCCTCCCCACACGGTGATACATGATGCTTTGGGAGCACACCATAGTTATACAGCAGTTTTGCGCAGAGTGCGTCCGCGTGAACCCGCGAGTGAATAGTGCCATCGCCGCACGCGACGATCTTCATCTCAGATTGGATTGCGATTGCTTTGGGTACTCAAGAAAGACGTGGCAAATGGAGATCGCCGTTTCAAAGCGTTGCGGCTGACTGCCGCAAAAAGCACTTCGGTAAATATAGCTTTCCCTGAAGAGAGACGTAAAAACCGGATCGCTCCAGCGAATTGAGTTGACCGGGCCTGGATCGACCACCTCAACAAGAACGAGGCGCGGATGCGAAGGCAGAATGGCGTGGAACCGGCTCTCGGTCTGATCCTTGTCGCTCCACCACCAGAACGGATACGGCAAATTCAGGTAGATGTTGCGATCGAAGTACGGCAGAATGCCCACGGCCGGGTACGCATATCCGTGCCATTGCGGGTTTTTCAAATAAGTCACTGCGATCGGAGTGTTCTGGGCAACATATGGCTCGAGAAACTCCGCGGCCGCGCGATCCGGAGCGAAAGCGCGATAGTGATCGAAAATGAACGCATAGCCGGCCCATAGAATCTGCGTAGCGATCATCACGCCCAGTGCAGCGCGGACAGCTTTGTCGAACGGGAATGGAGCAGCTCCAGGTTCGGGCCAGGTGATCCAAAGCAAACAGATAAGCAGGGGAGTCAGGAGGCCGGCATGCCACCATGTGAAGTACGCGAACCCCGACAAGCCGGCAAAGAAGATAACCGGCAGCAGGTAGAGAATCTTGCGTCTCGCTCCGAACCACAAAGTCACGATCGCCCAGAATGCAACGGATAGAATCGGCGGCTCGCAAACGCCCCAAATCAGCGACTGCACAGCAGAGCGCAGGTAGTTGGGATGTTCGCCGCGCACACGCGATAGCGCGAGATCGTGAGGCGGCCATGCTGTCCAGATGGCGAAGGCGTAGAACGCGAGCAAAAGCAGAGCGCAAAGTAGCAGCTTTCGCCGATCCTCGCGGATAATGCCGCCGGGGGCGCGCAACCTCTCGACCGCGTAGATAATTGCCAGCCCGCCTGAGATGATGGCTGCGTGAAGCGCCGTATTGGCCAACAGTCCTAACGCGATCGTCAGGCCAAGCGGGCTCTTCTTCCACGCAATAGCAACCAAAAACAGCAGCAGCGGAACAAGCGCATAATTCCGCGCCACCACCGCATACTGAAAAGCGATGAAGTAAGTAAACGGCAGGCTGAGCTTGAGAGAGCGCGGCAGCGGCGATCGAAACAGCAGCAGTGCGACACCGAAGACTGCAATACCGCCGGCAATCCAGTGCATGCCGGAATAACTGACGTGAACCCCGCACATGGTCCAGAGCAGAAAATGCCACAGACCTGGAGAGCCTTCGTAGCGAATGAACTTTTCAAACAGAGTTGAGAGAGGAAGGCTACGTGCAAGCTGCCATGCCTGGGCTTCGTCGACAAAAGGCTCATGATAAGGAATCGCAAACGCAACCAGCCCCGCATAGGATGCGAGCACACACCACTCGGGCCAGCGCGACTGGCGCTGAAGTTGCGCGACGGCAGGCGCGGCATTCAATCGGCCCGCAGCGCTCCCGCCTTGGTGAGACGAATCGCGTGCTTCGAAGAAGCTCTCCGTATTCGGTTGCATCTCTATCTCCCGAAAACAAAGTTCAGTTCAACGCGAAACTCCAACATGTCCTGAACCGCGATTTTAGTGCCAGCTGAGTGACGGTCTGGCGCAATGCCGTTGCGCGGCAGGTACTCTGTGAAATGATTCAGTTGCCCAGTCCCTCTCCAGTGTATTACCGGAAGAACAGTTCGTTGGATTCTGCATAAATGACGGCAGAATGCAGGCGCTCTGGTGTTCCGGGCGGATATTCATGCACCGACACACGAAGCCGGACCCATGGTGCAGCGTCGGCAGCGGCATCGCCGCCTGCGCATCGAACACTTTCCCGCTACGCCCCGGAACTGAAACCTGCTAAAGGCGTATGGCCCAAGCCGAGCTGCAACTCGCCAACAGCGGTGACCACGATCGGAACGAACTCATAAGAGACGCCCTACGCTCCATTGACGCCCCTCGATCTTCGCCGGAGTAACTTCGCGGTTGCGTCTTGCAGGCAGAGCTATCCTCTCTCTCGCGTCAGGCTATACCATCAATTTCGAGCGCCAAGATATTCTTGAGTGGCAGATTCGGAACTATGGGCTGGCGAGGAGGGCAAAATTCTCGACTTATCCGGCATCACCGCAGAGGAAATTGCAAGCAGCCTACTAGCGATCCCGGCTTTTCTTCCGGCGACAGTCTTCACGGGGTACCTGGTTGGCTGGTTTACCAACCTTCACGGCTTCCGGCAACGATCGTTTGTAGAGCGGATCTTTTGGAGCGTGCCGCTGTCCCTGGCCGTTTCAACAATTTCCTCGGTTCTAATCGGCAAGATGCTCTCCCTGACCGCCGTGGTGGTATGTCTCGCCGCGACCTCCGCGCTCTGGTTGGTTACGCTGGTCAGGGAATGGCTCCAGCGACGCCATTCCGGCATAAGATGGAATATCGGATGGCGACCGTTGGGCAGCACAGCAACGATTTTCGCAATAGCCTGGATAGCGGTCGCGGTTTTCATGCTGGTTGACTGGCAGGCCGGCCAACGACTCTTCATGAGCGTTCCAATATTTGACCATAGCTCACGGGTTAACTGGACTGAAAGTGTCCTTCGCACCGGCGTTCCCCCGCACAATGCGCAATACTTCTACAATCACCCGTCGCCGATGCGCTACTACTACTTTTGGAACGTGGTTTGCGCCGCGGTAGCGAAAATGTCGCAATTGCCGGCACGCGCAGTCTTGATGGCCAGTTGCGTATGGGCAGCGTTCAGCCTCTCGGCCCTGACGGGTCTCTATCTTAAGCACTTCCTCGCCGTTGGCGCCGGGTTACGCAAGCAGTTTCTGATCGCAGTTTCTCTGTTCGCGGTGACGGGACTCGACATTTGCCCGCTTGTCTGGAATGCGATTCATCGCATTCCTCTTACATGGGCAGATCTGGAATTATGGTCCAGGAACCCGATTAACAGCTGGTTAGATTCGTTCCTTTGGGTTCCGCACCACATCGCAGGCCTGGTGTGCTGCATGTTCGCATTTTTGCTCGCGTGGATGCCAGGTGAGAAAGAGAGACAGAGCGATATCACAAGCGTGGTCTTGATCGCCTTGGCCTGCGCGAGCGCGTTCGGCCTCTCTATCTATGTCGCGTTCGCATTCTTCCTGATCATGATCCCATGGGGACTTTGGCAGGTATTCTGCGAACATGCGCGCCGCTCGACACTGCTGTTGGCGGGGGGCGGTGCAGGCGCGGTGATCCTTCTGCTCCCATATCTGTGGGAACTCGCGCACGAGTCCACTGGAGGAAGCTCGCCGGCCGCGAAAAATGCAGCCTCGGTCTTTACGTTTGCGATTCGGGATATGATTCCTCCCGACAGTTTGCTCGCTACACATTTCTTCGAACACCTCGCCATCGGACATCCGGTAATCGCGCAAAACCTCGCAAATCTGATCCTTCTGGCGCCGGGTTACGGCATCGAATTAGGTTTCTATCTGGTTGTCTTTCTCATTTACCTGGTTCCGGCATGGCGCGGCAGAACGCACCTCTCTCCTTCCCGTAGGTCGCTCGTCTTCATCGCCGCATTGTGCCTCGTAACTGTCTCGGTTCTGAAATCTCAGGTCATAAAAAACAACGACTTTGGGTGGAGGGCCCCGCTCTTGCTGCAATTCCCGCTGTTGCTGATGGCAACAGAGGTAATGGCCGCCAATAGCGCGGCAAATCGAAAAGGAAGTCTGCCGGCAGAACCAGCCGGCCCAATTCGCAACATTCCGTCCTGGCTGACGGCGTTCGCGGGCGTTACACTCTGCATCGGAGTAATGAGCACAACCTGCCAGGCATTTATGCTCCGTTTCAATCTTCCTCTTGGTGAATTCGCTTCGCGTAAGGCTCACTCTACCCAACCTTCCGATCTCTCTCACAATGCCTATATCTCGCGCATCGGTTATTCCCAGCTTGACGCGGCCATTCCACACAATGCTGTCGTGCAGTTTAATCCGAGGTCCAGCGGCTTGTTCTGGCCGAACGTGGATTTTCTGGGAGTCGATCATCAGGTAGCCATAGCAGGCGACCAGCCGGAATGTGGCGCAGAACTGGGGGGAGATCCGAGCGGCTGCGCAACCATGGCTGCCGCACTCGATGCGCTCTTCGACGGGGCCTCGGCAGAACAGGCACGCGCGACATGCCACCAACTTGGAATCCAGTATCTGGTCACCCGCATTTACGATCGGGCATGGAAGGACAGACAAAGCTGGGTGTGGACGCTCAATTCGGTGGTCTCGGAAGAGGAATTTCGCGCGTTGGACTGCAGAAAATGAACGGCAACCCGCAAGAGGCGCGAATGCACGCCGACTGATTTTTGGAGGAAGCAAGTGGCACGCCCTTCTCAAATCGTAACGGGCAACACCGAACGGACGATGCCGGAGAACCGGGTGCTCTACCCTGCGCTCGACGGTCTCCGCGCCATCGCATTCCTGCTCGTATTCTTCCAGCACTATTACTTCATTCCCTGGGGCTGGACCGGCGTCAACATTTTTTTCGTGCTTTCAGGGTTTCTGATCACCGGAATCTTGTTTGATTCGCGAAACGATGCGCACCGCGCTCGGAATTTCTACGTGCGCCGCACGCTGAGAATCTTTCCGCTTTATTATGGCGTCCTGATTGTCGCGGTCCTCTTTGATCCGTTAGTTCATTGGAATTGGTCTGCATTATGGATCGCATGGCCGCTATACCTTGGTAACTTTCTGCGTTTTGTGTCTCCGGCGGTGAGCACGAGTAACAGCCCCGCGCAATTGGCTGCTTTTGCATGGCTCAGGCCCGTCGATAACCCCAATTTCACGTTTTACTGCGGCCATTTCTGGTCTCTCTGCGTCGAAGAGCAGTTTTACTTCTTCTGGCCGTGGGTGGTCTTTGGGGTTCGCGGCCGGCGCGCCTTAATATGGATTTGCTCGATTGTCGTTGTCGTCGTGCCCGTGGCTCGGGCGCTCGCTCAGCATGTGGCCCCAGGTTGGATGCTGGCCGCCCAGCTGCTCGACAGCGCCACACCGTTTCAACTCGACTCCCTGCTTCTAGGCGCCCTGGTTGCGCTCCTGCTTCGTGGATCACACCAGAAGCGGGTCTTTGTGATCGGCAAAATCGTTGCCATGTCTTCGGGGCTTGCCATCGGATTGATGCTCATCGCCGGGATCATCGTGTCCTATCCGAATTGGCGCTACGGCTATCCGTATCCCCTATGGAAACTAACCTTTGGCCAGACGCTATTCGACCTTCTCGCGGCTGGAATTATCCTTTGCGTCTTGCGGCCCACCGGCTTTCTGTACCGCTTGCTCAGCGTGCGCCCGCTGCGGTGGATCGGGCGAATCAGCTACGGCGCGTATGTCTTCCACGACATCCCACACGATCTCTATACGCGGATCATAATCGCAATCGGATATCACATCCGATTCGTTGCAGAGCATAGCGATTTTTGGGTCATCGCGCTCGGCTTGGCGAGCACCTTAATAATCTCCTGGCTGAGCTTTGAACTTTACGAATCAGCATTTCTCAATCTTAAAGAACGCTGGACGTTGCGAGAGCCAAAGGAGCTCGCAGTCAACCAGGGATGAGCAGCAGAAACCTACTCAGATCGAAATTGTCTTGAAAATGCCTGCGACATGGTCCGATACCCGGCTTCATTTGGGTGGATGCCGTCATCGCTGTATTCCTTTTTCAGCATGCCCTGCGAGTCCACCATCACAGGAAAAACATCGATGTATTGGTAACTATGGGCGGAGCAATACTCCCTAAGCCAATCATTCGCTTTAAGGACGAGATCGGGGCGTGCCAGCTGATAGAGTTTCTTTGCTTCAGGAGTGTAGGCGTGAACAGGTAGTAGCGAAATAAAGACAGGTTGAATGTGGTGCAATTCGGCCAATTCGCTCATCGTCGTGTCGTTCCCTTCCAGATTCAGCAGGGCCTGCTCGTCTGGAGTGCTTCGATACAACGACTCTTCATAAAAGTCATTTATCCCGTCGAGAATGATTACCGTCCTCGGGTTGAGATCAATCACGTCTTGCCGGAACCGGACCAGGATATCAGCACTGGTTTGCGCATCGATTCCACGGTTCAAATAATGAGGATTATGGAATAGAGTGTCGATGTTCCACATTCGAGTGATCGAGTCTCCAATAAAGACGACACGCTGGGAGTCGGGCGCGAGCGCGGCGTTCGCGGCCCGGAATTGATTCAATTGCCCCAGGTCCTTAATTCGCGCCATCTTGTGAGTGTTCAGGTAGCGATAGGGAGCGATTTCGATAGCGATCAAAGCCGCCGAGATGCCTACGAGCAGCGCGACCGAGACAACAGCAAGCTTGATAACGCCTCGCCAACCCTCAAAGACGAACAGCTGATTCCTGCTTTCGCTATTCATGGGATCTCCCGAATGAGACAATTTGGCGCAGAGCTACGCGATTGGCGACCCGGGCGCTGATTGATCCCTATGTTACACTCTTCGTCGAAACGATTCTGCCTTTGATTCCAGCGGTTGCATCTGCCCGTCAACGCTAAGGAGGGGAGCTGAATGGCCCGGAAGTTGATCACCATCGTGACTCCCTGCTACAACGAAGCGCTCAATGTGCGCGAGCTTCATCGGCGAGTGCGGGCAATGGCGGCGGGACTGCCAGAGTATCGCTTTGACCATCTGTTTATTGACAATGCTTCAAAGGACGGCACGGTTGACGTTCTGCGTGAACTGGCGGCTGAAGACCTCAGCGTCAAGGTTATCGTGAACGCGCGTAACGTTGGGGCAGATCGTTCGGGTATGCACGCGTTTTTACAGGCTAAGGGGGATGCGGTTGGCGCTCTGGTAGCGGACCTGCAGGATCCGCCCGAACTGTTTGTCGAAATGATCCGCGAATGGGAAAAGGGCATTCCCATCGTTGCCGCCATCAAGAATTCAAGCGAGGAAAGCGGCCTGATGTACCGCATCCGAACGGCTTATTACCGTCTGGTGGCTCGTCTTACCAATGTTGCGGTCCTCGAACACTTCACAGGCTTCGGACTATACGATCGTTCGGTTGTAGAGCGAATTCGAAGTAACTACCGTGATCCGTACCCTTACTTCAGAGGGATGATTGCCGAGCTTGGCCTTCCCTGCACCACGATTTTCTACAATCAGAAGCGCCGTGAGCGCGGCATAACCAAGAACAATTTCTATGCGCTTTACGACCTGGCGATGCTGGGAATCACCAATCTCTCCAAAGTGCCATTGCGCCTGGTGATATTCGGTGGCTTCATCTCGGCATTGGTCAGCTTCGTTGTGGGAGTTGCCTACCTCATTTACAAGCTGATTTTCTGGAACAGCTTTTCCGTCGGCGTGGCTCCGCTGGTGCTGGGCCTGTTTTTCCTTGGATCGATACAACTGATTGCACTGGGCATCATCGGCGAATACGTGGGCTCGATTCACACGTTTGTGCTGAATCGGCCTCTGGTCACCGAGAAAGAGCGCATCAACTTTTAGATTCCTCGATACCACGTGAAACAGCACTCTCACAAGACGCTTCTGCAGTTGACGCGCTATCTGCTCGTCGGGGGATTCAATACTGTTTTTGGATATGGTCTCTTCGCACTCCTCAACTGGAGCTTTACGGGGCTGGGTTCTTACAGCTACATGTATGCGGCTGTTCTTTCGAATCTGATCGCGATCACCGCCGCTTTTCTCGGGTACAAGTGGTTCGTTTTCCGCACGCGCGGGAATTACCTGATTGAATGGATACGCTGTATGGGGGTATACGGCAGCAGCATGCTCATCGGTTTGGCGGGTCTTTCTATTCTGGTCCCGATTCTACGCAGCAACATGCACAATCCCGAATTGGCTCCATATATCGCTGCCGCAATTATGACAGTAGTCACAGTGATCGTCAGTTTTCTGGGACACAAGAATATTTCGTTTCGACAAAAGCTGGCACCGGAGCATTTGAAACCACGCTCTGAGAACCCTGTTGTGTGATCTGACTCCCTGAATCCGTCCAAATCGAATTCCGAAATGGATGGATTGAGGCGCCCCGGATTTCTGTACCAATCGGAACTAGAAATTTTGGCGGATTCGGGGGGATCAACTCACGCTATCCCTTATACCAGTCGGCGGTGCGCCGGATGGATTCTTCGAGCGTGGTGATTTCGCGCAAACCTAGCATCTCATTGGCGCGATCGACTGAAGGCACATAGCGTGCAGGAGCAGCACTCGGATCAACCGTTTTGGCTATGCGGATTTCCGCTTTCGGATTGAGCGTTGCGGCCACCACCTGGGCTAATTCCAGAATGCTGACGTCATGTGCAGAGCCGACATTAAAAGGCACCAGCGGGGGCGCCTGGAACAGGATTGTCCATAGCCAGATAACGAGATCTGCTGCGTACATATACGATCGCCTGGGCGTGCCGTCACCAAGAATCTGAATGGGACGGCCGGCGAGCACGTCACCGATTAAGTTCCCGATCGCGAAATGCCGATCGAGAGGCAAGTAGGGGCCGCAGAATGCCCAACACCGCGCAATCTTGCACTCCAGTCCGTTCCGCTTTTGGTAAATAGAGCATAGAAGTTCTGAAACTCTCTTACCTTCGGCATAAACGCTGGCCGGGTCCAGTGTGTCAGGAGATCCGGCATAGCTTTCCGGGACGTGCGAAAGATCGGCGGGTTGCTTGCCGTACACCGCCCCTGAACTTGTCAGCAGAAATTTCAGCGTTCCGTGCGTGGCGGCGAATTCCAGTGTACGCTCTGTACCGCCAATCATGGTGGAAAGCAAATCCTGCGGTGGTTCCGCAACTTTCCGCGCCCAGGTCTCGGTTGCAGCGTGGATTACGTAACGGTACTCTCCGTCGGGAAAAACGAAACTCCGCACATCGCCGGCATGGAGAGTCACCGCTGGATCGAATGCGAGATGCGGGTACTTTTGGGCAAATGCTTCAGGGTTCCGCGTGAGTATCGTAATCCTGGCGTCTAAGCCGAGAAGCCGATTGATATGGCAGAAGCTCTCCACAAGCCAACAACCAAAGAAACCAGTGCCGCCGGTGAGGAAGAGGCGTTGCCCGCGCATCTCCTGCCACATTGTAGCGGTCTCGGCGAGAATCAGTTCCAGGTCTTGTTGTGCAACGCGATTCGCTGGCACGGCTAATCCTCCGAAGTAGGAACGATGATCATCGGACAAGATTCTCCGGGATTCGGCAACTCAAGTTCTCGACTGGATTCTCCATCAATTTCACCCGATCATTCATCTCATAACCCGCTCCGGCGGGACCGCATAACAAACGAGGTCCCATCCTTCGAGCAAATGAGGGCGCAAATGAAAACAATAACGTGAGTTCACGCCGTGAATGAACAGTGGAATATTCCAAAGATCATCCTGGCGATGATATGCACAAATGGCCAGGATCGGAACGTTTTCCTGTATCAACTTCCGTGCGCCGGCTAAGGTCGCAAGTTCCGATCCTTCAATATCCATCTTGATGAAACTCACAGAAGTACTGCCCAGCAAGGAGTCAAGTGAGACACATTCAACCTCAAGTTCACCGCTGCCGACGTGCGATGCTGGCCCTCTTCCCACATCCATGAACACGCGCCCGTTCGCTTCACCGGTGGCTACCTGATATAGCGAAATGCGCCGCCGTAATTCTGGAGGTAGAAGGCTTACCCGCTCCACAAGCTTTTCAGAATTTGCGGGGTCGGGCTCCAGCGCAATCGCACGCTTAAACATCCCACCGGTCTTTTCGAGAAATAGGCTCAGCGTATCGCCGTCGAATGCGCCACAGTCGACCAAGGTCTCCGCTCTCCCGAGAGCGAACATATCTTCACGAAAATAGATTGCTCCCTCAACGGGGTCAGGCAAGCAGGCAAAATCGCCGAGCAAGCGAAAACGCAACTGAGCCAGGTATTCGCGACGGGATGCATCGTCGGCCATCAAGCGGAATCCTTGTCTAACTCGATCGCCTTGCAGATGAACACAGTGGGGGAGATCGAGGGCATAGTGCGGCAGAAGCGAGCCGGCAAGCTTCCAATAGAGCGGTAGGAACGGCACAACTGTCCGGCAGCCGAGCTGGTGCAACTGAGCCATACGTTCCGGCATCCGCTCCCTGCCCTCGCCACGCCATATCGTGACGACAAAGGTAGCATGATTGCCGTAGAGCTTGGCGCCCTCCGCCGGACTGAGCACATAGAGCCCATCCAGATCCTTTCCCCAAAGTTCCTTGTTGTTATCGATAAAACCAAGGGGTTCGATACCGGCTTTGCGTAAACCGGTCAATGTGCGACGTCCAAGGTTACCGGCGCCGAAGAGTACAAGATCCCTGGTACCGTTTCCGGCTAACTTGTCAAATGTATCCGCTTCGCGCCTTCGGGCCCCTTCAATGCCTTCGGCAAGCAGATCCTCAATTTCCTGTTCGAAAGTCATGCTCGATGTGGCCACAGGCCTTCTCTCCTTTCGACCGATTGGCTCTTAATTACCAGCACGTGCGCCCACCATCGATTACCAGATTTGATCCAGTCATGTACGACGATGCGTCCGAGCAAAGGAATAGGATTGCTCCTTGGTACTCGTCCCGGTTGGCCATTCGTCCCATCGGGATCAGTTGATTAAGCCTCTCGAGAAACTCCTCGGGCTGGCCGTTGAAGACCCCCCCAGGGGAAATCGCGTTTACACGGATTCCCGCGCTGCTCCAATATGTCGCGAGGTAGCGAGTGAGTCCTAGAAGAGCTGTCTTGACCACCGAATACGTTACCGGCTTCACGGGTTGTTCGTCTTCCGCGAGTCCCTCCCTGCGATAGAGGCGCTGGTCGGGCGCGACGACCGCAAGGTCCGAAGCTACGTTAACCACGACTCCGGATCTGCGCTTCACCATTTCCGCTCCAAAGATGCGACAGCAAAGAAATGCGCCGGTCAGCCCAACTCGAATATCCTCGTCCCAGGCTTCAAGCGAGAAGTTCTCCAGCCGTGACCAGTTCTTTCCCTTGGCGTCCTCCACCTTGGGGTTGTTGGCGGCGTTGTTGATGAGGATATCGATGCGGCCGAATCTGCCGATGATCTGGTCGCAAGCATCCCTTAACGACGCTTCACTTGTAATGTCGGCATCCAGACCGAGGCATTCGACGCCGAAGGCATCGCTCAATTGGGCCGCTCGCGCAGCAGGATTTGCAATGGGAAGATCGAGCAACACCACGTGCGCGCCGGCAGCAGCCAGAATAGCTCCATGGTAGTGGCCCAGCAACCCGGCTCCCCCGGTGACTACGGCTACACGCCCGGAGAGGTTGAAAAGCTCCTGAACACGATTTGCGTCTAATTCGGTCATACACTCTTTCCAGTCCGCCTTCAGACAATCGATGCCGGTTCCACAGGCTCGCCAGTCATCATCGATTTTTTCGCCGCCAACGCCATGCGGAGGCTCTGCAGCCCGTCCGACAGATCAACCACCGGCTTCTTGCGAGTTCTCACACACTCCATAAAATGCTTCAGTTGATCGATAAAGAGCTGATTGCGCTCGAAACCGGCAAAGCTCGCTTGAGCTGGAGACGCGCCACGTGTGGAAACAGAAACAGTGAGCGCGTGAAGATCCATCACCGCGCGGCCGCGATCGCCGATGACCTCGCACTGCCGGCTAGGAGGCGACTGCAGATAGTCCTGTTGCAGGTGAATGGGAAGAGGCCGCCCCACCGATTGGCACTCCATCAAAATGCTGGCTGTGTCCTCGACATCGATTTCCAATTCACTCCAATGCCCGCCCAACGCATAGATCCTCTGAGGCAGGCCGAAAAGCGAATAGAGATAATCGAACTCGTGGATTTGCGACAGAACTACCCCTCCGCCCAGATCGGAGCGCGATGCATACATCTGGCGATAATCTTCATAGGGATGCCAGTTGGGAAGGTATTCCCCAACCGTCGCACGAACTGCCAGCAAGTTGCCGAGGATGCCGCTCCCTATGATCTCCGCCAATTTGAGCATGCAGGGATGAAAGCGTAACTGATAACCAACCATGGCGACAACATTTCGCTGTGCAGCTTCATGAATCAGCTCCGTCGTCCCGTGCAGAGAGTCGGTCAGCGGTTTCTCGATGAAAACATCGCATCCGGCGCGGATCGCGGCGAGCGCAACCGGAATATGCATATTGCTAGGGTTGCAGATGAACGCAATGCTTGGCCCTTCCGCAAGAGCGGCATCAAGGCTGGAAAAGGCGCGAATGGAATACTCGTCTTCGACACTGCGGGAGGGGTCGGCGCCCATGGCCGGTGTGACGACATGCGTCTGTCCACGCACGCGGTAGGCGAGAATCTCGACGGTGTCGCCGTAGAGGAAACGAAGATTCCGGACGTGGCGCTGGCCGATTCCGCCCAGGCCGATCATGAGGATTCTCATTGCGCACCTCTGATGGCCACTTGAATCTGACCTGCAACCCAGGCGCGGTTTTGCGCTAGCCACGACATTTCCTGACCGGCTTCCGACCGGGCGATCTGCAGTACATAGTCACCGCGGTAGCCGAGAGCCGCCAGCCCGCAAAAGAGAGCCGGCAGATCGGCGTCGCCAGTGCCCAGCGGCACGGTTCCACCGCGCAGACGGCGATCCTTGATATGCACACTGCCGATGCGATGACCGTAGGCAGCGAACTCTTCTTCAACCCGGTAACCGAGCGAAGAACTGTTGCCCGAGTCATAATTCACCCGAAGAAGTGGATGCGGACATTGCTCCAACAATGCCGCGAACGGCTGCGGCGCGAGAGATGTCTCCAGGTGAAGCTCAACTTTGTCTTTCTCGGCCACAGGCAGCAACAACCGCAGGACGGAAAGAGTCTCGTCCACCTCGCGGTCGCTTTCGATGCGTGAGTTGTCAACAAAGGGGATGACAACCCGGCCGATTCCAGCAACGCGGCAACGGAAGAGCAGCCATTCCATCTTTCGCAACCGATCTTCCAGCTCTCCAGCGGCGGTACGCAGAAAGGGACGTTCCATGAAGTAATCGGCGCAAAGCGAGCGGACGGCGATGCCTGTATTCTCACCCAAGGCGCGCATTTCGGCAACGCCTGAATCGCTGGCCAGCGGATTGACGTCCTCGCCGTATACATCGAAGATCCATTCGATGGCATTGAGGCCTGCTTCCGCAGCAAGAGCAAACTCATCGCGCCAGCGCTTTCGTGGGAAAGATTGGAAATGGCCGCCCTCCGGCGGCACAAGCCGTCCCTGCATCGCGGCGAGACAAATCATGCCTGTTCTCCTATTCCTCGATGGAAATGATCATGTTGGCCTTAAACTCGTCGCGGTCCAGGAATGGCCATAGATCCTCCAGCGGTTTGGAGACAAACGAGCCATCGGGTAACTGCACTGAAGTGAGGCGTGGTTGCCGGATTTCATCGAGAATGATGTGGACGTCACAGACGACCGGACCCGGAGTGTCAAGAACACGCAGAATTTCTGCGGCCAAATCGCGCTGCGAGAGGATGATGTCTGTAGTTATTCCGTATGCTTCTGCCACCCGGCGAACATCCGGGAGACTCTGGCCGGTAGCCGCATCGCATCCGATGCTGGGCGCACCAAAAAAGGCAGTTTGCGATGCGCGAATGGATCCATAGCCTTCATTGTTCAGGACGAAGAACTTGATGGGCAGTTTGAGACGGGCTACCGTTTCCAGTTCTTGAATATTGAACTGAAACCCGCCATCCCCGTCCACGCAGACGATATTCCGTTTGGCGCCGGAAGCCGGGCCCGCAAGTCCTACTCCGATCGATGCCGGAATGCCAAAACCCATCGATCCTAGAGCGGTAGTGTGGAAGATGCGCTGCCCGCGCTTGGTGCGAAAGGCCAGGAGGAATAGTTCGATGCCCGTACCGGAGCTTCCAGAGATGCAATAGTCTCCTTCCTGCAAGATGCCTGACATCACTTCTGCGAAGTTATACGCGCTCACCCTGCTATCGGCAATCTTGTGTTCCGGAAGCACGAGAGGATAGCGGCTACGCCACTCGGCAATACGGCGCTTCCATGGCGTTCGATCTTTCTTTTCAATCCTGGAAGCCTGCGCCAGCATCTCGCGCATGAAGTCCCCGGCATCCGCGCAAATGGGGAAGTGGATGGTTTCGCCCATCTTGCGCAATTCCGTGGGATCGATGTCAACCATAACCTTACAGGCCGCCCTGGCAAATCGTTCTGGGGCGTAGCCGGTCACTACGCGGTCAAGACGGGCACCGATGGAAAGCAGAAAGTCGCAGTTCTGAATGGCGAAGTTGGCGCCGCGCTGAGCGAGTGTTCCTGGGCGGCCTGCGTAGAGCGGATCATCGTCTGCCGTCAGGTCGATAGCAAGCCAGGTGACCTCCGCCGGGATATCGAGCGCGCGCAAGAGCTGCTCCAGTTCGGCCTCGGCTCGCGAGAGGCGAATGCCATTGCCGATAAGCAACATGGGACGCTCGGACCGGTTCAGATCATCGAGGATTCGACTGACCTGTGTCTTCAGATCTGAAGACGGGATCACGGCCGGATGAATGGCGGCCTCTTCAGAGGGATCGAAGCCGCGCAGCGTTTCCGGAGCTTCGATCGGCGAGGCCTGGACATCGAGTGGGATGTCGATCCAAACTGGACCAGGCCGGCCTGAGCGTGCCAGGAAGATTGCTTTCTCAAGGTGATAGCGGATATCGCGCGGCTCCAGAACTGTGACCGCATACTTCGTGATAGATCGGACGATGGATACAATGTCCACCTCCTGCACGCCAACTTGGCGCATGCCCAGCGGTTTGTTATCGCTGTCGAAGGCACGGTCCGGGCGTTTAACCTGACCGGATACAATCAGCATCGGGGTTGAATCTAACCATGCTCCGGCAACGCCGGTTACGGCATTGGTACCGCCAGGGCCTGTCGTAACCATGCAAACGCCAAGATTGTTGGTTGCCTTCGAGTAGTTCTCCGCGGCCACTGCGGAGGCCTGCTCATGAAGATTACATATCGGCGTCAGCCGCTTCTCGCATGCGAGAGACTGGTTCAGGTGCATTGCGCCGCCACCGGTCACCAGAAACACATGTTTCACGCCCTGCTCAACGATGAAGCGCACAACGTAATCGGAAAGTTTCATGGGTTCATTCGAAGTTCTTGGGGAACAGCTTTGCGGATTCAAGGTTTAGAAAATGCTTGAGATGCGCGCAGACCCTGCGCCGCCAGTATAGCCTCTATCACTTCACGGACGGCGCCATTCCCACCGGGGTTTTTGGTGATGAAATCCACGCAGGCAAGAACTTCAGTTGACGAGTTTGCCGGAGCTGCGCTGAATCCGGCGATCTGCAGCGCGGCCAGATCGTTCACGTCGTCTCCCATGAAGCAGATCTGCGCCGGCTCAAGCCCGGCCGCCGTCGCAAATTCTTGAAGGGCGGCGTCCTTGTCACGGCAACCCTTAAAAACATATTGGATGTGCATTTTGGCCGCATAGCGGTCTACGAGCGGGCTATCCTCGCCGGAGATCAACGCCAGCTTCAGTCCGGCTCGTCGCGCCAACGAGATGCCCATCACGTCAGCGAAGCAGAACCGCTTCCATTCCTCACCCGCCGGGCCCCACCAAAAGCCGCCATCGGTGAGTACGCCATCGACATCCAAGGCGACGGCGCGGATGTTCGCCAATGCAGCCTTACTTGTGATCTCTTCTCCCATGCCAGGTCAGACCGATGCCCCGACGCGACGGAGCTTCTTGATGATTGGTATTTCGCGCTCAAACACGCGTTTGACGCCATCGCCCCTGGACTTCTCCCATAGCCGGATATCGCGCACCAGACGAGTGATGCCATTGGGTTCCAACGAGGCGGCATGATCACTGCCCCACATGGCACGATCCAGTGTAATATGGCGTTCTACACAGCAGGCGCCGATGGCCACAGCACATACACTGGAGGGAATTCCGGTCTCATGCCCTGAATAGCCGACCGGCACGCCGTAGCGTTGCGCCATCGCAGGAATCACACGGAGATTCAGCTCGTCGTAACTGGCCGGATAAGTGCTAGTGGCGTGCATTACGATCAGATCCTTTTTCCCCAAAACATCCACGGCATGGTCGATCTCATCGTAGGTGCTCATTCCAGTGGAAAGGATGATCGGTTTCCCAGTCCTGCGAATATACCTCAGCAGGTTGTCGTCTGTGAGACAGGCTGAGGCTATCTTGTAGACAGGCAAGTCAAAGTGCTCCAGAAAATCCACCGATGCCTCATCCCACGGAGAGGCAAACCATGGCATCTTCACTGACTTGCAAAATGCATCGATCTCCTCGTATTCCTCCCGCCGAAACTCCAGGCCGTATTTCAGATCCCCGTTTGTCTGGCCAAAGGGACTCTCACGGGGTTTGGCCAGTTCATCGGGGGTGTACACCACTTCGATGGTGCGCTTCTGGAATTTCACGGCATCGCAGCCGGCCGCCAGGGCCACGCTTATTAATCGCTTGGCAAGGTCAATGTCGCCGTTGTGATTGATGCCAATTTCAGCGACGATAAAACAGGGCTGGTCCTCTCCGATTATCTTGCCTGCAACCCTAACTGTGCTCATAGGAAGTCCACTCCTGTTGTTGCCATCCTGAAAATGTCGAATCGCTTTATGATGCGATTATCTTGAATGCTGAGTTCACGAGGTGTTGCCTGCACCGTGGGCCAGGCATTCCAGCCCTAAGTCATGTGCCAAATTCAGCAATCGTTTTCACAACAAATTCCAGCATTTCCGCCGTCAGCCCTGGATACACGCCGATCCAGAACACGTTATTCATCGCAAAATCCGTATTCGGCAGATCGCCAATGACACGATGCTCGCAACCCTCATAGGCTGGCTGCCTGAGCAGGTTACCGCCGAAAAGAAGCCTGGTGCCAATCCGCTTTGCGTCGAGAGCGCGGATAAGATCATTTCGTGTGAATGGGGCGCCCTCACGAACGGCTACTGGAAATCCGAACCACGAGGGATCTGAACCCGGTGTTGCCTCAGGCAGCAGAAGGCAGTCCTCCATCCGCTCGAGCGCTGAATGCAGGTAACGGAAATTCTCTTTGCGGCGCTCAATGAACGCGGGCAATTTTAGAATCTGAGAGGCTCCAAGAGCGGCCTGCAAGTCAGTGGATTTCAGATTGTATCCGACGTGGGAGTAGGTGTACTTGTGGTCGTATCCGCAGGGAAGACTGCCTTGCTGCCAGTCGAAACGCTTGCCACAGGTATTGTCTTTGCCGGGATCGCACCAGCAGTCACGTCCCCAGTCGCGAAACGATTCGACAATCACTTGCAGCCTGGGATCATTGGTAAGCACCGCACCGCCCTCGCCCGTAGTGATGTGGTGCGCCGGATAAAAGCTGATAGTTGCGATGTCGCCAAAGGCGCCTACGTGACGCCCCTTCCAGGTGGAACCAAGCGCATCGCAGCAATCCTCAATCAGCCACAGGTCATGTTTCTTCACAAAGGCGGTAACGGCATCGAGGTCAAAGACATTCCCCAGTGTATGGGCGATCGTTACAGCTCTGGTCTTTTCACTGAGAGCGGCCTCAAGTTGACTGACATCGATTTCGTAAGTGGGCAGCGTGACATCTACGAAGACAGGTACAAGGCGATTCTGAATGATTGGGTTGACGGTTGTCGGAAATCCTGCGGCTACGGTGATTACCTCGTCTCCCGGCTTCAGCCGCCGGTCACCGAGTTTTGGTGAAGTGAGGGCACTGACCGCGAGCAGGTTGGCTGAAGATCCGGAATTTACCAGCGATGCATGGCGGACACCGGTAAAGCGAGCCAGCTTCCGTTCGAAATCCTCAGCAAAGCGGCCGGTCGTGAACCAGCAGTCGAGAACGGAATCCATGACGGAAGCGAGATCGGCGGCATCGATCACCTTGCCAGATACCGGAATCGGCGTCTGCCCCGGCTCGAAGTCTACCGCAGGAAAGGTTTCCGCAAAATACTGGCCGATCAGGCTGAGAATCTGCTGCCGGAGTTGCTCTCTTCTCTCGGTCATCGGGAGTCCGCAGACGAGGCACACATAATCGATACCCGCCAGTGTACTATATCATTCATAACAAAGCTCCCTGCCAACGAATCAGTTGCCGAAGTGCAGAAGAGGGGGCGACTTCGCTGGTCGTAAGAGGCTGAAATGAAGGCGGTTGTTTTAGCTGGCGGGCTTGGCACGCGAATCAACGAAGAATCCGGCACTCGTCCCAAACCAATGATTGAGGTTGGCGGGCGGCCCATCCTCTGGCACATTCTAAAGATCTACTCGCAGCACGGAATTAACGACTTTATAGTCTGTTGCGGATACAAAGGCTACATGATCAAGGAGTACTTTGCTAACTACTTTCTGCACATGTCCGATGTAACTTTCGACATGCGCGAAAATAGCATGCAGGTGCATCAGAGCGTTGCCGAGCCATGGCTTGTGACCCTGGTTGACACCGGAGACAATGCAGGCACGGGTGGAAGGCTTCGGAGGATTGCTAGATACGTGGAGGGAGAAGACGCTTTCTGCATGACCTATGGAGATGGCGTGAGCGACCTCGACATTACCGCTGAGATCGCCTTCCACAGGAGTCACGGGGAATTGGTCACTGTTGCGGCGGTACAGCCGATGGCGCGCTTCGGCGGTTTGAATATTGAAGGAACGACGGTTTGCGATTTCCAGGAAAAGCCGAAAGGCGAAGGGGGCTGGATCAATGGCGGTTTCTTTGTTCTTTCGCCCGCCGTTCTGAATGAGATTCCCGACGAGACCTCGATGTTCGAGCGAGAGCCCATGCAGAGCCTGACTTCAAGAAGGCATGTTCATGCCTTCTTTCACTACGGCTTTTGGCAGCCAATGGACACCGTGCGCGACAAACAGAGGCTGGAAGAGCTCTGGGCCAGCGGGAAGGCTCCGTGGAAGACGTGGTAAGTCCCTGGAAAGGACGACGAGTTTTCCTTACCGGTCACACCGGATTCAAGGGCGGTTGGCTCGCACTCTGGCTTGCGAGGCAGGGAGCGCAGGTCCGTGGATATGCGCTTGAACCACCGACCAGTCCCAACCTCTTCACCGCGGCATCCGTGGCCACGGTTCTCGAAGATATTCGCGGCGACATCCTTGACTACACAAAGCTGGAAACCTCCATGGTGGAATTTCGCCCGGAGGTGGTTTTTCATCTCGCTGCGCAGCCGATATTGCGGCGCTCTTACATCGATCCGCTTGGCACTTATGCGGCCAACGTCATGGGAACAGCCCATTTGATGGAGGCCGTCCGAAAGCCCCCCGGCGTACGTGCGGTGGTGTGCATTACCTCGGACAAGTGTTACCGGAACCAGGATTGGTCCTGGCCGTATCGAGAGACCGACCCTCTTGGCGGATATGACCCCTACTCTTCGAGCAAGGCCTGCGCCGAGATCGTGATCGCGGCATACCGCAGTTCGTTCTTCCCTGTTGATCGGCTGCACGAACATGGCGTTGCTGTGGCCACGGCGCGCGCCGGCAATGTGATTGGCGGCGGCGATTGGTCGGAAGACCGGCTTATCCCCGATCTGATCCGGGGATTCCTGGCGAAACAGCCGGTGCTCATCAGGCGTCCAAAGGCGGTTCGCCCCTGGCAGCATGTCCTCGAACCCTTGCGCGGATACATCGAGCTGGCAGAGAAGTTGCTCGCCGAACCTGCGCAGGTTTCCTCGTCGTTTAACTTCGGCCCAGGCGACGACGATGCCTGGCCTGTTGAGCGAATTGCCACAAAGCTTGCCGACATCTGGGGCGATAGCGCCTCATGGTATTGCGATGGCGCCCCCACCCTGCATGAGACTCACTCCTTGAGGGTCGATTCCAGCAGAGCCCGCGAGGAACTTGGATGGAAACAGCATTTGCGAATCGAAACGGCCCTGGAATGGACGATGGACTGGTACCGCGCCTGGCAATGCGGTGCAGATATGAAGCAGGAGACACTGGCTCAGATCGCGAAATATGAGGAGTTAGTCAATTAATCCTGCTGTAAGTTGTTGGCGACGTGGAACGCCGCACAGCCGGTCGTTAGAGCGGTTCCGGAATTCATGTGCGCTTACCAGAATCGTGATAAGTGGCATTTTCTTGAGGAGAATGTCACTTATCAGCCCCGGTCCCGGGGGTACAGCAATCCTGGAACTGCTGTAGCCGGTTGCCGTTCGGGATCCGCTTCCGCTTTCATGATGGATGTACAATCCCTACGCAACTCCCGAATAGTGCTTTTCAGTGACCTTTCGGCCCGAAGCGCCGAAGCGCGGCGAGCGCCGGATTCCGAGCTTGTGCAGAACAAACGAACCGGTTGTGGCCAGCACGCCCAGCCCATATTTCACGCTGCGCCTGAAGTTGATGGATGAGGCCTCTTCAAAGTACTTCGTCGGGCACGAAATCTCGCCGATTTTGAATCCGAACATCACAGCCTGCGCAATCATCTGGTTGTCGAAGACAAAGTCGTCCGAGTTCTCGAGCAACGGCAGGGTCTCAAGCAACTCTCGCGAGAAAGCCCTGAACCCGGTGTGATACTCAGAGAGCTTGACGCCAAGAAACAGATTCTGGAATGCGGTGAGACAGCGATTGAAGAAGTATTTGTAAAACGGCATTCCGCCCTTGAGCGCGCCTGCGCCCAGGATGCGGGAGCCCAGCACCATGTCATAGATACCGCTGGCCACCATGCCGGCCATGGCGGGCACCAGCCGCGGCGTGTACTGATAGTCGGGATGCAGCATTACCACGATGTCGGCGCCGGCCGCAAGGGCTTCGCGGTAGCAGGTTTGCTGGTTGCGCCCGTAGCCGTAGTTGGCGTCGTGAACAAAGGTCTGCACGCCCAGCCTCTTTGAGAGCTGCGCGGTGCCGTCTTTACTTGAGTCGTCAACCAGGATTTTGATGTCGACAACTTCGGTCAGCTCGCTCACCGTTTTTTCCAGCGTCTTCTCAGCGTTGTAGGCGGGCATCACCACTGCCACGCGTTTGCCGTCGATCATGCTTTCAACTCCTGTTTGCCCTGGTGCGCAATTGCGGCGCGCCGCGCATTAGCGCTCGCCGGCGGCGCCTGCAACCTGTGCCGGATACGGCCCGACCGCGACCGGACTGGAATCGGGTTCAACCAGCCAGACCGTGCGATTCCGATAGTAGTCGATCAGTTTTTCATTATCGGCCGGGTCAAGTTCCCTTGCCCATACGACTTTGGACGCATCGATATCCGGGTTGTTGTACACCCACTCGTTGAGGTTGTCGTGATGGGGGCCGTAGCGCACGATAGCCAGTTGCAGACCGGACATACCAGCCAGCTGCGCTTCCAGGCGGGCGCGCTCGTCGCCATAGTGCTCGGGGCCGAACCAGGTCGAATTCCACCCGCTCGTAGGCTCCTGCGGAACGCCGATTCCCAGCGGACGCGCAAAGAGTCTCAACCCTGCCATGACAAGAATCACCAGAACAGCAGATCGAACCATCATGAGCCCCACCGGTTGCCGGTTCGACTTGAGCACGCGCAAATGGCGCATGCACTGCAGCCCGATGGCATAAAAAACCGCAGTGAACGGCGCCAGATAATGCGGAAGCAGATAGATCTCGATGGACATCCCGGCCAGAAGCACCAGACAACACACCACCAGGAAGCGAAGCCGCTTGTCGAGAAAGACACGCCGGATCATGATGAGCGGGAGTAGGAGAGCGAACCCTGCATAGAAAAGAAAGGTCAGGTACACCTTGAGCAGCGTCATGGGAACGAAGCCGGCAGGCGAGTGAATCTTGGCGTAGAACTCGTATTCGTCGTGGGTGTAAAAGCGCTGCATCACGATGTTGCTGTATACCGGCGTTGGCCGCGGTCTCTGCCAAATATAGTAAGGAGCAACCGCATAGGTGTTGCGATCGACGGTGTAAGGCAGCGTGAGCGGTCTGCCGAAGGCCTTGTAGTCGTAATAGCCCATCCACAGGCCTGCGCTCACAAAGATGGCGACAGGCAGCGCGGCGCGGCGCAGTAGGACCGAGGCAGGCGGCCGGTTCTTGCCCTTGATGGCCCAGCGGCCGAGAACCACCGCGACCGGCAGGCAGAGAAGCATGCCTTCGTAAGGCCGGGTGAGGATGAGAATTGCAATCCCGATGCCCATCGACAGGCCGTATTGCATGCGCGCCGTCTTCATCAGCCGCGGCGCAGAGCCAATAACCAGCGCCCCGCCGATAGCAGCCAGCGATCCCCCGGCGTGATAGGTGTTGGTCCAACAGGTGAAGAGCCCCAGCCGCACCACGGCGAGCAAACCGCCAAAAAGCGCCCAACCCGGGGGCAGCCATGCCTGCAGAGCCCAGCAGATTGCGGCGCACATCAGCGCGCTGGCAATCAGCGCCCCAAACCACGGATTGCCCAGCAGGGCCTTGCCCGCCGCCAGAAGAAGCCCCTGCCCCGGAAAATACATGGACATGTAGGTTGGCTTCATGGTGATGTGGATGGTCTCGAAGCTGTGCCACATCGCTGGAGTGGGGTTCGCGAGCCGGCCGCCTGTAAAGGTATTCGCAGCCAGAAGAAAACTGAAATCGTCGGGAACGAAGGGCCTGGGGATGGGAAAGACCGGCAGGATCGCGAGACGGAGCAGAATGACCGAAAGCCCGGCAACCAGAACTGCCAGGCCGTTATTCCTGGCCAGCGGGATGAACGCACGTTCAATGCGGCGAAAGAACCCCAGACCCAGGGTGGGCCAGGCATAGCCCAAGGCTATCCCGATAAGCGAAATCCCCAGGTCAAGAATCAGGAAGCCATTGCCGTTGTCCGGGGCTGCAGGCGAAAGCATGGGCGATCTTAATCTCAGACAGAGTCATGCACAGGCAGCCGAAGGCGTTGCCTGAAAAACTGCGCATCGATGTACATGATAAGAGAGGCGGGGGAGAGTTCGCATTGTCAATTTAATTGGGCCCTGCGTAACTCTCCCGCGGAATCAATGTCTGTTGAGTTGCTTGTCTTCAGACCTTCACGCGGGGACTAATGAACGGTCTTGCAGGGCGTGCACCGGCGCACGAGCAAATAGAGAAATGCGCCCCCTCCCTCGAGGATGCGCCCGAGCTATGCTAGGGTCGTGCTGATTTTGGTAAACGTGCTCACAAGAGCAGCAGCAATCTGCTCTTGGAGGCTGATGGCAACCAGTGAACAAAGGACCACGAGCAGGCCATATTCCATAAGATCCTGGCCACTCTCGTCGACTACCCACTGCCAGATCTTCACCGTCAGCCGAAGGAGCCGATCGGGCATACAAACCCCTCCCGTTGTTGCCCGGCTGCGCCAGGCAACGGTTAGCTTATCAAGCTCTGACCGCCGAGGTCCAGTCTACCAACCTCAAGGAAGATCGGTTCATGAAGGCGAGAAGTTACGCGCCCCCCGACTATGCTCAGTTTAACCCTTGCGAGGAGGGCACCGGGATTACCGGCACTCCCCCGCACTGGTGCTGAGGTACTGGGTGGATTCCAATTCGGCGAAACGCCAGGAACTAGGCAAGGGTGTTGCTAATGCTGCTGAATACTTGGTTGACTGCCGAAGCAACCTGCTTCACACCGGTCACGGCAACCAGGGCGATTAGAGCGACGAGCAGAGCATACTCGACGAGGTCCTGGCCTTCCTCACGGTTCAGCAGGTCCTGCGCCTTAACCAACAACTTCAGAAAAAGAGTGTTCATGTGTGTTCTCTCCAGTTTTGAATCTCCCAGCCTCAGCCGGGGCAAACTCAATATAGCATCTGCCGTGCCAATCGCAAACAAAGATTAAACACTTTTTATTCCTCGACTTAGAAATCGCCACCCCTGCTCTGTTCAGCCTTCTCCTGTATACACCCGTTTACAGTCCTGCCCCGGTTAGAAAGTCCTCGTATACATCACCCTAAGGTGTAAGAACTGTTATTTCCGATAGTTACCCAGACTTCGAAGATTTACAAGTACAATTGCCAGCATGGCGACCGGCACGAATGGATCCAAACAGCTGCCCCGCAGCGATTACGCTGATTTTGCGATTGCCCTTGCCAGCGGCCTTATCCTGGCAATCTGTGCGATCTTCTTTGTCTCAGTTCTCTTTTCGGGCAAGATGGCTGGCTCTCGCGATTTTGTCTCCTACTGGTCTACCGGGGTCCAACTCAGGCGCCATAGCGACCCCTACAACTGGGAACAGATGATGGCTCTTCAGCACGCAGCGCATCTGGATGCCAAGGGCGTGCTGTTCATGCGGAATCCCCCCTGGGCTTTACCCCTCGCCTACCCTCTGGGCTTCCTCGAATTGCGCGTGGGTGCATTCATATGGAATATTCTCCTGCTCGGGTGCCTGCTGACTTCAGTTCATCTGGTCCGGGTGATGCACGGATCGCCGAATAATTATGCCCACTGGCTGGGTGTTGCATTTACCCCCGCTATTATCTGTCTCAACATGGGCCAAACCGGGCTTCTGACGCTCCTGGGCTTGGTCCTGTTCCTGCGTTTCAATCGCATCCATCCCTTTGCAGCCGGACTCGCACTCTGGCTTTGCTCGCTCAAGCCGCATTTGCTTCTGCCTTTCGCCGCGGCATTACTGGCCTGGATCATCGTGAGCCGGAGCTACAGAATACTGGCCGGCTGGATCCTGGCGATGGTTACCAGCACCGCGCTGGCATGGTGGATCGATCCGCAGGCATGGGCACGGTACACCGCCCTGATGCGCTCCAATCCCGTCCAGTACGAGTTTGTCCCGTGCCTGAGCGATGCCATCCGCTTCTGGATCCATCCACAGTGGATATGGTTGCAGTATCTGCCGGCGGCGTTCGCCTGCGTGTGGGCGCTCGTTTTCTTCTGGCGCCGCCGCAGCACTTGGGACTGGCTGGACAACGGCAGCCCGCTCTTGCTGGTCTCGGTGCTTGCCGCTCCTTATTGTTTTCCGCCCGACCAGTGCCTGGCGATTCCCGCAGTCCTGCACGGAATGTACAGGACCCGTTCCCGCGCCCTGACTGCCTTGCTCGCGCTCATCCTGCTGGCCATTCAATTTGAGGCATGGAAGGTGCGGATCATCTCCGGCTACTTCATGTGGCTGGCTCCCACATGGCTCGTCTGGTATCTGCTGGCGGTTCGTTCCGCCGATACTCAGGAGACCGCTGCCGAATCGGCTGCGGCTCACAGCTGACAGCTTGCTTTGAACTGGCAGAACGGCTGCAGCCGGCTACGCAGCTGGCAGGGCTGATTCGACCGTTTCAATCACCAGCGTGTCGCCCCGCTGCGTCTGTGTTTGTTGAATCATGCCGGCAGGAAGCTCAATCACCGATTGGGCTGTGAGGCAAAAGGAAACGCGTCCCGGGCCTACCGCGCTCCTCGCCTTTCTCACCCGTTTTCGTCCGTCAATGTAGACCAGGTCGATAGGGAACCGCATGAAGAAGGTGTGTACCGACTGGCAGGGGAGGATCCAAAGCCCTTCGCCGGGCGCGAGGCCGTCACGGCTCAGAAGGCCCTTATTCCGCGCAGGACCGGAATCCGCAACTTCGAGAGATGAGGCCAGAACCGTGCCGCGAGTAGCGTTCGCGCAACGCATTCGCCGGCTTGGATCGGGTGGCAGGGGCGAGGCGAACAGCTTACGCAGATCCTCTGCGATCAAGCGAATTGCTCTCATCCTCTGCCCTCAGGAAAGGTGGTTAGTCGTCTTCAGCAACCAATCGCGATTACGGGCCGTTCCCACTACTTGGAGCAGCAGTTGGAACAGAAGCGCCGCCGGTAACGAGACCTGAACTACCCCCGCCGAAAGTACTGGTGGCGCCTTCGACCACCAGAGGCTTCTCAGGCTTCAAGCTGTCGATAAGGGTCTCGACCGGGACCACCGTTGGCGCGGCAGCCAGCGTATTCTCAGGCGTCTTGCCATCGGGATTGTGCATCGCGACGTTCGAGTTAGGCGGCAGGAACTTGGTCGGGTAATTCAATGCCGGCAAGTCCTGGCCGGCCGGAATGGGCGCCACAACTACGGGCGTCACAATGACCAGAAGTTCGGTGTTGTTCTTGGTTCTGGTCATTGATTGGAAGAGCTTGCCCAGGATCGGAATATCGCCGATGAACGGAATCTTCTGGAAGCTCTCGGTCTCGGTGTTGTCCAACAAGCCGCCAAGAACAAAACTCTGTCCATCGCGCAGCTCGACTTCGGTATTCACCTTCCGGGTCGTAATTCCCGGCACCTCGAAGCCCGAAATCGTGACTTCGTCGGTATAGTCAAGAGCACTCACCTCAGGTGCTACCTGAAGACGAATCGTCCCCTGAGGCGTAATTGTCGGAATAAAGTTCAGACGGACTCCGTACTCTTTGAACTGAATCGATACCGCCCCGCCCACGCCGGACGAGGTTCCCTGCACGACTGGATACGGAAACTCGCCGCCGGCCAGGAAGCTGGCTTCATGGCCGTTCCTCGCCAGCAGGTTCGGTTCCGCCAGTAGCTCTACAAGACCCTTGGTCTGGCTGGCCTGAATATCGGCGCCTGACTTGATGCCGGGGAAGAATGCCGAAATATTCAACTGATTTGAAAGCGTGGCCGAGCCACCTGGAGTTGAGAAGGTGCCAGAGGAAGAGCCGGTCGTGCCGGCAGTCAGCGCAGGCGGTGAGTACTGTCCGGTGGTTACTCCTCCGTATGCATTGCCAAGCCCGAGGTCGAAGAGGTTAATGCCCAGCTGCTTCTCAAGGTTGCGATCGATCGCGGCAAATCGAACCTTGAGCAGAATCTGCGGTTCGGAGGCCGGCACATTCACATTCAGCAGGTTGACAACCTTGCTGCCGGAGCTGGCTGCAATCTGCACTGCCCGTTCTGAGGCGGTCAGGTCGTTCACCGTCCCACGTAAAAAAATGTAGTTGTTATCAAATGTTACTTTGATGGTCTGGCCGGGAAGCTCGGTCCTGAGTTCGCGCCGCACCGCATCCAGCGCGTCGTTCGTAACGGTCAAGGGCGAGTGAACGGCGACGTTGAAGAACTCGCGGCCGCCATGAATGTCCCAGATGATCAGGCTGGTTTCGCCCGGCAGCTTGCCGTTGACCATGATCTCGGTGGGGCTGACGCCGTGAACCTCGGCATAGCCGCCAAGGCCGATGGCTACCCTCGCAATGGGCGCAGCAGTATCAACAAGTACGGTTTTCCCCACAACCACCGAAAGGTCGTTGGTTGAATCCTGAACTCCCGCAGTGGGCGCAGCCGGGGTTGATCCTTGAGCGAATAGGCTCTGCGCAGCAAACAGGACAACCCCCATAGCGCTGATGCACATGATCGTGATTGCAGACTTTGCTCTCAATGCTGTCCCTCTGAAGAACCAAAGTTCTCTTGCGATGTAGCTGACCCGTTGATGATCTCCATTGAGTAGGGCTTCGGAGCCGGCGGCTTGGGAGCCGCGCGCTTGACAACTTTCACCGGCTCAGCGGGCTTCGCTGCCCCAAACAAAGATGGTGTTGCTGTCGTCGGAACCGGCTCCACCTTCGTGTCGAGCGGATTCCGCAGCACCAACTGGATCCTCAACTGGCTGGACGCAAGGCTTAATATCTGTGCCTGTTCGGGGGTAACAAGCAAGTTGACAACCTGCACCTGCACCGGCTTGCCCTCGGCGTCTTTTTGAATGTTGACGCCGGCCGAGAGCACTTCCATGTTCTGCAGGAGCGTAGTGGTTACAGTTCCAGACTGACCTGTCGAGCCCGGGGGGATGCCCGACGCGAGAACGTCAACGCGCATGCCCGGCGTCACGAATCCAGACACTCCAACAACGTCGTCCACCTTGATCGCGCAGGCCCTCATGCCTTCGGGGATTGTGGCCGCCAGCCCGCCGCCCGATCCCGCAGCCGCCAGATGGCTGTCCAGGATCGGTTCGCCCTGGGCAATTTCAGTAATCACGCCTCTTCCTACCAGGCTCAACCGCTGTTGCTCGGGGATCGCTCCCTTCGGCAGCGTGCCGGAGACTTTCATAACCCCGAGGTCGGCCTGAGTCAGCACTGTGCCCAGCTTCAGATCGGCGGCCGCCGCCACAATGCTCGTCGTCGGCGTCTGTTGCTGCGTTGAGAGTTTCGTACCCACAATGCGATAGACCGCGAATGCGCACGCACCGGCTATCACAAACGCAACGAGAAGGATCGTTAGCAGTCTTCGATTCATTCCTTAGCAGATCCGAGTCGGCGATTCGGCCGACTCCGCCTTTCTGAACCCCGATTCGATGGCCGCTCCCAGTTGAGCGGCCATCGATTCGCGACTGCAACCGGGGAACACTTCGATGTCTCTCGAGCCTGAGGGGGGACAGTGTCGACTCAGTATATCCTCTTCATGCAGACTAAACTCAAATTGAGTTTATCTTTTTTAAAGCATGAGGTATCAAGAGAGCTATGAGCCTAAGGCTACAGAATGAGCGATGCTGAATCAAGGGAATTTTTCAATTGTTTTCAAGTTCTTGCGGCTTTCTAGCCCAGTGCTTTATCGCTGGGCTGTATTGCCTCCAAAACGCTGTGATAAACACCTCGGAATCGGGTCCTTGAACTGCGCCGGAACAAGGCTCGGGAATGCCCGGCGGTACAGTTCAAGAAATGCCCGCTGCCCTGTACATTTGAGCAACGGGTTTCCCTGAAATGTAGTCGCGCCAATTGCAGGCTTTTCTTCACCGCTTGGTTCTCATCGGCAGATGGTGAGTTACTATTTGAGTTACCAAATAACTTCCTGACTGCGTTACCTGCCTTCGCGAGGAGGACCGTCCAGAGTGTCGACGTCTTCATCTATGCTCTCGCTGCTGAACGAGCCGTCTTCCTACCGGCAGCCGCCCACGTCGTTCCTGGCCTCCATCCTCATCCACGGCGCGATTGTTGCGCTTGCTTATCTCGTCATCCTCTATGCGCCCCGGGTCGATACCCGCCGAACCGTGCGATACGACATGCGGCAGCTCGAGCTGCACACGCCCGAGAGCAGTCCCTCGCGCCTCGCCGCGGGCGCCATCGGCTATCCCGGCCCCCTCTCTGCCCAAAGGAGCCTTGGGACAATGGGAGATGAAGCTGCGCACCGGCCTTCCCCAATGCACATTCCCCATACCAAGATCGGACCGCAGACGCTGATCCAGCCTGACCTTCAAACCAGCCTCGCGCTCGACAAGGAGATCCCGCTTCCGAGAGCTTTGCTGTGGTCCCCAAGCAAGACGGTGGTGAAAAAGATCGTCGGGCCCCAGCCGCAGAAGCCGCCGAGCGCCGACGTAACCCCGTCCCTCGATATGCCCAACCAGGAAGTGACCCTGGCCAGCATTCCGCTGGCTTCGACCAGCAAGCTGGTTGTGCATGAGCTGGCGCCGGCCAGTAACACCACTCCCGTCGTCAATCGGCAACCCTCGAATGACATCCAGGTAGTTCCCGTTACTACCTCGCAGGCGCAGTTACAGCCCACTGCTGCGGCAGTCATGTCGCTCTCCGACATTCGCATGAATGACGCGAATGTCTCTTTGCCTCCGGTAAACCAGACAGCTCCGGGCGATGCCAGCGGTTCCACGGACGCGGGAAATAGAAAACCCGCGCCGGGGCCGGGAAATGAGAATGCCGCGGAAAAGGCGCTCGGCAACGGCAACGCCAAAACCAGCGGCAACCATCCGGGCGCGGGCACAACCAACTCTGCCGCTCTCGCCGGAACAGGAGCGGGCGATTCCCCAACTCCGTCGTCGGGCGCGGGCAAGTCTCCGCAACCGGGAGGCGGCGGCAAAGAGTCAGCCAACGGGCCGGGGCCATCGCAAGGCGGATTGGCCGGCGCGGGCTTGTCGGATACGGCAGGCAACGGAACTGGAATTGGCGGCCGACAATCGGCAACAAAAATTGCTCTGCCTCCAGACGGCCGATTCGGCGCGGTGGTGGTGGGCACCTCGCTCGAGGATCGGTTCCCCGAGATGGGCGGCGTTTGGCATGGCCGCCTGGCCTACACGGTCTACCTTCACGTTGGACTCGCCAAAAGCTGGGTCCTGCAATACGCGCTGCCGCGAATCGCCGATGCAGCTGAGGCCGGATCGGTCGGCCAGATCGACGCCCCCTGGCCATTCAGTATCGTGCGGCCCAATCTCGCTCCCGGAGCCATCGAATCCGATGCGCTGCTGGTGCATGGATTCATCAATACCGCCGGCCGCTTTGAAAATCTCGAAGTTGTCTTCCCGCCCGCATTTCCGCTCGCGGATTTCGTATTGCAGTCGCTCTCGCAATGGCAGTTCAGGCCGGCGGCGCAGAATGGCAAACCAATCCGCACTGAAGTGATGATCGTCATTCCCGAAGTGGACGACTGAGCCCGGCGGAACCACGAGGCCTGGCGCATTTCTCCCTCAGAGGTGAGAGTACCGGGACACCCCTTTGCGTTTTGGACCGGGGACATGGTTTACCAGCCCCTTGCGGCGAGAATGGCTCCGGTTGCGGATTTGCGGCATGTTTTGCCGGTCTTCAAATACATGATCGTCGTGGCCGTAGCCGCGGTAATGTGGGAGTCGCCGCAGGGATTTCCAGGGGGTGTGGGAAGGGTGGGAAGCCGGTTTCACGGCTATCCACCTTTCCATACCCCGTCATTTCCGCGGGTTCCATCCAAATCCGCGCTGCGAATTGAAGTCCTTGCCTGTCGGCCAGGAATATTGGCGATAATGGCAAAGTATGGCGAGAAGGCAAACCCCGGAGCAGATGGTCAGGCGAGGCTTGAAGTCCTCGTTTATTGGCATTGGGTTCAATTTTGTCCTCGCTTTGTTCAAATGCACAGCCGGGTTCATCGGGCATTCATTCGCCTTGGTCGCAGATGGAATTGAGTCGCTTTCCGATGTCATCAGCTCGACCGTGGTATACCTCGGCTTGCGCCTGGCCATCAAGCCGCCCGATGAAGATCATCCCTATGGCCACGGAAAAGCCGAGCCCGTAGCTGCCATTATCGTGAGCCTTGCGCTGATCGTGGCCGCTATCGTTATTGGGGCCGAGAGCATCGTGCTTATTCAAACCCCGCATCCTATACCCGAGCCATATACCCTATGGGTCTTGTTGGCTGTTGTTGGGACCAAGGTATTGATGTCCCGCTATGTGTCTTCCGTCGGTAGAGGAATCGACAGTGCCGCCGTTCGTAGCGACGCCTGGCATCACTTGAGCGATGCCATTACTTCGGCCTTTGCGTTTGTCGGTATTTCGATCGCTTTGTGGACCAGAAATGCCGCAGCAGACGATTGGGCTGCTCTCTGCGCTTCACCGGTCATCATGTTCAATGCGTGGCGGCAGCTTCGGGCGCCCTTCGCAGAATTGCTCGATACCGCGCCTGCCCCTCGGCTGGAACAGGAGGTGCGCTCCGTTGCCTCAACCGTTTCAGGAGTCATCGGCCTTGAGAAATGCCACGTCCGCAAGATGGGCTTTCGCTACTACGTTGACCTGCATATCGTCGTCGAAGGAACTCTGACGGTGCGTCAGGGGCATAACATCGCGCACGACGTAGAAGACGCTGTGCTGCAGCAGGTGCCACAGATCGCAGAAGTCTTAGTGCATGTTGAACCGGAAGAAGAGCTTCTGGCCCCTTCTCTCAAGAGATGACTACGGCATTTTCGGAAATCGTGTAGCCCTTGGAAACTTTGCGCAAGGCCGGCGCTCCTTGGGGTCGCGCCGACTTATCCCCGTGCTTTCGGTCTACAGTTTTTCAGAAAATGCATATAAGCCGGTTCCAGGATAGAAGTACCCAGGCTCTTGCTTTCACACCCATTTCGCAACCAGCGCGAAAAAGGATGGGACAAGGACGCGATGGGTATAACCATTGTGGATTCGCCACAGGCTGTATTCGACAATTCGCGCTCTTGCGCCAACCATGATGCTGCAGTTCCGCAGGCATGTTGCGCACCAAAAGAAAGGGTACGAGCCTGGGCCCGTACCCTTCGCAATTCAGCGGCGATTCCGCTCGAGCTAGCTGTTTAGCCAGCTGTTTGGAATTACAGTCGACGTCGAGAAGCCGTTGACTATGCTGGTGAAGATTTGCGCCAGCGACGTCATATTCTGGAGGCTAGGAGCAACCGCCGAGCAGCCGTTGGCGTCGTCGGAGTAGAAGGTGTTCGCGTTGGTGGCCATGGCGCCCAGCGCCTGGCACGGGGTGTCGCCCGCCTTCCATGAATTCGCGCCGTAAGACGAGGAGGAGATTGTGGCGCTGTATGTTGCGTCGGTTGTGCAATGGCCCGCTGCCGTCTCTGAACCGTACCCGATGGTGTACACCGTAGTCCCCGCCGCCGATGCTGCCTGCGCGGCAATCACCGCCTGGCCGCACTCGCCCAATGCCGAAGGATATGCATAGGAGTGATAACCCGTGCACTGCGCATTTGTATTGGGGTTGCAGCCCGAAGGATTCATGGGGTTGCTGGAACTGGTTCCGGTGCCGCTCAGCATGGAGCCGTCCGCAGTCTTCATCTGGCTCGAGCTGTTGGCAGTTGCATCGCCGTCGCTGAGGATGATCAGTGCATTCTTGTAGCCGTTGCCACTCGTCCCATTCGACTCGTTGTAGAGCTGGGCTTGCGCGGCATAGATCACCTGTGCATAGTAGGTTCCCTGATGACCGACAACCTTGATACCGCTGCCCGAGCAGCCGCTGGCCGCTCCGGATGAGATCACCAGCGGATCGGTCGATACCAGCGTGGTCCCCTGGTCTTGAGTCTTAAAGCCGTTCTCGAACGAAACAAGCTGATAATTGATCGTCGAGGGCTGCATCGCCATATTCGACGCCGAACTGTTCACGGTTGGCGCCGTGTTGGTTGAAAAGGTGTAGGGTTGCGTAGTGGGGCTGCTTGTCGTGCAGGTGGTGTCGTCCGCCTCAGTGCCTGAAGTGACGCCGGGAAACACAAACAGTGAAACATTGTCGACCGGAGTGCTGCTGGTCGAGCAGGTTCCGCTCGACTGGCAGGGATAGAGGTAGGACAACAGGGTCGCGAAACCGCTCTTGGCACAATTAATCTGGGTGCTGCAGGAAGAGGTGTCGTTTTTCCCGTCGTCCGCGCCGTTCATCGAATCCGTGGTATCGAGGACGACCGCAATGTTGTACGGACGGTAGGCGCCGCCGTTCATCGCAGCCGCCGCCGTATCCTGGATATTGAACGTCGGCATGCCGAAGAGCGGGCCGATCCAGGTGGGGACCTTTGCGGTTTGCTGCACCACAAGCACGTTGTTTGAAGTTCCTGTCCCGGAGGGATCGGGCAGGCAGCCAATGTCCATGTTCGTAATGACGGTGTTGGCGCATTGCCACGTAACAGTAGTGTTCACGCTGGTCAGAATACCGTTGGAGTTGAGTTTCGAGATCTCCGAGCCGTACTTCTGGGCGTAGGAGGATGCCGTAGCGGTGTTGGGCAGGCCGGCAGCGCCCGCCAGCGCAGCCGCGCTGGTCGATGCTTTGAGCAACTCAAAGGCATAGTAGCCTTTGCCGGCATCGACTCCGACTCCCATCACCCCCACTAACGCGGTGAGGATCACGGCCGTGAAGACCAGCGCCTGGCCCTTGTCTTCCTCGATTAACCGGCCCAGAACGGGGATTTTGTTCAAGAGTTTCATTGGGTTTTCCTTCCTTCGTCAAAGATTTTTCACTGCACCATCGCCGCTTGCGTTGTTTGAAGACTTCCCGAGGGTTTGAATGTCGTTCCGTACCCCGACCACGTGAAAATTGGGAACCAGCTGTAGGGATAACTCACGGTGAGGACGATCGGTTGAAACTTCGTGAGATCCGCATTCATCGTCGAGCAGGTAAAAGCCGTTCCCGTCAATGTTCCCGAGGAGACTGAAGCAGTGCTGCTCGTGTAGATCGTCAAACTGTAGGAGATACTGCTGGCACTCCAACCCACCAGCGATTTGCTGACATCCGACTGGATTGTCTTGCACGGGTCGGTGATCCCAGTGATGTCGATTGAGACCGACTGTACCGCCTGTGCCGCCGCCAGTCCAAGTTGCTGCTGGCTGTATATCGCCATGCCGAACGAGGCCATGCCGGTGATAATGATGAGCAGAAGAGGAGCTGCAACCGCCATCTCCACCAGCTGCTGGCCCTCCTCTCTGGCGCCAAAAAACTCCCACAGCTGCTGCCGCCAGGTAAGCGGCCGCGCCCGCCCAACCGCACCACTAGTGGTGCGCTGGCCCCCATCAGGCAACACCCGCATTGTCCACTTCTCCCAGTTTGATACTCCGCTTTTCATCTTCCTCTTTACCTCCCGGCCAGGCAATACCACGAATAGGGGACTGGCCTTGCCGTTTGCCGCCATTTTCACGTTGCTGATTCTCAATAACTTATCTCAGCCTTCTCAGTTCACTCAGAAACTTGTCGAGCTCTCTCCGGTCGGCTCCGTCGGTCAGGATATTGTGCCCGTGGCGAAAGGACCGCGCGTCGGGCAAAACAAATTTGAGGCCAACCCCATCGCTGCCCCAGCGCGCCGCGCGCGATTGGATTACAATCGACCGCTCGTCGGTGCTGTCCTCTCCGCCGTTAATCGTCAGCGTCATCAGCACCAGCGTGCCCGGATACCAGCGCTCCTCGGTGACGATGTAAATCCCCGTGGAGCTGATATCGCGAATGGAGTGCGCCTGGGGCGACGCGCCCGTCCAGTAATATGCGGTCAATCCCTCAAACTGCTCCCGCGGCGCCTTGCGCGGATCGGGCGACAGCCACCGCTCCAGCCACGACTTGGGCTGGTAAGGCGATGACGCCGGCGGAGGCGGAGGCTCAAGAGTCCGCTTGGGAAGTCTCGAATCCTTTTCCCCCCGCTTCTCGGGCTCAAACAGCAGCGACTCGGTCGTCCAGAGCGGCTGATCCTTATCATTTGCGGGAGGCGCCGGTTGCGCAGCTCCGTTGTCACTGCGCATACCCGCAATCCGTTCCAGCCGGCGCTCCATCTCCTCGGCAATGCACAAAACCAGTTGATCGCCGGTCTGGGTCTGCGAAGAGTAAATGGAGTGGACCGGCAGCGCCAGCACACTTGCCGCCTTCGGGCTGGAAGAACTCACCCGAAAAGTCGGGAACGACTCAACCAAGTCGATCACGCGGCAGTCTTCGTCCAGATAGATCAGATCGAGAGGCGCCTGAAGTCCGGCGGCTGGAATGTCGCGGAATGGAACGATCCACATGCCTTCCCCGGACTTCAGAGACACGCTCGACATCAGATCGACGATTGCGGCGTAGGTAAGATCCGCAATCGTGATCTCCAGCCCGAGAAAACACTCCCGGGTCTGGTTATATGCGCAATGTGTCCGTGTCTCCAAGTTCTCTCCAGGCTTCGGCATGTCCTCTCCCGGCGCCCTCGCTTCCGGTCCCTCTTCGTTTCCCCGTTCCGGCCTCTGGTTCACGTAGCAGAACAACCCTGTCTGCAGGCGCGCGCCGTTTTCAAACGACACACATCCCGGCCCGCTGCGTTAAGCGACAATTGCGGGCATCTGCCGCCTGCACGGCACAGCCCAGCTGCGGGCGGGTAAATCTCGGCGGCGGCGTGCGAACTCATTCGCCGCCCGATACACCTCGTTATGACTTACTTGACCCGCGTACGGCGGCGTTGAATCAAAACGATCAAAATGATGACAACCAGTACAGCGGAAACAATCCGGATTAGCAATGTGGTGTCCATAGATTCCCTCTCCCTCAGCCTTTTTCTTATTGCTCCGGGTTTTCTATATCCCGGTTTTCAACGCGGCTCGAACCTTGAAACCGCAACCCCGATTCCCCGCCGCCGTGTTCGGCTGGAATCGACCATGGTGCGGCCCTGCTTGAAAACTACCCCATTCACGATCTGCAGCGCTGCAGCGAAACTATCGGAACTACAACCCCACCGCCCCAGGTGCAATCTCCGCGACTTCGCTGCGGTTCGCAATAACTCTCTCCGGCGTCACTTGATCAGATCGTGATAGGAATCGATCATGATGAGCACCGCGGGCCCCAAAAGAACGACAAAAAGCGACGGAAAAATGAAAAACACGAGCGGGAAAACCAGCTTAACCGAGGTCTTGGCCGCTTCTTCTTCAACCTGTTGAACGCGCTGCGTCCTCAAAGTGTCGCCGTGAACGCGCATGGTCTTGGCCACGCTGGTGCCAAGCTGTTCCGACTGGACGAGCATGGATACCAGGTTGCGCACGCTGTCGACCCCGGTACGGTCAGCCATGCGCTTCCATGACTCGGCGCGGGGACGCCCGGCACGCTGCTCCAGAACCACCATCTGCAGCTCATCGGCCAATTCGGGCTGCGATTTCGTCAATTCAGCGGCAGTGCGCGCCGTTGCCTGGTCCAGGCTCAGTCCGGCCTCGATGCAGATCACCAGCAAGTCGAGCACATCGGGCAGACCGCGATGAATGGCCTTCTGGCGCTTGGTGATCAGATGGCCGAGGTAGAAGTCGGGAATCAGGAATCCGCCGCCGATGCTGATGGCGCACGACATGAAGGTGTCCTTGGCCAGGAACCCGGTCACAAACGCGACACCGAGCAGGAGAATCGGAAGCAGAACCTTGGCGCCGTAGAGGAACTTGATGGCCTGCTCGTCGCGGAAGCCGGCGCGCACCAGTCGCTGTTGAGCGACCGAAACCTCGGCCTGGCTCTTGGGCAGTACCTGTTCGAAATGCTCAACCATTCCGCCCAGCGAGCTTCCGGTCTGCTGAATGGTCTCAATGAGCGACCGCTGCTTGGGCTGGGGATTGATGACCTCGCTGATGCGCTTGATCATCGCTTCGCGATAGAAGAGCAGAAGCAGGCCGCTGCCCAGCAGCACAAAGATCACGGCGAATGTGAGAACAGCAAGCATACTTTTCCTCTAGAAATCCAGGGTTACGATCTTGCGAATGATCAGGCCGCCCACAAAAATCATCCCCACTGCGATCCATATGAGCTTGATGCCCATCGGCCTGTGCCACAGCACGCTCATCATGTCGGGGTTGATGAAATAGAGCAAACCCGCCAGCACCACAGGGAGACCGGTGAGAATCCAGCCGGTGAGCCTCCCCTGCGCGGTATGCACCTTCACCTGCCGCTGCAGGCGGAAGCGCTCGCGGATCACGTGCGAAGTTTTGTCCAGCACCTCGGCCAGGTTGCCGCCGCTTTCCTTCTGAATCATGATCGCGGTAGTCACAATCGCCAAGTCCTGAATCGGCATGCGTTGCTGCATGTTGTCCATCGCCACTTTCAATTCCAGGCCGTAGTTCTGCTCTTCAAAGCATCCCCTGAACTCCATGCCCACGGGGTCGGGGACCTCGCGCGCCACCAGGCCCATGGCCGCGATAAGGCTGTGGCCGGCGCGCAGGGCGCTCACCATCAGATCAAGGGCCTCGGGCAGTCCCTCCTGGAACTTGAGGAAACGGCGGCCGCGCAAATACATCACCCAGCCGAAGGGAGCCAACCCAATGCCGACGCCGACCAGGAGCGCAATCGGCGCGCTGCGGAACTCAGCATAAATTCCATAGGCGGGAATGGCAAAACAGACGCCGGTAAGCGCCAGCAGGCGCCCTGCGCTCCATTTCATGTTTGCCTGGCTGATCAGCTTTTGCAGATAAGGCGCGATCTGGAACTCGAGCAGTTTCTTATTCAGCCAGGGGATGCTGCTCATCGCCGAATCTTTGCGGAGATTGAGAATCTGCTCACGCGTCGAGGGAGCATCCGTAGACAACGCCGAGTCGAGTGAGGCCAGCACCTGCCTCGAGGTACGGTGGGAGCCGGCGACGACAAGTGGCAGTGCAATGAGCACAAAGACGCCAATGAACACCAGAACAAATACGATTGGCACGGCTCCTCCTCTCTGCTAGTTGACCAGCGTTTCCCGCTCGAAAATCGTGGGCGGCAGAACTATGCCCGAAATACGCAGCCGCTCAAGGAACTTAGGCCGGATGCGGCTGGGCTGAAACACTCCAATCACCCTGCCGTCGGGCCCAATGCCCTTCTTTTGGAAGCTGAAGATTTCCTGCATGCTGATCACCGACTCTTCCATGCCGGTAATCTCGGTAACGCTTGTCACCTTGCGCGTACCGTCGGTCATGCGCGTGGCCTGCACCACAATCGAAATCGCCGAGGCAATCTGCTGGCGAATCGACTTCTCGTTCAGATTCAGGTTACCCATGGCCACCATCGACTCAAGCCTGGAGATGGCGTCGCGCGGCGTGTTGGCGTGAACGGTGGTCATCGAACCCTCGTGGCCGGTGTTCATGGCCTGCAGCATGTCGAATGCCTCTTCGCCGCGGACCTCGCCGATGATGATGCGATCGGGCCGCATGCGAAGAGCGTTACTGAGCAATTGCCGCTGCCGGATGGCGCCCTGGCCTTCAATATTCGGCGGGCGGGTCTCCAGGCGCACGATGTTCTCCTGCGCCAACCGCAATTCAGCCGCGTCTTCAATCGTCACCAGCCGCTCGCTGTGCGGAATGTACTGCGACAGAATGTTCATGAACGTCGTCTTGCCGGCGCCGGTGCCGCCCGAAACCACGATGCTGATCTTGGCCTTCACCGCGGCCGAAAGCACTTCCATCATCTCGGCCGAAATGCTCTTGAGCGCAACCAGCTGATTGGCGGCCAGGGGGCCGGTGCCGAAGCGGCGGATGGAGAGCGACGGCCCATCCAGCGCGAGCGGAGGAATGATGGCGTTGACGCGGGACCCATCCGGCAGACGGGCGTCCACCATCGGCGACGACTCGTCGACGCGCCGGCCCACCCGCGATACGATCCGGTCGATGATCTGGAGCAAATGGCGGTCGTCGCGGAATGAAGTGTTCACACGCTGCAGCAAGCCGCCCTTTTCAATGAACACATGGTCCTTGTCGTTGACCAGGATGTCGGAGATCTTGGGATCGCGCAGCAGCGGCTCGAGGGGACCGAGGCCGAAAACTTCGTCGAGCAGATCGGCCTGGATCCGTTCCTGCTCGTCGTAGTTGAGCGGCACGCGCTGATCCGCGATGATCTCCTTCACAATGCTCGATACGGCCTGGCGGGCCTGGCTGGAATTGACGCGCGACAGCTTTTCCAGATCCAGCTTCGCAATCAGCGTCCGGTGTATTTCCGCCTTGTATTTCTCCAGATTCATCAATTCCATGCTGCACCTTCCAGGACTCTGGTGTGTTCCTTGCGACGATGGACGCGGCCCGTCTTATCCGAACAGGCTGAACCCCTTCTTCTTGGTGGTCGTCTGCTGCTCAGTCTGGCCGATGGCCGCGCGCGCCATTTGCTTGATGAGCCGCGATATGGGGGAATCGGCCAGTGCCAACGGCGTGGCGTTGATTTGCATTTTGCGAACGGCGGTGTAGTCGTTGGGGATCTTCCACTGCGCCGGACGGGTTAAAGCCTTGGTGATGTGTTCCTCTGATACTCCCAGAGAGCGCGCTTCATAGCGGTTAATGACAATTTCGAGCCGTGGGCCGCCGCCGGTGAAGAACTGAGTGATAAGCCGATTGGAATTGCGCAGCTCCGGTATGCCCGCCTGGGTCACCAGATAGATCGCCGTCGACTCTTTTAATACCGAGGAGCGCTCGAAACTCAACTGCGATCCCCAATCCACCACGACGTTTTCGAACTCCAGGCGCGCCACACTCAGAAGCCGGTCAATATCCTCGTCCTTGGCCTCGAACTGAATGAATTTGCCTGGCGCAGCCAGCACCCACACTCCCGAACTGTGCTTTACCAAAAGCTGATGCAGGAATGCCCCGTCGAGGCGGCTGGCGGCCTGCAGCGCATTGATGGTGGAGTACTCGGCCACAATGCCCAGATTCAGCGCTGCATCGCCCAAAGGCAGATCGAGGTCGATCAGCAGGGTCTTCTGATCGGGCTCCTGGGCCAGAGCCACGGCAAAGTTGCAGGCCAGCGTGGTTGCGCCCGCGCCGCCCTTGGCGCCGATAAACGTCAAGAGCCTGCCGGCAGTCTTCTTGGTCGACTTGCCGACCGGACGGCGCGCGGCCGCGCGCACCAGCGCCTCAGCCACAATGTTGCGGTCAAACGGAACGGTCAGATACTCGCGCGCGCCGGCGCGCATACAGCGCATTAGCAGGTCGGGATCGGTCTTGGCGGAGTAGACCATCACCGTGGCCGCACCGGTAGCGCCAATGCTCTCCACCAGTTCCAGGGCGTACTCCGGGTCTGAGTCGAGGTCGATGATGATGACGTCGTAATGCTGCTCAAGCACCCGGGCAACGTCGTCCATTCCCGGCGGGTATGAAGAAAACTCGCGAATGTCGTTCCCCGAGGTCCCGGCCAACGCAAGCACGGCTGCGGCGCGCCGCTCGTCATTCGGACCGATCAAGGCAATTGAAAGCGCCTCTGAGCCGATCGAATCGGGATATTGAGAACCGAAATACGGGGAAGAATCCGTTGACACCGCGCCTTCGCTCCTTACTTCATTACTCTTTTCATGCACGTTCTTCTGGCGTCGATCATTATCGCGCAAACCTGCCATGGTCTGCTCCCTCAAGCTTCAACGAACGAAAAATGAGAACAGCGTCCCGACTGCAATGGCCGGTGCGTAAGGTATCTTGCGCCGCCTGGGGTTCTCGATCGTGACTTCTGGATCGCGTAGCGTTCCGCGCCTCCAACCCGCCATCAGATCTCCGGTTCCCTTAAACAGGTCAAGCAGGAATCCGCCCAGCGCCGCCCAGACCACGACAATTACACCACCCACCAAAGCGGTAAAGATCAGCGCAAAGACCATCTGCTTGGGACCTATCCAGGCCCCCGCGGCAGCAAGGAGCTTTACGTCTCCGGCTCCCATGCCGCCTAACAAAAAAAGCAAACCAAAAACACCGATCGCGAGTCCCGCTCCTGCCAGGCTCTGCCCAATGCCATGCCAGCCGAACAGTACACCCTGAACCACGATCCCGGCCAGCCAATAAGGGAAGACCAGCCAATTCGGGATGCGCCTGCTGTGTAGGTCGGTGATTGTCGCCATACTCAAGACAATCAGTGACGGCCACCAGCCAAACGAGTGCATCCCCCTGCTCCTTCTACCCCGTTACAGTCAGGGGACGACTCAATAAGAGCAATTCGCCAACCAAACATTCACGCCGGTATAGCGTAGGGATTCAGTATGTTACATCTGAGTCAAAACCCCACTGTACACGGCTGTTTACGCACCCGTCCGGCCGTGGAACAACTCGTATACACGCCGGCGCCAAACCACAAACCAACCCAGGCTCACACGTGGGAACGCCGTCGCCGGCCTGCCACGCTACTCCGGCCCCTAATTCCCCGTTTGGATCAATCGTGGATCAGCTGTATCAAATTAAAACAGATATACCCTTCCGATCAACCGTAAAATATTCATTATGGACCGCTGTTGGCTCATAGTCCAGCACACGATTCCGGTCCTGAAGCACACGCACCCCGCCCCCGCTTGACGCTCAAATACCAATTCCGGACTATGCTGGCCAGTGTGGCAGTGGGTTTAACACGCAATTTCCGTGCCAATCTGACATTTTTTATCGTCATATCGAGAACAGCCCACGCGCTTGAAAGTAACCAACTAGATTACAATAGTTACTATCTTTGGTAACTTATCGCTGTTTTCGAGCCTCTGCCCCCGGAACTTTCTGCTATCGTCGATATTGACCTTCGCGCTTTAGCAGCGCTGCGAATCCAATAAGATATTGAAAAACAGCATCTTATGACGATTCTTGCTCTATACTTCACTCACTTCGGCCCGGAGCCGGCTTCGGAGCCGACGGCGGGTCCGGAAATGCCGGTTAGGGTGGATCGAGCACTCGGTTTGGTGCTCAAATTCGCCTTAAGTCGTTGAATTTCATTGGCCCTTCATCGCATTCCGGATTACCAATGTCGCAATCTTTAGCACTAATCAGGGATTGGCAAAGTTCTACCGATTTTGGATGATGGGGGTACATCGCCGAACACTTTCGTATGTTCCCCCAGGGAACGGCATGACAGAATCCAGGAGAAGGCAGCGCCTCTACCAATGATTCGAATCGGACTTTACTCTGAAGACCGGACCTTGCAACCACTTCTTTCCTCCGCCCTTGGTAAAGAGTTTCAGGTTTTGCTGGAGTTGGACGGGAATGGGATGGATAGCCTCATCTCTGCAGGCGAATGCGATGTGATCATCCTCGATTTCTCATCGCACCCCGATACGCTGCAGGAGCGCATTGAATGCTCGCGACGCCTGATCGCTTCCAACATCCCCGCAATACTGCTGGCCGACGACGCCCTGCGCACTACGGCATTCGAACTGGTCAAAATGGGCGCGTTTGGCTACTGCCGCCGACCGCCATCCATCCGCGATCTGAAGACGTTATTGCAGCGGGCCCATGAAACATCCTCGCTCAACCACGAAAACTCCTCGCTCAAGCAGCAATTGCAAACGGTACAGCAGCGCATCGAGGAACCGGCGAGTTGCGATCAGATTCTGGGCTCAACGCCCAGCATGCAGCGCGTCTACCAGCTGGTCCGCAGCGTCACCAATCTGAATGCCTCGGTTCTTATCACCGGCGAAAGCGGAACCGGCAAGGAGCTGATCGCCCGCGCCATCCACAACCTTGGCTCGCGTGCAAAAAAGCCGTTCGTAGCCGTTTCCTGCGGCGCGATTCCCGAAACGCTGATTGAAGCCGAGCTCTTTGGCCACGAGAAAGGCGCTTTCACCGGGACTGTGGGGGCTCGTTCAGGCTATTTTGAGCAGGCTGAAGACGGCACCCTCTTCCTGGATGAAATCGGTGACTTGAGCGTGTTTACGCAGGTCAAGCTGCTGCGCGTTCTGCAGCAGATGGAGTTCTGCCGCCTGGGCTCGAACAAGCTCATCCCGCTGCGGGCGCGGCTCATCTTCGCCACGCACATGGATCTGGCCAAACTGGTGGCTGAAGGCAAGTTCCGCCAGGACCTCTACTACCGCATCAACGTAATGCGCATCGAGTCGCCGCCGCTCCAGGACCGGCCTGAGGATATTCCCCAGATCGCGCAACACTTCCTCAAACGCTATTCGCAGGTGTTTCAGAAGCCGATGGACTCCATCGAGCCGGACGCGCTCGAGTTGCTGCAGAGCTATAACTGGCCCGGCAATGTTCGCGAACTTGAAAATGTCATGCAGCGCGCCATCATAGTCGCGCCCGGCCGCAGCATCCGCGCCGAGGATCTCAGCATCAACGCTCAGGAAGAGGAAGTTGCCGCCGCTGGCGACGTAGTGATCGACTTCGCCGACTACCATCCCGACGGCTCCTTCGAACGCCAGTTGCGCGACTACAAGATCAAGCTGGCCGTGAACGCGGTCCGCGAGCACAACGGCAACAAAACACTGGCTGCCCGCAGCCTCTCCATCTCGCGCGCCTATCTGCATCGGCTCCTGCGTCTCGCCGAGGCCTATCCGCAGTTTGCCGAGGCCGGCCTGCGCGAAACCAGAACTGCCTAGGGCCTGTTAACACTGCTGGGGTGGTGGCGACGGGAGCCAGTTTTTTCGAGTTCTAGAAGAGAGGAGCGACGCATACCGGGTGTCTGTTAGCGACGAACGACAACGAAATCGGAAAAACTGACCCGTCCCTCCGGGTTGCGGCTAAAATCCGGTCATACTTTGTTCTCGCCCTCGACCTTGGAGCCGCCAAAGCCTTCGGGCTCGGCCTCGTCTGACCGGATTTTAGCTGGCAACGCCATCCATCCCAGTAGTGTTAACAGGCCCTAGATTCGATCTTTCCCTTGGTCTGCAATTGAGTCCGCGGCGATCCGTCGCCGCGGACTTTTAATTTTCCCGGCCCCTGGCATTCACCTTCATGAAGTCCTGCGGTACGGCGTCTTGTAAAAGAGCAGGACTTTTGTCGTGCCGCAAGCGCATCCCTTTCAACGCAGGGCTTTACCCCTGTGGGATGTTTTTCTTGCATCTCCGCCGAGCTTGATGAGTTTCTCCGCAGCCTGTTTAGAGCGGTTCCAGGATAGGTGTACCTTATCCGGCTTGTGTGCTGGGTCGTCCCTCCTTGGGGTCGGGCCGACTCATGTGAATTGGCTCTGTGTGCAGCAATCCTGGAACCGCTGTAGCCCCTGCCGCCCCTCGCGCAGGCAACCTGATCGGAGCATCCTTAGGTGTGCATGTTATACGCGGGCGGTCCGGCCATCACCATTCCGCTCTTTTGACGGCCGTGAATATACCAGCAGCACCAGGAGGTTTCGTGCGTTTCGCCTTCGCCCACCGGAATCAGATCCTTGTACACCACCCTGCCGTATAGCAGGATCAGTTCCTCCCATTTTTCAACCCTTTTGAGCTTCTCATCGCTTCCGCAGAAAGCCTTCACCTCATCGCGGCTGAACGATTTGATCCCCGTCGATTCGCCGGGCAGCAACACCACCGACGACAACGCCGCACTGGGAGCCACTTCGTCAAACTCCGGTTTATCGGGAAGGTGGGTCTGGTCAACGGCGCTGGTGATCCTGTCGATGGTCGAAACGATTCTTGCCGGTCCGCGGCCGCGGTTGGTGGCGGTCACCGTAAAGCCGTTGTCAACGCTGCGCGAAGGCTCAACCGTTATCAGAATCCAGGGCCGCTCGGCGCGTATGATAGCCTGCGCATGCAACAACGCTGCCTGCGCGCTGTCAGCTGCGGCCTGCGCTGCTGTTTCAGCGTATTGCGTCTGGCGCTCGATCTTCCTGAGCGTTGAAAGCGCCACCATAATCCCCACATAGCCCAGGACCGCCAGCAGGATCTTCGTTGCCCAGGCCACGCGATCCTGCCACAGCCAGGGCGCCGGGGCCGGTGCGGGAGTGGCTATGGTGATGTGCGACGGCTGCGCATCGCACGGCCCCTCCGCGCAGTTGGGCGCCGCGCTGCTGTTGACATTCGTGCCGGTGTCGGAGACTGGCGCCGAACCCTTGATCGCAGCCGGGGCCTGGGGAGAAGCGGCCGAGGTGGAGGATGCACTCGGAACGGATTGCGCAGCAGGGGCAGCTTGCCGGTTGGCTTGTGCTTTTATCGTCCCGCCGCCCTGCGCAGCCAACAGCAGCAGGGCAAGGATCGCCTTACCCTTGCACACCATGGCGCAAATGTATCACACCGCATAATTAGGATGGAGATGTACCACCAGACCCATGCACCCGAAGCCCACACCGGCGCGACACAACACCCGCGAGCCGATTAAACTGTCGGCATGGCGCTCGAATTCACCACCTCATTTCTCAAAGACTCCCTGGCGATCTTCCGCTATTACAAGCGGCTGGCCGAGCGCGCCCTTGAGCAGGTAAACGACGCCGATCTCTTCGCGGTACTCGACGCGGAGACGAATTCAATCGCCATCATCGTGAAACACATGGCAGGCAACATGCGCTCCAGGTGGACTGACTTCCTGACCACCGACGGGGAAAAGCCCGATCGCAACCGCGATAGCGAATTTGAAGCGCCGCCGCAGACTCGTACTGAAGTTCTCGCGCTTTGGGAGCAGGGCTGGGCTTGCCTCTTCGCTACCCTCGAACCGCTCATCGACGCCGATCTCACGCGCACAGTTTTCATTCGCGGCGAGGCCCACTCCGTGATGCAGGCCATCAACCGCCAGGTCGCCCATTACCAATACCACATCGGCCAGATTGTACTGCTGGCAAGGCATTTTGCCGGCGACCGCTGGCAGTCGCTCACCATTCCGCGTAACCGGTCAGCCGAATTCAACCAGCGTGTCGCCGCCGGCGAGGCCAGCCAGCGGTAAATTGCGCTTTACTCGCGCAATACGCCCCTCAGATACAATGGGAGATGGGCTAAGGCCGATATTTTTGCGTATCTTCGCGCAAGCACGTCGAAGCACATCAAGAAGGAGCACCATCGTATGGCGATTCCCGCCACCCAATTACGACCGGGCATGATCATCAAGCACAACGACAATCTTCACCTTGTCTTCAAGGTGGAGCACCGCACGCCCGGCAATCTGCGCGCCTTTATCCAGGCCAAACTGCGCAACCTCAAGTCCGGCGCAATGTTCGAGCACCGTTTCCGTTCTGCCGACGCCATTGAGAAGGTCGTGGTCGACGAAGTTTCAATGGAGTTTCTCTACAACGACGGCGACGACTACTACTTCATGAATCCCGTGGACTACGAGCAGACCGTGCTCAAGGGCTCGACCCTCGGCGATGCGGTCGAGTACCTCACCCCCAACCTCCAGATCAAAGTCAGCTACCACGACGGCCAGGCCGTGGGCATCGAGCTGCCCACCTTTGTCGAACTCACCGTGGTCGAAACCGAGCCCGGCCTCAAGTCCGCGACGGCTTCGAGCGTCACCAAACCCGCCAAGACCGAGACCGGCCTCGTGGTTCAGGTCCCACCCTTCATTAACGAAGGCGAAAAAATTCGCGTGGATACCAGCGAAGGCGCTTACATGAGCCGGGCCTGATAGCCAAACCAAAGCGAAGCGGAACCGGCGCCCATCGCGGCGCCGTTCTTGTATCTGCAATCAATTCTCGCTTCCGCGCTTGACCGTCTGCCACGCCATCCGATATTCGGTTGTGATTGAGTCCGCGGCCATTGCCGCGCCCGAGGAGCTACTATGCCCGTTCCCGCCGTTATTGCCGCCGCCGCGCAAAGCTACAGCATGAACACCGATTTCCTCAACAAGATGGTTGCCGACCTCACGACTGAAGAGTGGCTCCGGCACCCTGCCCCCAACCCCAATCACATCGCATGGATCGTGGGCCATGTGACCTGGGCGCGCGAAAGGCTGCTCGATCGGCTTGGCACGCAGTGGTCCAAGCCCTGGTTCGTTCTGTTTGGCCGCGGCTCAAAATGCGGCGATGACGTAACCTACCCCTCGCACGATACGCTGCTCGACGCTTGGAAAGAAAGCGCGTTCATACTGACCAGCACGCTTGAAAGCGTCGCGGAGGATCTGCTTGCCCAGCCCTCGACGCAGGGCCCGCCCTCGACCGACGGCAACGTAAGCGGCGTGGTCAACTTCCTCGCCATCCACGAGACCTACCATCTCGGCCAGATCTCGTACCTGCGCGGCTGGCTCGGCCACAAGGGGTTCATGGGGTGAAACGACGTGGTTCGTGCATCGTGAGCCGTGAATCGTCATCGAATCACGAACCGCGATTCACGCCCCGCACCTCCGCCCGTCTTTCATGGAATCTTAAAAAACCTCTTGACATTTCACCTCAGCCTTGTGTTACTGTCAGTAACACAATGACAGATGATCTTCCACTGCGCCACGACCCCGCCGAGCTAGGCGAGCTCGAAAGCAATATCCTTTCGATCGTTTGGCGGCTGGGCTCAGTAACCGCCGAGCAGGTGCGCGAAGCGCTGGACCGGCCACTGTCAGATTCCACCGTTCGCACCATGCTGCGCCGCCTTGAAGAAAAAGGCTATATCAACCATTCGATTGAAAACCGCGCCTTTGTCTATCGCCCGGCAGAGTCGAGGCAGCGAGTAGCCGGCCATGCCGTCAAGCGCATTGTCGACTGGCTCTGCGAAGGTTCTGTCGAGACGCTGCTCGTGGGAATGGTGGACTCGAAGGTCCTTGACCGCGCCGAACTCCAACGGCTCGCAAATCGTATCTCCGCAGTGCGCGAGCAGGACAAGCGCAAGAACGACAGCAAAAGCTAATCGGAGGTGAATTCATGCTTGCCGGGATTTTTGAAGCTGCTCTTCGTTCTCTCATGCTCGCGGTCCTGGTCTGGGCTGGCCTCAAAGTCTTTCGCGTTCACAATGTCGTATACCAAAGGCTTGCGTGGACTGCTGTTCTTGCCGGAGCCCTTCTGATGCCGTGCCTGCTTCCCTTCACCGCGCATTGGGCCAGCCTCTCGTTCGCAACCATCCCCGTTCCCGCATCGCTGCATCACGTGCAATCGGCCGTTACGCCGGAAGCGTCAATATCATCGCCTCAGTCCGCTCCGTCCACCTATGCTGCATTTGTGCCCGCGCCACACTACCGGCGCATCACTCCTCAAGTCGCAATTGCAGAAACACGTCGCTCCTCCGTTCAACCCGACTCCTGGCCGGTCGATCACGCCCCGGCATTGAATCCGGCGCCCTCGCCGACGCCCGCCCGGGCGCAGTTCTCGCTCGTGGGCGTCGCTGTGCTGACCTATTTCCTCGTCGCCGCTGTACTACTCGTCCGCTTGCTCTACGGCCTCGCGTCTGCTCTGCGCCTCTGGTGCTCTTCTACGCCCATCGGGCCCGGCGATGCCGCGCCACTTTGCGCTGGCCTCAATCTGCGCACAAGCCACAAAGTCTCTTCTCCGGTCACCATAGGCTCTGGCATCGTGCTGCCTGCCGGCTACACAAGCTGGACCGAAGAAAAACTCCGCATTGTTCTTGCGCACGAGCACGCCCACGTAAGCCAGCGCGATTTCCACCTGCTGACTCTCGCCTCACTCTATGCGGCCGTGACCTGGTTCAGCCCCCTTGGGTGGTGGCTTAAACACAAACTCTCCGATCTCGGCGAGGCCATCAGCGACCGCTCCGGCCTCAAAGCGGCTTCAAGCCGCTCCGCATACGCCCAGATTCTCCTTGAATTCGCGGCTTCGCCGCGCCCAACGCTTATAGGAGTCGCTATGGCCCGTCCCAGCAATATCTCTCGCCGCATCGAACGGCTGCTCAACGACAATTATCTCCGCCATGCATTTTCAGGCAGCGGCCGCGCTCGCCTTGCCGTTTTCCTCGTGCCCGTCGTGCTCTTCGCTGGCGCAGCACTTGTTCGCGTGCAAGCCGCAACGGAGCCCGCACACGCCGCACCCGTCTTCGCCCCCGCAGCAGCCGGCTCGAATGCAGTGCCCGCACAAGCCTCAACGCAGCCCGTGCTAGCCGCGCAAAACTCGGTCCCTGCCGCAGCAAACTCTGTGGTAGTGCTCGCATCGCCGGTCGCGACCCCACAGCTTGCCGTCGTCACCACCGCGCAGCCTCAAGAAATCGCACTCGCAACTCCTCCAGTTCTTCCCGTTCCGGCTCCTCCCAACCCGGTCCCTCCCGCGGGTCTCGAGAACGGAGCATCGCAATCTGAAGCCTCCTTCGATCGCAACCTGACATTCGACGGCAAGCTTGACCTCTCGGTTGCCACTGGCTCAGGTCACATTACATTCACTCGTGGCTCTGCTAATCGGATTCATATCCACGGCGTCGTCAAAACGAATCGGGACGGCGACCCAGCGAAGGTGCAGGAGATTGCCGCCAACCCGCCCATCGAGCAGGCGGGAAACAAGATCACTATAGGCGCTCATCAAGAGCGCCTCCACAACATCAGCATCGACTACGACATTGAGGCGCCGGCCGACGCGGCCCTGAACGCCACTACCGGCTCCGGCAACATCAACGACAACGGCGTCGGCCAGGGCGCCAGGCTCATCACTGGCTCCGGCAGCATCACGGCAACCGGGCTCGAGGGAGGATTTAAGCTCCAAACCGGTTCCGGCAACATCTCGGTCGACGGCAACGGTCAAGGCGATGCAACGGTTCAGACGGGCTCAGGCAATATAGATGTGAAAGGCGTGCACGGCGCGCTCAAAGCACAAACCGGGTCAGGCGAAATCAAGGTCGCTGGAACGCCCTCTTCTGCCTGGAAGCTCCAGACCGGATCCGGATCTATCGAGCTGGCCACGGGCAACGCTCCGATGAATCTCGATGCGACCACGGGCTCGGGACGAATCTCTACGGAGGCGCCGGCGCAACAGACCTCATCCGAAGAGGATCACCACCACTATCGTGCACAGATCAACGGCGGCGGCCCCGAGGTCAGCGTCGTAACCGGCTCTGGCAGCATCCGCGTCCGCTGAAGCAGGCTGGCCGCCGCGCCCGCTCTGCTTCGCTTGCTTTACCACCAACTTATCGTGCCCCATCCTTGCGACTTTGTTCTGTCGCAAGGATGGAATAGCACTACTCCAACCTCAGCACGACCACCTAATGGCTAGACGCTGCTGTTCCCATCCGGCAGCGCCACCGGCCTGGCCTCGAGCAATGCCTCGATGGTTCCCAGCGCGGCCAGCACCGATTCCGACACCGGCTCATCGACCTGCACCACAGCCAGCGCCTTCACCGGCTTGGACCCGCTGCGCTCGCGGCCCAGCGCGAAGTTGGCGATGTTCACGCCCTGCTGCCCCAGGATCGTGCCGATCTTGCCGATCACTCCCGGCACGTCAAGGTTGCGGCACACCAGCAGATTGCCTTCAAGCGGTGTTTCGATATCGATATTGTCGAACGCGAGCAGCCGCGGCTGCTCGCCGTGGATCACCGTGGCGCTGGCGCGGCTCTCGCCCGCGGCCGTATGCAACACGACAGTAAGAACGGTCGCCGCGCCGCCCCGATGGCTCTCCTCTTTCTCCTCGTGCACGCGAATGCCGCGCTCCTGCGCAACTGCCGCTGCGTTGATGCGGTTTACATTCTCCGATCCCTGCAGCAGTCCGGCGATGGCAGCGTTGCGAACCAGGTCAGTCTTCGCCTCGGCCAATTCGCCACCGTAAACCAATGCAATCGATTCGATGCCGCTCTTGCCTGCCTGCCCCAGGAAGGCACCCAATCGCCCGGCGAGATCGATGTACGGCGCCAGCTTCAAATACTCCTCGTGGCTCAGCGAAGGCAGGTTCACCGCGTTCTGCACCACGCCCAGCTTCAGGTACTCGCGCACCTGCATCGCAATCTGGATGCCAACTGCCTCCTGCGCCTCGGCCGTCGATCCGGCGATGTGCGGCGTAAGAATCACATTGTCGAACTCGGCATAGGTCGAATTCTTCAAAGGCTCCTCGCTGAAAACATCCAGCGCCGCGCCGGCCACGTGCCCGCTCTTCAGCGCCTCAACCAGCGCCGCATCGTCAACCAGCTCGCCCCGCGCGCAGTTGACAATGCGCACGCCCTTCTTCATCGCCGCCAGGGTTTTGGCGTTGACGATGTTGACCGTCTGCGGCGTCAGGCCAACGTGCAGGGTAAGATAGTCGGCCTTGCCGAAAAGCTCCTCCAAAGAGACCAGAAGAATGCTATTCTCGCGGGCCACGGCAGCCGACACAAACGGATCGCTGCCCACCAGCTCCATTCCGAATCCGCGCGCCCGCTTTGCAACCTCAAGCCCGATGCGGCCCAGGCCCAGAATTCCCAACGTCTTGCCGCGCAGCTCCGCGCCCTGCAGGCTTTTCTTCTCCCACTTGCCGGCGTGCATTGTCGAATTGGCGGCCGGCAGCTTGCGCGCCAGCGCCAGCATCAGCGCGATCGTGAGCTCGGCCACCGCCACAGCGTTAGCGCCCGGCGTGTTCATCACCACAATGCCGCGCCGCGTTGCCGCCTCGGCATCGATGTTGTCAACGCCTACGCCCGCGCGGCCAATCACGCGCAGCTTGGGCGCGTGTTCCATCAACGCATCGTCGACCTGCACGGCGCTGCGCACCACCAGCGCATCGGCATCGGCCAGAGCCGCGGGCAATCCCTCCGGCAGCTGATCGTGCGTCTTCACATCCCATCCCGGTTCAGCCGCAAACACCGCCAGCGTGGCCGGTGAAACCTTCTCTGCCAATACGATCTTCATCGCTTCTCCCTTGCTCTTTTCCGCGCTCTCGTATTCGTCAAACTTCACGCCGTGCTGCTCGCACAGCAAATCGAACATGCGCATCACCGCGGCATGAGGCTTGCCCTCGCCGCGCTCGTACTTGGTGAGCGAGTTGGGATGCACGCCCAGCTTCTCGGCCATCTCGTACTGAAAGAGGTCGAGCTGCTTGCGCGCGACTAGCAACTTCTCCGCGAAACTCAGTTCAGACATGAAAAGCAGCTCCTAGCTGCTAGCTTCTAGCTCCTAGCCCTTTTCGCTGGGAGCGAATGGTTCAACCACAAAATCGCCGGCGGTAAGGCCCTGGTGCCGGGTGCCCCAGGTCCCGATTTTGGGACCTGGGAAATCAGGAGTCCCGGCCAGCCGGCGTAACGGCTGACCATTGATCACTGACCACTGACCACTGCCTTTGCGTACACCGCCTGCGCCGCCGCCACTCCCTGCCCGTAAATCACCGGCAACCCCAGCGTGTCTTTCGCGATATGTTCCATCGCGCCCACCAGCGCCACCGTGTCGAGATAGTCGAAGTAGCCAAGGTGCGCCACGCGGAAGATCTTGCCCTGCATCTCACCCTGCCCGTTTGCGGTCACCAGCGCGAACTTCTGCTTGAGCGCCTTCACCACCACCCCCGAGTCCATGCCTTCCGGCACGGCAACCGCCGTGGCAGCAGCAGCCGGCGCAGTGGGCGCAAACAGCGTGAATCCCAGCGTCACCAGCCCCGCCCGCGTGGCCGCCGCATTCACCTCGGCGTTGTTGATTAGCGCATCGCGGCCCTTCTCCAGATCGCCGCCCGCCTGACCGGCAATGTAGTCCAGAGCCGCGCCCAGCGCCGCCACCAGCGCCACCGCCGGCGTGTAAGCGCTCTCGCCCTTCACCGCGCTCTTGCGCTCCTTGCGCAGGTCAAAGTAGTAGCGCGGATTCTTCGTCGTCTCCATCGCCGCCCACGCCTTCTCGCTCACGCTCAGGTAGGCCAACCCCGGCGGAATCATCACCGCCTTCTGCGATCCGCCGATCAGCACGTCGATGCCCCAGCCATCCACGTCGAAGTGCGTCGTGCCCAGGCCGGTGATTCCATCCACCACCAGCAGAGTGTCAGGTGCCATTGCATGGTGCAGACGCGCAACCGCCTCTACGTCATGACGAACAGCAGTCGAGGTCTCAGTTGCCTGCATCAGTACCAACTTGTGCTCCGGCTTCAGCGCCGCTTTCACCTGCGCCAGGTCGAAGGTCTCGCCGTAGGGCGCGGTCACTACATCCGGCTCGCAGTTAAACGCCTTGGCCAGCCCCGTCCAGCGCTCGCCAAACTTTCCGGCCGTCAGCACCAGTACCTTGTCGCCGGGTGAGGTCAAATTCGTGATCGCCGCTTCCATGGCGCCCGTTCCCGAGCTTGAAAGCAGAATCACGTCGTTCTTTGTCCCGACAAATATCTTCAACTGCGCCAACACCTTCTGGTACAGCGCGCGAAACTCGGGGGTGCGGTGGTGGATGTCGGCCGCCGCCATGGCGAATTGCGCCGCAGGCAGCAGCGGGGTCGGTCCTGGAGTATAAAGCCGGGTCTTTCGAATCATAGCCTCTCCCTCGCAGGAGCTCGTCCAAGAGTCTGCTCCATGCAATGGTCACATAATACACAATTTTGTTGCTTTTGTGATTATTTTCCCGGTGAAAATTGCGGCATTATCCCGAATCTGCCTTTATCCGGCCCCGGTCACCCAAAATCGTTACAATTCTCCTTTGGCCGGTCAGGTCCTCGCGAGACTATTCAAGGTCCGGGAGCCTTTTGCTGAGCGCTGAAAGCTGAGAGCTAGGAGCTAAAAGAAATGATCGATCCAGGCGCATTGGCTGCGCAGATTACAAAACTGACCGTGGAATCCATGAAGGCCCGCAATTCCGAGCGGACCGGCACGCTGCGCCTCATCAAGTCGGCGCTGATGAACAAGGCCGTCGAAAGGAATGCCTCGCTCACACCCGCCGAGGAGCAGCAGACGCTGATCTCCATGATCAAGCAACGCCGCGACTCCATCGAGCAGTTCACCAAGGGAAATCGCCCCGAGCTCGCGGCCAAAGAGGCTGCGGAGATCGTCATCATCGAGGAATTCCTGCCCAAGGCCCTCGACGAAGCCGGCCTGGCCGAGTTTGTGACCGCAACCCTCGCCGAGCTCGAAGCCAGCCTCGGCCACAAGCCCGGCATGAAGGATATGGGGCAGTCGATGAAGGCCGTCCAGGCCAAACTGCAAGCCGCGGGCATGCGCGCCGACGGCCGCGTGGTGAGCGAGCTGGTAAAGAAGGGGCTGGCGGGGTAAATAGGTTGCGGTAAGACTCGACAGAAGCGCGAAGTGTCAGGGCTCGGGTTCACTCGTGCCGCGAGAAACCAAACAGATCGATGGGCCTTTAGGACCCCTCGAACAGGCGCTCGGCCCTGCTCGTTGCCTTGAATTCCATTACGGGCCGGTTGGCAGCAAATATTTCCTCCCCCGCACAGAACTTAAGCCAATATATCGGGTTTCCACCTTCAACCCTCCCCCGGAGCGGTCGGGCCTTGCTCCCTGAAAGAACACGCCCGGGAGGCGGACTGGGATTTCCTTCTCTGGAATAGGTCTCGACGCGGAAGGCGGGGGATGATGACCAACGGAATACTTGATCGCTTGTCCACTTCCATTCAGTCCGGTTCGGTTCAATCCCGGCATCTGCCAAACCATTTCCGTCCCCGCAACCTCGCCGTCACCGCAGCACTTATCCTGCTTGCGGCTTTAACCTCGCACACCCAGCAACCCTATGCGTACTCGGCCGCCCCTCAGTACGGGCAGCCGCAATACGCTCAGCCCGCTGCGCAATACCCCGATCCATCGTCCCCCCAACCGCAGCAGTATGCCGCGCCGCAGTATCCGCAGCAGCCGCAATACTCGCAGCCGCAGGATGCAGACTCTGCGAGCGCAAACGACCCGATAGGCGGCTCCGACGCGCCGGTCACCCCCACGCAGCCGCCGCTTAGCGCCGATCAGCTCGAGCAGCTGCTGGCGCCCATCGCTCTTTATCCTGACGCACTGCTCGCTCAGATCCTCGCGGCTTCCACCTATCCAGCTCAGGTTGCCGCGGCCGATCAGTGGCTGCGCGAGATGCATGCGCAAGGTTATAACGACCCCAACCAGATCGTCGCCGGCGCGGACGCGCAGACGGGTTGGGATCCAAGCGTGAAGGCGCTCACCGCATTTCCCCAGGTTCTCAATATGCTCAACCAGAACCTGGAGTGGACCACCAGCTTGGGCAATGCTTACTACAACCAGCCGCAGGACGTAATGCAGACCGTCCAGGTGCTGCGTGACCGCGCCCAGCAGGCCGGCACCCTGCAGAGTTCGCCGCAGGAAGAAGTCACAAACGACCAGGGCAATATCGATCTGGCTCCAGCCACGCCCGATGTAGCGTATGTTCCGGCCTACAACCCGTGGGCGGTGTATGGCGCCCCGATCGCGCCTTATCCCGGATTTTCATTCTCGTTTGTGAACATGCTCGGCGGATTCGGAGCCCACTACGGTTACGGTGGTTTGCAATTTGGCTCGGGGCTAGCGATGGCTGCCTTTGAGCACACGCCGTGGGGATGGATGGGATGGGGTCTGAACTGGCTGACTCACTCAATCCTGTTTAACCACTCCGACTATTACACGCATTCCAGAACCGTGGCCGATTGGGGCTTCCCGCGCGGCGGCCCGCGCGCTCATGGATGGCGCGGTGGTCCCGGCTCTGGGCATCCCGTACCCTATACACGAGCGGGAGGCGATGAGAATGGGCGCGGCTCGGCTTACCCGCGGCCGGTCAACCGGCTCCCTGAAAGTAGCAACAATGGCTGGAACCGCGGTGATCCGCGGCCGGAATCGGGAATGACGCACCCGGCCTATCCCGCGCAGCAGACTTACAACCGTGCACCCTTTATGGCTCCCGCCCGCCCGCCAAGCTACGCGCCTCGCCCGCAGACTTATGCCGCGCGGCCTCCAATTGAAACGCGGAGCTACTCCGGCGGCGAAATGTACGGCCGATCACCGAACGCCTACAACTACGCAAACCGTCCGGCGCAGACGTATGGCGAGCGGCCCGGCATGGCCTACGCCAGCCCCTGGCGCGCACCCGCAAATCAGGCTCCTGCGTATCGCACGCCGCAGTATGAATCTCCTCGTTCCTACGCGTCGCGCCCCAGCCAGTCCTACTCCAACGCATTCGCCCGTAACGAGAATCGCGGTGGACTCCACATGTTCGGAGGCGGACATGATTCCGGTGGCTCGAGCTACCACGCTCCCAAGAACTACTACGGCGGCGGGCATGAGTCGCACAGCTTCGGCCACGAGAAGGCTCCCAAGATGTCGCACGGCAGTGGCGGCCACTCCGGCGGCGGAGGGCACTCCGGCGGCGGCCATCATCGCTTCTGACCCGCATTTCACACGGTCCGCAGAAAATCGCCGTCGTCCGCGCTACGCCCCGCTCTCGCTGACCAGCCGTCTCGGCCCCTCTTCGTGCAGCTCGCGATGGAGCTCATCCACCTTCACTCGAGCCTTCTCAAGTGCGCGCTTTCCCGCTGGCGTAATCCGGTAGAGCCGGCGGCGGCGCCCTTCCGCCCGTTGCAGGCTCGATTTCAGCAGTCCCGCGCGCTCCAGCCCGTGCATCAGTGGATACAGAGTGCCCGGTCCCACGCGGTAGCCGTGATGTGCAAGCTCGTGCATCATGGCCAGGCCAAAGATGGGCTCATGCGCCGCATGGAGCAGCACATGCAGCCGGATCAGCCCATCGAATAATTCCCGCTTGTGATTCATCTGGAATTTAACTATACCGCCGTCCCGGACCAATCCAGCTTGATTAATATCGAAATTCGATATAAAGTTTCCTGCAGATGGTTTAGGGTCCGTCATCTAATTCCCGGGTCGCAGCTGGGAATTAGATGACAGACCCTTACTCGCCATTGATCTTCCCTTAATAATGAGAGTCCCGTTGAAGTCCGTTGGTTGGCTCCTGCATATCGGCTTTGTTCTTGCACTCGCCGCAGCCCTCCCAAGGCTGCACGCGCAGGGACCGCCATACCAGACCGACGACCCGGTGCCCGTAGACTACGGCCACTACGAGTTCTACATCTTCGGCGGCGCCGACGGCACGCCGGTCGAGATGGACTCAACCGGCCCGGCCTTTGAGTTCAACTGGGGCGCCATTCCGCGCGTTCAGCTTCACGCCATTCTGCCCTGGGGAGTAGCCGCGCCGCTTAACAGCTCTGTTTACGCGCCCGCCTCGGGCCAGGGCCCCACCGAGTTCGGCCTCACCGACATGGAGCTGGGCACGAAGATCGCCTTCATCAAAGAGACCCCGCACTTTCCGCAGATCGGCATCTTCACCATGTACGAAATGCCCACCGGCAGCTTGAACAAGGGCCTGGGCGTGGGCAAAGTCTGGTACAAGCTGCCCCTCTGGATCCAGAAGAACTGGGGCAAGTGGCTCTTCGACGGTGGAGGAGGATACCAGCTCGTCAAACAAACCGGGTTTCGCAGTTTTCCCTACACCGGCTGGCTCGTCAAAAAGGAGCTGAGCGAGCGCCTCGAACTCGGCGCCGAAGTCTTCGCCCACGGCCGCGAAGGCATCGCAACCGCACAGACCCAATCGGCAACTCTCATTGATGCGGGCGGCTACTACCACTTCAAACACAATCCCAACGAACAGTTTCTCTTCTGTTACGGGCACTCCGTTGCCGGCCAGACTGAGAACTACGCCTACGTGGGAATGTATTGGACATGGGGTAGGGACAAAGGCAAGCCCGATACGAGTGCCTTCCTGCGCGGCCCGCCGGGCAATCGCGGCCTGCCTCTCAACGGAAACTGATGCAGCTTGAACTACGCAACCCGCAGCCACAATCCCGAAAAGGACTCTGAATGGAGATCACCACACGCAGTCTCTGGACGCTGATCCACGGAATGGGTTTCGGCGCGCTTTACCTTTTGGCCTGCTCGGGCGCGATCGTCGAACTCTATCGCCGTTATTGCTCGCACAATCCGGCGCACCCGACGCATCGCGACGAGACCTTCCTTCGCGTCTATCTCGTAGCGATGGCTGCGCTGGCGTGGCTTGCCGTGATTACCGGCAGTTACCTCATCTATCCGTGGTATCGCGCCAAACCGCCCGCCGGCGCCACAGATCTCTCCGCATTCCCGCGCAGCCTGCTGCTCTCAAGCCCGCACACCAGCGCCTGGCACACCATGGGCATGGAGTGGAAGGAGTACATCGCCTGGATCGCGCCCATCGCCATCACCATGGCCGCGGTGGTCGTTCTCCAGTATGGCCGCAGGCTCAAGGATCACCCGCCGCTGCGCAACACCATCCTCTGCTTCGTCTGGGCCTCGCTCCTGGCGGCCGGCATTGCGGGATTCTTCGGCGCCATGCTTAACAAAAACGCGCCCGTCGAGGGCGGTGGCACCATCCATCTCGTCCAGGGAGAAGCAAAATGAATACAACTGCCGAAGCCACGACTTCCTTCCCCAATGGTCCCGGCGCAGCCGCGGTCCTCGCAGCAGGCATCGGCTCGTTCGCTCTCGGCTTGTTCGCCGTTCTCGCCGACAAGATTCCTTCGATCAAGAGCTGGATGAATTTCTCTAATTTAACTGGACCGCTCTCGGGAGTTACCACCATGGCGCTCATCGTCTGGCTGGCAGCCTGGACCGTTCTTCATGCGCGCTGGCGCGGCCGCGAGGTGCGTTTTGCGCCCGTGAGCCGCATTGCACTGGCTCTGCTCGCGCTCGGCATTTTGCTCACGTTTCCGCCGATTGCGGATCTTTTCTGATTCTGTCGTGAGTCGATCTCTCTCAGGTTTTTCACGGCTGCCAATCGCCTAAAACTGGCCCAGAAAAAAGCGCCGAAGCCCACAAGGAGCTTCGGCGCGAGAGCAAAATCAGAGTTACTGCACGGGCCGCGAAGACCGTGCGCGGTGCCGTCTTCTTAGGGAAGACGGCACTGAGCAGAATCAACTTGTCTTACACCAACTCTGATTTTGTTGTTGGCGTTGGTGCAAATTGTCTTAATTTATTGCCACGGTGTCGTGGTGGTATCCGTAAGATTGGTTCCGTCCACGTGCCGTGCAATGATCACGACGTTCCCGCTGGTCGGATCCTCAAGCAGCAGACCCACCACGCGAACGTCGGCCCCGTTGTTCAGATCGCTGAATCCGCCCACTCCGTACCGGAAGTCACAGACCGGACCCATATACACAGTAACCGTCTCCGGAATGAGCACTCCGGCGAAGCCGTTAATCTGCATTTGGAAGGTGCCGTTGTTCTGATCCTGGCTGTTGGCGACAATTGTGCCGTTGAAGCCCCAGTTGTGCAGGTGGATGCGCTTCACGGTCACGTCATCGGGGTTCGCCGCGCCGCTTGCCGGTCCGCCCATCGAAACATCCTGTCCCGCCACCAGCGTGCTCCCGTTGAACAGGAAATTGGTGAACTGGTTGTGCATCCAGTAGATGTAGTACTTCTCGTTACCGCTCAGGTCCACGGTCGCGATCTGGCCGAGCGTAAGTCCCGTGTTGGTCGGCAACAGCGCGCGCACATACAGGTCGAAGCTCGTTGCAGGAGCGCCCGACGGCGTCACGTAGGTGATCTGGCCCCTGGCGTAGAAGCCGCTGTCGGTCAGCATCGTAACCTCGTCGGCATCGAGCGTCTGGTCGGCATTATCCAGCTTGCCTGAAACCGCGACAATGCTGCTCGTGGTCAAAGTGCTCAGGCTGGCGTCGCCGTCCCACTCGGTGTTGCCGTTCACGTTGACGGTGAAGTTCTCGCCGTGCGGGCCCTGCACCACAAACGACTGCGAACCCACGCTCACCACGGCCGCCACGAACTCGTCTATGTACGCGCCGCCATCGCTGTTGGTAAGCGCTCTCACGTGGAAGGTCGGATTCACCTGGCCCGTAATGTTGCCGTTCGTATCCACCTGGATGGACTTGGCCAGATCGAAGTCGACGCGCAGCCCGACAGGCGAACCGCCGTTGACCACGGTGAAAGGACTGTTGAGGTCAATCGTCACCGTCGCATTGCTAAACGACGCATTCATGGTCTGAATCGTGGGCGCGCCGCTGCCGCTCGTATCCAGATAGCCGATGGTGCCCGTGCCCAGCGTGATGACGATGGTGTTATACGTGCCCGCGTCCACGTCATTCATGTCGAGAAGTGTTTGCAGCCCGTTGAACCGTGCAAAGTCCACAGTGGGCGTGCCGCTCACCAAAGGAACGCTGGTTCCGGCCGAGTTGATTGCATTCACGCTCTCAAGCTGCACCGCGAACGACACTACGCTGGCCATGGGAGCATCTGTGCCGACCACGAAGGATGGGCCTGTCTGCTGAGTGGGTGTTGGAGTTGGATTTGAAGTTATTGACGTCGAGTTGGAACTTCCGCATCCCGCTGCAACAAGAACTGCGGCGCTGGCCAGTACAAGCGCCAGCCGGAAGCGCATTGCATACACTTTGGGGGACATATTGGCCTCTTTTTCTGCGCAGCTCAATGAGATTCGCAAGCGAACGTCAGGCGGCCGATCGAGACCGCCCTTAAACCTGGACCGACGCTGGGGCCTGAAACCGATTCGCGCGCACCAAGGCAGCTAGCCGAATCAGACCCTCTCATCTCTTCTGGCAATCCCTTTCGTGGATTGTCACGCCAGGTAGCATTCGCGCACTGAGTCTGCGCCTGAGTTTGAAAGTTTAACTGCGGAGGCAAATGACTTCGTGTCGCCACCGCCGTCGATGATCATAGACCCAAAAGGATGCAAGAAAGTTGCGGAAATTCTTTTCTGCATGACACTTTTGTGGGATCGGAGACGGCTAGAACACCTCAGCGTGGTAACCCTCAGGAAGTGGTGTATGTTTCAGCAGCCCCAGTTCGCCGGCCAGCTTTTCAAGCTTGGTGCGCGTAGCCGCTGTGGGCGGAACGAGCGGCAGCCGCAAGTGATCGCTGCAGCGGCCCATCAAACTCAGGATCGTTTTCACAGGACCGGGGTTCGACTCCCAGAAGTTGGCCTCAAACAGCCGCGCGTAGCGCCGTTCGAGGTCCCGCGCTTCCTGCCAGTTGTTTTTGAGCGCCGCGCGAATCATCTGCCCCACTTCCGCGGGAGCCTCGTTCGACGCCACGCTGACCAGTCCCTGCGCTCCAATGCCGATGGCAGCCAGCGCCAGATTGTCGTCTCCTGAAAAAACCTTGAAGCCGCGCGGCAACGAGTGCACCAGTTCGGCAATCTGCGGCAGCTTGCCGCTCGCCTCCTTAATTGCCTGGATATTCGGCGCGGCTGCGGCCAGACGCACCATCGTTTCAGGCTCCAGGTTTACGCTCGTGCGACCCGGCACGTTGTACACACACACCGGCAGAGGATCAACCTCCCGCGCCAGCGCCAGGAAGTGCTGAAACTGCCCCTCCTGCGAAGGCTTGTTGTAATAGGGATTTGCGCTCAGCACCGCCGCCACGCCAGGCACGCGCCTGAGCAGCGAGGCCTGCCGCACCAGCGTGCGCGTGGAGTTGTGCGTGCAACCCGCCCATACCGGAACGCGGCCCGCCGCGGCCTCTACCACGATACGCACCGCGCTCAGCCATTCAACCTCGTCGAGGGTCGCGGCCTCGCCCGTCGATCCGCACGCCACCAGAAAGTCGACGCCTGAGTCGATCTGCCAGTTCACCAGTTCCCACAGCGCAGATTCATCAATCGATCCATCCACCCTGAAGGGCGTAATGATTGCAGTACCACAGCCAGTCGTTTCCATCACAACTCAAGTTTATAACGGCATGGTTAGGCGAAATTGACAGGGAAAAACACCCGGTGCAAATCGCGGGGAGGACAGGCGGCGTCGAGTTGCCGGGAACAAATCGCTCCTCACTGGTGTCTAGTCTGATATGTCCACCCGTCGACGTTGGGTAAGGGTTCTCCGCGCCACCGCGCTTACCGCCTTTGCGTCGCTCGCAGCCATCGCCGCTTTCGTCCAGATTCAGCAGCACCTGCTGCGCTGGCGCGCCGAGCGCTTGCTCGCCGACATTCGCCAAATCCAGATGGGCAAAAGCACCTGGGCCGATGCACAGGTTTTCATGACGAAATGGGGCAGGTGGGGAACATACACCGGCTCGTGCACCCCTGAGAAGTGCATGGATTGGATTCAGATCCAAGACGACGTTTGGTACCTTCGCTCGGCCTGCGGAGAATCGTGCGGTTTCCTGCGCCGAGTGGAGCGCCCATACGGATGGCTCGGCGGTCGAACAGCAATGGCAGAAGCTCAATTGGAGGTGGCGAACAAAAAGATCACGACTGCTGGCTTCTCCCTATTCATAGAGGTCCCAGCCGGCCATTCGCGCGAATGGCCTGCGGAGCACGGGCTCGTTGGGCACGCTACCGAATACGCCGCCCCGCTCGACCCGTATAACTTCAGGGGACAGCGCTTGCTGCATCCGGAGTATTGGATCGGGAAGCCGGGGGGCTGCGAGGGTTGTGTCAAACTCGATACTACCTTTACGCCATTCGTCAGCCAGGAGAAGCTCCTGCGGCTGACAGGATTCGATCTGACGTGCATCACGCGTTGGTCGCCATGTGCAAATGAGGGCGATCTCATGCCCTCGGCATGGAACGAATACGAAGCGGAACTTGCCGGGGACGACGACCGCGAGAAGGCCTTTGAAACATGCGAAGTGCCGCTTGAGTTTTTCGGGCGCGAGTATCAGGACATCGCGATCGCCGAGATTCTCGCCTCAGAGACGCTCCGCGAGCCAAATCATGTTGAGAGCATCGCCAAAATACGCATCATTCGCAGCCTCAAGGGCCAAACACACTTGTCACCTGAGAAGGCCGCCTACTTTACCGTCTTCGATAGAGGCCGGGGAGTGGCCGGTTGGAGCTCAACGGACCTGACCGCCGGAGAGAAATACATACTCATGGGTGGCTTCGGTGAGTGGAGCGGTGGCGGCAAGTTATTGGCGCTTGATGACTGTGGCGTCGTGCCTTTCAGCGACCAGAATCTTGCCGCAATCCAACGCGGAATCAATGCTTCGTTGGAGAGGATGCGACCGCGCGCGATGCAGAGGCAGACCTTGCCCTAAAGCTGGTCGAAGATCTCCCGGAACTCCCACGCGCCGCTCTTGCCCTGGATCCATTCGGCCGCGCGCACCGCGCCCAGCGCGAACCCGCGCCGGCTGAAGGCCTCGTGGCGAATCGCAAGCTCATCCGTGTCGCTCTTCGCCGTCACAACGTGCTCGCCCTTGGCGTCGCCGATGCGATGCGAGGTAATCGGCACGTCAACGCCCGGCCGCACCTGCTGGATGATCTCTTTGAGCGTGATGGCCGTGCCCGAAGGCGCATCGAGCTTCGATGTGTGGTGCGTCTCGGTGATCGAGAACTCGTAGCCCTCGAGCCGCGCCAGCTCGGCGGTCAGCTTGAAGAGCTTTTGCACGCCCATGGAAAAGTTGGTGCCGTAGAGCAGCGCCCCGCCGCGCTTATAGGCCAGCGCCTTCATCTCGGGCAGGTGCGAGTACCACCCCGTTGTGCCCACCACGATGCGCCCACCCAGCGAGAGCACCGCGCGCATGTTCTCGACCGCCGCTTCGGGCGATGTAAAGTCGATGACCGCTTCAATGCCGGCAAGATTGGGCGCGGTCAGCGCGGTTGCGTGCTCGTTCTCGTGAATGTCGAGCGAGCGCACGCCGTGGCCCCGCTCGCGTGCCACCTCAACCACCAGCGAGCCGGTCTTTCCTTTGCCCAAAACCAGAATCAGCATAGGCTCCTTTGCAGCAGTGTACGTGATTCATGGTTTGTGATCGGTGCACGGTGAACAGTGAACGGTGCACGGTTCACGGTTCATCGTTCACGATTCTCTGATCACTGACCACTGACCACTGCTTTTCTCGCTTCCACGTCGAAGATCTCCGGATCGGGATTCTGAAAGAACGCCGCGTGCAACGATCGTATCGCCTCATCGGCGTCGTCTTCGTCGATCATAAAGCTCATGTTGATCTCGCTCGCGCCCTGCGAGATCATGCGCACGTTGATGTGCCTGATCGCGTTGAACACCTGCGCGGCCATGCCGTTCTTCCCGCGGATATCCTCGCCCACCAGGCAGACCAGCGCCTTCTTCCCTTCGTACTTCACGTCGGCCAGCTTGCCCAGCTCGGCCGAAATCTCAGGCAGGCTCGAGTTCGAGTCGACCGTAAGCGAAACGCTCACCTCGCTGGTCGAGACCATATCGACCGCGCACTTGTACTTGTCGAAAACTTCGAAAATCTGCCGCATATAACCATGCGTCATCAGCATGCGGCTCGCCACCACATCGATGATCGAGAGCTTCTTCTTCACCGCGATGGACTTGAAGGGGCTCTTGCAGTGCGGCGCAATCGATATGATGCGCGTGCCTTCGCAGGCGGCGTTGCGGCTGTTCAGCACCAGCACCGGGATGTTCTTCCTTACCGCCGGCAGAATCGTGGCCGGATGCAGAACCTTGGCGCCGAAGTAAGCCAGCTCCGCGGCCTCTTCAAAGCTGATGGTCTTTACCCGTAATGCATCGGGACAAACGCGCGGATCGGCGGTCATGATTCCGTCCACATCGGTCCAGATCTCAATAGCATCCGCGTTCACCGCTCCGCCCACCAGTGCGCCGGTAAAGTCGCTGCCGCCGCGGCCCAGCGTCGTAGTCATGCCGGCCTCATTCGAAGCGATAAAGCCGCCCATCACCGGGACCTTGCCCTTTCTTACCAGCGGAATCAAAATCTCCTGCGCGCGCATCTCGATCAGCGCATCCATCGGCGCAGCCTTCTGGAACTCCGAATCGGTAATGATGACCTCGCGCGCGTCTACATGAGCGGCATCGATGCCTTTCTCGCGAAACGCTGTGGCCACAATCTGGCTGGAGATGCGCTCGCCGTAACTCACGATCAGGTCGCTGATGCGCGGCGTCAGTTCCAGAATCGCTGCAAGGCCGCGCAGTACTTCGTCGAGCGAATCGAACTTGCTATCAATGAGGTCGATGAGCGCGGCAGCTTCAGCGGGCGTCTTCACCAGCGCAGCCGCCGTATCGCGGTGGCGCGCGCGCAGCCGCGAACTGATAGCCAACGCTCCGGTGCGGTCGCCCTGCGACGCACAGGATGCGGCCCGCAGCAGTTGGTCAGTCACCCGGGCCATCGCGCTCACAACCACCACCGGGCTCTTGCCCTGCGCAACGCGGCCTTCGACAATCGCCGCGGTGCGCCCGATAGCGGCTGAATCTTCAACCGACGTGCCGCCGAACTTCATCACCACCAGACTCATGCGATAACTCTCACCCCGTTCGCGTACAACGCCTCGATGATCCGCCGGCTAAATACTCGAAACCAGGCGGCTCACACCGGCGGCAATGGCGTCTCCCGCTTCAACTGCCTTCTCGTGATTCAAGCTTCCTGAGCGGTCGGGCGGCGCTGCGGCTTCCAGCTTTCCCAGGCTGGCCAGCATCTCCGCATTCAGAATTGTTGCTCCGGCAGCGCCGCGTACCGTGTTGTGCGAGAGCAAAACGAACTTCCAGTCGAGCACGTTGCAGGGGCGCAGACGTCCCACCGTCACCGCCATGCCCTTGCCGCGATTGCGGTCGAGCCGCGGCTGCGGCCGGTCGTTCAACGCGCTCCACTCCACTGGCTGCGTCGGCGCAAACGGCAGCTCCAACCCGACCAACGGCTTGAACTCCGCCCACGCCGCCAGGATGTCTTCGCGCGTTACCGCGCGGCCAAGCTTGTTGCCCAGCTTAATCGACACGCACTCTGTGTGCCCGTCAACTACCGGCACGCGATTGCAATGCGCCGTCACCCTTGCAGGGAGCGGCGTTACGGTCTGGCCCTCCAACCTGCCAAGAAGCTTCAGCGTCTCCGCCTCCATCTTCTCTTCCTCGCTGCCGATAAATGGAACCACGTTGTCGAGAATGTCCATCGACGCCACGCCGGGATAACCCGCGCCGCTCACCGCCTGCATCGTGGTAACAAATATCGTCTCGATGCCGAAGCGCTCCTCGATGGGCTTGAGCGCCATCACCAGGCCGATGGTCGAGCAATTGGGATTGGTCACCATGTAGCCGCCCGACTCCTTGCGCCAGGGCTGCTCCTCGATCAGATGCAAGTGATCGGCGTTCACCTCGGGAATCACCAGCGGCACATTCGGCGCCATGCGGAACGCGCTTGAGTTCGAGATCACGGCGCAACCCGCCGCGGCAAACCTCGGCTCCATCTCGCGGGCAATCGCCGCGTCAACGCTGGCAAAGATCACCTTCGGCGCGCCTTCGGGCTCGGCCGCCGAGACCATCATCTTCGCGATCCGTTCGGTCAGCGGAGTATCGAGCCGCCACTTGGCCGCTTCGCCGTAAGTCTTGCCGCTTGAGCGGTCGCTGGCCGCAAGCCAGGTGACCTCGAAAAACGGATGATCTTCGAGCAATTGAATGTAGCGCTGGCCCACCATTCCGGTGGCCCCGAGGATGCCGATTGGGTGTTTATTGCTCATGGCCTTGAACATTCCAGTGTACAGGAGTGTGTCTTTGGCCACAGCCGGTATCGCCGGTTTCCTGAGGTTGCGGAAAAGCTCAAAGGCAGCCGCGGTCTTGAAAGGGCGCGACTTCAGTCGTGCCGATAAAGGCTTTGAAAGTGGCGCGGTTTTAGCCGCCGAGGGATGGCCTTCGGGGAACTCGCCAAGCAACATGAGTTTTTCCGCAACCTGTCCAGACCGGGGTCGCGCGCCGGAGGGGCGAATGATTTGCATTCGCTGAGGTGGTAGATCGGCTGTCGTGCGGGCGTCCTCGCCCGCACCCGCACCAGTCCCAGCCGCAGCGCCGGCCACCAGCTGGCCGGCGCCCTTTCGCAGCGTTTTTCTTCGATGAAAGCGCGTAGCGCAATCGTCCCGGAGGGACGAATGGAGGTTAGCCCGGGACGGAATCCTGGGAAACAGCGAAATCGAATGCAACAGCCCCGTAGGGGCGGCTGGAACACAATGCGTTCACCCGTCCTGATTTCATGCAGACAATTTGGAACGCGCAAACACAACGGGCCGATGGCGCCTCACGCGCCACCGGCCCAACTCACTTCGAACTTACCGGCCGCGAGCCGCAAATCCGCCGCGGGCCGCAACCCCGCCGCGGCCGCCGTAGCCGTATCCGCGGGCCGCCATCCCCGCTCCTGGACGCACTCCGTACCCGTAACCACGAGGGGCATAGCCGTTCGGCCGCCCGCCATAAGCGCGTGAACTGTAAGCATACGGCCGCCCGCCGTAATACGGACGCGGGCTCGCATATCCGTAGACGCTCACCCCGCCGCCATAGTAGTACGCGGGCGGCGGCGCAATCACCACCGGCGCGGGAGCCGCATACACAGGCGGCGCAGGAGCTTCGGCATACGGAGCCGGAGGCGGCTCATCGTAGGCCATCTCGGCCGGCGCTGGTTCAGGTTCGGGAGCAGCCTCAGGCGGAGGCACGTTTTCTGCCGTCGGCCTGCGATAAAGCCCCGAAGGATCCTGCTGGAGCGGATTCGCATCCGGCACGCTCAGATCGTCCATCACCTTCAGCGTCAGCCGGCTCTCTTCCTTGAGCGTTGGCCGTGGTCCGCGGCGCGGAAGATTGATCAGGTCGATGGGCCACAGAACGGGAATCATCCACAAAACAGTGTCCCGAACCGCGTGGCCCTTGCCCAAAATCCGGCCGTATCGATCCACCCGGTATCCGGGTACGTCAACCACGCGCGCGTCAATGGGGATCACCGTGTCCGGCTCAATCACCATGCGGTCGAACTTGAGCTCCATCCAGCCCTTGCCGACAAAGTGGCCGGGATCCTTGTAGTCCTCAAAGCGCCCCTCGAGAAAACTGTTGTAGGGCAGCATGGAACGGCCATAGCGCTCCGCCGCGCTCACCTGGCACAGCACGGGATCGCCGATGGCCATGGTCTTCGAGTTGATCTTCGGCTCTGAGACGGTGCATCCGATCAGAGAGCCCGCCGGAATCAGCCGCTCCCCGGCGGATGCAACCAGCGGCGTAGCAAGCAGGGTGGTGCAGAGAGCAAGCGCAAGGCGCTTCATTGTGGTCCTCCCCCTTAATTTCGACTCCCCCAAAGAGCCGGTATTCATTGCTTTGCAGTAATTGGGTTTGTGGCCCGAGTGGATACCGTGATGACCCCGGTCTTTGTGACGAAGTTGCGGGGATTCGAAAATAAATTTCGCGGGGTCGGGAAACTTAGGTAATTAAGGCAGGGTTGAGAAGCCCAGAACCGCGTGAGGCCTGGCAACGTCTCGTATCAAGGCATCGCTTTAGCGATGCCGAATAGGCTTTAATTCCCTTAATCCAGTTCGGGGACTCCGCGCCATCGCGCGGCGTCCCCGAATGGAAAGCATGACCTGGAGGGAGTAATCGGAGTCGAACGGGGATCTGCAATTGTGTCTAAGGATGCAACCATGCCTCATCCTCTTCCGGGTCTTGTCGCGAAAAGGGCGAGAATGCGCGCGCCGTAGGCGCAACGTTTGTTAGCCCCGCGCTTCAGCGTGGGGACAACTGCCCATCAACAAACCAAGTCCCGTAGGGACGGCGCACTGGCCTCCCGGATGCCTGCGCCCCATCCTCTCCACAGTCTTATTGCAAAAAGAAATGCACGCGCCGAATCAGCCAACTTCGGAATTCCCTACCCCAGCGCCGCGATCATGGCGTCGGCAAACCTGCTGGTGCCGGCCGTGCCGCCCACGTCGCGGGTGAGCGTCTTGCGCTCGGCGTAAACCGTCTCGAGCGCCTTCTGAACCCGGTCCGCCGCGGCCATCTCGTCCAGGTGCCGCAGCATCAGGATCGCCGATTGCAGCAGCGCCGTCGGATTCGCAAGGTCCTTCCCGGCAATGTCCGGCGCCGATCCGTGCACTGCTTCGAAGATTGCGCACTCCGCGCCCAGGTTCGCGCCGGGAGCGAGTCCGAGCCCCCCGACCAGCCCCGCGCACAGGTCGCTCACGATGTCGCCGTAGAGGTTTTCAAGCAGCAGCGTGTCGTACTGGTAGGGATTCATCACCAGCTGCATGCAGGTGTTGTCGATCAGGTGTTCGCCGTACTGAATGTCGGGGAACTCCTCGGCCACCTTGCGCGCGCAGCGCAAAAACAGCCCGTCGGAGAGCTTCATGATGTTGGCCTTGTGCACCGAGTGGATCTTTTTGCGCCCGTGCTTGCGCGCATACTCAAACGCAAACCGCGCAATGCGCGTCGATCCCTTCTCGGTAATCACCTTGATCGACTCCACCACGCCGGGCACCACCTCGTGCTCCAGCCCAACGTACTCGCCCTCGGTGTTCTCGCGGACAATGATGAGATCGACGCCGGGATACTTGGTCTCGAGTCCGGGCAAATTGCGGATGGGCCTGAAATTCGCGAACAAGTCGAAGCGCTTGCGCAGCGTTACGTTGATGCTCTTGAATCCGCCGCCGATGGGCGTGGTGACCGGCCCCTTGAGCGCGACTTTGTTGCGCTCGATCGACTCGTAGAGCGCCGCCGGAATGTACTCGCCGTGAATCTCAAACGCCTCTGCGCCCGCGGAGTAGCGCTCCCACTCGAACTTCACGCCGGTGGCTTCAAGAATGCGAACCACCGCCTGCGTAACTTCGGGTCCGATGCCGTCGCCGGGGATTAATGTAACTTTGTGCGTCTTCGATTCAGTCAATTTCTTGTCCCGCCTTTTGTTATTGATTGAAATGCTGCCAACCGAGGTAAGCTGCAAAGCCAAGCAGAAAGAGGACCAGGAGAAGGAACAGAATGTTCTCAATCCACATCTCCACCTCAAACGCCTTAATGACGGCTGCAAAGGATTTGCGGATAGTCTCTTTCATGCTGTCTGGCCCCTTGGTGACTATTTCTTGCCTCTGACGTTGCGATGCGAGTCCAGCAACCCCTCCAGCTCTTCCTTGAACTCGCGCACATCTTTAAAATCCCGGTACACGCTGGCAAACCGTATGTACGCCACCGTGTCAAGGCTCTTCAGGTGCTGCATGATCAGCTCGCCGATCTCGGCCGTACTGCGCTCGCGCTCCGGCGCGTCCACCAGAAAACTCTCCGTCGCATCGACAATCTTCTCGAGCTGGCCCGACGAAACCGGCCGTTTTTCGCAGGCGCGCAGCAGCCCGCTCAAGATCTTCTGGCGGTCGAACCGCTCGCGCCGACCGTCTTTCTTCACCACCATGTAGGGAATCTCGTCGATGCGCTCGTAAGTGGTAAACCGGCGTCCGCAGCTCTCGCACTCTCTCCGGCGGCGGATCGCGTCGGCCTCCTTGCTCTCGCGCGAATCCACCACGCGATCCTGCCCGAAACCGCAATATGGACACTTCATGCTATGAGGATTCTAAGCCATCGAACGTATTCCGCCAGAGCCCCTTTTGCCCCTCAGTCCCTGGAAGCTATCTCATAAACCTGCCTTGAAGGGGCACGGCTTTAGCCGTGCCGCCAAATGCCCAACAAAACCGGGGGCTTTAGCCCCTGAGGGACGCCTCTCACGGTGCAAGATCATTTATGAGACGGCTTCTACGCCTGCGCGCTGTGTCCCGCGCACTGCATCACGCCCAGGAAACGGACCCACGGCCCAACTGCCTCGCGGTACTGGTGCGCCATGATGCGCGAGATCTGATGCAGGTGGGTCAGGTCGTGCGCCGGCCATGTGGCCAGAAACTCTGCGAGCGTGACCGAGCCGAAGACCGGGTGCATACCGCGGCGGCTCATGTCTTCGGGCTCGAGATGCAGTGCGCGCAGCTCGGCGAGGTTCTTCGCGCGCTGCTGCGCAAAATCATCCAGCAGCTGGTCCAGGGTTTTGCCGGCGCCCGAGCGCGCCGAACCTTCGCGGTCGAGCGGCGTAAACGTGCGCTCCTCGCCAAACTCCAGGATCATTCGCAACCGAGGCATCCAGTCCACGTGCTCGCAGTGGATCAAATGGGCAATTACGCCGGGCACGTTCCAGGTGTCGCCGCCTTCATTGTTCTCAGTCCACATGGCCGGTAATCCGCGCAGCAGCGCATCCAGCGCGGCCGGCGTGCGCTCCAGCAACGCAATCGTGTTTTCCAGGTCATGTCCCATCGTTATCACTACAGTCCCTCGCTAACGTCTTTCTATTCCCTAGCCCCTAGTCCCTAGCCCCTGTCTTTAAACAACAACGGCCCGGGAACGCTCGCTCCCAGGCCGCTGCCGGTGATCTGTTGGGATTGGACTAAGGCCATCGCGCTGCCGCGACTGCCAGGGACCCGGCGGAAGACTGCGCCGCTGGGGCTTACTCTGGGGCTTGGGCGCGATGCCCTAGGCCTCAGTCACCTCACGTACCGTACTACTTGGCAAATCAATCTTCATAGGCTGGATCATCCTCCTTTCCCGTGTACGCATAAAGTACCCGAGTCCGGGCTGGGCGTCAAGAGGCGGCCTCGCCAGCCGCGCTTCTTGAGCGCCGCAAACCCGCGCGCGTATTTCGTCCCTCCTTTTCCACCGAGCAATGGCGCACACTGGCTCTATGTCCCACAAAAAGGTCGAACGCGGCAAGAACCGCCGCGAAAGGCGCATTCAGCTCCAGCCCGAAGTGGGGGAAGGTGCACCCAACGGCGCAAAACAAAATGAGAAGGCCGATCGGTCAAAACCGAAAAAAATACCGGACACAGAATCAACGCGACGGTCCAACGACCTGCTCAACTGGATCGGTGTTGCACTTGGATTCGCCTCTTGGGGATGGACTGCTCTTGCGCCAGAATCGAGCGTCGTATTCGGTTCGGTTTTGCTTTTCGCCGCCGTCGCGATTTCCCTCTTCGGGCTCTGGCGAGTTTGGGCGATACGAAGGCTCTTGTTCGTCGCCACGGCGCTGGCAACAGTTATCGGCGTTGGCGCCTTTGACTGGTACGTTGTCGTGAAGCCGCAACGAGGGAAGGCTTTTCAAGACCTGCTTGTGGAAGGCTATCACCTTACCAACGAATGTGGGGCGATTCCGGGCGACACTCAGATGCCCACGTGGATGCGCGACCAATCTAAAGGCTGGCAGTCGCGCGCGCAACAACTCATAGGGTCTCGACTAAGCCCGGCTGACGCCCAAACATGGCAGCAGGCTGTTGTCATTGGAACCATCAAGGACGAAAACACCAACGCGTACCAATGTCTTTGGCTGGGCACGAAGGTAGCTGCGCTAGAGACAATAGTTGCGACCGAGTTTGAACCGAATCTCAAACACCGAGATCAAGTCGGACCCACATATTGGCTTAACGCCGTCAACGGCGAAGTTGACGTGAGCGACGTCTTCAAGAGCGGCAACAAGGACGCCCGCATTTACGTTAACGGAGGCGGGAAAGACAACCCAAGCGGAATGATTAAGGTAAAGGGGCACGACCTCCCGATCAAGTCTGGCACCATCAACTTCCAACCCGAGATCGTTCCGTAAGGTACGCGGTAGTGGGATTCGTTAGAGCAGCAATGGATACGCGAAGCCCTTAGTTTCGCCTGTACGCACTACCGGCTTTCTTTCTTCGGCGTCGCCAAGTTCTTGCTCGCCTCGCGCAACATCGCGCTAGCTCTCCGCCTTCGCCGTCTTCTTCGCGCCGGCCGTCGTAATCATCACCACGCTCGCCAGCACGCATGCGCTGCCCACAATCGTGCGCTCGCCGAGCGGCTCGCCGCCTGCAAAATAACCCAGCAGAACTGCGATCACGGGATTCACATATGCATATGTCCCCACCTTGGTCGGCGAGTAATGATGAAGCAGCCACACATACGCCGTAAACCCCACAATTGAGCCGGCAACAATCAGGTAGAGCAGCGCCAGCCACGCGCGGCCTGAAACCGCCGCCGGATGAAAGCCCGCAAACTCGCCGCGCATTGCCGCGACCGCCGCCAGCAGCACTCCGCCGGCCAGCATCTGCGCGCCCGAACTCATGGCTTTCGACGACGGTAGCGGCAGCTTGCGCGCCAGCGCCGAGGCGATCGACCAGTTGACGGCAGCCACAATAAGCGCCACGGCGCCAGCCCGGTTGATCGGCTCGCCGCCCAGGTTCAGCGATCGCACCAGGAGAACTGCCACGCCGCAGAACCCGATCGCCAGCGCAGCTACCAATCGAGCCGTCAGTTTTTGGGTGCGGAGAATGACGATCTCGGCCAGCGCCATGAACGCTGGAATCGTGGCTACCATCACGGCCGCCAGGCCCGAGGGCACGCGCTGCTCAGCCCAGAACAGCAAGCCGTAGTCGCCCACAAAGATCAGCGTGGCCAGCAACACCGCCGATCCCCACTCCTTGGCCGACGGATTGCGCTCGCCCTTGAGCAGCATCCACAAATAAAGCGCAAGCCCCGCGGCCACGAAGCGCATGGAGGCGAGCAGGAAAGGCGGGACCTCTTCGACGCCGATCCGGATGGCCAGAAACGTGGAGCCCCAGACAAAATAGATGATCCCGAACGCGAGCAGCGTCTTCCACCGCATCGAATCTGTCGCCGCCGAATTCATCGCGAACTCCAGCCGCCGAAAGAAAGCCAGCTTCCAGCTTCTAGCTTTTAGCTTTCAGCTTCTTATTGTTGATTCGCGCCTCACAGCGAAGCTTCCTCAGTCCCTGATCCCTGTTTCCTGATCCCTGATCCCTGATCCCTGTTTCTTGATCCCTGACCCCTGATCCCTGACCCCTGCTTTTTACCAGCTGTGCAGCCACTCCTCGTCGCGGCCGATCCTCACCCGTGTATGAAACAGTTCGCTCAGCCTCTCTTCGGTCAGCAGCTCCTCGCGTGGCCCATCGCCCACAATCTCTCCGCCGCGCATCAGGATGATGCGATCGATCTCAGGCAGAATGTCGCCGAGGTGATGCGTCACCAGCACCAGCCCCGTGCCTTCTGCCGCCAGCCGGCGCAGCGTCTCCCGCAGCTCCCTCTGCGCGGCAAGGTCGAGCGCATTCGACGGCTCGTCGAGCAGCAGTTGCCTGGGCCTGTGCACCAGCGCCCGCGCAATCAGGATGCGCCTCTTCTCCCCGGCCGACATGGCGCCCACCAGTTGCTCCGCCAGGTGGGTCGCCTCCATGCGCTCCAGCGCCTCACCTGCGCGCTCGCGCATCTCATCCGTCACATGCAGATTGGGCCACAGCGTCGATGCCGAGAAGAACCCCGCCACCACCGCGTCGATTCCCCGCGTGACCACGGTGCGCTCGCCCGGCAGGTCGGCGCTCACCACGCCAAAGTGCTTGCGCAGCTCGGTCAGGTCCCAGCGCTCGCGCCCAAAGATGCGCACGCTCATGCCTGGCTCGACCACGGGATAAATCTGGCAGGTAATGGTCAGAATCAGCGTCGACTTGCCGCAGCCGTTCGGTCCCAGAATCGCAACATGCTCCCCGGTGCGAATGCTCAGGCTCACATTGTGCAGCACAATGCGCTCGCCGCGCGCCACGTTCACCCGGCGCAGCTCCAGGAACTCCGACGCGGCATCGCTCTTCGCCGCGTTTGCGCCCTCTTCAAGTGTTTTATCCGATTGGGCCGACACACCGTCCACGACAGGCTTCACAGGTCCCAGATTACCTTATTGCCTGAAGCCAGATTCTGGCACTCGCCCGGCGTTCCAGCGACGCACCATTGCACCGCCGGGCCTCGCATCGTCACGCATCGGCACTCTTACCCCGCGTGAGCGCAGCTGCCTCCGGCCGCCTTGCTCTGGTACATCAGCTCGTCGGCGCGATGCACAATCTCCTCGGCATCTTCGCCAGGCCGTGAAAGCGCCGCCCCAACCGACACTGAAAGCAGAATCTCCTGTCCGCCTTCCCAGGGAATCGCCAACTGCTCCAACGAGCGCACGCAGCGAGCCGCCAGCCGATTTAGAATCTCCAGGTCCACGCCGCGCACAATGGCCACAAACTCATCGCCGCCCCACCGGCCCACCGCGTCGGTCGGTCTTAATGAGTGGCACAGCGTCGCGCCAACCACGCGCAGCGCGCGGTCGCCAAACAAGTGGCCAAAGCAGTCATTAATGCCTTTGAATTCGTCCAGGTCGATCACCAGTACCCCAAAGGGATCCTCGTTCACGCGAAATTCCGCCACCGCCGATGCCAGCGTCGCTTCAAGGAATCTGCGGTTCGGCATCTGGGTCAAATGGTCGAGGTATGCGAGCCTGCGCATCGACTCAATCCTGCGCCGGGCATCGCTATGGGCCGGGTCGTCGCTGAAAATCTCAATGGCGCCCACGACCGCGCCGTCTGCGCCTCTCATTGGCCTCACATGCACCGCTACCGGGACCTTGCGCCCCGTTTTGTTGCGCAGATACAGGGTAATTTCTCGCGCCTGGCCGTCAGCCATGCTGGCAGCGAGCGGGCATCCTTCAGGGCAAATGCAGCCCCTGTCTCGATCGGTGTGGCATAACCACATCTCCTGGCAGGACCGGCCGACAACTTCACCGGGCGCATAGCCGGTAAGCTGTTCTGCTGCCCTGTTCCAGTACTGGATGCGCCGCTCGCAGTCGACGAAGTACACACCATCGCTCATGTGGTCGAGAAGATCCTGGTAGAACCCGGCATCGGTGGGAGCCTGCGGGAATGTGTTTCCGGCGCGTTGGAACTCATCTGCCATCAGAGTTAGCAGTAATTTGACCATTTTGTTCAAAAAGTAACAACATCTCCGCCGAAATAAAACTGGCTTTCTGTGACTTTAGTTCCCAGTTGCGAACGGGCGCCAAGCTCGCGACCCTTCGCCACTGCCGGCCTGTTACATTTGAAAGGTCATTGCCATGAGCGAACTTTCGCCCTTTCTCGTTCCCCGTGGATTCAAATTCGGCGCCGCCAAAGCCGGTCTCAAGGCGAGCGGCCGCACTGATTTCGCGCTGATCGCCGCCGACCAACCGGCCAGCGCCGCAGCCGCTTTCACCTCGAACCGGGTCATTGCGGCCCCTCTCATCGTCGACAAGGAAAACCTGGCCGCGTCGGGCAACAAGGTTCGCGTTGTGGCCATTAACGCGGGCAACGCAAACTGCGCCGCGGGCCAGGCCGGCCTCCGTGCCGCGCGCGCCACCTGCGCCGCCGTTGCCGCTGCCTTCGGGTGCAATCCCCACCAGGTCTTTCCCTCTTCTACGGGAATCATCGGCGTCCCGCTGCCGGTGGAGAAGCTGGTCGCCGCCATGCCCGCGCTGGCCGCATCGCTCAGCCCCGAGGCCGATCATTTTCAAGAAGTTGCTGAGGCCATCCTGACCACAGACACGGTCGAAAAGACCGCATTTGCGCGCGTCGAAATCGCATCCGAGGGTTTCCCTGAGGTTCGCGCCGGCGAAGTGCGCATCGCCGCCCTCGGCAAAGGCTCAGGGATGATCCATCCCCAGCTTGTGCCACACGCCACCATGCTGGTTTACGTGCTCACTGACGCAGCCGTCGAGCCCGCTACGCTCCAGGGTTACCTCAACTCCGCCATCGAAATCAGCTTCAACCGCATCTCGGTCGATGGCGACACGTCAACCAACGACACCGTTCTTCTGCTTGCTTCAGGAGCAAGCGGCGTCCGGGTCGGGCCGGGCAACCAAGCCTTCCACTCCGCGCTCACCCACGTCTGCACCTCGCTTGCCAGGCAGATCGTCGCCGACGGCGAAGGCGCCTCTCACGTGGTTGAACTGCGCATCGCCGGCGCGACCAGCGATGCCGATGCTCTGCGCGTGGCCAAGGCCATTGCCCACTCGCCGCTGGTGAAAACCGCGTGGGCCGGCTGCGACCCGAACTGGGGCCGCCTTGCCGCCGCCATCGGCTATTCCGGAGCAGAAATCGATCCCGCGCGCATCGACATCACGTTCGGCTCGCTGCCCATCTGCCGCGACGGCGGACGCGCGCCGGAGTTCGATGAGGCCGCGGCGCACGCCTACATCAGCCAGGAGGAGTTCTCAATCTCTATCGACCTGCATCAGGGCGCCGGCGCCTGCACTTTCTGGACCACCGACCTGACCCACGAGTACATCCACATCAACGCCGATTACTCAACGTAGAATCTTTGACGGCTTGCTCCTGTGACATCTCCGTGCCCCATCTTTTCGGCGTCTTGTGCCGAAAGGGTGGGAAACCTCGAATCCAACAGGAACGAAATCGCGCCCTCATGCCGCGCTTTACTTGTCCCTCATGCGCTTCGGGTTACAATCGCAGCAACTTCCATCTGAGGATCGAGCGCGCTCCATGAAGAAACGCGAAGCAAAGCCAGGCGTCGCCCCTGCGCTGCCGGGCGATGTAGAAGTATCGCTTATCCCGAATAACAAGCTGCTTCACCTGTACGCCGCCATGCTTAAATGCCGCATGATCGCAAATGCCGTCGCAAATGGCGCAACAGGCCGGCGTCAACGCCCGCTCCTCCTCTCTGAGGCCATCACAGCCGGCGTTACCATCGATCTGCTGGCAAGCGACGCCATCAGCCCCGTGCCTTCCGATCTCACCCCCTGCGCGCTCAAGGGCGCCGCGCTCAAAACGCTGCTGCGCTGGTGGTCTAACCCCTCCACCCGCGTTCCCAGGGTTTTTGCTCGCGCCAACGTCATTCCGCCGTCGCCGTCCACCGCAGCGCGCCTCGAAGCTGCACTTCGCCTGGCTGCTCACTTTCGCTCCACGAAGAGCGGCTCAGTGGTCGTCTTTCTTGATGGGCCGGATGCTCCGCGGTCCAGGCTGGCCGCCTCACCCGCCCTCCCGCCCAAACTGCTTCGGTCCTATCTGCGCCAGGCTGCCCGGGAGCGCCTGCCCGTTCTCTTCGTCCGGCAAAGCGATGAAGATAGCAATGACTCCCTCGACCTCTCGGGACAATGCGGCGTTCCCGGCATGGCGGTTGACTGCGACGACGTTGTTGCCGTCTATCGCGTCGCCTCTGAGGCGCTTTCTCACGCCCGGCGAGGGAACGGGCCAACGCTGATTGACGCCAAACCCTGGCGTCCGAAAGGCCGCCTGCGCAAAACGCGCGAAGTTCGAGACTCTATCAGGAAGATGGAGCTCTACCTCGCCGGCAAAGGGCTTGCTTTCAGATCGGTCAAAGATAGAATCGCGAAAGAATTCCCAGCCCAACCCGCGGGCGCGCGAAAGGCTTTTGCCGGGACGGGAAAGACGAAGTATTCTGCGTCAGAACGCCGGGTGCCAATAGTCCCTAGTCCCTAGTCCCTAGTCCCTGCTTTAAGCTCCTCTACTTCGCCCTCGGGTGCGTCCTGTCGTAAACCTGCACCAGTTGCGCGGTGCTCATCTGCGTGTAACGCTGCGTGGTCGATAACCGCTCGTGCCCTAAAAGCTCCTGGATCGCCCTGAGATCCGCGCCCTCTTCAAGCAGGTGCGTGCCGAATGCGTGCCGCAGCGTGTGCGGATGCACATCCGCCGGCAGTCCGCGCAGAATGGCGATCCGCTTCACAATCCGTCCCACGCTTCGCGTTGTGAGCCGCGCCTGCCCGCCCTTCCCAATTCCGCGCAATTGCAGATTCAAAAACAGCGCCGGTGTGCGCGCGTCGCCGCCCGTGGCAGCCAGCCGCGCCGACCGCTCCGTCAGGTAAGCCCGCAGCGCTTGCGCCGCGGTGTCGCCCAGCGGAACATAGCGCTGCTTCTGCCCCTTGCCTCGCACCAGCAAGGCCTCATTCGCCCAATGAATGTCGTTGAGGTTCAATCCCGTGAGTTCCGCGTTGCGGATGCCGCATCCGTAAAGCATTTCGAGAATGGCGCGGTCGCGCGAGGGCCAGCTCGCCGCATCCTCGCCCACCGAATCCACTACGCGGTTCATCTGCTCGATCGAGGGCACCCGCGGCAAATGTTTTGGCAGCTTCGGCGTCGAGACCAGTGCCGCCGCGTTCTGCTCGATGTAGCGCGCCCGGGCCAACCACTTGAACCAGCTCCGGATCGCGGCCAGCGCCCGCGCGGCCGACGCCTTCGAGAGCCCGCGATCGTAGAGCGTACCAAGGTAGGCCCGAATGTGCGTATGCTCGATGCGCTCCATGCCTGCATCGGCGCCCAGCCCCGATCCAGCCCCGATCACCCACGTCGTAAAATTTCCAAGTTCGCGCCGGTACGCCCTGAGCGTGTGCGCCGACGCTCCGCGCTCACCGGCAAGCACGCGCAGATACTCCGCGGCCAGCTCGGAAGGGCGTGCCGCAACCGCCGTCGCGCTCATGCGGTTCCCTCAAGCGTGTCGCTTATCTCTGCTGCGCTCTCCGCGCTTTCGTGTTCCGCCTCCGGCCGGCTCTCCTCAATCCTCCGCATCCCTCGCGGATGATGCATGCGGTGCACGGCCTTCAACCGTCCCAGCGCCAAGTGGGTGTAAACCTGGGTGGTCGAAATGTCGGCATGGCCCAGCAACAACTGCACGCTGCGTAAATCCGCGCCGTGTTCAACCATGTGCGTGGCGCAACTGTGCCTGAGCATGTGCGGGCTCGCGTTCCCGTTGGCCATCTTCACCAGGTGCCAAACCCATTGCCGCGTCAGCGGCATGCCGCGCAGCGAAAGAAACAGCCGCGCCCCGTCCTTGCGCTGGCTGCGCCCGCCGCGCGCCGTGCTGATGCGGTCAAGATGCGGCCTTCCCTCGCGCAGATAGTGCTCCAATGCCTCAACCGCGGAGCGCCCCAGCGGCACAATCCGCTCTTTGTCGCCCTTGCCGCGCACCTGCACCCGGCCTGCATCCAGCGCAAGATCGCTGGTTCCGAGGGCAGTCACCTCTGAAACGCGCAACCCGCACCCGTAAAGCAGTTCAAGAATGGCCTGGTCCCTGAGCACCGCAGCCTGAGCCTGCGGATGGGCGGCGGCCATCTGCGCCCGCTCCAGCATCTCCGCGACCTCCGGCTCGGCAAGCGATTTCGGCAGCACCTTCCACGCCTTGGGCGACTCCATGTTCACCGTCGGATCGTGATGAATGCGCCGGTCGAGCAGCAGCCACTTGTAAAACCCGCGCAGGCAGCTCAGCTTGCGCGCCGCCGAACGCGAATCGATCCCATGCGCGCGCAGATGCTCGAGAAACGCCGTCAGGTCTTCCTGGACGGCCATCAGCAGTACGCCATTGCGTTTCTCAATAAACTCGGCGAACGTCCTCAGGTCGCTGAGATACGCCTCGCAGGTCAGCGGACGCAGTCCTTTTTCGACCCTCAGGTAGGTCTGGTAGTCGCGCAAAAGACCAAGATTGCCAATACTTTCCACACCTTCGATTATGGGCGCGTTGTGGCTTCAACCGGCGCCAACCGGCAGGTTGTCGAACCACGTTCATCACGGAATCAACAGATACACTAAAGCGGCTTACGATGCGGCAACACCTTGAACCGCGAGCTCTTGCGCAGTGCCACCGTGCGATGTGCCTCAATAAGGTCGTGTTCTTTACGGAACCTTGACGTGCAAAACCCGGTTCCCTGGAAGAAAATAGAATTGGACATAATTTTGAGCAGGATTGAGGGACGCTTGTTGCGGACGGAAATTGAAGCACGAAAATGGACCGCAGAGGAGTTTGAGCGGCTGGTCTTCGAGTGCAAGCCCAGTGTGGCTGTCTTTGATTGCGATGGAACCCTCTGGAGCGGCGATGCCGGATACGGCTTCCTGGCCTGGTCGCTCGAGCAGGGCGTGGTTTCTCGCTCCACCAGCGACTGGATCGACACCCGCTATCGCGCCTATCGCGCTGGGAATGTAAGTGAAGAGGTCATCTGCGGCGAAATGGTGCAGATTTACGCTGGCCTCCGCGACCAGGAGCTTCGCGACGCCGCCGCCCAGTACTTCAATGAGTGTGTCCGCCCCAACATCTTCCCGGAGATGGTGAAGCTGGTCGCCGATTTGCGCGCCTCCAGCGTTGAGATTTGGGCCGTCAGCTCAACCAATCGCTGGGTCATCGCCGAGGGCGTTCGCGAATTCGGCATCCCCGAGCAACGCGTCGTCGCCGCTGAGGTCCGCGTTGCCAACGGAATGATCACCAGCGAGCTTGTGGATGTGCCCACCGGGCCGGCCAAGGCCACAGCGCTCCAGCGCCTTGGACTGCCCCACCCCGATGCGGTCTTCGGCAACTCGCTCCACGACCTGGCCATGCTTGAAATGGCCCGCTGTCCCTTCCCGGTCAATCCTTCGCCAACGCTCCTCGCTGAAGCCGGCAAGCGCGGCTGGGGATACTTCAGGCCGCAGGCGGCTGAGAACCTCGATGCCGCTGTAGATGGCGAGTAGTCCTTTCCAATCAACTAAAAACCCGGGAGCGCAGCCGCGCGCGTAAGCGCATCTCCTTTGTTTCGTTTACAATAATCGCGTGCAAGATGCTGCCTCCAATGCCAGTCCCCGTCCCGCCGGTCCTGCGCTGCGCTTTGTGGCCGCGGCACTGATTGTTCGCGACGGCGAGGTCCTGATCGGCCAGCGCCGCGCCAATCAGCCCATGGCCCTGCTCTGGGAGTTTCCCGGCGGCAAGATCGAGCCTGGCGAGAGCCCCCAGCAGGCGCTGGCCCGCGAGCTCGGTGAAGAACTCGGCATTGAGGCCACTATCGGCCCGCAGCTCATCCGTATCCGGCACAACTACCGTCACGGCGGCGCCGTCGACCTGAAGTTCTTCACGGTCCGCGAGTTCACCGGCGAGATCCAGAACCACATCTACGAACAGATCAAGTGGGTCAAGCTCGCCGACCTGCCCACCTACGACTTCCTCGCCGCCGACCGCGGCCTCATCCGCGATCTGGCCGCCGGAAAGCTGCTGTAGAGCGTCATAAAGTAGCGCCGGGCTCCAGAACCGCGCTACTCTTTGTCCGGTCCCGGGTTAGTAAGAGGGGATTCGCTTTCGCCGAGGTCCGCCATCGTGCCTTTACACGCATGCGGCACAACCTCATCCGGGGACAGGTTGAAATGAACAACTCCGCACCGTTCCTCGCCGTCTACCACGTCAAAGGTGTCATTCGCGCAGCCGCACTGGCAATGCTGGCCACAGGCTTCATTTTTTCGGCAGGCATCGTGAGCCGGGTGAAACTGGGGCTCGAACCGCCGTCGGCCGAGATCGCGCTCATCATCTCGCTGATCGTACTCTGCACTGTGATCTTTGCGCTCCACGCCTTCACGTCGAGCTTGCGATTCACAACCGACGCTGTCGAAAAACGTTCCATACTCACCGTCGTCAGCATCCCCCTCGACCACATTCGCGGCCGCCGCCAGATTGCCGCTGGCGGAGACGGCGAGAATGTGCGCTTCTTCGTCATCGTCCCCAGTCACCGGTCGCTGCCTACCATCAAATGCGCCGAGTATCACGAATTCGACGACGCCTTCTACGACTGGTTCCAGAGCCTGCCGGACCTGGACGCAAAAGCAAAATAAGCGCACGGTCCACGCCCCACGACGCGCGCCCCTGATTGACATCCGTTACGTTACGCATTACGCTCATGCCGATGAAGAATCCACCTCACCCCGGCAGCGTTGTTCTTAGCGAGTGCATTGAGCCGCTCGGCCTTACAATCACGCGAGCCGCCCAGGCCCTGGACGTCACGCGCACTACGCTTTCCGAACTCGTCAACGGCAAGCGCGGCATCTCGCCGGAGATGGCGATCAGGCTCTCGCAGGTCTTTGGCGGAAGCGCGGAAAGCTGGATCACGCAGCAGGCGCAGTACGATCTTGCGCAGATTCCGGCGGACCGCATTCGGCTGAAGCGGTTGGCGGTGGCGTAAAGGTCGTCCGCAATTCTTTTTGGGTCTGAAAATCGATGCCGGGCCCCGGCACCCTGTATTTGAGCCACGTTCTCATTCGGGTTCCCATTCGATCTGTGGCAGTCCGGGAAAATATTTCTCTACGAGCTCGCTCTCACTCGGGACGCAGACGACCCTTACATCAGAAGCACGCACGTTCCACGTCTCATATTTGTCACCCAGCGGTGTAACGGACAATACCTTCTCTCCATTCACAAGGTCGACGCCGGAAGCGGTCTCTGGCACACCATAAGAAGCGCCAACCAGACGAACATTAGCTCTCAGTTTTTCGCCTCGGCATAACAGTTGTTTGATTTCTCTCTTTGTCTTTCCGAAGAGACCAGCCCATGCATAGCTTGAGTCACTCTCACTCCCAAGCGACTCAGGAGTACTGTCTGGGACTTGCCGCCAGAACTCCACTCCGTCCCTCAGGGCCTCTATCTGCTGGTCATAGAGGACATTTCTACTTAATGGCCCCGGAATCCACGGTGCATCCTGCAGCTTGACAGCGACGTCTACAAATACACGCAGACAGAAGTTAGCGCTGCTTTCCCGCCAATTACCCGGGTGGCCGTATCCTGATTGTTTCCATTGTGGGACACCAGCGTCCTTTCCCCAGCGGCTAACGCGAGGCAAGAATTGTTGTAGGGCGAGAAAATCGTTGCCATGTATGCCAAATCCCACAACCCGGATGGCGTCTTCGGAACTTGCGCTTCCGGCTTCGAATCCACGCAATGCAGCATTCTTTTCAAACACAATGGAGAGTGCAAGCCCAAGTTTCTCGAGCGCGGCTTTATAGTCCTGCTGGTGGGCGCTTTGCTTCGCCTCGTCATAAAGTTGCTTCACGTTGGCGTCCAAAAGCAGCGCAGACTCATCAAGATCCGAAAAAGACAGGGTGAGGTTGTCCCAGCACCACTCGGTGATGTGCTGGAAGACGGATTCACCGACACGGGACCACTGTTTCGCATCCGGGAAGAGTCCTTGATGCTTTAGCGAGTTCCTTGCGGTGTTCAGATTGCGAAAATACTCCCTTGCATGTAAATCGACACCTCGTGTCTTCTTGTAAAACTCAAAATAATCCATGAGGTACGATGCGCCCTTCTGGGGCAAGCAGCCGACCTGGTCACAAATGCCAGCGACCGCCATCTCCGCAGCATCGTGTGCGGCAATTATGTTCGAAGCAAGCGTATATCTATCGTGTACGGCTACCGGTTGAAACCTAATCTTCTCGAGAAATGATTTGCTCAACAACAGTCGGTCGAGCACTTCTGGCTTCAGTTCCTGTTGTGGAGGCATCGTGTGAATCCTCTGTGATTAACAATATTAACGGTATCTGGCACCGTTTGCCCTACGGGTCGGGGGCAGTTGGCCGCACCTCGGGTAGTCATGCGGCGCGGAAAAGGGCCCGGGCCCAAAGGCCCCTGTTGAGCCGCTTTATCCAGGGGCCTGAAGGCCCCTGCTCCCTCCGTAATCCGCGCCAGAAAGACGGTAGATGCGCGCCCATCAGTGTCCCGGCACCATCCCCCAAATCATCACCGCCGTCATCCCGATCACAATCACGCTGGTGGCCCAGGCAATCACGTTCCACAGCCGCGTATTGCGGTGCTCGCCCATCAGGTCCTTGCGGTTGATGAGCAGAAGCATGGGGACAATGACCACCGGCAGCAGCACCCCGTTCAGCACCTGCGACAGGATCGCCACGTTGATCAACTGCGCGTCGGGCAACACCAGCACCGTGACCGCGCCGCCCACGATCAGCAGCGTATAGAGCCAATAGAAGAACGGAGCCTCTTTGAAGCTCTTGTCCACGCCCGACTCAACGCCGAGTCCTTCGCACACGGTATAGGCCGTTGAGAGCGGCAGAATCGAGGCCGCGAAGAGTGACGCATTGAATAGCCCGAAGGCGAACAGGAGGAACGCGTAGTCGCCGGCCAGCGGCCGCATGGCCTCGGCCGCGTCTGCCGCCACCTGGATCGCGCCCATTCCGTGCACAAACAGCGTGGCCGCGCAGGCCACCACGATGAACCACGCAATCAGATCGGTGAAAAAGCAGCCCACGATCACGTCGAGCCGCGACGCCGCGTAGTCCTTCACCGGGATGCCCTTTTCCACGATCGACGACTGCAGATAGAACTGCATCCAGGGTGCGATCGTGGTGCCCACCACGCCGATGGCCATGTAAATATACGATTTGTCGCGCCATGCCGACCTGGCCGGCAGCGTGACCGTGGCCACCAGCGACTCGTGCCAGTCAGGGCGCGCCAGCACGCCGGCAAAGATGTAGGCGATGTAAACCAGCGAGGCAATCAGAAATATCTTCTCGGTGCTCTTGTAGTCGCCTTTCAGCACCAGCAACCACACAAGGAACGCGCAAACAGGCACGCTGATGAACTTCGAGACATGAAACAGGTGCAGCGATCCCGTAATGCCGATGAACTCCGTCACCACGTTGGTGTAGTTGAGCACGACCAGAAGCAACATCATTACGAAGGTTAGGCGCAGGCCAAACTCCTCGCGGATCAGGTCGCTCAACCCCTTGCCGGTGACCACGCCCATGCGCGAACACATCTCCTGCACCACGATCAGCGCGATCGTGATGGGAATCATGGTCCACAGCAGCGTGTATCCGAATTGCGCGCCGGCCTGGGAGTAGGTGAAGATTCCGCCCGAGTCGTTATCCACGTTGGCGGTAATAAATCCAGGGCCGAGGACGGCCAGAAACAGCAGTATCCGGATTCGCCAGCGCTTCCACATCGGTGCGAGTTTCCTAGGGTTTCCCTATGGCGGGTTCATTGTTCCTTTGCAGCCTGGAACTTCAGTTCCTCCCTGACCATAACAGGCCGGGGCCGGATGGGAAAAACCCGGCGAGCCAAAGTGGAAATTCTTCGGATTCGGGGCGGCCGCGCTGCCCGATGCTGGCCAATCGGACTAAAATACGCTGTCACGATTTCAGCGCAAGAGAGGACCCGCCAATGAATTTGCCTCGTTCAAACAACAGCCTTCGCACCCGCCGCAATCTGCTCGGCGCGCTTGCCGGCGCCGTCCCAGCCGCGGCTCTGCTTGCCTCGCCCTCTGCCGCGGTCGCCGCGCCCGCCCCGCCTGCCGAAGCCGCTCCCAGCGACCTCTTTTCGCTCGCGCGCCTGCGCAGCTACAAAAGCCGCCGCTCCTCAAGCTGGGACCGCACCGGCGGCAACGCCGACTTCGTTCACGTTGAGCCCGGCGCAACAGCCACGCTTCTAGACGTTACCGGCGCGGGCGTCGTCACGCACATCTGGTTCACTATCAACTCTCCCGACCCCATGCACCTCAAAAACCTGGTGCTGCGCGCCTGGTGGGACGGCGAAACCTCGCCTTCGGTCGAAGTGCCCATCGGCGACTTCTTCGGCCTCGGCCTGGGCGAGTACTTCACCTTTGAGTCGGCCCTGCTCGCCGTTGCGCCCGCCAAGGCCCTCAACTCCTATTTCGAAATGCCCTTCGCAACCGCCGCAAAAATCACTCTCACCAACGAGGGGCCCAAACCCACCAACAATCTCTACTTCGCCATCGACTACTTCACGCTCGCCTCGCTGCCCGAAAAGTTGGGCCGCTTCCACGCGCAGTTCCGCCAGGCCGCGCCCTGCCACGGCTGGACCAACGACTGGGTGAACAACTGGGACAAGGCCGTCAATGATCGCAAGAATCTTGACGGAGCCGACAACTACGTCTTCCTTGAGGCTACTGGCCGCGGCCACTTCGTGGGCGTCACGCAGTCAGTGTTGCAGAACCAGCACGAGTGGTTTGGCGAAGGCGACGACATGATTTTTATCGATGGAGACAAGCTACCCACCATCAACGGTACCGGCACCGAGGACTATTACAACGGCGCATGGGACTTTTTCGGTAAGCCATTCTCGTACGCGCACAATGGAGCGCCCGTCATCACCGGCGGAGAAGGAATCGGCAGCCGCTACTCGCTCTATCGCTGGCACCTCGAGAGCCCCATCGCCTTCGAAAAGTCAATCCGCGTCACTATTGAGCACGGCCACGCCAACCATCGCTCCGACAACTTCTACTCAACTGCTTACTGGTACCAGACCGAGCCGCACGCGCCGTTTCCTCCGCTGCCCGCCGTAGCCGATCGCGAGCCAAAACTGCTAAGAGTCGGAGGACCAGCAGGCCAGGAAGCAGTTCCAGCGCCGGCTAAGTAGCGCCAGTCGCCGAGTAGCGCCTGGCCTCAGCGATCGGAGTCCCCGGCGAGTGATTTGTGTTCGCTGGGGTGGCAGACCGGCTGTCTTACGGGCATCCACGCCCGTTCCGTTTATGTCGGCCCAACCTCTCACTCCCGTGCCCATCCTCTTCGCATCTTTTGCGAAGAGGGTGGCGGATCACGGTCCACCGTCCACACCCGCTTTATTCGCGCCTACCCCACCTGCTATGCTTCGGACGCCATAGAAAAGCGATTTATACGCGGATCGGAGTGAAAGACTATGTGGTTTTTGGGGATGGACGTTGGCACCGGCGGTACGCGTGCCGTGATTGTGGATTCAAACGGCAAGCTCATTGCCGGCGCATCGAGCGAGCATGCGCCCTTTCGCGCTGAGCACCCCGGCTGGGCCGAGCAGGATCCTGAGGACTGGTGGCGCGCTGCGCAGGAAGCCATCCGCGTAGTCGTCGCCGCTGCGCCCGAGCCGCACCAGCCCATCGCCGCCATCTGCCTCACCGGCCAAATGCACGGCGCAGTGATGCTCGACGAGAACGGCGCGGTCCTGCGCCCCTCGCTCATCTGGTGCGACACGCGCACCCAGCCAGAGTGCGACTGGCTCACCGAAAAAATCGGCTACGAAAAACTCATCGAGCTCACCTGCAACCCCGCGCTGCCCAACTTCACGCTCACCAAGCTGCTTTGGGTAAAGACACACCAACCGGAGATCTTCGCCAAGATCCGCCACGTCATGTGTCCCAAGGACTACGTTCGCTACCGCCTTACCGGCGAGTTCGCCATCGACGTGCAGGAGGCCTCAGGCACGCTGCTGCTCGACGTCACGCACCGCCGCTGGTCGCACGAAGTGGCCGAAGCTGCGGGAATCCCTATGAGCTGGCTGCCCAAAGTGTATGAGTCGCCCGAAATCTGCGCGCGCATCAGCCCGGCAGCCGCCTCGCTCACCGGCCTCGCCGCCGGAACCCCCATTGCAGCCGGCGCGGGCGACCAGGGCGCGGGTGCAGTGGGCATGGGAATTCTGCAGCCGGGCAGCGTATCGGCCACCATCGGCACCTCTGGCGTGGTTTTTGCCGCCACTGCCGAACCCACAAAAGATCCGAAGGGACGCATTCACACGTTTTGCCATGCCGTACCGGGCCGTTGGCACGTGATGGGAGTAACCCAGTCTGCGGGCCTGAGCCTTAACTGGCTCCGCAACACCTTCTTCGCCGGCCAGAAATACGACGCCCTTAACGAAGCCGCAGCCATGGTGCCGCCCGGCAGCCAGGGCCTTGAGTGGGCGCCGTATCTGCTGGGCGAGCGCACGCCGCACCTCGACCCCGAGGTTCGCGCGGCGTTTGCCGGCATTGGCGTCCAGCATACGGCGGCGCACTTTGTCCGCGCGGTCGAGGAGGGCGTGGCCTACTCGCTGCAGGACACGTTCACGCTCTTCGCCGATCTCGGCATTCCGGTCACCGGCATCCGTCTCGGCGGCGGTGGCGCGCGCGGAGGTCTGTGGAGGAAGATTCAGGCCGGCATCTACGGCCACACGGTTGAGATTCTCATCGCCGAAGAGGGCGGCGCATTCGGCTGCGCGCTCATGGCCGGCGTTGGCGTCAACCACTGGAAGAACCTTGACGAAGCCTGCGGGCAGGCCATCGAAGTTGCCGAGCGCATCACCGCCGACCCTGCCGAGGTAGCCGCCTATAAGGCCGGCTACGAAAAGTGGCGCAAACTCTATCCGGCGCTGCGTTCCCTGCGGTAGGCTTCCTCCATACCCTGAGGATGCTTCCATGGGCAACGTGACTGAACTGGTGGCCGAGCCGCCCCGCAACGCGGCCACCAGCGAATTCAAATACGACACTGTGCTGCCGCGCAACCTGGCCGTGGACGCTTATCGCGGCCTGGTGATGCTGCTCATGATGGGCGAGGTCCTCGAGTTAGCCCGCGTCGCGCGTTCCTTCCCCGGCAACCCGGTCTGGCAGTCGCTCGCCTTCAACCAGAGCCACGTGGAATGGGTGGGCATGAGTCTTCATGACACCATCCAACCTGGCTTCACCTTCCTCGCCGGAGTCTCGCTTCCCTATTCGCTGCGCCGGCGCCGCCAGAAAGGGGAAACCTTCGCGCACATGCTGCTCCACACCGTATGGCGCAGCCTGGTGCTTATCGCGCTGGGAATCTTCCTTCGCTCCACGAACAGCCCCATCACGTACTTCACCTTCGAGGACACTCTCACCCAGATCGGCCTCGGCTACACCTTCGGATTCCTGCTCGCCTTCGCAAAACCGCGCTGGCAATGGGCCGCCATCGGAACGATCCTGTTCGGCTACTGGCTGGCATGGGCGCTCTATCCCGCACCCGGCCCAGGCTTCGACTGGTCCGCCGTCGGCGTTCAGCCAGACTGGCGTCAGCATCTGCTCTCCGGCTTCGTCGCACACTGGAACAAAAACAGCAATCTTGGGCAGGCTTTCGACGTGTGGTTCCTGAACCTGTTCCCGCGCACCAGCCCGTTCGTTTTTAACGACGGCGGCTACCTCACACTGAGCTTCATCCCCACGCTTGGCACTCTGCTGCTGGGCATGGTTGCCGGTCGCTGGTTTATGGAATCGGCCCCCCGCCTTCCGCTGCGCCGTTTTCTCATCGCAGCAGGGGCGCTCATCGCCGCCGGCCTGCTGCTTCACTTCACCGGCATCTGCCCCATCGTCAAGCGCATCTGGACGCCGTCATGGACGCTCTTCAGCGGCGGCGTTTGCTTCCTCTTCCTCACCGCATTCTCCTGGTTCGTTGACGTCAAACAGCAGCGCAAACTCGTTTTTCCGCTTGTTGTCATCGGCACCAATTCCATCGCTGCGTATGTGATGGCGGAACTGTGTCGCGATTTCGTGCAGAACAGCTTTCGTATCCACCTCGGCAGTCGCGTCCTGAACTGCCTTGGAACGGCCCTCGAGCCCCTGGTGGTGGGCGCTCTAACGCTTGCAACTTACTGGCTCGCCCTCTATTGGATGTTCCGCAGAAAGATCTTCATCAAGATCTAGTGTCCGGTCCCGCATAAGAGCTGGCCGCCGCGTTTTGAAAGGGCACGACTTTAGTCGTGCCGTAAAGGCTCAAAAATGAATGCGGCTTTAGCCGCTGAGGAGTGCCTTTCCGAGTACAAAGTTGTAAAGAACAACAAGGGACACCACACTAGAACGACCTCCGCATCAGCACATCGGCAAACACAAACCGCTCCCGCCGCACAATCTCGCCGCTCTCAATCTCGAGTGGCGCATTGAACATCGGACCGGCATAGACGCACGAGTGAAACTCGCCCTTCTCTCCGCACGGATCCACGCTGGCCGGCAAGTCTCCCAGCAGCACCTCGTCGAACTCGCGCCCCGCAAACTCGGCCGGCAACTGCTCGGTATCCACGCATGTGAGCCGCGCACGCAATCCGCCTGCGATCATCTCCCGCGCCAGCCTATCGGTGGGAATTTGCCACAGCGGAAACAACGGTTCTAGTCTCGTCGCAGAAAGCTGCCGCACCCGGTACGCGCGCACATCTTCAAGAAACAGGTCGCCGAATGCGACCGCCTCAATCCCCTCGGCAATCGCGCGCTGGCACGCTTCCGCCATGAGCCTCTCGTAGATTTCGTTAGAGCACGGCCACGGCAGCGGCACCACCCAAAGCGGCACTCCCGCAGCCGCAGCCTGCGCCTCCAGCACCGCGCGGCGTACGCCGTGCATCGCCACGCGATCGAATTCGCTGTTGAGCGTGGTCAGCAGCGCGCACACCTTAATTGTTGGATCGCGGCGCAATACATTCAGCGTCCACGCGCTGTCTTTGCCGCTGCTCCAGGAGAGGAGAACTCGCTTCACAGGACGATCATAGCCCGCAGCACGCGCCCTGCTCTCGCCCAATCTCCGCCCCGCACGTCAGCAGTGGCAGTGCAGGATTGAACGGCCTCTGTCGTTACCAGCCCCCGTCCTTAGCCTAGTTCGGCTTTGCTCCAAGGCAAACGAGTTGGGGATCAAACTTTTGTGTTGCCGTATGAAGCGCGAGGCAGGATAAAGAGGATGATCAGGCTGATGAGGGCTAACACGGCGAGGATCAGGATGCTGCCCTCTGGACCGGTAGCTCCGCCACTGAGAACGGCCTTGCCTACGGCGTGCGTGGCCAAGAGATGGTGCTGAACCATGATCCCACTGTCTGCGACGCCATAGAGGAAGGACTGGCCCCAGTTCCATGAGGCGTGGAAGCCGATGGCCCACCAGAGAGAACCGGTGCGCCAGAGACTGAGGCAGAAGACCATGGCGACCAGGCCTGAATTGAGCAGCCCGATGGGTGATTCGCCCGGGTTCTTGCCGTGGCCGAGGCCGAAGAGGATAGAGAGAATAACGGCTGAGGTCCAGAAGCCCAGGGCTGCGCTGTGCCGGGTCTTGAAAGCCCACTGGTAGAGGCTGGCAAGACCACGGGTTAGGGTGTGCTGCAGGTAGCCGCGCGTGCTGTACTCCTCGAACAGGCCAACCAGGAGGAAGTTGAACAGCCAGATTGATGCGTAGCGGAGAATGCTGCTGCCAAAGAGCAGGCGGCTGTCGATGATGAGGAGTCCGGTCCTCCAGAGGGTCAAAACGAGGAGCGAGATGCAGATCACCCCCCCGGCCAGGCCGGCGCCGAAAAGCAAGAGCTTGCGGTTGCCGCCGAGGCCGTAGACGGAGTTAGGGCGCCGCTCGATCTTCGACATGACCCAGGTGACGAGGAGAGTCACGAGAACCGCGATGGATTCGGAGACGAACACGGAGTGTGGCGTGACGAACGCGTCCGAGGCAGCCTCTGCAGGATGCGGGAAGAGCTTGTGGCCGATGACGTTGACACAGAAGGCAACAGCAGCGAAGAGAGCGATGAAGATGAGCAAGCTCCAACCGGCGCGGAGTCCGTTATTGCCGATGAAGATGTTGCGGAAGGTTCGCGATTTCGTGGTAGCATTTGCTGCTGTTCTTGGTTCGAGTACTACGTCTTCAGAATGGCGCTTTTCTTTAATCGCAGTGTTCAAAAGGCTCCTTTATGAGGTATTTCTTGCTGAAGTTTTGCAGATTTTAATCGAGGTCGAGGTGCCTACCCTTGGGATCTCTTGCGGTGCGGTCCATCGCTGCTGTTTGGTTGGCGCTTCTTCTCGAGCACACGAGCGGGCCGGTCGGCCCTGCTTGAATCCTCGGTGAGCGTTGCACGGGCCTCGCTGATGCGGGTTCCGAATGACTTCAATGTGAGCGCGTTGAGGGCGCTATCCAACGCCTGTGATAGCGGAAAGGGCAACTCGGCGTCCAAATTGCTTGCCGCCATCGCCGTGGCTTGCCAACACACCGTGAGCTTTGGCAGTAGCTCACGGCCTCTGGCAGTTAGCCGTATCAATTTCTGTCGTCCGTCCTCCTGCCCTGATTCGGCAGAGAGAATGCCCTTCTTGACCATAAGCGCGACAGTCTGCGTGGCAGCCGGCTGGGTGATGCCGGCCATCAGTGCAACCTGACCTAGGGTCAGCGGCTCAAGATCCATCAGCGCTCGGACGACGGGTGTGTAGCGTGGTCTGTAGTTGAGGCCGGCGTCTTTGTAAGCGGCGCCCACTGCTCCGTCTAGCAGATCGACCAGGTGGCGCAATTGGGTTCCGAGCGTTCGCTTCATAGGAATTATATTACTACTTATATAAGTGCTTGTCTAGTTGAATCGCAAGCAGGGAGGCGGCAGAAGTTGCTCAGATCCATAGTGTCTCTGTTCCCGTCGGATTGCCCCTGATAAGCTGGCCAGCCTGGAGGAATGAGCTGAGCGGGTAGGATGTCGCTCTGCCGCAATCCGCCGAACCCCACACTATCGCCCTGAAACGCGGAACGGCCTCGCGTGACGCGAGGCCGTTCCACCAACTTACAACGCACAGTTGATCGCTATTGCAGCGTCACATCCCCGCTCAGCGGCGTGTTCTCGCTCGAGTCGCCCACGCGCACCACAAACTTGCCGGGATCGATCTTCCAGTTGTGCGCCGCTTCGCTCCAGTAGCTGAAGGCCCGCGCATCGAGATCGATTGACACGTGCTTCGTCTCGCCCGGCGCCAGATTCACCTTCTCGAATCCCTTCAGCTCGCGCTCCGGCCGGTCAACCTTGGTCGAAGGATCTGAGACGTAAACCTGCGCCACCTCTGCGCCCTCCACGCTGCCCGTGTTGGTTACGTCAAAGCTCACCGTCACCGTAGATCCCGCCGCGGCCGTGGCCGGCGTCTGCAGTTTCGAGAAGCTGAAGGTCGTGTAGCTCAGCCCGAATCCGAACGGGTACAGCGGATGCTTGCCCGTCGTCGTCCAGTAGCGGTAGCCCACCATCAGCTTGTCGCCGTACTTGATCTGCTCGATGGTGTAGTCGCGCCCGTTGCCGTTGTCGCCCGGAGTGTGCAAAACGGTGCTCCCGCCCGGAATGCCGTAGTACCACTTGTACGAGGGATTCTGCTCCCAGCTTCGGTCGAAGCTCACCGGCAGCTTGCCCTCGGGATCGTGCAGGCCAAAGATCACCTGGGCCGCGGCTGTGCCGCCCTCCTGGCCGGGATAGTAGAGATGTACCAGCGCGGGAGCCTTGTCGATCCAGCGCTCCACATCTATTCCGCCTCCGCCCATGAGCGTCACAACGGTATGCGGATTATTTGCCGCAAGAATCGCCTCTGCCAGCGCGTCCTGTCCCCACGGCAATGTGAAGGTGCGGTCGTGCCCCTCGCCCTCGGTCTGGGTATCAAAGCCCAGCGCCAGAACCACAACATCGGCATCTGCAGCAAATTTGCGCGCGTCCTCTGAAATCAGGTTCGGCTCATACCTAATTCCAACGCCCAGGCGCGTTCCGTCCGCAAAGGGCAGGTAATCCACCTGCACCTGGATCGTTTGTCCCTCGGTGAGATCGAGCGACACAGATTCGGGAACTTGTCCCTCGGCCCTTACGTGCTGCAGCACCTGCTTGCCGTCAACAAGCACCTTGAACGCATCGCTGCTGGGCGCCGCTGCCAGCAACAGATACTTGCCGGCCTTGTCCGCCTTGTAACTTGCGGTGTAGCGCACGCTGCGCGGTTCGTGCGATGGCGGTAGCCACTCGTCGCCTCTCCACCCGCCGATGCCCCGCCCCTCGGCGGTCTTCGGCGTTCCGGTAAAGTCGTTACTCGCGAAGGTATCGGCCTTCACGGTGCCTGCCCAGTGCGTCCCCCAGAAGACGTCTCTCATCTCCGGCAGGCCGCGCGCATAAAGCACATGAGCATTCGGTCCCAGCAGATCGCCAATGCCGGTCAAGAGGCTGATGGGTGCGAAAGCAGTCGCTTCCGACGATCCTCCGCCGCCGACGATGGCCGGCCATGCATTCGGTCCGATCACGGCAACGGTCTTCACTTTGCCCGGATCGAGCGGCAAAAAGTGGTTCTCGTTCTTGAGCAGCGTAATGCTTTCGAGCGCGCCCTTCAGCGCAACCTTGCGATCGGTCGCCGAGTAGACCGGATATTCGGGGCTGAACTGCGGACGAGCGGTGAATCCATAGCGCAACTCCGCGCGCAGAATGCGCAGCACCTTGTCGTCTATCGTCGATTCCTTCACCTCGCCGCTCTTGACCGCAGGGATCAGGACCTTATCGTTCATGAACCTTGGGCTCGGCATCTCCAGATCGAGACCGTTGTTGGCCGCGGCCACGCCGTCGTAGGTCGCGTCCCAATCCGACATCAGAACGCCCTTGAATCCCCAGTCGCCCTTCAGCACATCCAGGTTCAGGAACTTGTTCTGCGTAGCGTGGGCGCCGTTCACCATGTTGTACGAGTTCATTACCGCATCCACATGTCCGCGGGTCACGGCAGCCTCAAAGGCCGGCAGGTAAATCTCGCGCATGGTGCGCTCGTCCACCGTCACGTTCGCGTCATGGCGGTTGAACTCCTGGTCGTTCAGCGCGTAGTGCTTCACCGTCGCAATTACGCCCTGCGACTGCACACCCTCAATGAACGGCACCACCATCGCGCCGTTCAGATATGGGTCTTCCGACAGGTACTCAAAGTTGCGGCCGCCCACCGGCGAGCGCGCAATATTCACTCCGGGCCCGAGCAGAAAGTTCACGCTGCGGGCGCGGGCATCGCGGCCCAGGCCCTCGCCCAGCTCGCGGGCAAATTTACGGTCCCAGGTGGCGGCAAGCGCAACACCGCCTGCGTAGGCCGTCGTCGGTCCCCAGGTCCGCACGCCCACTGACGCGTCCGACATCTTGAATCGCGGCAGATCGATGGACGGAATGGCATTGGTGAACATGCTGTCGACACCGCCGATCAGCTTGACCTTGTCTTCAAGCGACATCTTCGACAGCAAAGCCTGCGCCTGCGCCTCGATGGCCGGCGAATCGGGCGCGGGAGCCTGCGCGGAGCAACGAATAGAGAGAGTGAAAGCCAGGACAACAAGGAAGAACGAAACTGGCAACGACGGAGAATGCAATTTGGCGAATAGCCTGGATGTGGATTTCATATCGCCGAAAGGTTAGCGCATCGGGCGCTATCGTGTACACCCGGCCTGGTTCAATGGGCAAATGGTTTTTTGGACGAGAACCGGCGCTGCCGGTTGCTTGACCCCTCCGGGTACGGCAGCCCGGCCCCAATTGAGAAATTCGAGCCGGGCAAACCACCCCGGCTCCGGTACTTGGGCGCTCCGGAAAATGCCGAATATCTGCCAATAAAATCAGCGATTTGTAAACTGTGATAAGAATCACACCCGGGGGTGAATGGGGTCACTGCCCACCCCAGCCGCTGAAGCGCAGACTGATACACCAATAGCAAAAGGCTCGGAAATCGAAGCGAGTTTTGGCCTCGCAGCGGAGAGTACATGAGCTTTCAGGACGGCTTGAAGACAATCGTGGTGGCGACAGACCTGGAAGGCCAGGCTGAAGCTATGCTCGAATACGCCCGCAAACTGGCGCATGCCTACGGCGCGCGGATTGTACTCGCCCATGGGCTCGACCCAATGGAGTACGCCGATGTCGAGAGCGTTCCAGGCGCGGTGCTCAAGGGATTGACGGCCCAGGCCCGTGAAGTTCTTGACAAGATGTCTGGCGACCTGTTGCGCGAAGGCATTCACAGCCACTCTGAAATACGCCAGGGCACAGTCGCCGAGATGCTGAGGGATGTTGCGAAGCAATACAGCGCCGGGCTGATCGTGATCGGCACCAAGGGCAAAGAGGGCGTGGGCCCTATCGCAGTGGGCGCCGTAGCCGAGCAGCTGGTGCGCATTGCTCCGTGCCCGGTAATGGCCGTTGCCGCCGACTGGAATGCGGGCCAGAATCGGCCCACTCCCGGCGGGCCGGTTCTGCTGGCCTTGGAGCGGAATGAAGCATGCAAGGCTGCGGTAGCGGCCGCATATTCGCTGGCTGAGACATTTCAACGGCCGCTGATTGTTCTGCATGCGCGGACCGCGGCCGAGGTTTCAGCCATCCTCAATCCGTGCGCGACGACGCTGGCCGATTTTGACATCAGGACCGGTGGAAAAGTTCCGGTTCGCAACGTAGTCAAAGACGGTAACCCGGCCGACGCAATCCGTGGGGCAATTGCACAATACCACCCCTGCATTCTGGTCGCGGGCGTAAAACGCCTGAGCCAGACACCGGGGCCGCACGGCACGATCTTTGGTCTTTTGGCCGGCTCGCGCGTGCCGGTACTGTGCGTGCCTCCTGACTTCGTTCCCACGGGTAAAGAGCGGGAGGCTCAAATCCCCGTGGAGATTCAATAGAGACTGCCTGCCGATGCCTTGCCGAGCCGCATGAAGGCAGAATGCCGCACAACAACTTTTATGAAGAGATTTGCAATATTGAGTTGCCTGAATTTGTTCGGCCGGCATTGAGCAGCAATTGAGATCAACATTTTGCCAGCGCAATCGGGCCGCCACTTCATAGGCCCCGGCAAACTGGCTGGAATTGCACACAACGCAACCTAACGGGGCCTGAATAGGAGAATCAAGGGTGCAATCCGAGGCAACATCCGAGCGCATGATGACCGTGGCAGCTCACCCGCTTGCCGAACTGCTCGAGTGCCCGCCCACCGCAGGCGACGTGCTCAACCAGTCATCGAGGTGCATTGGCTTCGACGCCGGTGAAGTTGTCTTTCGCCAGTCTGGTCCCTGCAAGGGGCTGTACGTTGTGGTCTCAGGCAGCTTCCAGCGTAAGGCCGAACGTTTGAATTCCCGCGTGGTTCTCGGCCAGGCGCGCGCCGGAGACCTGGTGGAGCTTGCCGCCGCGCTCGGAGACGGAAACCACACCTACACGCTCAGCGCCGTCACCCCGGGAACGCTTTTGCTGCTGCCCATTGACGCGCTGCGCCGCGCTTTTGAAGGCTATCCGCCCCTCCGCATGCGCTTGCTTGAAGAGCTGGCTCGCGAGGTTTCGCGGGCTTATTACGCCTGCATGATTGACCGCGTGACTCCGCGCCGCCGCAACCGCCTGGCGACGGCATGAGGCTTGTCTTCAGCATCGTGTAGCCGCTCTCGGGCCAAATTGTGCGCTGCCGGAGCCAGAATTGACGGCCCGCACTCCCCTGATTTCAACAGGGAAAATCCCTGCCTATGTGAACGATTTCGTTCCCGCTGGCCCCCCCTCCCAAAATGGGATATACTCCAACTAACGCCCGACGGGAATTTTATGGTCGTAGTTCACCCTCATCACCCCCCGGAAGATTGCCTTAATTGCGAGCACCGCCACCTGCGGATGTTCTGTAATCTCACACCGGAAGCTCTGTCGGACTACGACAAAATCGGCATCATGATGAGCCATGCGCGCGGCGCCAAACTGTTCACTGAGGGTGATGCGGCACGCAACGTTTTCGTCATCTGTTTTGGCCAGGTCAAGATCTCCTCAACCTCGCGCGACGGCAAGACCATGATCCTCAAAATCGCCGGCCCCGGCGACGTGATGGGCCTCAGCGCGGTGCTGGCCAACGTTCCCCACGAGGTGACCGCCGAAGCTATCGAACCCTGTACGGTCAAAACCGTACGCAAGCAGGAGTTCATCGATTTCCTTGGCCGCCACGGCATCGCGTCCATGCATGCCGCGCAATCTCTCTCCGGTGAATACCTCACCGTCTTTCACGACGCCAAGCGCCTCGCGCTTTCCGGCTCCGCTGCCGGGCGCCTGGCTCGTCTGCTCCTCGACTGGGGGCGCTCTTCGGCCAACGGCAAGCCCGAGATTCGCTTCACCATGGCGCTCACCCACGAAGAGATCGCCAACATGGCCGGCACCTCGCGCGAGACCGTCACCCGCCTGCTGAACCAGTTCCGCCGCGACCAGTGGATCACCATCCGCGGCACCAGCCTGACCATCGTCAAGCCCGATCAGCTCGAGCGCCTGACGGCGTAAGGCAGCTTTCAGTTCTCAGCTCTTGGCCTCACATGCACGGCAGCACGACTGTCAGTGCTTTTGCTGCTCGATTGCCGCCCGTTCCGTCACGCGCTCGACCGGCTCTTCCAGCGGCTCGCGCAGCGTAAGCACCGGGCAACGGGCGTGGGCCAGCACGCTGTAGATGGTGCGGTCGCGAGCCAGGTTTTCAAACGCCGAGCGTTGCGTCGCGCCCAGAACGATCAGGTTCGCGTGGCGCTCCACTGACTCCGAGAGAATCTCGATGGACGGATTGCCGTGAATCACCACCGGCTCAACGGCTGAGCAGCAGCCCGCGCCCGTCTCGGCGGCGAGCTTGCGCAGTTCGTACATGGCCAGAGAATCGATTCCCGTCGGAAGTCCCTTGCGCATCATCTCGTCTGCCGGCGGCAGCACATGCAGCAGCACCAGCTTGGCGTTCTGGCTGGCGGCAATTGAGCAGGCAAGCGCCGCGCTCGGGCGGGAGGTCTCTCGCAAACTGGTGGCATGGAGGACGACGCGGTCGTGCCCTCCAAAATCCCCCGGGAGATGAGCCTCGGGTCCCACGGTTAAGACCGGGATGTTGACCGAGCGCAGCACTTGCTCTGCAACCGAGCCGATGAGTAGCTTGCCTATTTTGCTCCGGCTCCGGGTTCCTACAATGATTCGATCCACCTCGAACTGCCGGATGGCGGCGGCAATCTGGTGCGTGGGATTGCCCTCACGCACCACGGCTTCGCAAAGAACTCCCTTAAGCTGAGCGCGTTCGCCCCACTTCAGAAGCTCTTTCTCGGCAAACTCCACCACGCTGATGGTGTCGTAGTACGGCATGCCGGCCGCATCCACACTCATTGCGGCGCTGGCGGCCAACACATGTAGCAAAATCAGGCGCGCCCCCGCCTCCGATGCCTGTTCGATGGCGTACGGCATCAGCCGCTCCAGGTCGCTCAGGTCGGTGGCGACAAGAATAACGCGCGGCTTCGCCCAGCCATGGCCGCAGTCTGACATGCCGGAAGATTTGCACCGATGTCTCGGGGAAGATGTGCCGCAACCCACAGATGCGAGTGATAAGGCTCACCCGGTGAACCGAATCGCGACAGCCGCTCTGTACCGTTGGGGACAGTCGGCAGCCCCGCGCAGGCCCGGGGAGATTGAGGACGATTGCGATGCCAGCCCGCGGAGCGGGCAAAAAACGGTAGCCCCGGGCGCAAAGCCTGGGGACTGCGGAACAACACCCTGCGCCAGCTCGCTTTAGCGGGCGAAAGATCTGCATCTGGTTAGAGCCCGTCCTCTCGAGTGGCTCATTCCTCAAAAAAGAGCCGCCTCGCAATGAATCTGAGATGCCCCATAGTAACTGTGAAAATGCCTCAAGCTGCTATCATCGCAGCGATTGACCCTGCCAGGAGCATCGCCGCATGAAACTCTCCCGAATCCTTTTGCTGGCCGCAACCAACGCAGCCGTGTTGCCAATCCTTATTGCCCAGGGCTGGCCGCCCACTCCCGACCACCTCACCATACCGATCTGGCCGGGCACGCCGCCGGACAATATTGCTCAGTCGCACCCCGAGGGGGACGCGACCACGGTTAAGGACAACCTGATCGCAGGCCGCCCGCTGGTTCGTCTGGCCAACGTCTCAGTCCCCACCATTACGCTTTACCGGCCAAAGGGGATCGATACGGGCGCCGCGGTCGTGGTGTTTCCCGGCGGCGGCTACAACATTCTGGCCATCGATCTTGAAGGCACCGAGGTCTGCGACTGGTTGAACTCAGCCGGCGTCGCCTGCGTGCTTCTCAAATACCGTGTGCCCGGGACGGGTCCTTATCCCAAGAGCCCGGCCGCGCTTGAAGATGCACAACGCGCTATGCGCCTGGTGCGCCAACATGCCGCCGAGTGGGGCATCGATCCCAAGCGCGTCGGCGTACTCGGTTTCTCCGCGGGCGGGCACCTTTCGGCGGCCATCAGCAACCTCTATGATCAAAAACTCTATGACCCCATCGACGCCGCCGACAGCCTGAGCTCGAAGCCGGACTTCTCGGTCGTCATCTATCCCGGCTACTTGGCCCTCGCCGATAAGGACTTCGCTCAAAACGCCGCGATCAATCCCACCAAAGACACTCCGCCCACCTTTATTCTTCAGGCTGAAGACGACCCGGTGCACGTTGAGAATGCGGTGGTCTACTTCACGCAGCTCAAGAAAGCAGGCGTTCCGGCAGAGCTCCACGTCTTCGCGCAGGGCGGCCACGGATACGGCCTGCGGCCGACCGACTTGCCGATCACCCACTGGCCAAAACTGGTGGAAACCTGGATGCGGACGATCAAGGTGCTGCCGCCGAGTAATTAAGGAGGACAGCAAGCAGTAGTCTTGAAATCAAGCCGAAGAGTCGATGAAAAACGAACTGTCAATGGTACTTTTCTCGCGGAAGGCATTTACGGGGCCGGTTGCAAGGCACCAGATCTCTGCTCTTAGCGACTTCGCCGGAGGGCTCATGCGCCCAGACAAATGGGGCGAGGTCGAGCCAATAAGGACTCCATTTGATCCAATCGACATCAGCGAGCCCGTTCGATTGCTGGCCAAACCAAACGGCGAATTCTTTTACCGAAAGGGACGGCCTGCACACGTGGAGGGCGAAATGTGGAACTTAACCCGCGCTCCAACTGCCCGTTTTCCGGGGCCGCTATTCAGCAATTATTGGACGGGGCGGTTAGACGGCAAATGGGCTGGTCGGGTCGGAATTGAGAAGTGCGTGGATTTCGTATCTGAAATGTTCCGAGTCACGGATTCTGACTTTGCTTTGCTGACCCCAGAGGTTGATCTAAAGGCCAAGAATATCCGATATCCAGTTTTGAGCTATCAGGGTCTCCACCTTGACTCGGGCATTCCAGGCCTATATTGGATAAACTTTTTCAGCGACCCGTTGGCCAGTTGGCTCGGCGTGTACGGGTTCCCAAAGGAGTTGGCGACGTCGAAGGAACTGGCAGGCGGCGGAGTATTGCTCAAGTTCAATGAGTCTCCGGATAATTGCAGGGATATTGATGTCCTTCAGAAGCAACGTGCAGCAATCGAGTGGCTCGGGGCCGAGAAATTCTTCGATATCCGTTTTCCTGATCGCAAGCTGGAAACACCCGACTGGGATCAGATTCCTTTTCGAAGCACGGAGCCGGTAGACTGAGCTCATGCATCTCGCAGTCTTAACCATCTCGGACCGCTGCTCCCAGGGTTTGATGACCGACACCGCTGGCCCGGCACTGGTCGCGCGGTTCCCCTTCCTACCGTTCGTCAACTCTTTGCGGCTTCGCCGGCGTCATTGCGCCGTCGCCGGCGCAACCACGTACTCGTACTCCAACGGCTCCTTGCCGGTGTTCGTTACATTATGCCGGGTGTCTGGAGGAATGTAGACCAGCGCTGGAGCAACGAACGGCAAACCCGGCTGCCCGTCAATCAAGGCCTTTCCTTCTCCACGCAGCACTACAAGAGCTTCCTCATTTCTGCCCGTCGTGTGCCAGCCCACAAACTGGCCGGGGAGAAGCCGCACATAGCCGCTTCGCATTCCCGCCGTTTGCGGCGCGCCATTCAAAATGGCGCAGTCGGTCTGCGGGCAGGCGAGCGGCGCAACCAGCGGATGCGGGGCCATAACTTGTGGATCGCAAGGAACCGCTCCCAGGCAGAGACACATCGCCGGGGCCATCCAAGACCGCACTGAGAAACAGGACATAGCTCTCCAGCAAGTAAATATGCAGGCTGCGTTACGCCCGCGCCCGAATCGCATCCTTGATGCGCCACTCGACCTTCGAAATCGCGTGAGTTGAATCACAGCCATTTGTGGCACACTGTAGCACGATTTTAGAGATCGTGTGACAATCAGATTCTTTTGTGCCAGAATCGTAGCACGATTTCAAACTTCGTGTGACTCTCATCGCAACCTTTTGTGACATCGCTGGGTAGCTTGCGGGCAGGAGTGCTCCCTTGTGAAACGGACGATCGCTATCTTCATGCTTGGGGCCGCGCTGCTCGCGACGGCCAGCGGGCAATTGACCTTTGCGCAAGACAAACCTGTGCCCGAAGCAAAGGTTCAAGTGACGGACACCTCCGGTGCAGGAACGACCGAGGTTGCTCCGCTCCTGGTTGCCGCGCAGGCGGGTACGCCGGTCACCACCGGTGATAAGGCTTCTCCGTCTCGGCTATCGGGAACTGTCGTTGACACGTCAGGCGCGGCGATTGCCGGGGCTACCGTGCAGGTTCGCAGCGCAAACGGTACTGTGCAAGGAACGACACAGTCGGACACGAACGGCTCCTTCATTCTTTCCGGACTCCCTACGGGTAATTATCAACTCGTCGTCTCGAAGCCCGGTTTTGAAACCAAAGAAATCCTTGTCACCATAGGGACCACCGGGGCGCCGGTCCCGCTGCGCATCCCTCTTGTAGTGGGCGCCGTGAGCACCACCATCAACGTGCGGGGCTGTGAGGATGAACTCATCGGAATTGCCGAATCCGGCACCCAGGGAACGGTGGGCGCATCGGAAATCCAGGATCGGCCGATTCTTCGTTCGGGAGAAGTTTTGGAGACGGTTCCCGGCCTCATCATCACGCAACACGCCGGCGGCGGCAAAGCCAACCAATACTTCCTGCGCGGCTTCAATCTCGACCACGGCACAGATATCGCCATCTTCCTCGACGATATGCCGCTGAACCTGCCGTCGCACGCGCACGGCGAGGGCTACTCTGACATGAACACCGTCATCCCGGAGTTTGTTGAGCGGGTGAATTTCGAGAAAGGCCCTTATTACGCGAATGTCGGCAACTTCAGCTCGGCTGCAAATGCCCATGTGGAATTCTTCAAGACGCTGCCTGAGAACTTCTTCAAGTTGGAAGGCGGCTCGCATACCTATGGGCGGGCCGTCTTCGGCGCATCGCAAAAGCTCGGTTCGGGCAATCTGCTCTACGGCGGAGAAGAGTATTACTACAACGGCCCATGGGTGCATCCGGATGGTTTTAACAAAATCAACGGCTTGCTAACCTACAGCCGGGGCGACGACGCCGATGGTTTCAGCATCACAGCCCACGCTTACCACGGAAAATGGAACTCGAGCGATCAGATCCCCGATGCTGCACAATCCCTCGTTGGTTTCTTCGGCACACTGAATCCGTCTGACGGTGGACACAGCCAGCGTTATAGCTTGCAGGGTGAGTGGCATCGCCAAGACGCTAATTCCGAGTCGAAGATCATGGCCGCCGTATTTTATTACGATCTCAATTTATTCTCCGATTTCACTTACTACCTGGTCGATTACTCCAAAGAAGATCAGTTCAATCAGCAGGACCGTCGCTGGGTGGGTTACCTGGACGCACACCACACGGTTTTCAGCTCATGGTTGGGCCGCAAGATGTCGAATACCTTCGGCGTGCAGTTCCGCAACGATTGGATCCACAACGGCCTTTACCGGACACAAAATCGCGCGCGCACCACCAAAACCGATTACTCCGCCACCGCCTGGAACGGCAGCGGCGCCAGTTTCCACCCCGCCGCCGGAACCGGCCTTCCCAACGCCGGCGTTCTTCCCGCCTGCATCAACGCCGACCCCACCTCCAACATTGCTCTTTCTGTTACTTTGCCCAGCAATCTTGCTTTTACCAACAACGGCAGCACCGCCGCCACTACCACTGTTCCCAACACCACCTGCCCCACTTTGCCCGCGACCACGGAGCGGGATAACTTTACTGACATGATAGGCAGCGCTCTTTGGGAAAATAGGATCCAGTGGGCGAGCAAATTCCGCTCGGTCCTGGCCCTGCGCGGCGACGAAGAAAAATTTGCCGTCACCAGCCTGGCTTACCAGAACCATTGGCTTACGTCGTCCAACGGCACTCCCTACCAGGTTCCCGATATTGTTACTTTGCTCGACGGCGCCACCGAAACGGTCGACGCGGCCAATTCCGGCTCGGCCGCCAAGTTCCTGCCCAGCCCCAAAACAAGTTTGATCTTCGGCCCGTGGGCCAATTCGGAGTTCTATCTGCAGGGCGGATTCAGTTTTCACTCGAACGACAGCCGTGGCTCAACGCAAGTGGTGGAACCGGTTTCGCCGGACTATCCTTACCCCAATACGATCATGCCGAAAATCTCCCCCCTGGTCGAACAAAAAGGCGGAGAAATTGGCGTGCGCACTGTGGCCGTCCCCCATCTGCAAAGCACCCTTGAGCTCTGGTATCTCCACAGCAACTCCGAACTGACGCAGGATGGCGACACCGGAGGCACGATTGCTTCAGAACAGTCGAGCAACCGCTATGGCATCGAGTGGGCGAACTATTACACGCCAGCGGAACATTGGGCTTTCGATTTTGACATTGCGGACTCCAGAGCCCAATTCACACAGTTGGACCCATTCGATGCGACATGGTGGGTCGTGAATTTGCCCTTGACAGTTACTGTTACTACCGCGGGCGGCAGCACCACCACGATTTACAACGGCGCCGGATGCCCTTCCACAGCCCCTTCCACACCCATACCGGGCTGCGTATATGTGAATTGGCAACAGCAAGGCCCGGGTGGCAAGCTGGTGCCCGAAGCGGTCAAGGTGGTGATTTCATCGGGAGCCACACTGCACGATTTGAAAGGCTTCACGTCGAGTTTGCGCCTGCGCTACTTTGGTCCGCGCTATTTGACGTCTGACGGACTTTATCAGTCAAGTCAAACGGTGTTGCTCAATGGGGAGATCGGTTATCAGTTTTTAAAGAAATGGCACGTTACTGCCGAATTCCTGAATATGCTTAACCGCAAGGATGCCGACATTGACTACGCCTATGTCTACCAGATAACTCCAAATGCAGTAGCCACGCCGCCGGCATTCGGACGCGTTACCCACCCCACCGAACCGTTTCTGGCGCGATTCTCGATAGGCAGAAGCTTTTGACAAACGCCGCGGTGGTCCTGAGGAATAGAGCTGTCATCCCGAGAGAAGTCCGCCGCGGCGGACACAGTCGAGAGCCTGCCCTGAGCGGAGATTGCGAAGCAATCGTAGTCGAACGGGGATCTGCAGTTGTTCTTCAGGAATGCCTGAGGAAACGCGCCCCGCCGCCTGTATACTGGCTCGCGGAGTCAAAACACCCTCATGAATCGCCGTCATTTTCTTGCCGGCAGCCTCGCCCTCGCCGGCCAGCAAAAACTCCTTCATTCGCTCGGAAACCTTGCGCTCGATGCTCAAGGGAACGCGCCCCTTCAAGCGCCGCACAACCTGCTGAGCGCGACCTACACTGACTCGTTTCTCAAGAGCCACCTTGCAGCGCCCGGCGCCTGGCATCCGTATCCGACAATCGGCGAGCGCGCGGCGTGGGAGGCGATCCCAGCCGACATTCACGCGGCCGTTGTGACGCGCGCTGAGGCCGATCAGAAGGCTGGATGGAAGGCATTGCTGGCCACCACGTTTCTCGACTACAAGCGTAATGGAAACCGCAGCCGGTATGAGGCCGCCAGCTTTGGCCGCCGCGCCATGCTGCAGCGCCTGGTTCTGGCCGAATGCCTCGAGGGCAAAGGCCAGTTCATCGACGACATCGTCAACGGCGTGTGGCTCATCTGCGAAGAAACCTGCTGGGGCGCGCCGGCGCATCTCGGTGCGCAAAAGGCGGGCGTTGGGCTGCCCGACGTGAGCGAGCCGATCATCGAATTGTCTTCAGCGGAGACGGCACAACTGCTTGCATGGACCTATTACCTGCTCGGCCCGCAGTTCGACCAGGTCTCGCCGCTCGTCAGTAAACGCATCAAAATCGAAACCGAGCGCCGCATGTTGAAGCCTGCCCGCGAGCGCAATGATTTCGGCTGGATGGGCATGGACGGCAAGCCGCACCAAACTCGCCTCAACAATTGGAATCCATGGATCAACTCGAATCTGCTGGTCGCCAACCTGATCCTCGAAGACGATCCCGGCTTGCGCCTTGCCGAAACGGCCCGCATTGCACGCAGCGTCGATGCGTACTGGAACGAGTATTGGCCCGACGCTGCTGAAGAAGAGGGCCCTGGCTACTACAGCGAATCGGTGCTGGCCCTCTTTGAAGTGCTCTGGACCTTCGATTCAGCCACAGGCCACGCAACAAACATCCTCGCCACCCCGTTTCTCGACGCCATGGGCCGCTTCATTCTCAATGCCCACATCGCCGGCGACGATTACCTGGCCTATGGCGACGCGCATCGCCACGCTTCGCCCTCGGGCGACGTGCTCTACCGCTTTGGCAAAGCGGTCCACGATGAGCAGCTCCAGGCATTCGGCGCGTATTTCGCCGCCAAGGACGGATGGAACGCGCAGGGTCCGGGCCTGGCTCGCGCAGTCAACCAGACGATGACCAGCATGTCGCGAACGCTTCCCGCGGTGCTCGAAGCCGATGAAGTCCGCCGCGCGCCCAGGCAGGATGTGCTGATCCGCGACGCATGGTATCCCGAGTTCGGGTTGATGGCCGCGCGCGAAAGAGCGGACTCAACCGATGGCATGTACGTGGCCGTGCTGGCCGCAAACAATGGCCGCAGCCACAGCCACAACGATACGGGCAACTTTGTCATCTATCTCGACGGCCAGCCGGTGGCGATTGACGTGGGCGTTGAAGCATACACGGCCAAAACTTTCTCGCGCGATCGCTATTCCATTTGGACCATGCAGTCGGCGTATCACAACCTGCCCACGGTGGGCGGCGTGATGCAGCAAAACGGCGTGGAATTCGCGGCGACCGACCGGAAGTACGAGAGCAACGATCAACACGCGACGGTCTCGTTCGACATTGCGCATGCGTATCCGAAAGAGGCGGGAATAAATAAATGGATTCGGACCGTCACGCTCGACCGCGTCGAGCATCGCGTGGTGATTGAAGAAGACTTCGAGCTGGAGCGGCCTGAAGAAGTGCAGCTTTCAATCATCACACCGTGCAAAACAGAATCGGAAAAGAACGGCGCGATTTCGTTCGCGCCATTAGCAGGCGGCGGACCGGTCACGCTCACGTTCCCTGGCTCAGACTTGAGACCGGAAATCGAGACCATCCAGCTTACCGATGCGGGATTGCGTCAAAGCTGGGGCCCGGAGATTTATCGCATCCTGCTGAAATCGCCAACGCAGATCGGCAATTCGAACCCCGTCGCCAACGGCAAATGGACCTACACATTCAGGCCCGAATAAACAGCCTCAAATAGAGCGGGTGGATTCCGTCTCGCTCTATGGCGATTAGAAATCCACCCTAAGTTGAGGCCTCAAGTTTTACAAAACCCCTGGATTTCTTACTGCGGCACCACCAGGTGGTGCGCAATGGCGAAAAGCGCCAGCTCCAGGCGCGTTGACACGCCGGTCTTGTCGAAGATATTTGAGAGGTGCCGCTTCACGGTTTCCTCGCTCAGCGAAAACTGCTTGGCAATGTCGCGGTTCGAGCAGCCCTCAACGATTTGACCCACTACCTCAAGCTCGCGCGGCGTCAATCCGTAGGTCTTGCGCTGCGGCACCTGCGCCTGCTCCATCAAATCGTGCAGCGCCGAAACAAGGTTCACTACGCGTTTGCCGCCGATCCAGTAATCGCCGGCATGAACGGTGCGGATGGCCGTGTGCAGATGGCTGGCGATGGCGTCTTTGAGCACGATGCCCCGCGCCCCAATTTGCAGCGCTTCGATAATCTGCTGCGTCGTGATGGTCGATGTCAGCAGCAGGATCTTTGCCGTCGGCGTGCCGCTCATGATGGCGCGCATCGCCTCGAGTCCCGGCAAACGCGGCATCTGCACATCGAGCAGCAGGATGTCGGGTTCAAGTTCGAGGGTCTGGGTTATAGCCTCATCGCCGTCCGCGGCCTCGCCGACCATTTGAAACCCGTCCACCTCAGTCAACATATTTGTGACGCCGATGCGGACCACCGGGTGGTCATCTGCAATTACGACGCGAATGGGTTTATCCATCTCCGTTGCTCGCTTCCTCTCGCAACTTCCCGAACCCTGCTCTTCAGCCTTTTGCCGATCGATATCTCAATCTCAGCCCAACCTGATCGGAGCTCCATGCACGCCCGCGTATTGGCCCGGTGCCCAATCCGCAATTTACCGAGGCAACGCCTCGGCTCACGCAGGCAATTCAGGATCAAGCATACTCTCCAGCGCCCGTGCGGCGGCGCGTAAATCGCCAACCAGCACCGCGCCGTTATCCAACTGGTTACTGTTGCCGGTCCGGGCGCTCTTCTCAATCAAAGCGCCCAGGCGTGCTGCCTGCGAGGCCCCGGCCATCGCGCAGCCGCCTTTGATGGCATGGCCGATGCGCGCGGCCTCTGAAATATCGCCCCTGGCAAGCGCCGCTTGCAGCGCCATAGCGCGCTGGTCCAAATCTGAAACCATGGCGCGGTAAATCTGGCGCACGGCCGGCTCAGGCATCAGCGCCCGTAACTGCGCCAGCACCGCGAGGTTGATGACCGGCGCGTCAGGTTCGAGCATCGACAGAGTAGCAGATGCAGCTATTGGGTTCACGCCGCGATCGAGTACCCTCCGCATCGCCTCTACTTCAAACGGCTTGATCAGGAATCCGTCGGTAGCCTCGATCACTTCGGGCGGCAGGGCGCTGCCGCTGATGGCCAGGATGCGCGCCTTGCTTTGCCCGCGCATCTGGTTGATGAGCGCTGCCCCGCTCAGCCCCGGCATCTGCGCATCCATGAGGATGATGTCGGGCGCCGGACTCGCGGTTGCCAGGATTTCAAGTGCTGCGGGACCGCTGTCAGCCGTGTGCACGCTGTATCCGTTCAGCGTGAGCAAGGTGGCAGTAACTTCACGGCTCACCAGGTCGTCATCGATGAGCAGCACCGCAACTTCATCGCGGCGCATAGTTAAACCGAACATGGCTCTATTGTCAGCCGTCATAATAGCCGATCGAAAGAATTGTCGACGCGATGAACCCAGTTTGTCTACCTGCGGCGAACTAGGGTCTGTTCACGGCAGATCCAGCGATGCCGGGGCCGGCAGGTCCTTGCCGTCCCAACGGTCGCGAATTGCCTGCTGAAACCGGTCCCCGCGCTTCTGCCACATCTGGATCGCAAGATCGTAGCGAACCGTCACGTTGTTGAGCCAATACGGCCGGTTTTCGCCCAGCCAAACCTCGCTGTACTCGCCCTTGATGGCCGAATAGGCATCGCGCAGGTCCTGGCACAGGCCGTTCATGCTGCTGATCTCGTCGAGCGCGTTCTCGACATAGTCGCGTTGCGCTTTATCGTGCTGCCCGGCGACGGCTCTGGCGTAACTCGATGCGATCTCCTGCGCCAGTTCGAATTTGAGTCCGATCACATCGAGCCGCCGCGCGCCCAGGTCCATGGCTTCGAGCGCTCCCGGCTCGCGCAATTCGGGATTCGCATAACGCGCCTGCTCCAGCAACACGATCGCCTGTTCCGCATGAGTGCGAATCTCCGCCGCAACAGGCAGCACCTTCGCTGACATGCTCTGTCCCTCCGCGCTCCACGGATCGAGCCAGAAGACCTGGTCGCTGGTGAGGCCGGTATTGGCGCCGTCCAGCGCGTCGTGCGCTGCCATCAACTCCTTTTCGGCCTCGTTGATCTTGCCGCTCGCATCGAAATTGAAGTCCTGCCCATAGGCCTGCTGGTAAACCGCAATCGAGCTCTCGCCCGGCTGCCACGCGGCTACGGCGCCGAACAGAACGCTGTACCAGTCCAGGTTGAAGAGGCCCTCGCCATCGTCGTTCCACACTGTTGTGAGCGCGCCCGTCGAGCCCAGCTTTTGCCCTTCGCGAATAAAGCCCTGGATGTTCCAGAACGCGTTTTTCGCTGCCGGGTAAACCTCGTTCCAGTTCGAATCGCCCGGAGCCACCCACGTCTCGATGCCGGCCTTGGAAAAAGGCTCGATCATCTTGTCGAAGTCGTCGTGCGCGCCGTAGCCCCACGGCACCGCAATCATGTCTTTGGGCAGCGCTGCAACCGAATCGGGATTCTTGTCGCCTATATCGCCCCAGAAAAGCAGCCGCCGATTCAGCGGCGCAAGCTCATCGTGAATCTGCTTCAGAAAGTCCATATACACTGGGCCATAGCCCTGCTCCTGCACGCGCTGCTGCGTGCGGCCGCGGCCCAGGTCCCACGTCTCGTCCGCGCCGATATGGATAAACGGCGAGGGAAATTCCTGCGCGATCTGCGTAAACCAGTCTTTGATGAGCGGCAGCGTCGACGTCTGGCCGGGCGCCAGAACGTGCCCGCGCGGCGTTTCCGCCGCGTCCTGGTAGAGTTCGTATTTCAGCACGTGATGCAGATGGCCAAACGCCTCCTGCTCAGGAACGATCGTCACGTGGTACTGGCGCGCGTAAGCCACAAGCTCCTTGGCCTCGGCCGGCGTGAGCGCGCTTCCCGGCGGCGCGGCCAGCGGATGATCGGGATAGAGCAGGGTGTGCTCGAAGTAAGGCGAATAGATATTGGCTTTGAACGATGCAAAGACGCGAATCTGGTGCTTTTGAAACTCGAGCGTCGGGAACGGCCCGCGCGAAAGATCGTCGTCGATTCCGCGATAGCGCATCGCCGGCCAGTCGCGAATCGTTCCCGTGGGCAGGGCACGCGGCTCGCCGGCCAGCGGCAGCAGTTGCTTGAACGTCTGCACGCCGTAGAAGACGCCGGAGCTTGAAGCGCCGACAATCGTCGCCTCATGCGCATCGAGAACAATTACGTATCCCTCCGGCTGCATCGCCGTATCGAAGGCAAGGTGGGCGCGGGCGAGCAGCGTCTTGGCCGCCGTCGCATCGTTGCGCAACAGCGTGACGCGGTACGCGGAACCCGGCACGGCCGCGCCGCTCTCGTCGCCCTGGCTGGCGCGCGCCTGCGCCTTCTCCATCTGCTTGATAGCTTCCTCAAGGTCGCGCGCGGCAAACAGGTCCTGCTCGTCGCGGCCGGGGACCATCACCGTAATATGGCTGATGCCGGTCTGGCCGGTGATATTGGCCTCGCGCGGCGCGGGCAGCAGGTGTACCTGCACCTGCGCGGGTTGCGGCGCCGGCTGCTGCGCCGATTGTTGATTTTGCGCCCGGGCAGCGACCGGCATCAGAAGCAAAATGAAAGAGAATGTGATGGCGAAGGGGGGCAGGCGGTGGGCGAGAATCTTGAATTGCGGCATCTCAAAGCACCTTCAGCTCAGAATCGTGAGCATTTGAAATCGATACGATCATTGTAGACTAGGATTTCGTGGTGAGAGGATTGACTGAATATGATCCCAGGCGGCGCAGCATCGCAACCGGCTTCCAATATCCCGGCGTCCATTCAACGTTATAACGCATTCCTCCTGTTGGTTGCGGGCCTCGGCGGCTTGCTCTACGGCATCGACGTGGGCATCATCGGCGGCGCATTGCCTTATCTTGAGGCAACCTCGGGCCTCACCTCGTCACAGCTCTCCGTCATCGTCGCCGCGGTGCTGCTGGGCAGCGTCTTCTCCACCCTCTTCGCCGGCCTGCTGGCCGACTGGATGGGCCGCAAGCCGCTCATGATCCTCAGCGGGCTCACCTTCACTCTCAGCATCCCCATCATCGCGCTCTCGCAGGGCTACGCGCCGCTGTTCTTCGGACGGCTGCTGCAGGGCATGAGCGGCGGCTTCATCGGAGTCGTGGTTCCGCTCTACCTGGCCGAATGCCTTTCCGCCTCGCATCGCGGCAAGGGAACGGCAATCTTTCAATGGATGCTCACGCTCGGCATCGTAGCCGCGGCGCTGGTGGGCATGTACTACAGCTATCGCGTGGCCGCGGTTCAGCGCCTCGGCGATCCCGCCGCGCTCCTGCGCTTCGAGGGTCAGGCTTGGCGCAACATCTTCTGGGTCTCGCTTCCGCCGGGACTCATCTTCATCGTCGGAAGCCTCATGGTTACCGAGTCGCCGCGCTGGCTCTTCCGCCGCGGCGCGCACCAGAAAGCCCACGCCGCATTGCTGCGCTCGCGTCTGCCCGAACAAGCCGCACTCGAGCTCGACGAAATGAAAGCGACCGCGCACACAGCGAAGGTCTCCGCTGGCAAAAAGATCGGTGACTCGCTCCTGCGCCGCAAGTACGTCATTCCCTTCCTGCTCGCGTGCATCATCCTCTCGTGCAACACGGCCACGGGCGTGAACTCGGTCATCGGATACAACGCCGGCATTCTGCTGCAGAGCGGCTTGAGCGACCTCGCCTCGCATTGGGGCTACGTCATCTTCACCTCGGTCAACTTCCTCATGACCTCGATCGGCATGATCCTGGTCGATCGCAAGGGGCGCAAGTTCCTCCTCGTTCTGGGCACCAGCGGCGTCATCGTCTCCATGGTGAGCGTTGCCCTGCTCTTCAAGACCACTGAAAAAGTCGGCGTGGATTGCCGCGACGCAGTGCAGGCGCTCGCCTCGCCCGATCAGCACCTGACCATTCATTTCGATCCGGCTGAGGCAAGCCGGCTTCTCGCCTCCGCCGGCTACTCAGGCAGCGCCATTCACAGCGGCCGCGCCTCGCTCGCCATCATTTACTCCTACGGCGACTTCACGGCGGCCACAAACTTCGTCCGCTCCGACGATGCAGCCGCCGCGCCCATCGAGATCGTCCGCGAAAGCGCCGTGCCGGCCAACCGCGTCGAGGCGCTCTTCAAGAATCCCTTTGCCAATCTCGATGCCGCGCGGACCGCACCACTGAAGATTGAAAAAGCGCTCATCGGAACCGTTCCCGATGCCGGCCACGGCTGGCTTGTCGCCCTCGGCCTCTACGCGTTCATCGCCTTCTACGCCTTGGGTCCCGGCGTCTGCGTCTGGCTCGCCCTCAGCGAGCTCATGCCTACGCGCATCCGCTCCAACGGAATGAGCATCGCGCTGGTGATCAACCAGTTGGTCTCAACCACGCTGGCCGCTATCTTTCTGCCCTTCGTCAGCAAGCACGGTTACTCGTCGATGTTCTTCCTCTTCGCAGGCTTCACGGTGGTGTACTTCATCACCGCGGCCTTCTTCCTGCCCGAAACCAAGGGCAAGACGCTCGAAGAAATCGAGGCGCACTTTGAGGGAAAGGCGGGCTGAGAACCAGGGCGCGCCTCACTTCTCCACCACCGCCTTCGACAGATTCCGCGGGCGGTCTACGTCGATGCCGTGCTCGATCGCCATCCGGTAGGCGAACAGCTGCAGCGGAACCACCTCAAGGATCGGCAACAGATACTCCGATGCCGGCCGCACCGGTATGTAGTCGGTGGCGAGCGCCGGAACCTCATCGTCATCGTTGTTGGCAATCGCAATCACACGCGCGCCCTGTTCTTTCATATCGGCAAGCAGTTGCAGCGTCTTTTCATAGCGCCTGATCGACGCGGCCAGCTTGCGATCCACCGTGGCAACCACCACCAGCGGCACGCGGTCGCTCACCAGCGCGTTGGGCCCGTGCTTGAGCTCGCCCACCGGGTAGCCCTCGGCGTGAACGTACGACGACTCCTTGAGCTTGAGCGCGCCCTCGCGCGCAATCGCGTAATGAATCCCGCGCCCGAGATAGAGAAACGTCGACGCGCCGGCATAGTTCCGCGCCAGCCGTTCAGCCTGCTCGCGCCAGCCGTCGAGCTGCGCCGCAAGCGCGTCGGGAACGGCCCGCAGCTCGGCGATCGATTCGCCCAGGTCGGCCGCGTTCATGCGGCCGAGGTGCGCGCCCTCGTACAGCGCCAGCAGGTAAAGCGCGGCAAGCTGGCAGGTAAAGCTCTTGGTCGCCGGGATCGCCTTTTCGCGGCCGGCCCCCAGCGTCATCGAAACGTCGGCCTGGTGTGCCATGGTCGACGCCGGCGCGTTGGTGATGGCCAGCGTCTTGTGTCCCTGGCGCCGCGCCTCGGCCAGCGCAGCCAACGTGTCGGTGGTTTCGCCCGACTGCGAAAGCACCAGCACGCTCGGATGCCTGAGGTCCTGAACGCCGCGCAAGCTGTACTCGCTGGAGTACTCCACGTCCACGGCCAGCCCGCAAAGGTCCTCAAGCAGAATCTCGCCGTAGAGTCCGCTGTGCCGGCTCGAACCGCTCGCGGCAATCAGGATTTCACCGTTGGGCGCCAGCCACTGCGAGAGCTCGCGCGCCACCTCCGGCTTGAGGGCATTGCCGTCAAGGTAGAGCGCGAGCGTCCGATTCAGCGCCTCGGGCTGCTCGTAGATTTCGCGCAGCATTTCGTGAGGAAAGAGCGGCATAGCGTGACCTTGAGAGCCTCGAACGTGCTGAATCTGCTCTCAAGATGATCATAACGCAGTTTTTCGATCAATATTATGAATAAGGATGGCGCGATTCGTGATTCGTGAACGGTGAACCGTGAACGGTGGGCCGTGGACGGTGGGCCGTGGTTCGTGATTCGTGAACGGTGAACGGTGAACCGTAAATGGTGGGCCGTGAGCCGTGAGCCGTGTGCCGTAGGTCGTGGTTCGTGACCTTCCACAGGAGGGAGCAGAGGCCTTCAGGCCTCTGAAATCGCAGCGACGGAGGTCCGGCCTTCAGGCCTGGACCTCGCCATCCCAGACTCCCGGGTACCCCATCCTCGCGACGCTCTTGTCTTTGTCGCTAGGGTGGGAAACCACGCACCCCACCCGGTCTCAAATCAGCGCACAGATTCAGTCTGAAGGGTAGGGGCTTCAATTTGAAGGCTACAGGCCTCAGTTTGAAGGGTACGGGCTTCAGCCCGTACATGCATTCCCCCGTCTTTTCAGAAATCAAAGCGCGCGGCCCCGCCGCGCGCCATTCGAGGCGCTCAAACCCTCGCTGACTTACCGCCCTTTGCATTTAATTTCCCCCTCCTGCGCTACTCTCCAATCAGGGCAAACCTCCTCCTGAAACCGGCGGCCCGGAATCGTTCGCTTACCACTGGCGAGACCATTCCGGGCCGCCTCCGTTTCTCGGATCGTTTCGCCCCCTCGGGCGGCATTTTGCGCCCTAAACGGTGCGAGTCATCGCCCGTAACTCCTTATTTTTGACGATTTTGCGCTTCAACCCCTTTGTTTCCATCGGGTTGCCGCAAAAGGTAAAAGGCTGAAACGCCTCAAAACAAGCCACTTAACCCCCAAAAGGGGGTATATATGGGGGGTACCATGTATCTCGTCTGCCGACACATCAAGCCCAACGGCCTGCGCTGCCAGTCGCCCGCCATGAAGGGCCACGCATTCTGCTACTTCCACTCCCAGTCCCACCGCGCAACACGCATCGGCAGCATGGACAATCTCTATCTTCCCGTCGCCGAGAATCCCGCCGCCATCCAGCTCGCGATCTCCCAGACCATCCAGGCCCATCTCGCCTCGCGCATCACCGCTAAGCAGGCTGGCCTCCTCCTCTACGGACTCGCCGTTGCCGCCTCCACACTCAAACGCAAGCCCGAGCCGCTCTCTGACCCCGTCCGGACCGCTGGCCAATCCGACGAAGGCGACGATCTCGCCCCCGAGCTCTGCATCGACGAAGAGGGCGGCCAGCACACCGACTGCCTCGCCTGCCCTCGCAGGGAAAAATGCGACCGGTTGCTCGAAGACGGCCCGGAGCCTGGGGAAACCGGCGTCGAAGCGAAGCAGGAAGAGTCGCAGCCCTCGAAAACCGAAGCGCTGCCCGGACACGATCCAGACGCTACCGCCAACGCCGGCGCAAACAGCAGATCCAACTACCGCACCGGCCGCGTGCGCTCCCAGCCGATCGATCTCATTCCGAAGAGTGCAGATGAAATCGTCAAGCGATACGGCTCCTCGCCGCTCTTCAAAAAGTACTTCGAGCCTGCTCCCGTCGGCGTGGCCGAAGCCCCGCCCCCACTCGAAGACGGGAAGGGTACGTGAAAAGCAACCGCAGATCCTCGTTCGACTGCGGTCGCTGCGCTCCCTCCGCTCAGGGCAGGCTTTCGATTCGTCGCCGCCGCGACGCGCTCAGGATGACAGCGCGGTTAGCGATCCACGATTCGCAATTCACGGTTCACGATCCACCGTCCACCGTCCACCGTCCACCGTCCACGAATCACAGCTCTCACCGCTCGTTCAAATCGACGGAATATAGATTCACGTCCGGCGTTCTTGCGGTGACGATGGGCAGGTCGCCGGGGGCGAGGCCGATGAGCCGGTAGTCGATGGCCGAGATGGGCAAGAGGCTTTGGATGGTGGCGACCGGTTGGGGCTTGCCGCCGGGCACGGCAACTTTATAGATGGGCTTGCCGGGCTCAAGAAAATCCTGAAAATAGACGTAGCGTCCGTCATGCGACCAGGTGGGGTCGCCGACTCCGTGTTTGGCCAGCGTGATCCAGCGCCCGGCCGACCGGTCGTAGAGCATGAGCGCGCGCTGGTCCATGGGCATGGCGGCGATGTAGCGGCCGTCGGGCGACAGGCGCGGGCTGAAGAGGCCGGCCGAGTCCGGGATCTCAACCGTTTTGTGGGTGGCCAGGTCAAGCTCGTAGATGGCTTTGGGCTGGGCGCTGTCCATGCGGCCGGGCGGGCGGCCAAAGACGATGGACCCTCCGTCGGGCGACCAGGTGGGGTCGGCCTCGTTGCGGTCCTCGTTCATGGCGGGCGTGAGCTTTCCGCCCTCGGCATCGATCAGGTAGATCTTCCAGGGCTTGCCGGGTTCGAGGCCCATCACCGCGAGGCGGCGGCCGTCGGGCGACCACTTCATGGTGAAGATGCGCAGGGGCGGCGTGGTGAGCTCGATGCGCTCGCTGCCGTCGACGCGGCTGCGCCACAGCGAGTTGTCTGACGCGTTCAACCATGCGATCCACTGGCCGTCGTGCGAGTACTCGGCCATCTCCGCGGCGCTCAGGTTCTGGTCGAGCGTGGTGAAGGTCGAGGCCCTGGGCATGGCGCGCAGTAACTGGTATTGCGAGGCGGCGCCGATGAAGTAGATGCGCTCGCCTCCGGTCGCCGTGCCCGGGGCCTGGTAGTCGAGCGGTCCATTGGTGATCTGGCGGGGTTTGGAGCCGGCCAGGTACCAGGGCCGCTCGCGCAGTGCCCAGATCTGGCTGTGGCCGTTGACCTCGTGGGTCGATTGAAAGACGTAATATGCTCCGTCGGGGGTCCAGTTGCCGCAGCACTCCGATGCAGGCTGGCTCCAGCCGGGGAGAAGCGGGCGCAGGTTGGAGCCGTCGGCGTCGGCCTCCCAGAGCTCGGCCGTCTGGCGCTTTGAGTCGCGCACGGTAAAGCGCAGGCGTCTGCCGCCGGGCGACCAGCGCAGCCAGAAGGCCAGCCCCTGCACGGTCAGGAGGCGGTGCGGATCGCTGCCGTCGGCGCCGACGATGGTGAGGTCGCTGCCGCTGGCCACCAGCAGGCGGCGGCCGTCGGGCATCCAGGTTGCATCGTGGGCCAGCACGTTGGGCACGCGGCGCGCATCTCCGCCGAGCGTGGGGACGATCCACAGCGGCTGTTCGGGCTCGGCCTGCAGGTGGCTGTGCACCACCAGCTTCGATCCGTCGGGCGAGAGCGAGCCGATGAGCGGCGCGCCAATCTCACTAGGCAGACGGAAGTGGCTGATTTCGCCGTTCGCAGCCAGCGCCACCGCCAGCTCCGGATTGCCGCTGTCCATGTGCGAAAAATAGATGCGGGTTCCGTCGCTGGCCGAACTGGAAAAGCTCTCCACATCGAGATTGTTATCGAGCACATGGCCGGTAAACGTCACCTGGTCGATGCGGTAAGGGGCGCGAGCCGGAGTTCGAATGGCAAACACCAGGCCCAGTACGATGCAAACAGCAACTACGCCGGCCGCCAGCCAGAGCCAAAGGCGAGTGGAAGGCCGGACCGGCGCCGAAGCGGACGCTGGGGCCGTCAAAACGATTTCGGCATCGGGATGGCGATCGTCAATCGCCTTGACCGGTGCGATGAACCGGTAACCGCGCTTCGACAGCGTCTCGACAAACCGGGGATTCTCAGCCGAGTCGCCCAGAGCCTCGCGCAGCTTGTTTACTGCGATGCCCAGGCTGTGATCGAAGTCGACCGTGGTATCGGAGCCCCACAGCTCCGTTTGCAGGGTCTCGCGCGTTACTACTTCACCGGGGTGCCCGATCAGAACGGAGAGGAGTTTGAAGGGTTGGCTCTGCAGGCGTACACGAACCCCTGACCGCCGCAACTCGCCTGTTGTGAAATCGGCCTCAAAGATCCCGAACTGCACCCGGCTTGCGCCGGACTTCTGCGTAGCTGACGTCATGGTTCCCCAGGCCAGAACCCCGGTTAATAGTGTACGAGAATCAGCGCGGAAGTGGTGATTCCTCTCGCAAAAAGAAAAACCGGCGGTCAAAGGGCCGGAGATGTTTTCTGGTAACTCAATAAACAAATGAGGTTTATCAGGTAAACACGAATTGATCCTGAATTGCCGCGCTGTGGATTGACCATCGTGGGTTTTGGGGAGTCTCCTCGATCCCGTCTCATAAAGTCAGGCTCCGATTATCATTCGGAAACTGGCCTCGCTGAGTCACCGGTTACCTTGCCCGAAGCTGGCTCCGGGCCGGCGTGAAACCGGTTGTGAGGGCAGAATCAGAGTTCCTTGAGGGATCGCGGAAAGGATGCGGGGCGCCTTTACTTTCACCCGGGCGACCTCTGGTCTTGAGGGGCCCGGTTTAAGAAACAACAAACATTTCACGAATCCGCATTCCATCCGGCAACTCTAAGTCTGCAAACGTGGTTGCGGGGAGCTGCGTTGATCCCCGCCACAGCCATCAGAAACAGTCAACGCCGGTTAATTACTTTGGAGGAGATTGTGATGTTGAACAAAAGGAGATTTGAACCTGGCGGACGGAACCTGTTCCGCGGCGTGTGGCTGGCGATGGCTGCCCTGATGCTGTTTGCAATGGGTCCTCGTCTCTTCGCGCAGGCTGACACGGGCTCTATTACCGGCACTGTTACCGATCCCACGAGCGCGGTGATTCCCGGCGCCACGGTAACGGCTACAAACACCGACAACGGGCAGAAACTGAGCGCGGTTTCAGGTGGCACCGGCGAATTCACCATCCTGGCCGTGCCGCGCGGCAGCTACAACGTGGTCGCGTCAGCTGCGGGATTCAAGAGTGATTCAGCCATTGTCGAGGTCACGGTTACAACCGCCTCCACCGTGGCCTTCCAGTTGCAACCGGCCGGCTCTACAACCACCGTGACAGTAACCGCGGCAATCCCGCTGGTTGACACCAGCGATGCCACGGTCGGCGCCACGATTGAGGGCAAGCAGGTAACCGATCTGCCCTTGAACGGCCGCAACTTTACGGCACTTGCCATGCTTACGCCCGGCGTAACCCGCGGCGCCTATGGCGACATTGCCAGCGGCGGCGGCAGCGCCAATATGACTGAGACGATTCGCAACAACGAAAGCTACGGCGCGTCGCTGGCGGTCAACGGTCTTCGCCCCCAGGCCGATAACTTCATCCTCGATGGCGTCGACAACAACGACGGCCTGGTGAACACGATCCTCTTCTTCCCCAATATCGATGCCACGCAGGAGTTCAAGGTCAACACCAACGTTGCCCCGGCCGAGTACGGCCGCGCCGGCGGCGCCATCGTGATGACCTCCATCAAGCAAGGCACCAACAACTATCACGGTTCGGCGTTCTGGTTTTATCGCGACCAGAGCTTCGACTCCAATTACAACTACCAGTTCGACGGCCAGGGTCCCACTAAGCCCACTGGGTTCCTGCGCAACCAGCCCGGCTTCTCAGCCGGCGGCCCGGTGTTGCCAAGATGGAAGAACAAGCTCTTCATTTTCGGCGATTACCAGGCTGTGCGCGAGACCCTTCCTGTTCCGGTCCACACCGTTACTGTTCCCACCGACCGGATGCGCACCGGCGACTTTACCGAGCTGCTGAATGAAAACGGCTCCGGCAACGGCTACCAGACGCAGTACCCATACTGCGTTGCGGGCATGGCCGGCCAGACCAGCCAGGGCCAGATTTACGATCCCACCACCTGCAACAACGAAGGCGGGCCTACGCAATTCAGTTACAACGGAACGGCCAACGTGATTCCTCCCAGCCGCCTGAACCCGGCCGCGGTGAATTACCTGAATGCATTTCCTGAGCCCACCCGCACCGACCAATACCTGAACAACTACCTGGTTGCGCAGCATGAAAAGAACAAGTACAACACCTTCGACGGGCGCCTCGACTGGTTTGCGGGGCCGAGCGATACGGCGTTCCTTCGCTTCAGCTACGACAACTCAGTGAACACTAAGACCTCCGAGTTTCCCAACCTGCCGGCCGGCGGCGGAACCGGAATCAACCCCACGCACGCTCGCGGCTGGGACTTCGGCTACACCCACATCTTCTCGGCAAACATGGTGAACGAGGCGCACATCGCCTACAACCGCGACAACTACGGCTACACGCCTCCGATGTATGGCGACTACGTGTCGAAGAACCTGGGCATCGTGAACGCCAACATCAACCAGGAGACCACCGGCGGCGCACTCATCGGCGGATGGAAGGGCGACCTTGAGTACACCGGCGACTACGGCCTCTACGCGGTGCCGCAGAACACCTATGAAGTGACCGACACTCTGAACTGGAATCACGGCAACCACTCGTTCAAATACGGCGGCACGTTCATCCGCCGGCAGGTTGAGTTCTTCAACCCGCAGGAGGGCAAGGGCTACTTCTGGATCGACGAAAACACAGTTGAATTCACCGGCTACGAGGTTTCAGAACTGCTGGCCGGCGGCATGTACCAGTACCAGATCGGCTCGCAGGCCGGGTACTTTGCCAACATCGAACAGGAAGACGGTATCTTCGCCCAGGACGACTGGCGCATCTCGCGCAATCTGGTTCTCAACCTAGGGATTCGCTGGGATTTCCTGTCCCGTCCTTTCGAGGCGCACAACCAGCAATCCGCATTCAACGTAAACACCGGCACGATCATGCTTGCGAACCAGAACGGCATTTCGCGCAGCATTTTCGACCAGGACTACGACGACTTTGGGCCAAGAGTGGGCTTTGCCTACAACCTTCCCGACCACAAGACCGTGCTGCGCGGCGGGTTTGGCATGTTCTACTTCCCGGATCACGGCGGCATCGGCAACCAGCTTGGCGAGCAGATTCCCTTCGGCGGCAGCAACAGCTACACTGCGGCCAACGGGTACTGCACCACCTTCACCGGCCAGTTGACGCAGACGCCGCTGAACAACGGCAACGACTACAACTGCCTGGGCTACACCAGCCCGGCTGCGGTGGCTTACAGCGGCAGCGGCGACACCGGCTCACCGCTTCCGGCGCGCGGTTTCCCGAACTTCGATCCCAACCATCCGCCCTCCGGCACCAGCATGATCGCCATCTACCGGCACAGCAAGAACAGCACGGTGGGAGAGTGGAACCTCCAGGTCGAGCGTCAGTTCGGACCCAGCGACGTGGCCACCATTGCCTACGTGGGAACCCACGGATCCAAGCTCTCAAGCTACTACCCATACAACATCAACCAGTTCGGCACCGGCATTCAGGCCTTCCCCGGATTGGGAAGCATCAACTACAACTCCTACAACGGCAAGTCGAATTACGACGGCTTGCAGTTGCATGAGGAGCATCGCGTAAACAACGGGCTGATCGCCACGTTCTCCTTCTCGTGGTCGCATGCGCTCGACGACTCGACCGGAGCCTTCGAAGGTCAGACCGCGTCACTGTACTACGATCCTATTGGCGGCTACGGCAACTCCAGCGAGGATCAGCGCAAGGTGTTCAGCTCGTCGATGCTGTATCAATTTCCATTCGGACGCGGACAGCGCTGGGGCGGCAGTGTTTCACGTCCCATGGATTGGCTGATTGGCGGATGGCAGTCGAGCCTGGTTGCGCAGGTGCAGTCCGGCACGCCGATCGATCTCTCCACCGGCCAGGGCAACCCCGGCAACCGGCCCGACATCGTCGGCCCGATCCACTATAACAAGTCCACCGGCGGCAAAACCGGCGACTATTGGTTCAATCCTGGAACCGCGAGCAATCCGATCTTCGCGAATCCGCCCTCCCAGGAAGCCGCTGCTTGCACCTGCACCGTTTATTCCAGGCTGGGCACTCTCGGCCGCAACCAGATCTTCGGACCCGGCTTCAAGAAAGTCGACTTCAGCATGCAGAAGAACCTGCACCTGGCCGAAGGGTACACGCTCGAACTGCACGGCGACGCTTTCAACGTGTTGAACACGCCGGCCTTCACCAATCCCAACGGCAGCATGACTTCGTCGCAGTTTGGACAGATTGAAGGCGTGCAGCTATACAGCAATCGCGAGATCCAGTTGGCGGCTCGTTTCACCTTCTGACCTCCCGACCCCGATAACGCATCGCGGCAGCTTCACTGGCTGCCGCGATGCGACTCCTGAGCTTTGATTGCCCGCAGGGCTGACGATCAAAGCCGAAGGGGGATCTGCGGTTGTTTTTCAGCGAACTTCAGCCTGGCTCACAAGCCTCTTTTACAATGCGTGGGAGCGCGCGCGGCTACGCGGTCCAACAATAGCCCTCTTTCTGCGCCAGCCAGCGCAATCATTTGGTCGTTTCATTTTAAGTCCGGGATAAGTTGGAGCATTCCATGCGATTTTGGCCTTCATTTTTTCTGGCTGGATGTTTGTGCTCGATAGTGGCCGGCGCGCATACACAGGCGCTGAAGACCGAGCCGCAACCGACTGCGCAGCTTTCATCGGACCCAACCCCGAAGATCGATAAGATCGATCCTCCCGACTGGTTCGCCGGCCTTCCCTCTCCAATGCTGCTTCTCCATGGCGAAGGCTTCAAGGGTGCGCACTTTGCGGTTACGGGTAACGGAATCTCGCTCGCGCGCACACAAGTCTCGGCCAACGGCCATTGGGCATTTTTGTGGCTCGACTCCAAAGGAGCAGCGCCGCAAACGGTCACGCTGACCGCAACCCGCGCAAGCAGATCGGCCGCGCGCAAATATGTCTTCGCTCCCAGATCGAACGATCCCAACGCGCATCGCGGATTCTCTTCGGCCGACGTGATCTACCTGATCATGACCGACCGCTTTGCCCATGCGGGCGCCGCCTTACCCGAGGGCGACGACCGCTCCCTGCCGCACGGCTGGCATGGCGGAAACATCGACGGAATTGCGGAGCATATCGATTATCTGAAGCAGCTCGGCGTCACCGCGGTGTGGACCACGCCTGTGGCTTCAAACGGCGCCATGCCCGATTCGTACCATGGTTACGCCGCCACCGATCTCTACGCGGTCGACAAGCACTTCGGCACGCTTGCCGATTACCGCCGGCTCTCAAGCGACCTCCACGCGCACGGCATGAAGCTGGTCATCGATCTGGTTCCCAACCACGTGGGCGTCGAGCACCCGTGGATGGGCGACCCGCCCGCACCCGGCTGGTTCCACGGTTCGCTCGCACATCATCCCGCCGTCGAGACCGACTTTTACCAACTCGTCGATCCCCACGCACCACCCGCGGCCTGGCGCAACATTGTCGATGGCTGGTTCACCGACCAGATGCCCGATCTAAATCAGCGCAATCCGCTGGTCTCGCAGTATCTGATTCAAAACGCGCTCTGGTGGGTTGAGACGGCGAACCTCGACGGCATCCGGCTCGACACATTTCCATACGTCGATCGCAGCTTCTGGCATGACTTCGATGGAGCGTTGCACAGCGTGTATCCGCATCTGACTGAGGTCGGCGAGATTTTTAACGGCGATCCCGAGGTGACATCGTATTTTGCCGGCGGCGCGGCGCATGAGGACATCGACACGGGGCTCTACACGCCGTTCGACTTTCCGGTGTACTTCAAGCTGCGCGACGTGCTCATTCACGGCAAGCCGATGACCGAGCTGCGCGACGTGCTGCGCCAGGACTCGCTCTATCCGCATCCCGACCGGCTCGTTCCCTTTATCGGCAATCACGACACCACGCGTTTCATCACCGAGGCCGGCGGCTCGACGGCCAAGCTCAAGCTCGCCCTCGGCCTGCTGGCCACACTGCGCGGAACTCCGCAGATCTACTCCGGCGACGAGATCGGCATGACCGGAGGCCCGGACCCCGACAACCGGCACGACTTTCCCGGGGGCTTTGAAGGCGACTCGCGCAATGCATTCACCCAAGCCGGCCGCACGCCTGAAGAGCAGGACGTGTTCGCGTGGACCTCGTCGATGCTGGCGCTGCGCGCGCGGCAGCGAGTTCTCGAGACGGGGACGGAGCAGAATCTTTTCGCCGACCAAGACGCCTTCGTCTTTGTGCGTGCCTTCGATGAAGGCGGCTGCGCGGCCGGCGCAAATCCGCCTGCCGCAAACACGCGCGTGCTGATCGTGGTCAACGATTCCGAGAAGACGAAATCCATCGGGATTCCAACGGCAGATACCGCGCTGGCCGGTTGCACGAGCTTCACGCCCCAGACGCCGGCAACGGCCGCTCCGGCAACGATCAGTGCCGGGCAGATCCACATCGACGAGCCTGCGGAATCGATGAGCGTGTACGAGGTGCGCTGAAGGGCACTGCGCCTGCGAGAGCCTAAGCGAGCGCTCGGCCATCGATTGGATTTTGCGATAGACTTAACGTATTCGATGCGGTGAGAGCTGGAACGCCGGCTATTACGGCATTTTCGGAAATGGTGTAGCTCTTTGGAACTTTGCGCAAGGTCGGCGCTCCTTGGGGTCGCGCCGATTTATCCCCGTGCTTTCGGTCCACAGTTTTTCCGAAAATGCTATAGCCGCGCTGCGCCGCCGGCATGTGCGGAAGTGGTGAAATGGCAAACACACCAGCCTTAGGAGCTGGCGCCCAAAAGGCTTGCGGGTTCAAGTCCCGCCTTCCGCACCAACTCCTGCTGCGCATCGCTTCGCATCGTGCCAGCCGCACAGCTCTCAGCTAGGCCCTGCCGCCTCGCTCTAGCCGAGTTACTCGCCGCTCGAGCGCCCGTGATCCTTGAAATTGATGGCGAAATACGGATAGGAATACATGTGGCCCGCAGTGAGCGTTGAGAGGAATGGCCCCGCATTGAGCCGGCCGTAGCCAGCGCCGATATTCAGGTGGCGATTGAGTTCGTACCAGCTGTAAACATCGCCTTCCACACCAAGGCGCGTGCCGGAGTGTGCAGGCACTCTGCTGAAAACAATCGAGCTGCCGGAAGTGTTATAAACGGCATCGTTCGCCGATGCCACGCGAAAGTCCAGATACTGCGCCGTCACGGTCCACCGGCGATGAGGCACGATGGTCGCGCCGGTCCGCCAAGACCGGATATTCTGCCACCCAAACTGATCGACGATTCCGAAACGGTCGTGGGCTGTCGGGTAGATGGTATCGAAGGTGCGGTGGACGCCATCGCCCGGGTTGCCGTTTCCGGATGCAAAATCGTATTGTGCAAACGCGCGGGGCCGCGCCGGAACGGAGTGAAATTCATAGGCAGCGCCACTCGTCGTGGCCCATGCACGAATCGGTTGAGGACCGACGGTTCCCGCTTCCCGCACAGCCTCAATGGAATAATCGAGAGAAGTTCGAACCGCGCCCTTCAGCCGCGTTCCGTACACCTTCATATCCTGCTTGCCGGTCTTGCTCGAAAGGGTCACTTCAATCGGTGCCTTCGGCTGGACCCTCCACAGGACAAATGGCTCCAGAGTGGATTTCGAGATCAGGTTGTCGATCCTGCCGTAGAGTCCGTAGATATTGTTTCCTTCCTGATGGTGACTGATGCCCTAGGCCTGCGGAACAACGACCGAGGCCGCGAAGATTCCCAGATGATACGAACCGTGCTGCAGGTTGGCGACGGCAGCGTCATACGAGCGCGCCTGATTGCGCCACTCCGAGTTGGCGATCAGCGTGTTGTTGTAGTTAATGATCTGGCGCCCGACACGCAGGCTGATCCACTGCTTGTTAGGGTTGCCGAACTCGGCATAGGCGAGCTTTAGATCCCAGCGGTTCTCGTTGGGCGGACCGATCGGCGGGTTCTCAAGGACTGGCCGCGCGTCCTGCACCTGCGTGATCACTTTGAACCATGCGGCCAACCTAAGGTCTGCCTGGAAACGGAACCGGTTGAGGAGGTAGGAATCGTCGTTGTTCTGCTTGAAGCTTCCGTCGTCGTAACCCTCAAAGCGGAATCGTTCCTCCGCCTCGAACTTCAACCATCGTGGAAGGCGAGAGTCCAAGTCATCCACGGGTCGAAAGTCGGGAAAATCGTATGGCTCGTTCGATCCGTAGGTGCGATTGGCAGGACCGTTCAGGAAACTCAGCGGATTCGATGCGGGTCCTGCGATCCACCCGCCGGCGAGCGCGTTCGAGCCATTTTGCGTTGTGACGTCGTCCTGTGCCTGCAACGGCGCTGCACGCAGAGAAAGGAAGATCAGAACGACTGTTGCTGTGAACCAAACTCTTCCGATTATGTGCCGAAAATGAATTTGAACCATGAATGTACTCCTGCCTCCGTAGTGGATCAGATTTGAAGCTGTTGAGAAAGGACACGACCTCGGTCGGGCCGTAAAATGCCGATCAATGAACCGGGGATTCACTTACATCGTGCGGAAAAAGCGCATGGCGGAGGGGTTTTGTAATAGGACACGAGCGGGGAACCCACCCAGTGGGTGGATCGCGTGTCGCAAAGCCCATGAGAATGAGGGTGGGCTTTTGCTCCGGAGGAACGGTTTTGTTTAAACGGATCCACTATTCTCACTCCGGTTTTCTAGTGTGCGGCTGCCCACGCCGCGTAGCTGTTGAAAAGAAACTGTCCGCCCAGAATCAGCAGCCAGACCCAGAGTGCGAAGCGCAGCGGCCGGCGCGGAATGCGCGTGCTCAGCAGCGTTCCGCCAATCGCTCCGGCCACGCCGCCCAGGATGAGTTGCAGCAGCAGCTCGGGATTGCTGGCGTGCGTGAACCAGTGCGCGCCGCTGCCGATAAGCGAAACCAGAAAGCCGAAGACGATGTCGGTGCCGACAACTTGCGCCGGCTCGAGTGGCGTCAGGCTCAGCAGCGCCGCGCTGCCCAGCGCACCCGCTCCCGCCGACGAAAAACCCACCTCCGCGCCAACAGGAAACATGAGCCACGCGAGCAATGGGCTGCGGTCCTTCACCCCACGGACGAAGACCTGACCGTGGGGGCCCCGGTCCTCCACCCCACGGACGAAGACCTGACCGTGGGGGCCCCGGTCCTCCACCCCACGGACGAAGACCTGACCGTGGGGGCCCCGGTCGCGCGCGGCCGGATTCTGCCGCATGGGGCGGAAGGAATAAAAGAGCTGCGAGCTTGCTGTGGTCACAAGGATCGCGCCGAGAATGGCATTCAACAGGTTGGCCGATCCCGTGCTGACCAGATGTCTGAGCAAGAGCGAGCCCACCAGAACGCCTGGCGCTCCGCCCAGCAGCATATAGCCGAGAGTGCGCCAAGCCACGTTGCGGCGCGCAATCTGCGCCGGCGCCAGAATCAACTTCACCGTGGCTGAAAACGTGAGCCCGATGCCCACGGCCACCGGCGCCGGCACGCCGAGAAACAGCACCAGCACAGGCACGGTGATGGTTCCCGCGCCTACGCCGGTGAGCGCGATGAACAGCGCAATCACAAATCCGATAAGGTATCGCATCGCCTGCCCTTCGATTTCCTCGCTAAATCCGCCAACTTGTTCACTCGCTAACTCGCCGCCTGGATGTGAATTCCGCACTCCACCTTGCGGCCGGCCCAACGGCCAGAACGCGGATCGTTGGGATCGAGTGGAAGCGTTGTGCAAGGCTCACAGCCAATCGACGAGTAACCACGCGCATAGAGCGGCAGCAGCGGAATTCCGAGTTCCTCGCACGCGTACCACACATCGCGCGTTGTCCACGACGCGAGCGGCGCCAGCTTGAGCACCTGTTTGCCGCCCGGCAGGGCAAACATTGACGATTCTTCAAGCGCCGCGCGGCTCCGGGCCTGCTCGCGGCGCAGGCCGGTCAGCCACACGCGATACTCTGCAACTGCTTTGAACAGCGGTTCCACCTTGCGCAGTCCGCAGCAACGGTCCGGCGCAGACTGGTACAATTTGCCGAATTCTGCTTCCTGCTCGGCAACAGTCTTTGCCGGCAGCAGATTGACCAGGTTCAGATTCCACTCGCGCGCAATGCGATCGCGATAAGCATAGGTCTCGGCGAAGTGGTAGCCGGTATCGAGAAAAAGCGCCGGAATCTCCGCATCAAGCTCAATCGCGAGTTTGGCGAGCAGAACATCCTCGGCCTGGAAGCTGCAGGTGAGGCACACATCTCCCGCACCGGTGAGATTCTGCGCGAGCGTTTCACGCACGGCTTCAAGCTTCACATTCACTTCAGTAACAATCTCCGCAGTGCTCATTAAAGACCCGCCTTCTCTGATGAAATAAAGATCCCCACGCGATGCAGCAGTTGATGCACCGCAGTAACGGCATGCATCGGTTCGGCTGCATCGAGCTCGATCTGCTCGTCGTCGACACGGGCTGTGAGTGTTTCGGTTGGGTTGGTGCGCACCAGCAGAACGAGCAGGCCGGAGGCGGTATGAATGCTCGTGACCAAATGCAAGAGCCCGGAATCGAGCAAATACTGATCCTCATCGGCGCGAATGCGGCTGGTGATTACTCCCACAGCAAAGAGGGCGCGCTCAATGGCGTTGATCACCCGCGCCGGACCCGTGAGTTCAAGTACTCCGCCGCGATGACCCCAGCGCGCCTCGCGCTCGCCGGCAGTCACCGGTCCCCACGCGCCTGCTTCATCTTCTTCGCCGCTGGTGAGCTGGGCAGCGGCCTCCTGAATCATGCCGGCCGCGACCGTTCGGTTGTTTTCGGGATCGATGAGAATGAATGCACCGGTGGCTCGATTCTCGCTGTAGCGATCGATGGCGATCGGCCGCAGCAGATTGATCGAGACCGCGCCGATATCGTTCATCTCCAGCGTTTCGGCCGGCACGCTGCCAAGCGTGGCAAGGTCAGTGCGGTAATCCACGCTCGCCAGAAACGCTGGCACGGTGTGGCTGGTGTGCTTGAGCAGGTAGCGCCGCCCTGCCACCGCGGCGCGCTGATCCATCCACACCAGAGAGGCCTTCAATCCGCGCGTGACCTTGGCTTCACTCTCAGCGGCGGCAATCAGATCTCCGCGACTGATATCGATCTCGCGATCGAGCACCAGCGTCACGGAGAGCGGAGCCGATGCCACATCCAGATCGCCGTCCCAGGTAACGATTCGTTCAATCTTCGCGCTGCCCTTCGAAGGCAGCGCGGTAATACTGTCGCCGCGCCGCACCGTGCCCGACGCGATCTGCCCGGCAAAGCCGCGGAAGGTGTGATCGGGACGCACCACGCGCTGCACCGGAAAGCGGAATGGGGCATCGGTCGAAGCCACCGACGACGGAAGCGACTCAAGCAGTTCGAGCAGCGAGGGACCGTCGTACCAAGGCATCGCATCTGTCTGGTGCACGATGTTGTCGCCCCTCAGCGCACTCACCGGCACAAACACGCGCTCAACCTGCGTGCCCGTGTCGGCGGCAATCCGGTCGAGCACCGCGCTGAATTCGGCCTCGATCGCGCGGAACGTGGCTTCATCGTAGCCGATCAGATCCATCTTGTTGACCGCGACCAGCACATGGCGCACCCGCAACAGCGACGCGATGTAGGCGTGACGGCGCGATTGAATCAGCACGCCCTTGCTGGCATCGATCAGCACGATGGCGGCATCGGCCGTCGACGCTCCCGTGGCCATGTTGCGCGTGTATTGCTCATGGCCGGGCGTGTCGGCAATGATGAATTTGCGGCGCGCAGTGGAAAAATAGCGATAAGCAACATCAATCGTGATGCCCTGCTCGCGCTCGGCGCGAAGTCCGTCGGTGAGCAATGCAAAGTCGAGCTGGCCCGGCGCCGTGGTTCCCTTGCCTTCGATGGAGCGCACCTGGTCTTCGTAAACCGACTGCGTATCGTAGAGGAGCCGGCCGATGAGCGTCGATTTGCCGTCGTCGACGCTGCCGGCGGTAGAGAAACGCAGCAGATCCTTTTCGCGCTCGTGCGCGAGGAACTCTTCAATCTCAAACCCGCTGTTTTCCAACTCTGCCGCGACTCTCAAACCAACCTCCAACTCTCAGTCCTTAACCCCGTAAAATCTGTTTTCCCGATCGTCCCTCAGGGGCTAAAGCCCCAGGTTTTATGCGCCTTTTGCGGCACGACTAAAGTCGTGCCCTTTCACAAAGCCAATTATGCAACCGGTTAAGGTCCCTATTACCTATTCCCTGTCTTTCAGAAATACCCTTCTCTCTTCTTGATCTCCATTGAGCCTTCCTGGTCGTGATCGATGACGCGGTTGGCACGTTCCGACGAACGGAATGAGATGAGTTCCGCAATGATGGCCGGTATCGTGTCGGCATCGGAGCGGATGGCGCCGGTGCACGGACTGCACCCCAGCGAACGCAGCCGGCACTTCACCATCCGGGGCTGCTCGCCCTTTCGCGCTACAAAGGCTTGCTCTA